>JABUBP010000420.1_pt1 | contig 11821 bp, 9 predicted proteins | sample 7240331 | NCBI WGS metagenome assembly JABUBP01 (sample SAMN07256347, study PRJNA390944) | subsurface metagenome | isolation source: Methane hydrate marine sediment | place: Pacific Ocean: Eastern North Pacific, ODP site 1244 | collected 2002 | reverse complement strand
TGTTCGGGCAATCCTTTCAACCCGTTCGAACCCATTGTCAACCAGCCACTCAACTACCTGTTCCGGCGATGTTTGTCTTTCAACTTCCAGTCGAAGACAGTTCGCTTCAATCGCTTCGGGTTTGGGTATCGGCTGGCAAAGCGCCTGAACCGGCGAGGTAATAACAACTTCCCCTTTGCCCAAACCAGATACGAGCGACGAGACACGAGCGACTGTTTTTAGTCGTTCGGTTCTAATCTCATCGGTCGCGTCCGCAAGGTCTTCTTCACCTTCCCAGGCGCCGAATGTGTCAATTCTTTCACCCCTAAAGGTATGCAAATCGTCAGCGGCCTTGTCGGCATCGTCTATATGCGGACATATATACAAAATAGGCCGACCGGTCTTCTCTGATATATAAGCCGCTAAAAGGCGCGCAAACGACCCCCACGTCCCCTCGACTTCAACCACCCCATCGCCGGGTCTGGCAGTTTCCAGTCGGGAGATTATCTCTGCTACCGTTTTATCCCGCCCGAGTTCCATAGGCGTAGGAAATTAGAAAGTGCCTAAAGTGAACTAAAGTTATAAAAAAAAATATCCAATTCCGAACAAGGAAAATAGATTAGTTCTCCACATGACACCTTGCGGTGGATATTCGATATTCCTTGTTGATTACTTGTCTGACGACAGTCAAGAGTCAAGATTCACTATTCATTCCTTTTAACTTTAGGCACTTTATACTTTAGGCTCTTTAGCTCACTTTTTCTCAATAGATTCCTTAGCAGCCTTTACGACATTATCAACTGTAATGCCGAACTTCTCGAAGCAGACCTTCGCCGGTGCCGATGCGCCGAACGAGGACATCCCGATGAAGATACCGTTATCACCCAACCACTTACTCCATCCTAATTCAACTCCGGCCTCAATCCCGACTCTCGCCTTGACACCCGGCGGAATAACCGAATCCTTATACTCTTGACTCTGCTTCTCGAACAGTTCCCAGCACGGCATACTAACCACCTGCACAGCAACTCCTTCAGCCGCTAATTTCTCTGCTGCCTCCAGCGCAAGGCCAATCTCCGAACCGCTGCCTATAAGCAGCACATCCGGCTTATCCACACTGGCCAGAACGTAAGCTCCCTTATTCAAATTCGTTGCCGAACCGTATTTGTTCTGGTCTAAAACGGTCAATCCCTGCCGCGTGAAAAGCAGGGCCACCGGCCCGTCACACGAATATGGTCGGATACTTCGACATAGCCGCCACGCGAATCGCACCACGCATATAATCGGAAAAGACCATAAACGTCCCGCCGTAAGCCCTGGCCAGACCGCTCACGGAAATCCCGTTCATTATCGCTCCCATCGCGTGTTCTCTGATTCCGTAGCGTATATACCTGCCGTCGTACGCATCTTTCTGGAAATCTTCCGCATCGGCAAAGTGCGTATTATTCGAAGGCGTCAAATCCGCCGAGCCGCCCATAACCAACGGCAGCTTCGGCATCAGCGCATCCAGAATTTTACCCGAGGCCTTGCGTGTCGCAACAGAGCTGCCCACCTCGAATTTCGGCAGAATTTCATCAATATCCACTCCAACCTTACCCGCCGCGGCGTCACGGAACTGCTCGGCTAAATCCGGATATGCCTCAGCGTAATCTGCGAACATCTTGTCCCAGGCTTTCTCGGCTTCCGCCCCTTTCGCTGCAACCTCTCGCATATAAGCCGACACTTCTTCGGGGACATGGAAACTCTTTTCAGGGTCCCAACCGAAATTTTCTTTTATTAGTCTGATTTCATCATCGCCTAAAGGAGCGCCGTGCGCCCCAGCCGTATCCTGCTTGTTCGGACTGCCGTAAGCGATATGCGTCCGCAGTTTTATCAACGTCGGCCTTTGTTTTTCTCCATCCGCATTTTTCAACGCCTTCTCGAAGGCAGCCATATCATTGCCGTCGCCCTTGACTGTTTGCACGTTCCACCCGTATGCTTCATAACGTTTGGCCCTGTCTTCCGTAAACGACAGGTCTGTGTTACCGTCGATACTGATATGATTATCATCATAAACAACAATCAGATTATCCAGCCCCAGATGTCCCGCCAAGGAGCTGGCCTCTGATGCAACACCTTCCTGCAAATCGCCGTCACTGGCAATGACATAAATCTTGTAATCGATAACGGGGAAGTTTTCCCGGTTGAAATAGTCAGCCAGATATTTCTGCGCTATTGCCATTCCGACCGCATTGGAAATCCCCTGCCCCAACGGCCCGGTCGTAACTTCAAACACCGAGCCCCGGGTCGTATTCCGGATGTCCCGGCGTCTTACTGCCCCACTGCCGGAAGTTCTTCAGCTCATCTAAGCTCAAATCATAGCCGGTCAAATGCAGCAGCGAATACAACAGCGCGCTGCCGTGCCCCGCCGATAGAACAAAACGGTCCCGGTTGTGCCATTTCGGATTAGCCGGATTATGCCTCATATATTTGGTCCAGAACACATACGCCGCCGGCGCCATTCCCATTGGCATACCCGGATGCCCCGAATTCGCATTCTGTACAGCCTCCATGGACAGAAAACGAATCGTTTGAATACAAAGCTCATCAAGTTCTGACAGGCCTGGATTCTTTTTAGTTACACTCATCACGAATTTCCCATAATCAAACCTTTACAATACACTTGAAGCCACAAAACGAAGTCGAAATCATACTGCAAAACTCTCATTTCAACAAGAATATTATTGTCCCAAGGCCAACCAAACCTTCACAAGCTTCATATTTACGAGTCCTTAGCCCCCGGTTTTACAGGGAGTTACCTGTAAAGTGAAAAAACTTACTTATTTGACAAACCCACACTTCCATCGGATAATTGCAACCACTAACAGAACCCTAAAGTGTGTAAACCAAAAGGAGGTAGAACAAATGAATCAAATCTCTGGCTTAATGAATCGGCGGGACTTTCTAAAACTAACAGCAGCGGGCACAACGGCATTTGTATTGCCGGGATGCGCCGGCGCTTCTCAACAGTCGGCTTCAATGTTGCCGGAACACCCAAACGTGCTGTTCATTGCTATCGACGACCTCAATGACTGGATTAGTTGTCTGGGCGGACATCCCGACGTCAAGACCCCCAACCTTGACCGCCTCGCGCAAAGAGGGGTGCTCTTTACAAACGCCCACTGTTCAGCCCCTGCCTGCAATCCTTCACGAGCCAGTCTTATGACGGGGATTCTGCCGTCAACTTCCGGCGTCTATCGCAATCCGGACCCTTGGAGAAAATCGCCTGCCCTTCGTAAAGCCGTCACAATTCCGCAGCACTTTATGGCTCACGGCTATACCGCTGTCGGCGGCGGCAAAATTTACCACGGACGTTTCCCTGACCCGCCCTCATGGCAGGACTATTTCCCCTCCCAGAAGAAGAACAAGCCCGATGACCCGATGCCTTCGAACCGGCCGCTGAACGGCATACCGAAAACAGCGCATTTTGACTGGGGTCCCGTGGACGTGCCTGACGAGCAGATGGGCGACTGGAAAGTCGCCGACTGGGCCATAGAGCAGTTGCGCAAGCAGCACGACAAACCTTTTTTCCTCGGCTGCGGCTTCTTCCGCCCCCATTTGCCCTGGTACGTACCGACCAAATATTTCGATATGTACCCGCTGGATAAAGTAACGTTACCGAATATCAATGAAAACGACCTTGATGACGTCCCCCCGCTCGGCAGAAAAATGGCCAGGCCCGACCGCGACCATAAAAAGGTCATCGAGCACAAACAGTGGCGCAAAGCCGTACAGGGCTATCTGGCATCTATCAGTTTTGTTGATACCTGCGTAGGTCGCCTAATCGATGCCTTCGATAAAAGTTCTTATGCCGACAACACTATGATTATACTCTGGAGCGACCACGGCTGGCACTTAGGTGAAAAATTACATTGGCGCAAATTCTCACTTTGGGAAGAAGCTACGCATAACGTCCTGATGGTCGTCGCGCCCGGTGTTACTAAACCAGGCCGACGCTGCTCACGACCCGTCACTATGCTTGACATCTATCCGACGCTAATAGAGTTCTGTGGCCTGACTGCCAAGCCCGAGCTCGAAGGCCGAAGTCTTTTGCCTCTATTGAAAAACCCAAAAGCGGAATGGGACCGCCCGGCCCTGACAACGCATGGACGCAATAATCATTCGTTACGTTCCGAACGCTTCCGATATATTCGTTACAGCGATGGCACCGAAGAGCTCTACGACCATCGCAACGATGAGTTAGAGTGGAACAATCTCGCTGACAACCCCAAGTACAACCGCGTAAAAAAACAGCTCACAAAATGGTTACCTACGAAAAATGTTCCCGATGTACCAAGAGCTAAAGTTAAAAACAAAAGCTCATCGAAGAAAACCAAGAGTAAAACATAAACAAAAACGCTGTATCAAGAACCACATAAATACTTACACTTTCAGGTGTTAAATAAAAATCATATAAATTTTACAAAAAGTTTTAAAAAACCTTGACTTATCCGAAGTTATCCAGTATATTATCGGACGTAGCAACACAAATTGGAGGGTATGAAAAGGCGGGGAGCAGACCGTAATTCCTTTTGAAGTCTTCCTACCCGCAAGGACTACGTTGAGCAGTTGCTCTATATATACCAGAGGATGTATATGTCCGTTTTTATGGAGAAAAGCGGTGTAGGGGAATGGAGTCCCCATTTTTGCAGAGCCGAAGGTTTGCAACTGCAGGCCCGAAGGCTTCTTTTCGGCCAGAGCCTCTTTCTGACTCTCCCACTTATCCGCGCCCCAACGCACAAGTTCCCTGCTCAACGAGGAGTAACTCGCCAATGAATGTAATTTATCTTCAGCCATAACTTTATTTGACAGTCTTATCCATAGAGGAGGTGATGCAGAAAAAGTGTGAAAGTACTTTAAAATGAAAGGAGAATAAAATGAAAAGGATTTCGCTGCTCACAATAGTAATGTTGACGGTTGCCTCCGGTGTAGCTAAAGCAAGCATTTATGGTTACAGTTCTCTCCGTTATCGTGTTCGCTGGTCTCCCTATGCTTTTAGTCATAAACGTTCTGGTTTGGTTTCCGGTTATCTTCGCTACTCTCCTTATGCTTTTAATCACAAAAATCCTTCAGGTTTGATTGATGAGGATGCTCGTTACTCTCCTTATGCTTTTAGTCATAAACATTCTGGTTTGGTTTATGACTCTTATAGTAGAGCCTATTCCTCTTGTTATGCCCCCTATTACTGCATTCAGCGTGCTCCTGTCGTGGTTGTTCATAGTGTTCATCAGCCTCCTTGTGCCCCTAATTATAAACACTCTCAGTCGTCCAACAAGGCGAACAATAGTTACCAGGAAAAGTTAATCACCCGCAGACAGAGAATCAAACAGTTAAGAGATGCTAAAAAGCAAAAAAATATGGCGAAGGAAAAAGATGCAAAGGAAATAATTTGCAGATACCTTAACAGCAGAAATATAGGTGATTTTGAAATGACCGGGATTTTGAGAATTGATGGCAAGACGGTAAACATCAACTTTCTGCTTAGAGATAAAAATATAATGATAACATACTGGGACCTGGATGAAGTACAGTCCTTGGTACAGCAGCCCGGATACAAAAGAAACTATCTTGAAAAACATGAAAAGGAATGGAGAAACCTCTGCAAAAAATATACACAAACAGGAGGAAAAGTTTATCCAATAACATCGGCAGATGAGGATGAAATATTTGCCAAACTAATGCTATGCTCCGAGCTAAACGATGGATAAAAATGAAATGGCTTTATAGAAAAGACCACGTGTCATTTCGACCGAAGTGATGCTTTGCATCGCGAAGTGGAGAAATCTATTAAAAAAACAGATTTCTCTACCCGACTTGACTGTGCCTTTGGCTCGCTTGAAATAACGCCAACAACGTTGTTTACAAAGCACTTTGAGTTATTAATGGAATACAGGGTGGCACCCTCAAACCCTGGCCTGAGCTTGTCGAAGGCTTGTTTGGGGGGTGGTCTTGCCTCCTCTATAAATATTTTCGTTTCATTTTAATCCGGCAGCTTCGATACGAATCGATAATGCCCTGAACCAACGGCAAATACCACTCTGCCGTTCTCCATGCGCAGGAACTGCACCGCCTCTGCTTTCATTGTCGGCTGTCCACCTTCCGTAACACTCTCGGCGTCCATAGCCGGCACATATACCGTTGCGGTCGTATTAGCCGGGATTGTAACATTCAGCGTGAACGTGCGATCTTTGATTCTCCAATCGATGACAATCTTACCGTGGATGGATTTGTAGCTTGCCTTCGCGTAGTCCAATCCACCGCCGGGCATGGGTTGAATGATAATTCGCTTGTAGCCCGGCCCATCGGTTCCGATGCCGGCAACGGTGCCGAACAGCCATCGGCCAATCGAACCAAAGGCGTAATGGTTAAACGAATTCATACCCGGAGTCTGGAAGCCTTTCTCCTCGGTCCAGCCGTCCCAGCGCTCCCAGATAGTAGTGGCTCCGTTTTTGATACTGTAACCCCAACTGGGAAAAGTCTCGTTGTTGAGCAAACGATAAGCGATATCCAGATGACCTCTCTGCGTGAGCGTTGGCACCAGATAGCTTAGCCCGACAAATCCGGTTGACAGATGCCAGTCTTTTTCCCGAAGGTCTTCAATTAAATGTTGAGTTGCAGGCTCGCGTTTATCTTCAGGTAATAAATCAAAATACAGACCTAATAAATAGCAAGTCTGGGTTTCGCCCTTGATACGGCCGTCATCGCTAACATAGGCATTATTGAAAGCGTCCTTGATTTGTTCGAAGAGTTCTTCATATTCTTTAGCATCGTCATCTTTGCCGAGGACGGCGGCAATTTTCGAGACTAACCGCGTACTGTAGGCGAAATAAGCCGTCGCAATTACGTCCTTAGGCGTGTCGGAGCCGATAGAGACCCAGTCCCCGTAACCGTAGGCCGGACGCAGCAGCTCCTTGCTGTTTTTCTTTAAATAGCCAATCCACTTTTTCATCGATTCGTAATGCTTGTCGATGACACGCTTATCACCATAAACCTGGTAAATCGTCCACGGACAAATAACCCCTGCATCGCCCCAGGCGGGCACACCACTACCCATAGCGACTTTATGCGGAGCGACATCCGGAAATGCTCCTTCTTTGGTCTGAGCGTCTTCGAGGTCAACCAGCCACTTGGTGAAGAACGCCGCCACATCCATATTATAGGTAGCCGTACGGACAAAAATTTGCGCATCGCCGGTCCAGCCTAAACGCTCATCGCGCTGCGGACAATCGGTTGGCACCTCGATAAAATTGCCCCGCTGGCTCCAGACTATATTACTGTAGAGCTGATTGACCATAGGATTGGAGCACTCGAAGGACCCGGCCAGCGGCGTGGCCGAATGCAAAACAACGCCGGTTATTGCATCTAAGCCGGGTTTACCCGGATAGCCGGTTACCTCCACGTATCGAAAACCATGATACGTGAACAGGGGCTCCCAAATCTCTTTACCTCCACCTTTGAGGATATATGTATCGGTACAGCGCGCCGCACGGAGATTCTCGGTATAAATAGTTCCGTCCGGATTGAGTATCTCGGCAAATCGCAGAACCACTTTCGTTCCGGTTTTTCCACTTACTTTCAGCCGAACCCAGCCGGCAAAGTTTTGCCCCATATCGAAAACATAAACATCTTTCTCCGGCTCGGTGAGCTTTTTCGGCTTGATTTCCAGAATCTTTTGAACCGTTACGCCCGGATAAGATTGAACCTGGCCCTCGATTTTATTTGTAACAGCCACTGTGTCCCACCCCGAATCATCGAAGCCGTATGTATCCCAGCCGGGCATCTCTTTACGGGCGTCATAGATTTCACCCATCAGAAAATCCGACTCAACAAGCGGTCCGTAGGAAGCCCTCCAGGTTCCATCGGTAACGACCGTTTGTATGTAACCGTCGGCGTATTCGATTTCGAGCTGCACTAACAACCGCGGCTCGCTGCCGTAGTGTTCTCTCTTTCGACCGAAGCCCAGATACCCTGCGTACCATCCGTCAGCGAGAATCGCTCCAATAGCGTTGCCGCCTTTTTTAATCAGGCCGGTAACTTCATAAGTTTGGTAATACACCCGCGTGGGATAATCGGTCCAGCCGGGTGTGAAGTAGTCCTCACCTACTCGTTTGCCGTTGATATGCAGTTCGTAAAGGCCCAGGGCCGAGGCATAGACCACCGCACGTTTAACAGGATTGTCAACCGAAAATGCCTTGCGAAGATAAGGCGGCGGGGGCAAAACCAGGGCGTTGGGGTCCGACGTTCCCTTGTTGTCGGAGCTTAGCTCTTCCACATCATAACCTATCCACTTAGCCCGCCAGTCTCCTGATTCGAGCAGACCGACAGTCCACATAGCTGGTTCACTCCAGGCCGACACTTTGCCGTCTTTGTCCCACACACGCACCTTCCAATAGCAGCGCATACGCGAGAACAACGGCTGGCCTTTATACACCACCTGATTGCTCTGCTCGGACTTGACCTTACCGCTGTTCCAAAGCTGACCTTCGTTTTGCTTGAGCTTTTCCTCGCTATCGGCCACTATAATCTGGTAGGCACTCTGCATTTGACCCCGCTGCCTGGACTCCATAATCCAGCTCAGCCGGGGCTTAACTACATCGACCCCCAGAGGCTCAACGCGGTACTCGCAGCGCAATTCTTTTACGGAAACGCCGCCGGCGGTAATGCCGCTATCTGTTAAAACATCGCATCCGCTCAAAGCCAGCGTCATTCCTGCTAACAGGCTCGCAACCAACTTAGTTCTCATTTGTTCACCCCGTTAGAAAACTCCGGCGTCGTTGCCGGATGTCTGTTTGGATTCCCGCGAAGCGGGGTCCCTCCCCGTTTTTTCAGGAAATATTCCCTTATTTGTGCCATATTATTTACCCCGTTCTAAAATTTCTAACGGGTTTCACCTCTGCATATACTTACGGTTTTTCGTTTGAGCCGCCGTAGATAAAACGCAGCCCCGGCCAATGTTAGGGATTATGCCAAATGGAAATTCGGCGAAGGGCCTGTAGCCGCTGGGCCAATAGACAAACAACGCCTTACCAACCAGATAGTCACGCGGAACAATACCAACGCGGTAGGCGGATATGCCTTTATTTGCTAATCCCGGTTTGCTCCACCACCTGCCGTCCTCACTGTTGGGACTGTTGTCGCCTAATACAAAAAATTCATCCTCTTCCAAGGTAAAAGGTTTATCTATTGCCCTGCCTTCTTTGCGCCCGTTGGCATATTTACGTTCCAGGTAGTGGATGTCTCTGAAAATCGCAACGTGTGATAGTGTCAGTTTCCCGGAGCCTAAAATTTCCACCCGCGGCGGAATGTCCGCTCTTATCTGCCCGGCGTCTTCCGGGCCGCGTCCCATATCGTAAGTTAATTTCTCACTGCCGAATTGAAAAAACAATTGATGGTCAACGTTGGAAAACTTAACCAGAGTTGATTTATTCATTGTCGCCGGCCCAATTGACTTTCGAGCTAATTCCGTGATTTTTCCATTTTCATCATTTTTTGTGATGACCATTTTACCTGTGAAATCGACCCATGCTTTGTAATTAGTTTGATATTTGCTCAGAGCTATACCGACACCTCCTTGTGGTTTTTCAGAGCGGGAATAAAAACGCACCATCAGGTCACTACAGTTTGGCATATAGTCATATTCTTCAACTTCGTCGTAGGCATAAGTCGCTCTAAAATTGTTGCCGATTGAGGTGTTATAAGTCATCGTACTGATTTGGTCGGCCGGGCTGTCAAGGTGAAATAACGTCGGGCTGTCTTTTTCCCATCTTGAAAAAGTTTTATTCCCGAACGGCTGGTCCCATACATGGTGGTTGAAAAACACTTCACAGGGGTCAACAGGCTGATAATCGTTATCATATACCGGCATCCACAGCTCGTTCTGGATATTAGAGGGCTTTCGGCTGATTTGGCCGTCGATATAGACGTCACCATCGATTATATGAACTTTTTCGTGCGGAAGGCCAATCAATCGTTTGATATAATTTATCTCCGGTTCGGGCGGATTCTTGAATACTATTACGTCCCAACGCTTCGGCTCGAAAAACTGATAAATGCACTTGAGCACAAGTATCCGGTCGCCGTTCGCCACCGGCATCGTACCGCCGGCAGGCTGATAATTGCCACAGCTTGGACAGCGAGAGCGATATGATTTCAGATGTCCGGACCGTGGAACGTAATCCTCCGGAAGATTATATCTTCTCGGCACAAACCCATACTCGTATTTGTATCCGCACTGACGGCATCGCAGACGAAAATGGGCACCTTTAAGGGTATCGGCCATACTGCCGGTAGGTATGCGAAACGCCTCCATCACAAACGCACGGAACACAAAGGCCAATATGAAAGCGGTTATCAACCATTCAAACGTGTCGGCAATTTCAGCCGCTCTGTCTTTCTTTCGTCGAGCCGTCTTCTCGGAACTGTTTTTTTTGGTCTTAACTTCAGACATAAATATCAATCCTTACGCTGCAAAAATAGTATTCGCGTCATACTCTACAAACTCACCGTAAATAAAACCGGCAGATAAAGAATACTAATTATGCCGACAAATCCTTTGCCGGTCAATAGACTATTCTTCTCTTGGGCCTTTTTTCGCGAATAATCGACAGAATTAAACAAGGAACGTTATTGTATAACATCCTGTCAACAAAAGACTTACGCTAATTGCTTTGCAGGGCTCTTATGTATTCCTTCTTTAACGGCGGCAGTGTAAATACATCCGGGTTTTTTCCTTGTTGCTCAAATGGTGTAAAAATTTTAAAATCTGAAAAATTTTCTATAAAAATACTTGCCGTATAGAAGTCTTTGTTGTATAGTAAGTTGTGGCGTTATACGACAGTTTTTTTTAATGTAAGCAAAACCCAGTTTCCCAATTGCTCTTTCCTGAAAATGAGGTAGCTTATGGCAACAATTACAAAGAAAGAACTTATCGACCGGATAGCGGAACGTACACAAGCAAAAAGAGTTACAGTCAAGTCTATAGTTCAGACTTTTCTCGACGAGATAACAAGGGAGCTGAGTGAGAATAACCGTTTGGAATTCCGAGACTTTGGCGTCTTTGAGACAAGAACAAGAGCCGCGAGAGTCGCCCAGAATCCCAAAACTCTTGAGCGCGTTGAGGTCCCTGCAAAGCGAACGGTTAAGTTTAAGATGGGTCGGCTGATGAGGGAAAATCTCTGTGCTCCTGCTCCTGTGAAATCCGCTGAGACCAAATGATTATTTCGAATAAGAAGCCGCCATCCACAACAAAACCCAGACGCTTGAAACTATGAGCTTCTCTACTATATCAGGTTGTGGGGCGTGCAGAAAATAGTTTGTTTTGCAAGGTTGTTCAAAAGGAGTGTTCTATGTCTGACGTGAAAATCGACGGAACAGTTAAGTGGTTTAACCCCAGAAAGGGATACGGATTTATTGCTACCCCCGATGGACGCGATATCTTCGTCCACTATTCAAGTATTTCAGGTGATGGATATAAAACTCTTGCTGAAGGTGATTCCGTCACTTTCGATATCGTCGAAGGCGACAAAGGGCTTAGGGCTGAGAATGTGATTCCAGAATCAGCCTCAGCAACAAAAGAATCAGCAACAGAAGAATCAGCAACAGAAGAATCAGCAACAGAAGAATCGGCAACAGAAGAATCAGCAACAGAAGAATCAGCAACAAAAGAATCAGCAACAGAAGAATCAGCAACAGAAGAATCAGCAACAGAAGAATCAGCAACAGAAGAATCAGCAACAGAAGAATCAGCAACAAAAGAATCAGCAACAGAAGAATCAGCAACAGAAGAATCAGCAACAGAAGAAGT
>JABUBP010000418.1_pt1 | contig 11850 bp, 9 predicted proteins | sample 7240331 | NCBI WGS metagenome assembly JABUBP01 (sample SAMN07256347, study PRJNA390944) | subsurface metagenome | isolation source: Methane hydrate marine sediment | place: Pacific Ocean: Eastern North Pacific, ODP site 1244 | collected 2002 | reverse complement strand
CTGGGGATTGTGTGTCATCAAATCAGGGCTGAGCAAATTACCCGGTGGCCCGCCAATACCGCAGGCAAACCACGCCCCGAAGAAGAGGAACATATATCCGAACATGTTCCACTTGGTAGCTGACCGTAGCGCTCCCTTGGCCAAGCTGTAGAACTTCAACCAGTTCCAGACAACCAGGGTGAAGAGCACGGCGCCGGCCGATCCAAACGTGCCAAAGTAGAGCCACATCCAGATAGGATGACTCGTTGCGAAGTTCATTTGATCACCTCCTTAGCCTTTTTCCCGTAGACCAATCCGCCGATGACCATCAGCACTGCGCCGATAGGCACGGAGTAGCCCCATATGCTAGGCGGTACCGATGGGTAGGCCAGCGGTATCCCCATCAAGGCCCACAGGAAAGAAGCTGTTGTGTAAACGTGCATAGAGAAAACGCCCAGAGCAAAAAGCACCAATCCCCAGGTCTTACTTTGCATAGTTTTCCTCCTTTTTGGTTCTAAAATTTAGGATTGAGCTGACCATTTTTTGGGGAAGGTCGTCCACTATTTCGATTCTTTCTATTCTATGGATTGCATGTACATATAAGAAATATTGTCAACCCCCTTTTTCAGTTGCCCTAGCCCGAAAAATTGGAAGTTAGTCTTGAATGATCAATTTTTGCACGGCTTGCCTCAAGGAGAAAAGGAGGACGGGTTTATTTTTTTAACTCGACATAGCTCCTCAAAATTTTAAAAACAGAAGGTGATCCTAGCAGTACTCCATAGTAGATAATCAAAAGAATCAGGGAAAAGGATCCCACCCCAGGACAGAGTAAATTGGAGATAGTTCTCGATTGAGAAAAAGAGAAAAAGTTAACCAGCCGCAAAAGACTGGTAAGAGCTAGCCAATTGGCATTAGCAATTATCTGAGCTCCTCCCAGGGTTATCAACCCCAATGCCAGGCTAAAAAATCCCAAAGCCAGGATAATTGTTACCAGGGGAGTAATAAGGAGATTGGTTAGAAGGCCAATAAGAGGAATTTGATGAAAATAAAAGGCCAGTAGAGGGAGAACAGAAAGTTGTGCCGCTAAGGAAATAGCGAAAGATTTTCTTAACCAGAGAGGTAGTCTTTCTAATCTTTTTTCCAGATGAGGGGTAAGATAGATTATTCCTCCCACCGCTATAAAGGAAAGCTGAAAACTGGCGGTGAAAAGAGAAAGCGGACTGAGCGCGAGAATAAAAAGAGCAGCAAGACTAAGGATGACAAAAGGAGAGATGTCTCTGTTAATCAATAGACATCCCAGTCCCACCCCTGCCATTAAAGTTGCCCGGGCCACTGGAGGCCGAAGGCCTGTCAGAACCGCATAATATGCCAGAAGAGGCATAACTAAAAGAGAGGTCAATTCAAAGGAAAGTCCCAGAGTCCTGAAAAAAACCAAGAGGATAAACAAGATCAATCCCACATGTAGACCACTTACCACTAGGATATGGCCTGTACCTGTTTTAAGGAACGTATTTTTAACCTCAGCAGGAAGAGAATCCTTATCTCCCAGCATGATAGCCTTTAAGATAGCAGATTGAGGCTGAGGTAAGAGGTGTTCGATTAATCTTACCATCCGGTCTCGGCTCCTGTAGGCCCACTTCATTAAAGGATTTCCTCGGCCTCTTTTTATGAGCTCTACTTTTCCTGTGCCCAACTCAACCCAGATTCCCTGATAGGATAAATATTTTTGCCAGTTAAATCCTCCTTCTTTTTCTCCTTTTGGTAAAGTTAGCTTTCCCTCAACCTTGACCTCATCCCCATAATCATAATTCAGCAGAGGAAGATAGCTTATCACCCAGACTTTTCCTTTTACTTCTTTTTCTATTTTCCCTGAACCATTCTCTTTCTCTTTAGAAGCTATTTTCTCTACCTCCATTATAAATCTGATGACTCTTCCCTTTAGCTGTGGGCGATTAATCACTTTTCCGGTTATCTGCAATGCCTCTTTAGAAGAGGTAAAGTTGATAATATGAGAAGGAGAATGAGGAAAATAGGAATAGCGAAAATAGAGGCTACCTGCCAAAGTGATAAGAGAAAACAAAAGATACACTACCAAGCTTCTTTTCCTCTTAAGGTAAAAAATAACCAATAAGCCGAACAATAAGAGAAAAGTTAAGTAGAGGGAAAGTCTGGGTGATAAGCTATCTTCCTCTGCTGAATTATGATTATGGAGATAGTTCTCGATTGAGAAAAAGAGAAAAAGTTAACCAGCCGCAAAAGACTGGTAAGAGCTAGCCAATTGGCATTAGCAATTATCTGAGCTCCTCCCAGGGTTATCAACCCCAATGCCAGGCTAAAAAATCCCAAAGCCAGGATAATTGTTACCAGGGGAGTAATAAGGAGATTGGTTAGAAGGCCAATAAGAGGAATTTGATGAAAATAAAAGGCCAGTAGAGGGAGAACAGAAAGTTGTGCCGCTAAGGAAATAGCGAAAGATTTTCTTAACCAGAGAGGTAGTCTTTCTAATCTTTTTTCCAGATGAGGGGTAAGATAGATTATTCCTCCCACCGCTATAAAGGAAAGCTGAAAACTGGCGGTGAAAAGAGAAAGCGGACTGAGCGCGAGAATAAAAAGAGCAGCAAGACTAAGGATGACAAAAGGAGAGATGTCTCTGTTAATCAATAGACATCCCAGTCCCACCCCTGCCATTAAAGTTGCCCGGGCCACTGGAGGCCGAAGGCCTGTCAGAACCGCATAATATGCCAGAAGAGGCATAACTAAAAGAGAGGTCAATTCAAAGGAAAGTCCCAGAGTCCTGAAAAAAACCAAGAGGATAAACAAGATCAATCCCACATGTAGACCACTTACCACTAGGATATGGCCTGTACCTGTTTTAAGGAACGTATTTTTAACCTCAGCAGGAAGAGAATCCTTATCTCCCAGCATGATAGCCTTTAAGATAGCAGATTGAGGCTGAGGTAAGAGGTGTTCGATTAATCTTACCATCCGGTCTCGGCTCCTGTAGGCCCACTTCATTAAAGGATTTCCTCGGCCTCTTTTTATGAGCTCTACTTTTCCTGTGCCCAACTCAACCCAGATTCCCTGATAGGATAAATATTTTTGCCAGTTAAATCCTCCTTCTTTTTCTCCTTTTGGTAAAGTTAGCTTTCCCTCAACCTTGACCTCATCCCCATAATCATAATTCAGCAGAGGAAGATAGCTTATCACCCAGACTTTTCCTTTTACTTCTTTTTCTATTTTCCCTGAACCATTCTCTTTCTCTTTAGAAGCTATTTTCTCTACCTCCATTATAAATCTGATGACTCTTCCCTTTAGCTGTGGGCGATTAATCACTTTTCCGGTTATCTGCAATGCCTCTTTAGAAGAGGTAAAGTTGATAATATGAGAAGGAGAATGAGGAAAATAGGAATAGCGAAAATAGAGGCTACCTGCCAAAGTGATAAGAGAAAACAAAAGATACACTACCAAGCTTCTTTTCCTCTTAAGGTAAAAAATAACCAATAAGCCGAACAATAAGAGAAAAGTTAAGTAGAGGGAAAGAAAAGGTAGAGAGAGATACTTTCCTAAGACTATTCCTGCTATGAAGAAAAGGGTAAGTCCAACAATGGGTTTATTCATAATGAGGGGAAATTTTCCTTTTTGCCTGCTCAATAATAGCTTTTCTTTTCACTTCCTGCACCAGAGCCGACACAACGATTTCTTAGTAAGGTAGGTATTTCTTGGGAAACTTTGCCACTATGGTATAATTGGGATCTACCACGTTTCCTACTCGCATCCTGCCAACTTGTGACAGCACCTGTAGGGCCTCCCATTTCTCAAATCCATAATCGGCAACCAACCATTTTATGAGTTCCACGTGAGCAATACGGAGAGCATCCATAAGCGGACGTGCACTACCAGCTACCATGAGATAAGCTGGATTCTCCATCCGAGGCCACTCTACAGTTTTGTTCTTAATCACTTCAAGCTTCAAGGTCACCTGAGCAGTTGTTTCCAGGGCGACTCCGCAGACTTCTCCGTCTCCCTGCGCCGCATGAACATCCCCGAATGAAAGATGCGCTCCTTTTACCCATATGGGTAAGTAAAGGATTGCGCCTTCTTTTGTCTCCACACAGTCCATATTTCCGCCGTACTCACCTGGAACAAGCGCTGTTTCTATACGTCCAAATCGGGGAGCTACCCCTATAGAACCAATGAAAGGATGGAGAGGAATTTGAATTTTCTCTAGTTTGCTTTTAGAAAGTTTTAGGGTCCCCATTTGAGAGCCCAGATCAAGCTCCCACTGGTATTTGACTTCTGGCAGAGGCTCATTAAACAAAAGGTCCCTTCCTGTATACTCCCCGGTTAAGGAACCAAAATGAGGCAAAAGAGAGGAATAGGCGTATTCCCGGTTTAGAAGAATCTTTTCGATACTTATCTTCAGTAAATCACCTGGCTGAGCTTCCTCAATCCAGATGGGTCCAACCAGAGGATTGACCTCTTGAAATGTGGTGACCTTGCTTTTCTGTTTTTGGTGTTCCGCCAATGGATTGCCGCAGCAGTCGAATCCACCAGCATCTACCGTTGAGGCAGTGATTGAATCACCACTTCTAATCCGTAGTACCGGTTCGTCCGGACCAAAGGTGTACTGGTAAACTCTGGGTTCTAATCTATGGAGTGTGCCTTTTTTTGGAGTAGAAGTCATATAAACCTCCTATTTAAGTTGTATAGGTTCTTCGCATTTCTTGAGAAATTTTAGTCCTTCAGAAGCTATCTCGTCGGGTGATGCGATTCTTCTCCATATGGCAACTTGCTTTCCAAATTCTTTCTTCATGATATCAGGGGTAAAAGATTCAATAACAAGCCATCTTTGGTAATTGACCTCCTTTAAGGCTTTAAAAACTTCATCCCACTCAATATGTCCTGTTCCGGGAATTCCCCTATGACTTGCACAACAGTGGAAATGGTAAAGTAGATCTCCCGCAGTTTTTATAGCTTCGTTCATATTATTTTCTTCTATATTCATCTGAAATGTATCCAAGTGCATCTTTATGTTAGGATGTCCGATTTCTTTAATTAACTTCTGTGCCTCAGATGCAGTATTCAGAAAAAACGATTCAAACCTATTTACGGGTTCTATCGCCAGATGAACTCCTCCTTCTTTGGCGAACTCTGCCACTTTCCATAACCCTTCTTTACAGTACTCCCATTCCTCGCTGGTTCGTGCGAGACCAGTAAACTGTCCCCAAGGTGCATAAATTACCCCCGATAAAACGTCACTATTTAGCTCCGAGGCAATCTCTACACATCTTTTTAGGTAGTTAACTCCTCGTTTTCTGGTGGATTTTTCAGTATCTATTATATTATGTTCCTCGTCAAGACCCGTGGAGATAACGCACTTAACACCGGTTTGCTTACTTTCTCTTTTTATTCCCATAATTGGTCCAGATTTTAAAAAGGATTGGCTTAAGGATATCTCGATTCCTTCAAAACCCATATTTCTTACCTTATCGAAAAGATACAACGCTCTCTCCGTGAAACTCGGAACCCAGATTAGGGCAAAAGCTCCGTATTTCATTTCTATATACTCCCCCTCCCGTCTAAGGATTATTTAGATTTTATTACTGTCTCTAAGGCAGTCTGCGGATCCCCCTTTTCACGCAATATATATTTTCCTGATCTAAGAACCCTCAGCGCTGCTTCATTGGCTTCGTCCTCGATCGAGCCATATGCTCTTTCTAATGCATCAAATACTACTTTCATGATTTTACTTTTCTCCCATTCTTTTTTAACGAGTTAAATCAATCCACTTTTTTTCTTCCGAGGAGAGATAGGCTGCTTCCATAATTCTTTGCACAGCCAATCCATCCTCAAAGCTGGGCTCAGGAGTTAGATCTTCCAGGATAGCTCTGATAAAGCTGTACTGACTTGCTATATGAAAACGCAGCCATCCGACGGAAGCTCGGGCACAAGCATGGAAGTCTGAGTCAGGGTAACGTTGAAGTGTTTCGATCCTCTTAAAGCCCAGCTCGCCCTCCAGTGGCTCGTTCTTATTCATTACATCATAGAAATACAGCCAATTCGGATCCATCAGGTTAAACCTTACCGCCCCTTTGTCTCCCTGAATCTCTATTTTTAATTCATCGATACTCCCTGTGGAGACACGTGAAGCCTCCACTGTTCCTATAGCTCCGTTTTTTAACCTAAGTTGAAGAATACTCAAATCATCAACATCCACCTCTTCCATCTGCTTAGCTTCTTTAACCAAGAATATGAACCTTCCCGATTCCTCCACATCCAATTATTCCTACGCCAAGACTAGCCATTTTTAAATACCCCTTTTCCGAAAAACATGAAACTTAAATCGATCACTTCTTAGCTGCAGGCCAGCTGTATCGGCCATCAGGGATAAGATAAATAATCAGTAAGTCACTCTCAGCTTTTTCCCGGTCTGAATAGAGTAATTAGAGGCAATTACGGCAGCTAAGGATCTTCTGCCATCCTCACCGCTAACAAGGGGAGAGGTGTTCTTGATAATGGAGTTGATAAAATGCTGGAGTTCGGCAATATATCCCTCTTTAAACCTTTCTCTCCAGCTCAAATACTGAAGTAGATTCATTCCTTTATCCCTGGTAGACCAGCTAAGATTTTTTCCTCTTACATCTCCAACAAACATAACCCCTTCTGAGCCCAGAAGTTCCACGCGAGCATCGTATCCGTAACCAACCGGACAACTCATATCAATTACTCCCATTTTTCCATTATAAAAGGTTCCTAAGACCAGAGCAGTATCGTAAAAGCGGGGATATCTTATTTTTAACTCAGGACATCTATAATTGGCAGCGATAGCCTCTACAGTTTCCAGTCTGCTTTGGGCAAACCACATCAGGGCATCAAAATCATGACTGGCAACCTCGGCTAACATTCCTCCACTTTTTTGTATATCCCAGGCCCATTCTGGAGGTAGTCCGGGTCCCCTTCCTGTGGATTTAATTAGAAGCAATTCCCCAATTACTCCCTCCTCTACTTTTCTTTTAGCCAGGATAAACTCCGGATCGAATCTTCTCATAAACCCGATCTGTAGTTTCACACCATTTTTTTGACATTCCTCGATCATGGAATCAGCTTCCTTTAGATTCAAGGTAATGGGTTTTTCACAGAATACGTGTTTCCCAGCCTGGGCTGCATCCACAACTATTGGGTGATGAGTAAAAGTGGGGGTGGTAACTACCACTACATCAAACTTGTCCCAGTGAAGAGCCTTCTGGTAATCCTTAAACACACGGGCTACACCCAACTCTTCCGCCAGTTTTCGCGCAATACTCAGCTGGTTATCGACTACAGCTACTACCTCTGAGGAAGGGATGTGAATCTTTAAATTAAAACCGTGAACTTTTGCTACTCTTCCTGCACCTATAAGACATATCCTTACTTTACCCACATAGTTCCCCTTTTCTATCCTTCATCTGGTAGCGGCTGCCGACAGATCCTGGTAAGTTCTCTGGAGGGATCTTCCTGAGATGAAAGCAATTTAAGATATAATTTAGAGAAGTTCTGGTAGTAGTCATGACGGGATAAACTGGGATTGATAGAAGGAGTAGTGGTGCTGGTAAATTTTTTAGAAGTGGAGGATAAATCTGAGAAAAGACCAACTGCGTATCCTGCTATTATTGCTGATCCCAGGACTGACAGTTCCTCCCGATTAACCCTGAGATAGGATAAATTCAAGACATCAGCTTTTATCTGATTCCAGAGAGTACTTCTTGCTCCTCCTCCTATCACCCGAACTTTCTGAAAAGAAGGATCGGGAGAAAGCTTCTTTAAAATAGCCAAATAATAGGCATACTCATAGGCAATTCCCTCCAGTATAGCCCGGTAGAAGTGGGATTTTGTGTGTTTCCAGCCGAATCCGAACCAGCTCCCTTTAACATGAGGGTTGTAGGGACAGACTCGTCCCCCAAGATGAGGAACAAATATAAGTCCCTCCGAACCGGGAGGGATTTTCTCAGCTTTTTCGTTTAAGACCTGGTAGGCACCTATCCCTCGCTGCTTAGCCTCTTTTTTTTCATCCCGGGCAAACTGATCTCGGAACCACCTGAGGCACTGTCCGCCTCCATTGATGTAGGCTAAAAGATACCAGAGCCCGGGAATCACCGAGCGAAAACAGAGGAAGGTCTTTGTTTTTAAATCGGGTGTAAAATTAGAAATGCAACCGGCAAAACAGGAAGCGGTTCCAGCGACATCTATTAACTCTCCCTCCTCTACCAACCCTGCTCCCAGAAAACCAGCCATTTGATCACCTGCACCAGCAGCAATAGGAATACCCGGGATTAAACCACAATCTCTGGCTGCCTGAGAGGAGAGTTTCCCTGTTATCTCCCAGGGAGAAACTATCCGGGGAAGTTTATCCCGGGGTATATCAAACATCTGGCAAAGCTCTTCACTCCAGGAGCCATCTTCGGTACTGCTGAATCCACTGAAGTGAATGTAAGTGTAATCAATGAAAGCCTCTTTTCCTTTAAGATTTGCCATTTTTCCGGCAACATATCCGGCGGGCATCACGAATTTATGGATCTTTCTAAAAACTTCCGGAGCTTCGTTTTTCCACCAGAGGATTCTAGGCCCGTGGTTATAACTGGGGGCAGCCCCTGTTTTTCTTAAAACAAGATCTTCGGCTTGTCTTTTCATAAGATCAATGTAAGGTTCACATCTTGTATCCAGCCAGGAATCATAGCGAGTTACAGGCCTCCAGTGCTCATCAACCCCACCTATTCCCCCCATCTGTCCATCAAAAGCTATGGCAGCTATGCGGTGAGGAGAAATTTTTGACTTTTCTATGACCTCTTTAATAGTCTGGCAAGCCGAGCGGTAAAAATCGTCAAGCTCCTGCTCCACCCAGCCAGGTTTAGGATAGGAAAGTCTTGATTCTTTATAGGCATCGGCAATTAAATTCCCCTCCTCATCAAAAATGGCCGCCTTTGTTCCAGCGGTACCAAGGTCAACTCCTATAAGGTAAGAATTTTCTGCCATAACAGTTTCTCTCTTTTCTCATTTTTCTGAGATCAAACCCCGAACGTAGAACGTCGAATGAACATAACCGAATCAATCGATTTAACCATTTAACGGAGTATATTTAGGGTTATCTCTCTTAAAGAAAAGAAGAATTTCACTTTTACCATCTATCTTATGCCCTCTTTAAAAAGGAGATTAACGGATATCTTGCAGGGAAAGAGCCTCTAGTTTATCCTGGGTAGGTATCCCCTCCTTACTCCATCTTCTTGCCTCATAATACTCGTCAAGCTCAACTTCATACATCTCTTTAGTCAACACATGTCCCTTAGCTGGACCCTCAGGTAGTTTTTCCTTCATTATCCTTGGAGGCAGCATGTCGTCCTTTCGACGTATCCCTTCTCTGGTTAATATTACTCTCTCCAGGTTGTAGATTCTCTCGCCTATCTCCATTAGCTTATCGGTGAAATCCAGACCAGTTACTAAGTTGAGTATAATTGGATCTGGCTTATCACTAAATCCCAGAGTTCTTCTCACTACCGTACATATACCTAGTGAGTCAAGATAGGCTCTGGTATCCTGAATGCTCTTTATTAGCTTACCTTTACCCTTAAGCGCAAATCTATCATAATCTCCGCTTAGTAGTTCGGCCCTGATTGACCAGCCACCTACGTTATGGCAGGCACCTCTGGAGGAGGTACCATAGGTCAGCCCCATCCCATAGAAGCCTCTAGGATCGTAGGCAGCGAAAGGCATCCCCTTAACCTGCATCATGTACCGCTCTGAGCCAGGAACTTCAGCGGCTATCCCCCGAAATCCCCGAGCTAGCACCTCACCAATTTTTTTTCTATTGGCTATGAGCTCAATAGCTCCTAATACAGCCTCAGGGCTACCGAAGGATAACTTCAATCCCCCGGTATCTTCTTGGCTAATCATTCCTCTTTTATAGAGTTCCATAGCAAAACCAATTATGTTACCGGTAGATATCGTATCCATACCATACTCATCACACAACAGATTAGCAGATAAAATTGCATTAAAGTCCGATACCCCACACTGAGCTCCCAGGGCCCATATGGTTTCATATTCTGGAGCCACTGTCCATCCTTCAAACCTACCAGTCTTCACCCGACATACCTTTAGACAGGCTACGGGACACTTAAAGCAGGCCTGACTTTTAACAAAAAAATTCTCTTTCATGAACCGGGCATTAACCTTATCGACCTCACTAAATACGGCCGTTTGAAAGTTTCTTACTGGATAACAACCTAGCTCATTTATTGACTCGGTATAGATTGCTCTTCCATAATCAGCTAAGTCTTGGCAGGCTTTCCTCACCTCACGAGGCTTAATCCTTTTCTTAAGTTCAGCTAGATTAGCGTAATTTAACCTGCCTTGCCCTTTAACCACTATGGCTTTAAGGTTCTTGGAAGCCATAACTGCTCCCGCTCCACCTCTACCGAAAGTCCTACCATCTACTTTAATGCAGGAGAAGGCTACCTTTCCTTCCGCTGCCGGTCCCACACACATTATGCCAGCTTGGGAGTAGCCAGTCTTTTCTTTGAGAATTTTATAAACCTCTCCGGTGGTCTTACCCCAGAGTTTGGTGGCATCTTCAACTTTCACCTTATCATCATTGATAGATAGATAAACAGGTTTGGGAGCTCTACCTTCTATAATTAAGCCGTCGTAACCGGCAAACTTGAGCTGCGGGCCGAAATCTCCTCCGGCATTAGAACAAAGATATATCCCGGTCTCAGGTGATTTGGTGGCACATTGGAACTTAGTACTCCCGGGGACAATGGTGCCGGTTAAAGGACCACTCATGAAGATCAGTTTATTGGCCTCATCCAGTGGTTTAACCTCTTGAGCAATCTCCTCAAAATAAATTTTAGCAGCTACTCCTCTTCCTCCCAGAAATAGGTTCAAAAGCTCCTCATCCAGATGCTCCGCATGGTAAGTTTTATTACTCAGATTAACCCTCAAGAGATTGCCTACGTATCCACCCTTCACTTCCATTTGTCTCTCCTCTTCAATTTTTTGAATTCTTCTACTCTGAAAGCCTGGTCAGTCTTTTATTTTCATTTTTACTTTGATGCCGGGGGAAGACAGGTTAAATATCTAATTTTAGACAGCAAATCGTCTTCTTCGCCATTGATCAAAAACAACAACACCAATAATGATTAAACCCATAACGACTCGCTGCACGAAAGCGGAGACATTGAGCAAGTTCAAACCGTTACCCAGTGTGCCCATTATAAATGCGCCAATTACTGAACCGATAACACCACCTTCACCACCAAAGAGATTTGTTCCACCAATGACTACAGCAGCAATACTCTGCAATTCTGCTCCTCCTGCCATTAAAGCATTGGCTGAATTTAGACGGCCGGTGAGGACAATACCAGCAACTCCAGCCAGTAGTCCCATAATAGTATAAGCCATGATTTTGGTGCGCACAAAGCTGATACCTGAAATTCTAGCAGCTTCCCGGTTACCCCCTACAGCATAAATAGCCCGGCCTAACGTAGTACGGGTCAAAATAATCCAGCCCAGGATAGCTACGGCTGCAATAATTAGAGCCGGAACCGGAACACCCAGAATATCACCGCTACCCAGCCAGATTAGTCCTTCCGGCAAATATCCTACAAGTTTGAGGGCGGTGAAGTGTGAGGGAACCGGTAGGCCCTGCGTCAAAATCAGTGCTAGACCTCTTGCTGTAGTCATCATAGCCAGCGTAGCAACAAAATCAGGTATTCTTCCTTTGGTAATGATGACACCAGTTGTAAATCCGGTTAGCGCTCCCGTCCCCAGACCCAAAAGTATACCAACTCCCAGATTGAGTCCCCAGTATGACACTGCTACCGCAGACACTGAAGCTGA
>JABUBP010000417.1_pt1 | contig 11851 bp, 13 predicted proteins | sample 7240331 | NCBI WGS metagenome assembly JABUBP01 (sample SAMN07256347, study PRJNA390944) | subsurface metagenome | isolation source: Methane hydrate marine sediment | place: Pacific Ocean: Eastern North Pacific, ODP site 1244 | collected 2002 | reverse complement strand
GGCGTCGGTGCACTCTACGTGCGCGGTGACCTCGAATTGGAGCCGTTAATCCACGGCGCTGGTCATGAACTGGGCCGCCGTGCATTATGCTGAGGAGGGTCGTCTGAGGAGCGATAGCGCGACGCACGTCATCAGGATCGATGCGGCCTGTTCGGTCCACCAGGACATAAGTAACTGAGGAGCCGAAACGCTCGAGAAATCGGCAGGGAGCGAGAACAGCCGGATGCTCGATTGCCGAGGTGATGACGTGCGCCCCTTGGCGGTTCGGCGCGAAGAACGTTGCCCTTGATTGCGAGGTTGTTTGCTTCGCTGCCGCCGCTGGTGGACACGATCTCCTCTGATGCTGCGCCAATCAGCGCGGCGACCTGGCCGCGGGCGCGCTCCAGGGCGGCCTTGGCCGGCGTGCTCGCCCAATGCCCGCTGGACGGGTTGCCAAAGGCTTGCTCCGAATGGCCGCATCGCCGCCGCGACTGCCGGATCCACGGGCGTGCTTGCGTTTTAGTCGAGGTAAATCGGCGGCATGCCCGCTCCAGATTCAAAACACCAATACCTTCTCAGCGGAAGCGGTAAGAGTCGCGAGTTCGGCCATGGTACTGCGTCTCATGCCACTCAGTACTTCCGCGTCAGTGAGCCCGCGGGCGTCCATGCAGGTGCCGCAAAGCAGGACTTGTCCTTTGCCCGCGAGAACGCCCTTCAGCATGCGCGCCACATTGTAATAGCCGTCCGGCGTCTTCTGGCCCGACTTCGCGGCCACTACTGCGTCAGCCATCAAGAAGACCGTTACGGTGATCGTTGGATCGCTCTTGGCAAGAGCGAGTGCGATGCGCAAGCCATTATAGGTCCGCTCGCTGCCGTAGGGCGGATCGTTCAGTATCAGCAGAATCTGCACGGTTGTTTCCTTTCCAACCAGGCAAGCCTGAGACGGCGCCCGAGTCACTCGCCGAGGAGGCGCCGCCGGTCCTCGAATTCCGCCTTGTCGATCTCGCCGCGCGCAAAGCGCTCCTTGAGGATATCGAGCGGTGTGCGGGCCGGCGGCAATTGATGCGGCGGATATGTTCCCGGCCATGGCCCGCCCAGCCAGCGAACGAGGGCGACCGCAAGGGCAACCAAGACCGCGAGAAACAGGATCATGAAAAACGGACCGAAGATCATGGGATACCATCCTCCGCCCCAACCCATCATGTGCGGACCCCAGCCGTAGCAGCGTTCGGTATCTGACGGCGCTTGCGCCTGCGCCCATACTGCGCTGGACAGGAGGGAGAGAGCGGCGACCGTCTGGATCAAGACTTTCTGCATCGGCTTGCTCCATCATTGAAGAAGAACAGCCTATTCCGCCGGTCGGCTCGCTTGTTGCGCGAGGTCAACCGAACCCGCCGTACGCTCCCGCATGAACACCGCCACGACAGCGCCGGAAAGGAACGTCAGGGCGGCGATCGAAACGATCGCCGCCGAAAGTCCGAATCTGTCCGCGATGAGGCCGGCCGACAGCGGTCCGATCGCGTAGCCGAGATCGCGCCAGAAGCGGTAGACGCTGAGCGAGCGCGCGCGCCAGCTTGGGTGCGAGGCGTCGGACACGGCGGCGATCAAGCTCGGGTACACCATGGCCGTGCCAAGTCCGAGCAACAGGCTGCCGACGAGCCACCATTCGAAACGGCTTGTCGCCGCCGTCAGGAACAGGCCCGCGGCCTGCACCCACATGCCAGCGACGATCAAGCCTTTGCGGCCCCAGCGATCGGACAATGGACCTGTAACGATCTGAAGAATGCCCCATGTTGCCGGATAGACGGCCTTCAAGATGCCGATCCGATCGACGTGGAGGCCGAACGACGCGAAGAACAGCGGAAAGATTCCCCAGCTCATGCCGTCGTTGAGATTGTTGACGAGGCCGGCCTGTGACGCTGCAAACAGGTTGCGATCCCTGAACGAAGTGAGAAGGAATATCTCGCGGAAGCTGATTGGGGCCGATTGCAGCGTATGGGCTGCTGTTTCCAGTCGGACGTGCTCCCGCGTATCGTGGACCAGCAGGATCGAGAGCGCCGCGCCGAGAATCGCATAGGCAATGCCGAGATAGATCGGCGTCGGCCGCAGTCCGTACTCCGACGCAAGATAGCCGGTAAGGTAGGCGTTCAGGCCCACGGCCAGGCCGCGCGACTTCGGCCCGACGAGATCGATCTTCATGATCACGGTCATCGACCAGGCAAGACCCTGGTTGATGCCCAGAAGAGCATTGGCGGCGATGACCCATTCCCAGCTTGGCGCCCACATGATCATGAAGGGCACCGGAAGGCCGACGAGCCATCCGAGGATCAGAACCCGCTTGCGCCCCCACTTGTCGGCGAGTTGGCCGGAGATCAGGTTGGCGCACGCCTTCACGACGCCGAAGCTGACGATGAAGGAGACGACAAGTGTCGTCGAGCCGATCTTGAACTCTTCGGCGCCGATAAGCGGCACGACGGTTCGCTCGATCCCGACCATCCCGCCCACGAAGGCGTTGATCAGGACGAGGAGAGCGAACTGCGGCCAGTTTTCCTTCAATCCCAACCGGACGGAAGGCGCGCCTTGTGGGGCGGCTAACTCTTTGTTCATGGCATCAGGCCGCCGCGGCAGTGACGCCTGAATTGGCCGCTCTGATCTTCGCGGCTTCCGGCGGCGCCGCCGGAATCTCGGCGACCATGAACCGGACAAATTCGGCTTCATCCTCGATCATGAAGGCCTGGTTGTGCCGCTTCTCGAAGCCGATCGTGGACCAGGGCTTGCCGCTCAGCCGGCGACCGCAGACCGAACCCGCATAGGCGCCGGGCAGTACCTCAAGGTAGTCCGGCAGGCCCTTCAGCTTGCGTACGCTGCGAAACAGTTGCTTTGCGCCTTCCTCGGCGCTGGCGGCGAGTTCCGTGCGGCCGAGATCGCCGACCATCAGGGTGTGGCCAGTCAGGACGAACCAAGGTTCGTCAGCGCGCGTCCGGTCGGTCACAAGAATGCAGATGTGCTCGGGTGTGTGACCCGGCGTGTGGAGAACCGTTGCCGTGACGTTGCCGAGCGAAAGGACCTCGCCGTCGCCTGCAGCTTTGAACGGAAACGACACGCCGGCGGCCCACGAGAGCACGTAGGCCGCCCCCGTTGCGTCCGCGAGCGCCCGGCCCGCCGAGAGGTGGTCGGCATGAACATGCGTATCGATCACGTAGTGAATGCGCATGCCGGCATTGTCGGCAGCCTGAAGATAGGGCTGGATATCGCCGACTGGATCGACGACCGCGCAGGTTGCCTTGCCGCCGCAGCCGAAGAGGTAGGAGATGCCGACGGGATCGCTATGCAAGAACTGGCGGAGGATCATGGGCTTGCACTCCTCTCTAAGAGCGACTAGATAACATTCAATCGATCTGCTGAATGATATATTCAGGAGCTGCCGTGTCAAGTACCGGGCCCAAACATGCGATCTATGAGAATCTCGCCGAGGTGGCGCAGGCATTGGGCCATCCGCATCGGCTTGAGCTGTTGGAGCACCTCGCCCAGGGGGTGCGCAGCGTCGAGGAGCTGTCGGCCCGCGCGCATCTGACATTCGCCAACACCTCCCGCCATTTGCAGATCCTAAGGCGCGCGCGCCTCGTCGAGACGGAGCGCCGCGGCAAACACGTCCTCTACCGCCTGGCCGGCGAGGCCGAAGTGGTCGCGCTGATGAAGGCCCTGGGTCGAGTCGGTGAGCGAAATATCGCCGAGATCGGCCGCGTCGTGACCGACTATTTCCACGCCCGCGACGCGCTCGAGCCGGTCTCGCGAGATGATCTCGTCGCAAGGTTGCACGACGATCTCGTCACCGTGCTCGATGTCCGTCCCGAAGACGAGTTCGCTCTTGGCCATCTGCCGGGCGCGCTCAACATCCCGCTTGCCGAACTGGAACGACGCCTCGGCGAACTTCCGAAGGGCCGCGAGGTGATCGCCTACTGCCGCGGCCCCTATTGCGTCCTTTCGTTCGAAGCCGTCGCAGCGCTCCGGACGCGAGGCTATTGCGTCCGTCGGCTCGAGGACGGCTATCCCGAGTGGAAAGCCGCCGGCCTGCCGGTCGAATCCGTCGCTTGAGTCAAGCGGACCTGGTGCATCATGGATGATAAGCCTTATCGCGCAGAACCCGCTTGGCCGATTGTCAGCGTCAAGGACCACAACACGCCCTCGGTGTTTCGGCCCGAAGCCCTTTTGAGGGAGGCGCGCCGGCAGAGGCAGTTGCCGCTCGTCGCTGTCCCCGAAATTTGCGTGCTCGATCCGGACGGTGATGTCGTCCGCCACCTCAAGGGGACCGGCGCCGGCCGGATTCATGAAGGTTGGGCCTGCTATCACACCGAGCTTCTTGCCTTCGATCTCGACGGCATCGGCGAAGTCGGCATCGTCGGCTGCGCCGTCGGCGCACCATTCGCCGTGCTGGTCGCCGAGCAGCTCTTTGCTTCCGGTTGCCGGCTGCTCGTCAGCGTCACCTCAGCCGGACAAATCACGCCGATCGGGCCGACGCCATACTTCGTCCTGATCGACCGCGCGCTGCGCGACGAGGGGACGAGCTACCATTATCTACCGGGCTCCACATTCGCCGAAGCACCTGACGCGCCGCTTCTCGCGCGTGTCGAGCAGGCCGGACGGGATCTGCCCGGCATCACCCTGCATCGGGGCGCAACGTGGACCACCGATGCGCCTTACCGCGAAACCGAGGCCGCGATCGCGCGGGCACACGATCTGGGCGCGCTCGCCGTCGAGATGGAAGCCGCGGCTCTCTATGCGTTCAGCGCGACGAGCGGCCGTCCCGTCGTCTGTTTCGCGCACGTCACGAATACGATGGCGCAGACGGTGGGCGACTTCGAAAAGGGCGAGGCTGACGGAGCGAAAGCGACGCTTGCGGTAGTCGCCGCTGCGGCTCGCGGCTGGTCGGCGACTCGAACAGCAAGTTGAATAGCTGTAGAATTGAGAATGCTTTGGCATGTGCACCTGAACCCGACCAATTCGTCGTGGCTCAATCAGGCCGATCGCTTCTTCGCGCTCTTTACCGATAAGAAGATCAGGCGCGGCGTCTATCGGAGTGTCGCCGCCCTCAGGGCGGACATCACCTCGTTCATCGAACGACACAACGCCGATCCCAGACCGTTCCAATGGAGCAAGTCAGCCGATGATATCTTTGCTTCCATCGAGCGCTTCTGCGGTTACAATGCCCCGGTATAACACGACGCGAATTGCGAACTTCTGGGTTCAGGACACTACTAGATCGTCGGTGGCCCCTCGCGATGGACGGCTACGGCGAGCCTCGAAGGTCGCAATGGAACGTCTGGACTGGATTCACCATCGGCGGCGGGATGCAAGTCAAAGCCCAAGGAGAGGAACTGGGCTACGACCGTGCCACTCTGACGGAGATGCCCGACTTCGAGAGGGCGGGCATTTCCGATGCTGTCCGAACAGGTCACTCGACCTTGGTGACGGCTGCGGCGAGCAATTTGATGCGATCCAGCAGCAGCGCAAACGCCGCTGCCGCAACGAACAGCCCCACGACGAATTGCCACGGCAGCGGCCACATCAATGTGCCGGTCAGGACGAGCCCTGAAATGACCGCGACGTCCGCCGCGGACGACGCAAGCACCCACTTTCCGGGCTTGGAATTCCACATGCTCCTGCGCTCGCGCAAAGAGTAGAGAACGGCCTGATTCCCGAATACCAGGGTTGCGAACGCGAGTGTCTGCAGCTCGCCCTGGGCGAGACCGAGTCGGAATTTTCCGAACGCAAGGATCGACGTGGAGAACGCGAGCTTGCAAGCGCCGACCAAGACAGCTACGCGCGTGATGCTGCCCATGCGCCAAACGCTGGGAAGGAGGCTGGCATGGCGCGGTCGGTGGTGAGCGACATGCTGAGAATATCGTTGGTCAGGAACAGAAGCACCATCAGCGCCGGCGTCAGGATCGCGCGTTTCCCGTGAGTGCCAGTCCCGTCGCCAGGAACAGCACGATCTCGACTTTCTTGACCAGCATGTTGAAGGCGTAGGTCAGGAGCCGCTGGAAGCCTATCCGTCCCCCCGGACGGCAGACACGATTCCGGCGAGCCCCGGCTCGGTCAAGACCATTCCGGCTGCCGCCTTGGCCACGCCCGTTGCCGACGCTACTGCAATCCCGATCTGCGCTTGCCGAAGCGCGGGTGCGTCATTCGTCCCATCGCCGCACATGCCGACCACGTGCCCGTGGCCCTGCAGCGCCTCCACCAGCTTGAATTTCTGCTCGGGCACGACGCGAGCGAACACGCCGAGCACGTCTGTGCTCATGTCTTCAGTGAGGCTGTCGGCTGGACAGAGACCGCCTTCAATTCCGACGGCGCGGGCGATGGCAGCGCCGGTTGTCGCGGAATCACCCGTGACCATAGCAGTGCGCACGCCCATGTCGCGCAGATCGGCGATGAAGGACCGGGCCTCCGCGCGCGGTGGATCGCTGAGTGCGATGAGCCCGGCGAGTTGCAGCGAAGAGCCTGAATCGCCAGCAGCAACCGCAATCACGCGGTGGCCTTGACCTGCAAGCAGATCAACCGACTGCCGGGCGGTCTCAGGAACCTTCGCGATGCGCGATACTACTTCGAACGCGCCCTTGACGATGCGGCGCTCGGGCCCGTCGGCCACGGCAGTCACGGCCTCCGACATCTTGGTGGCTGGATCGAACGGGACGAAGCGGATTGGCCGGCCGAGCGAACTTGCGCTTCGCTCCCGTGCGGCTGTCCAGATCGCGCTGTCGATTGGATCCGGGTCGGCGGCTGCGCTCGCCTGGGCGGCCAGCGCCAGCACGTCATCGCGGCTGAAGCCGGGAAAGGTAACGACCTCGGCGACCGCGATCTCGTTACGGGTGAGAGTTCCGGTCTTGTCGGCGCACAGCACATCCATGGCAGCGGCCTCATGCGCCGCCGACAAGCGAGTCAGCAGCACGCCTCGTCTGGCGAGTGCCTGAGCGGCGAAAGCGGCGGACAAGGTGAACGTCGCAGGCAAGCGACCGGGATGGTCGCGAGCAGCGCGGTCAAAGCGAGCCGGATCAGCTCCGAGAGCGGGAGCGCCATGACATATCCGGCGGCGATGATGAGAAGCGCCACGCCGCCGTTGATGAGCGAGAGATTACGGGTCACGGCAAGGACCGCCGCCTGCTCGGTGCCTTCGGCTTTCGCGACGCGCACCAATTCCGCGGTCCGCCCGAAATAGCTCTTCGCTCCTGTGGCCGTAACCTGGGCGGTTGCCAGCCCGCGGCGAACGAGACTGCCGGCATAGACTGCCCCGCCGGCGACGGCTTCAACCGGAACCGGCTCGCCGGTCAGCATCGACTGGTCGACCAGCGCAGATCCGGACGCAACCCGAGCATCTGCGGGCACCACGGCGCCGAGCGCCAGCGACACGACGTCGCCTGGCACCAGATCGAACGCCGAAATTCGGGTCCATTTGCCGTCGCGCAGCGCGAGCGCGGTGGGAGCCAGCCGCTTTTTGAGCGCCGCCAGCGCGCGACCTGCGCGGCTTTCCTGCGTAAAGCCAAGCGTCGCATTGAAGAGGAGGAGCCCGGCGATCGCTGCACCCTCGACTTCTCGGCCGCGCCAGATCTCGAGGACCATCGGGCTTCGAGCAGCCACGGGATCGGCGACCAGAATTTGGCGAGAAAGGCCAGCCAGCGCGGCTCGGCTTTCTCCGGGATGGAGTTGAGGCCGAACTGGGCCAGCCGCTGCGCGGCCTCGGCTGATGTCAGACCAGGGGCTCCGAGGTGTCCCGGATCTCTCTTTCGACCACTCCCATGGATCATGCGGCTCCAAGTGGGTTCGGCGCATGCGGAAACTTGCCTCGGCCGCTTCTGCGACCCATTGATTCTCATCAACTTCCGCCGTCGGCGAAGGTGGTACCGAACGGTGCTGCCAAGGCGCGGACCTTCCCCATGCGCACAAGGATCTCGAGGCGAACGAGAGCTGGCACCGGAATATCCGCCCAGTCGACCTCGGCGGGCTCAGTGAACCGCATGCTGTGAGCCGCTCCGTGCCGACGCGCGACGCAGCAAACCCCTCTCACCAGCCGGCAAGGTCTCTTCGAGCGCGAACCTTCTCGCCGTACTCCACCGCCGCCAGCGCTCGGTGCCCAACACATTAACCTGCATTCGCTACGTCACCTTAAAGCTAGACTTAAAGTCAAATCCTTAGGCCGCCTATCAAACTATGCAAGGCGGCCGACGGAGGATCCAGCGGAATCGCAGATACCGACGCAATTCCATCTAGCCAGAAAAGAAATGGCCTGCGCCAACGTGCCGGAGAAGCATCCGAACGGTCAGCTCTGAGAAGGTGAGGTCGATGGGCACTGATGCTCCTTCAGCCTGACCTCAGCCTCAGCCGCCACGCAGGGCTTCAAGATCGGGCTTACTGGAGAGTGCCTGCGCGCCGCCTATGGCGGCGGCACCGCAGGCGAGTGCCGTCGCGACGGCCAGCGCCAAGTAAGACCAGGGAATGGAAAGGGCTTCCGGAGGCGGATCGAATACGCCGGTTAGGATCATGACCAGCGCCTCGGCAAGACCAAAACCAGCCACGATGCCGAATATCGCGCCTCCGATGACGACCAACAGGCCTTCGCTCCATAGAAAAACGCCAAGCTGACCCGGTCGCGCACCCAGCGCCGTGAGTATTGTAAAATTGCGTCGCCGCTCAGCGAGACCCAGCGCCATGATCAACCCGGTGACGCCCACGATCATCAAGACGGAAAATCCGAGCTCGAGGGTGGTGAGGCCCTCCAGATTGATTGCCGTCAGGCTCGAACTGATGATGGCCTGGGTTTCTCCGAGGGTTGTGACCTTCATGCCCGGCAGTGACGCAGCGGTTTGGCGCGCTGCCGGCGCAACACTCTCGGCATTCGCTGAGGTCCGCATCAGGACCACCTCGGCCGCGTTTGATCCGGTCTTCTCTGCGATGTAGTTCGCGTTGGCTACAAGAAAGGAATCCTTCGGAGCCGTCGGAAACTCCCGGGCGACCCCTATAAACAGGAATGGCACGACGTGATATTGATGATCAGCGGCACTTTGCAGCCGGAGGTTCAATCGATCTCCGGGCTGCAGTTGGAAATCGTTGACGGTCTCCTGCGAGACCAGGACGCCATCGGGCGTCTCGGCCAGAAGGGCGAGGGTCTTGGCGGCGTTCCCGCCCGCAAAGTACGCGTTCGAGATCGTGGTCGCCTTCCCGATATGGGCGGGGTTGATTCCGAACAGGTCCTGCAGGTCGGAGCCGACATAGGCGAAGCGGTGCATCATCGGCTCGGCTGCGACGACTCCGGGAATGGCTTGCAGGTCCTTCAGCAAGGCACCTGCCGGATGGGCTGACGTTCCGGTGACCGTCACGTCCGCGCCATTGGTCAGTTCCGCATCAACGTGGGACTGGGCATTATAGGTCGTGTTGAAAATCGCGGTGGCCGTGGCGAACGCGAATGCAAGCGCGACCAGTGCGCTTCCGCGCGCAATGCGCACGCGCTGGCGGGACAACGAGGCAGCGACAAGCGGAGAGAGATCGAAGGACAGTGACGCTATTGCGACGGCAAGAGCACGCCGGCCGGGTCCAAGCATCAGGCTGTATAATCGTACCGACAAGAGACCGAGGCCGAGCCACAAGCACAGTGGCGCGAGAAACGCCTCGTAGTGCACCGAGGTCTGCGCAACACCTTCAGGCGCCAAGACGATCTCATAGCCGCTCTTCGCCGTGCTCCAGAAGGCGATGGCACCCAGGATGATGAAGGCAAGGTCCAGATAAAGGCGTTGCCAGAGCGGGATGCACTGCTGATTCGCGTCGAGGCGCGCCGCCGATACCGTCAAGAGCTTCGCGTCGCGCCAGGCGGGCACCAGGAAGGCTGCCATGGCGAGAACAAAACCAACGCCAGCGGCCAACGCGAACCACGGGATTGCGAGACCAAGGCTTGCGAGATGCCACCAGGCAATTGCCGTTGTGCCAGCAAGAGCAAGACCTAGCACGATCGCCAGCAGTCCGATCGCTGCGGCTTCGGTCCCGGCTAAGCCCAAGACCTGCAACAAGGATGCCCCACGTATCCGGAGCAATGCCTGCTCGCGGCGGCGGCGATCAGAGCCGGACGCCGCGACCGCAAACGTAACCAGGAGAGCAAGGACGATGCCGGGAACTCCGAGAAAGAGAAACAACACCCGGGCATAGAGCGCGTCAGCACGCACGCCGTCGAGCCGCGCGGCAAGGTTGTTGGCGATGACGGCGCTGCCGGCAACTCTGGCTTCGAGATTATTTGCCATCCGCTGTGCCTGGATGAACGCGGCGCTCGGGTCGGGTGGCAAAGCATTGCGTGCGAGCTGGACATGGATTTCGGTCTTCACCGTGTCGGGCCGAGCCGCCTTTTGTGGATCAAAGATGGCCTGCCACTCGGCCATGGGCATGAGCAGGACGTTATCCGGCGGCGCCTGAGGAGCAATGCCCTTGGCAAGGCCGATCGCCTGGAACATCGAGTCGGCGTTCGGCAGTGCGACGACGCCGGCGATCGTCACGTCGACCGGTGCCGCACCGATCCGGTCGATCGTAACGGTATCGCCCGGAGCGACGTGAAGATTGGCGGCCGTTTGCGAGGCGATCAGAACGCCGTCCGCTGAGCCGAGAATGGAGCGAATTTGATCTGGAAAATGATTGCGATAGCCCGCCTCAAGACCGAGCACCTTGCCCGGTCCCGTCGTCTGAGAGGTATCGCCGGTCGTGGCCGCGAAGCCGGCGCTGTCGGCATAGCCGACCGGTGCGAGCGCCGTGGTGGTCGCAGCCTCGCCGACCGCCTTGGTGACGGCTGAGACGTCTGCCCCCGGAGCGATCAGGACCTGCCAATCGACGGGCACGCCGGCCACCGCACGCCGCTCCATGCTCTCCGAGGAGGCGACGATGAACGCCCCCAGCGCGCCCAGCAGCCCCACGGTCAGCGCCACTCCCGCAACCGCCGCCAGAAGACGGCCCGATCGCGCGGCGACAAGCCCCTTAAGCCACAGCCTGATCATTTGCACACCCTATCTGCGGTGCCCGAAGGGTCCCGTGGTCCATAAGCCAGGTAACTTTCATCCGTTCCGCAACCATGGGATCGTGGGTTGCGATGACAAGTGCGGCATCGCTCCCATCGATTGAATTGAGCAAGGTCTCGATGGTTTGGCGTGCGGTCGGCTGATCCAATTGGCCGGTCGGCTCGTCGGCCAGGACGAGCCGAGGTTTGAGGACGACCGCCCTCGCAAGTGCCACGCGCTGCGCTTGGCCACCCGACAATTCGTCGGGCAGCTTGTCGGCGACCGCTGCAAGGCCAAGCTCCTCCAGTATGTGCATGGCTACCTTCCTTGGTCCTCTCGATACGCCTCCGACCAGGCGCAAGGGGACCTCGACATTCTCAACCGCACTGAGGGTTGGGATGAGACTCGGTGCCTGAAACACCATGCCGATATGCTTGGGGCGCAGTGCACCACTTGGGCCGAGGGCCGGCCACGTCAGTTGGCCGGTGCTTGGGCGATCGAGGTCCGCCATGAGGTGAAGAAGGGTGGATTTTTCCGCTTCCCGAGGGGCCAAGCAGCGCAATGCGGTCGCCCGAACGGACCTGGAAGGATGCTGGCCGTAGGGCATAGACATCCATATTTCCCTGCTGGAAGCGACGCGTCACGGCGGCCCCTTCGATAAGAAGGTCAGGCATCGACGACCCTCCCATCCCGAAGTTGGACAATTCGATCGGCTCGGTCGGCGAGCGGTCGGCTGTGCGTTGCGACCAGAATGCCTGTTCCCGCCTGCCGTTGTTCGTTCAAGAAATCGAGAATAAATCCTTCGGTGGCGGCATCGACCTCTCCTGTCGGTTCGTCCGCCAGGAGCA
>JABUBP010000416.1_pt1 | contig 11887 bp, 11 predicted proteins | sample 7240331 | NCBI WGS metagenome assembly JABUBP01 (sample SAMN07256347, study PRJNA390944) | subsurface metagenome | isolation source: Methane hydrate marine sediment | place: Pacific Ocean: Eastern North Pacific, ODP site 1244 | collected 2002 | reverse complement strand
AATCGGGCTTAGCGGCAGGGCCCGCCAGAGAATAAAAGGTGAAAACGGTGAGAGGGCAATGAAACTGAAGACAAGGGTTTTTGAGTTATGTAACGGGAGATACCGAAACCTGGTTGAGTTAGCCCAGACGATGGAAATATCGAAAGACCTAATTTACAGCGTAAGAAGAGGTGAGCGTGGCATCCATGGGAGGTTTATTATTGGTGCGATGAAAGCCTTTCCCGGATATAAACTTGATGACCTTTTCTATGTCTCAGAGGATTAGCTAGTGAAAAATTCTAATAATTTAGGGGCAGGGCGCTCGGGAAATCATGATGATGGGTAAGGAAGCTCAACAACCCGTCCCGTGAGGAGTCATGACTGTAATCGGGGTCAGCACCCTGCCCCTAAAAGGAGGTTGATGCCTATGGAACAAAACTTTAGGTGAGGATGTGGTGGAGAAATAAAAATCCTTAAATTAAGGAGGAAAACTTGGTGAAAAAGAAGATTTTATGGATGTTACTGAGCTTCTTACTGGTGGCGGCTTTAGTGCTGCCCTCTTGTGCTAAGGAAGAGGTAGTAGAAGAGCCTGGAGAGGAGGAGGAGGAGGAAGAGGAGGAGGAGGAGGAAGAGCCAGGGCCAGCAGTAGGTGAGCCGCAATATGGCGGAACACTCTATATGTTCAGCCGGGGTGTTGCAGAACCGGCGAGTCCCAGCGAGTCTGACTCTCAATGGATTGCCACCTTCTGGCTGATGCCCATGCAGGAAACACTGCTACGAGGTGACATAGAGAGGTTTGGTCCCCGGGGCACCGATGAATACCCTTTTCAGACATCCGGATATATACCCATGGAGTACCTGACAGGCCATCTGGTAGAAAGCTGGGAGATTGGGCCCGATACTCTAACCATGAAAGTACGGTCGGGCATTAACTGGGCACCTACTGAGAGCCAGAAAGCTTGGATGCCAGTGAGAGAATTGACCGCTGAGGACATTGCACTCGATATAAATAGATTCTGGGAAGCCCCCTGGGGAAACAGGTTCGACGGCATACTGGAAAAAGTATCTGCGACGGACCAATACACTGTTGTTGTTGAATTCGTTGATAAATTCAATCTTGAGGGTTTCTATTATATGGGCTGGGAAGACCGCTCACTAATAGCCCCGCCGGAAATGATAGAAGCCGGTGATGATAAGTGGAGCAACCAGCTTGGTACCGGTCCATTTATGTTTGAGGAGTATGTCGCCGGTTCTCACATGAGCTATGTAAGGAACCCTAATTACTGGAAAACGACTACCATCAACGGCAATGAATATCAAATGCCATTTGTAGACCGGTTTGTACAATTAATTATTCCTGATCAGGCAACCCAGATAGCCGCCCTGCGGACGGGAGCGATTGACTTCCACCAGTTCGTACCCGCATCTTACTGGGACTCGCTTGACGCCTCAACTCCTGAGCTACTCTCAGCCAGGTATTCAAGTGTTGACGACCTTCTTTCACTGCTGTGTACTGAGCCCCCATTTGACAATGTAAACGTTAGGCGGGCAATGATGATTGGCACCGACATGAGAGGGCACCAACGGCTGATGTTCGCAGAAGAACTGCCGCTCCACAGTTATCCAATTCACTACCAGAGCCCTGCTTATACCCCGTTGGGAGAACTGCCTGAAGACCTCAGGGAGCTGTACGACTATGACCCGGATAAGGCAAGGCAGATGCTGGCCGATGCCAATTACCCCGATGGCTTTACGGTAGATATTTACTGTGACAGCACGCCAAACAACCAGGACCACGCAGCCCTGCTTAAAGACGCGTGGATTAAGTTTGGCGTCACAGCAAACATACAGGTCCATGACCCCGTTACCCACACAAACTTTACCTACAACCGAAACTACCATGGTGCCTGCATAGCCGCCCAAGAGATAGCCAACCCCATTAATTCACTCTACCGCTTTGCACATACCGAGGGTTACATCAACTTTGCTGGTTACTCCAACCCTGAGTACGATGCCATTGTAGAAGAGCTGGCAACTGAGCTGGACCCGGCTAAGCAGCTCCCTCTGATGAAGGAAGCGTCTTTCATGCTACTCGGCGACGTTGCACATATACCTCTCTGCGCTCAAATCTCGGGCCATTACTGGTGGCCATGGCTGAAGAATTACTACGGTGAGGTTACGTGCACTGATGGAGCCTGCGTTTCTATTGCACCCTGGATCTGGATTGACGAAACCTTAAGGGAAGAGATGGGGTATTAGTGATAGATATCGCCAGAGGACTTTACTAATCCTAGATATGGGTTAATTGAAGTACGAAGGAGCTGGGGACGAAAGTTACTCAGCTCCTTCTCCGATAGCAGAAATTCATTAGAAGGGGAGAGACACAACATGCAACTATCAAACAAGGTTGCTATTGTCACGGGAGCGGGACGGGGAATCGGCCGGGCAACAGCCCTCGCTTTAGCTAGGCGGGGAGCGGACCTCGTCCTTGCAGACATGAGAACTCAAGAGATGGAAGCTGTAAGTAATGAAGTCCGGCGAATAGGGCGTGAAGTGATTACAGCTGCTATGAACGTAACACAGAAATCAGACGTAGAGTCAATGGTGAAGAAAGCCCTTGACCACTTTGGTAAGGTAGACATTCTGGCGAACATCGCAGGGGTAGCCGTTCACAATCTGATACCGGATATCCGCGAGCAGGACTGGGACCTAAACATCACCGTTAACCTCAAGGGGATCTTTCTGTGCACACAGGCTGTTTTCAGCCATATGTGTAACCAGGGGAGTGGGCATATCGTCAACGTTTCTTCTATGTCTGGCAAACACGGGAGTGCCAAATACGGGGCATACTGCGCATCCAAGTTTGGAGTGGTCGGTTTTACAGAAGTGACCAGGGATGAGGGCCGTCCACATGGTGTTAAGGTCTCCGTTGTATGTCCTGGCCCAGTGGATACAGAGCTACGCCATAGTAACCACCCCGACGACGACCGGACGAAGCTGATTAAACCAGAAGATGTTGCTGATGTCATCCTGTTTCTAGTCACGCGGCCATCACGAGTCAATATTCCCGAGGCAATGATTCTGGCACCCTTAGTACAACAAGGCAGGTAACAACCCTAAAGAGTAAAGGAGAATTAGAATGACAGAGTTATCAGAACAAGAGATACTGGAAAAATTAAAGGCTTTTGACACACCATCCATTACAAATATTGTAGCCACTTATCCCAAGAATCCGCTTTGCCTTGGTCTTTATGAGCCTTGGAAGCAAAACTGGTATACTGACCAATCAATTCATTGCATATACCCTGAGCTAGGCAGGTTAGTAGGTTATGCGGTAACAGTGGTATACTCACTACCTGACCCGAACTTTAACCGATTGTCAATGAAAGACTTAGTAGAAGCTTTTGCAAAATCAAAGAAACCAATAATAATCGTAGCCAAGCAAGACTTCCCTCCGGAGATACTTCCGAAAGTAGGGCTTTCTGGTGGAAACATGACGACAATGTTCAAAGCCTGTGGTGCTGTCGGGTTTGTGACGAATGGTCCATCGAGGGATATAGACGAAATACGCCCAATGAAATTCCAGTACCTTATGAGTGGCGTTACACCCGGACATGGAGACTTCGGAATCAGTGCCGTGAATGTGCCTGTTTCGGTTGCCGGCATGGACGTTGCTCCTGGCGAGATAATTCATATGGATGAGAATGGAGCCTGTAAGTTCCCGGTAAACAGACTAGCAGAGGTCTATAAGAATGTTCAGGAACTTGCTAAGAAAGAGCAAGAGAATATGGGCAAAATAAACTCTTTGAAGAGCGCTGAGGATGCATTGAAGTTTCTGGGTTATTAATAAACTGGCTTCTGGGAAATTATTGTAAAAAGACTGCTGGTTTTTGCGAGTTTTTGATTGTTGCCGAATTTAAGAGAAAAGGAGAAGGTTGAAGATGACAAGTGCTGGTACAGTTGATGCTGTAAAGTTAACTGGATTTTCCGCCAAGGCACTGGAGAAAATGGGTGTGCCGGGAGAGGACGCAAAAATAACCGCCCAGATACTGGTAACGGCTGACTTGCGGGGCATAGATTCACACGGCGTTGCCCATCTGGCACCGTTTTATATCAAGCGGATAAGAGACGGGTTCATCAACGTCAAGCCTCAGATTAAACTCTTTAGCCACGCCCCGTCCACCGCCATCATGGACGGTGATGAAGGGCTGGGCTTTGTGGTAGGCCACAAGGCAATGACGGAGGCTATGAAGCGGGCAGATGAGACAGGTTCAGGCTTTGTCGCCGTTCGCAACAGCACCCATTTCGGTGCTGGAGCCTACTACGCAATGATGGCTCTCCCCAGGGATATGATTGGAATATCTCTCACCCAGGGTAGTAAAGGCGTGGTTGCCCCGGGAAGCAGAGGTAGAGGAATTGGCCTTAACGTTATCAGTGTAGCCGTTCCGGCAAAAGAAGAAGCTCCGTTCGTTCTTGACATGTGTACAGGTGTTGTCGCTGGAGGTAAGCTGGAACTAGCCGAGAGATATGGCACTCCTATACCAGAGGGCTGGGCAGTAGACATGGAGGGTAACCCAGTAACGGATGTAGCCAAGGCAACCGGCGGCATTCTGCCACTCGGCGGTACGCCTACACGGGGTTCCTATAAGGGCTTTGGACTGATAACATTAGTTGACATACTCTGCAGTACCCTTTCTGGTGGATTAAGCATTCCAGAGAAGGAGAGCGGACCGCAAGGTAAAGCGAACCATTTCTTCGGTGCTCTACGCGTCGGCGGTTTCATGCCAGTTAGTGAGTTTAAGGATAGAATGGATGCCATGATAAAAGCACACCACAATTTACCCAAGGCTCCGGGGCTGGATAGAATTTATCTGGCTGGCGAACTTGAACATGGAATAGAGAGCAAGCGTCGCCAGGGAATTCCGCTTCATCCCAGTGTCATTGAATCACTCAAGAATGTTGCCAGAGAACTCAACATTGAATACAACCTCTAGAGGAGGTGGGGGCTCTTTAACATGATAATTGAGGAAGTAATGCCAGATGTGAGAGGGAAGTAGTGTGCGTGCTTATATAATCAGAAGGCTAATGCTAATGGTACCCACCCTGTTTTTGCTCAGTATGCTGGTCTTCCTCGCGGTGCGCCTAATTCCGGGCGATATAGTAATGGCGATGCAGGCAACGTCAATCAGCGAGGGGGAGGTTGATAGAGAAGCGATAGAGCGCCTTTTGGGACTGGATGCCCCCATCTATGTTCAGTACGGACGCTGGCTGGGAGTTGTTCCCTGGCAAGGCGAGTACCAGGGTATCTTTCAGGGTAATCTTGGGGTTTCATGGTGGCGGAGAGAAACCGTAACCACACTGTTAGCTCAATCCTGGCCGGTAACTTTTGAACTTGGATTCATGAGTATAATAGTGTCGCAGCTAATAGCCATACCTATTGGCATATATTCAGCGATGCGCCAGGATAAGCCTGGTGATTATATAGCACGGAGCTTCGCCATAATTTGCATTGCTGTGCCCTCTTTCTGGCTGGGAACTCTGGTCATACTTTTACCATCACTATGGTGGGGCTATATGCCGCCCATAATGTACACCTCCTTCTTTGCTGACCCCGTCACTAACCTCAAGATGTTTATAGTACCAGCCATCGTTACAGGTATGGCTTTGTCTGGAATCTCTATGAGGATGACTCGAACCATGATGCTGGAGGTCTTAAGACAGGACTATATCAGGACTGCCTGGGCAAAAGGTCTCAGGGAAAGAATGGTTATCACAAGACACGCCCTCAAAAACGCGCTAATCCCGGTAGTTACTATATTAGGAATTCAAATACCGGTCGTGATTGGGGGTACGGTTATTACAGAAACTCTGTTTCAGCTACCGGGAATGGGTCGTCTCCTGATAAACGCTGCTAATAACAGGGACCTTCCCTTAATCAGCGGGATAACTATCGTTTTCGCCAGTGCTCTCATTCTAATTAACCTGGCCGTTGACCTGACCTACGCTTTTCTGGATCCAAGGATTCGTTATAAATAAGGATAACTTAAGAAAGGGGTGATTTTATGACCGGCGGTTCACCCGAGAGAATACAGAAGCCAAAAAGACGCTCTCTGGTGGTCGACGTACTTACAAGGCTCATTAAGGAGAAGCCGCTCGGCGTGGTCGGTGGGATTATAACCCTGATCTTGTTGTTCACTGGTATCTTCGCCGACTTCATCGCCCCTTATGGATTGAACGAAACAAACATGGCAGAAAACCTGTTGCCATCATCAGCCAAGCACTGGTTGGGTACGGACAATCTGGGACGTGACATGCTCTCTAACATTATTTACGGGGCTCGCATCTCAATGATTGTAGGCTTAGCTACCGCTACTTTAGCTACGGTCAATTCTACAATCATCGGCATACTTAGCGGGTATATCGGTGGTAAGTTTGACCTGTTCGTGCAGAGGCTCGTTGATATCTGGATGGGTGTTCCTCAACTAATCCTTCTTATAATCCTAATGTCCATCATCGGGCCGGGCATATGGCAGGTGAGCATCGTCATGGGAACAAGCTGGGGTATCATTGGCTCCAGGATAGTGAGGGGTGCTGTTATCAGCATTAAGGAGAATGTGTATATAGAAGCAGCAAGGGCTATTGGCTGTTCCACCAGCAGAATACTTTTCCGACATGTCTTACCCAATATTATGGCACCTACAATTGTCCTGTTTACCGTCCGCGTATCAAACGCTATCCTAACCGAAGCTTCCCTGAGCTTTCTCGGCTTTGGTATACCACCCCCCACACCAAGCTGGGGAGGCATGCTCAGTGGTAGTGGACGTGCCTATATGTTCCATGCCCCGTGGATGGTTATATGGCCCGGTGTCGCTTTGAGCGCCGTTGTTTTTGGCGTAAATATGTTTGGCGATGCGGTGAGAGACCTGCTGGACCCGAGGCTGAGGGGCGGTGCCGGGCGCTATGGGGTGAGAGCGAAAAAGGAAGCGAAGGTAAAAAAGTGAGCCCAGCCCTAGGGGTTACAAAGCAGTAACAAGGGGTGCTTGACAAAAAGGATAAACTTGTTTATCCTTTTGCTATACAGGAGTTATACAAGTGAATGAAGTAATTACAATTAGAATGGGAACAGAGGACAAAGCGAGGGTGGAAGCCGAAGCAAAGAAGCTCGGCATATCGGTATCCGCCTTCATTCGTTTGCTTATCAAACAGTGGAGCAATGGCATTAAATTTGAGAAGCGTGAGGATTAGTAAAAGTAAAGGCGGGCAGGGTGCCGGGAAATCGTGGCAGGCTCTTAGCCTAGGAAGCTCAACTCGTCCCGTGTGGTGTCATGACTGTAATCGGGGTCAGCACCCTGCCCCATAAAGGAGGTTGATGCCTATGGAGCAAAACTTTAGGTGAGGTGGTGGAGAAATAAAATCCTTAAATTAAGGAGGTAATACTAATGAAAAGGAAGATTTTATGGTGTGGACTGAGTTTCCTATTGGTGGCGGCTTTAGTGCTGGCATCTTGCGGTGAGGTAGCACCGGGAGAGCAAGAAGAGGAAGAGGAGGAAGAGGAGGAAGAGGAGGAAGAGGAAGAGGAGGAGGAAGAGCCAGCAGTAGGTGAGCCGCAATATGGCGGAACATACACCGTAATCTATTTTGCAACTGAGGATGCAGGAAGCGCGGATGTACAGAGCCAACACTGGCCCGCCTTGGCATACTCGGGCAATGTTCTGGAGCGCCTGATGCGGGGAGATTATGAAAAATATGGACCGAGAGGCACTGATGAATATGACTTCGGTCCTCACCCCTTTCTCCCTATCGAGTTTCTTACAGGTGCTTTGGCTGAAAGCTGGGAGGTTACTACCGATAAGATAATTTTCCACGTACGTCCTGGGGTTTATTGGACGGGCAAAAGCATAAACCCGGTAATGGAGCGCAGGGAGTATACCGCCCATGACCTCGTATTTAACCTAAGGCGCTTTTTAGGGCTCCCGTATGCAGCAAGCATAGCAGGCCTTGGCTTTATTGAGACTCCGTATGAAGAGCACATATACGCCGTGGACGACGACACTGCTGTTGTTGAACTCAAAAGATTCCATTCTGACTGGTGGCTTGGGCTTGGGGTTTTTGCTACCTCTCTACACATGGCCCCTGAAACGGTAGAGGCCGGTCCAGAAGAGTGGGAGAACATCGTTGGCACCGGACCATTTTATATTACGGAAAATGTCCACGGTTCTCACATGGGCTATGCGAGGAATCCCGATTACTGGAGGACGACAATCATCAACGGTAAGGAATATCAACTACCGTTTATAGATGAGCTCATTATGCCCTTCATACCAGATGAATCCACCCGGATGGCCGCCCTACGGACAGGGGTGCTTGACGCCTGCTTGACAGTTGACTCGATGCCCGCGACCGACTTAGAAATGACAGCCCCCGATATGTTAAGAGCTGAATTGTGTTCGGGAGATACTCACATTATATCGCTGAGGCTTGACCGCCCGCCCCTCGATGACATAAATGTGCGGCGAGCTCTGATGATGGCCACAAACCAGAAACTCATATTTGACACGATATTTGATGGAGTAGGCGAGCTTTATGCGTTCCCACTAGCTCCAGGAGTTTCCGGCCACATCCCGCTGGAAGAACTTCCACTGGCAACCAAGGAGCTATTTGAGTATGACCCGGTAAAGGCAAGGCAGATACTGGTTGATGCTTTGGGTCACGAGGAAGGCCTTGATGTAGTAATAGAAATTGGGCCTACGGGCTGGTGGCCGCTCACAGCAGAGATGCTTGTCCCTATGTGGGAAGAGATTGGCGTTAGGACAGAACTAATCGTATATGAGGCGGTTGCGTTGGAGTCGACAATGATGGATTTTCGTAACGAAATGGTCAATATACGCCACTGCCAGCCACTGGCTGTGACTAATTATGCAGAACTTATGCTTACTGGGGGTTACATCAACCTCCCCCATTATTCAAACCCGTATTATGACGAGCTGGTTAGGCAGGTATTCGCAACGGTTGACCCGGATGAGCGACGCCTCATATCAGAAGAGTTGTTCTTACTCACTCTTGAGGAAGTTGCCTTTATTCCCTTTGGTATGCAGAGCAACTATGTCTATTGGTGGCCGTGGGTAAAGAATTACTATGGTGAGAGAAACATTGGTTGTGTTACCTTAACCGCCGAAACCTTGTGGATTGACCAGACCCTGAAAGCGGAGATGGGATATTAGGTAGCCGTAGCCACCGAAAGGGCTTCGGCAATTCCCGATATGGGGATTAGTGCTAGAAGAGAAGGGGGTCGGGGGTTCGAATCTCGACCCCTTCTTAATAGCTATCAACCGAGGAAGATGTAGTATGCGAGTTTATATAATCAGGAGGTTATTATTAGTCATACCCACCATATTTCTGGTTTCCCTGATAGTCTTCTTGATGATACGCCTGATTCCAGGCGACGCAGTAGACGCTGTGGTGGCGCGGATGAGGGAAGTTGGGTTTGGTGGTGATTTCGCAGCAGGGAGGGCCCACTTTGAGCAATTGCTGGGACTAGATGTGCCAGTCTTTACTCAGTATGGACGCTGGTTAGGAGTTATCCCCGGCGCGGACGGCAGTCTCAGTGGTATTTTCCAAGGCGACTTCGGGAGTTCCTTCTGGAAGCCAAACACCGTGATTGAGCTAATAGCCGAAAGGTGGCCAGCAACCGTTGAGCTTGGCCTCCTGGGTATAATAATAGCCCAACTAATAGCACTGCCCATAGGTATATATTCAGCGCTGCGGCAGGATACCTGGGGTGACTATATAGCTCGCAGCTTTGCCATATTTTGTATCGCCGTCCCCGGCTTCTGGATAGCGACGATGGTAATAGTCTTCCCTTCAATATGGTGGGGCTACATGCCCCCAATAATGCATATCCCGTTTACTGAGGACCCACTACGTAATCTCAGAATGTTCATAGTGCCATCTATTGTTCTGGGCATGGCTATGGCGGGGGCAACCATGAGGATGACACGTTCCATGATGCTGGAGGTGCTTAGGCAGGACTACATCAGGACGGCCTGGGCAAAGGGGCTCAGGGAGCGGGTGGTCATTCTAAGGCATACCCTGAAGAATGCGCTAATCCCGGTGGTCACCATGGTAGGGCTTCAGATGCCCATTATAATCGGGGGTGCGGTTATTATAGAGGAGATATTTTGCCTGCACGGGATGGGCAGGCTAGTAGTAGACGCAATCAGATGGAGAGACTACCCCGTCCTTAGCGGAACAGTGCTCATTTTTGGATTTGCGATAGTGTTCATCAATCTAATGGTTGACCTGACCTATGCCTTTTTGGACCCCAGAATTCGTTATAAATAAAGGGGGGAAAATCAAAAAATGGGTAATGGTGTGGCCGATAGCTCATCAGGGAAAGCAGCCGAGAGAAAGAGGCACTCCTTCTTTGTCGATTTCTTCATAAGGCTGGTGAGGGAAAAGCCGCTGGGTACGGTGGGTGGGGTTATAGTTCTGCTCCTGCTGCTCACCGGCATTTTTGCCGACTTCCTAGCCCCTTATGGAATACTCGAACTCCGAGGAGCTAAGCTACTTCCGCCATCAGCCGAGTCCTGGATGGGCACAGACCACCTAGGGCGAGACCTGCTTAGTCGTGTCATCTTCGGGGCTCGTATCTCGGTGATTGTAGGTTTGGCGGCTACTACTTTGTCTATAGTCACCTCTGTAGTTGTAGGAGGTCTGTCCGGGTACTTTGGTGGCAAATTTGACCTGATAGTGCAGAGGTTGGTTGATGCCGTGATGTGCCTGCCTGGGTTAATTGTTCTTATGGTCATAATCTCTATGATTGGGCCGAGTATGTTATCGATAATCCTTGTTTTGGGGATACTATGGGGCATCGGTGGTTCCAGGATGATAAGAGGCGCTGTTATGGGCATTAAGGAGAATGTGTATGTGGAGGCGGCGAAGGCTATTGGCTGTCCCACCACCAGAATACTTATTCGGCACATCCTGCCCAATATTATGGCAGTCGTAATTATCGAATTTAGCCTACGGGTGGGGGGGATAATTCTAGCTGAGGCTAGCCTGAGCTTCCTCGGCTTTGGCATACCTCCCCCGGCTCCTAGCTGGGGAGGTATGCTTAATTTGCGCGAGTATATGCTCCGAGCCCCATGGATGCTTATATGGCCCGGCCTTGCCCTGAGTACTGTGGTCTATGGGATAAATATGTTCGGGGATGCGGTGAGAGACCTGCTGGACCCGAGGTTGAGGGGTGGTACCGGACGCTATGGAGTGAGAGCGGAAAAGGAAGCGAAGAAGTAGCCACTTCAAGTCACTTTGAGACACATTACATCAGTTTACATCAGTTTGCATCACTTTGAGACAGTTTAAGACACAAAAAAGGGGGCGGAGGATTTGAACCCCCGACCCCCTTAATAATATATTATTAGTAATATACTAGAAGTCAAACAGTGCCGGCTGCCCTCTGTTCTAGTTTATTGATGATGGCTTGAGCTAGTTCTGGGTCAATGGGCATAATAGCTCCCTCATAGTCCTTTTCGTCCTTTTCGACTTGGGCTAGCTCATCCACCGTCTTAACCCGGGTCAAACGCTTTTCCTTCATTTCGCTTCCTTTCTATAGAATACTCCAGTGGTCGCTCTTTTTTGCTTAACCAGAACTCTTCCGCAGCTGGGCGGGGGGCAAGCCCACAACTGAGTAACTTTATTGTCGAAGAGAAAGGTCATTTGCTTACCACAGCGACAAGTAGGTGCATCCATTATCCTCTCCTTTCTATTGTTTGTTGATTATACCAGCCAAAAGCTCGACAATCATTATTATGTCGATGTTACACCCCACCAGCTCCTGCGGGTGCTTCCGGATAAATTGGACTAAATCGTGTTCCTCTATATGCCAGGCACTCATCCCCTTTTGTGT
>JABUBP010000415.1_pt1 | contig 11890 bp, 9 predicted proteins | sample 7240331 | NCBI WGS metagenome assembly JABUBP01 (sample SAMN07256347, study PRJNA390944) | subsurface metagenome | isolation source: Methane hydrate marine sediment | place: Pacific Ocean: Eastern North Pacific, ODP site 1244 | collected 2002 | reverse complement strand
CATTCTTGAATTCTACTATCTTGGCTGGAGACTCACTGTAGAAAGCGACTGGGTAGGGTCTTAAATCAAAGGGGATGTGTTCTTCACCTTGAGCGATAAGTATAGTGCGATTCGTCAGGGTATGCCTCACTCCTAACTCGTAGAAAACATTTGGGTTGTTGTCAGTCAAGTCAGAAATCACTACATTCGCCTTGTTTAATGCATCCAATATACCTTTAATAATATTCTCTCTTCCTGCAACAGAGCGTTCGCATTCATAACCGAGCCCGCTTTCCTCAACTGCTGGTTTAATTATGTACTCAAATATCTCAGTCCACTTTTGTTCAGTACAAGACTGAGTTTTTGAGAATGGCATTATTACGAAGCATTTCTTATTATTATTCATTTTCTTTCACTTCCTCTTTTTATATTGGCGGAGAGGGTGGGATTCGAACCCACGCTCCGCTAAACACGGAGACCGCTTTTCGAGAGCGGCACCATAAACCACTCGGACACCTCTCCATTTAGATTATAGACCAAAAGCGCCTACGATGACACCTGTGAACCTTATTTTTTAACACTCGTGCGCCAGAGGTACAATGTTCCGGCAATTCCCATAAACAGCGAACAGGTGACAATGAAGAGCTTGGCCAGGGCTATCATATTGGCATCTTCAAAGGCAAGGTTTGTTATGAAAATGGACATAGTAAAACCAACACCCCCTAGAATACCGGCGCCAACGATGTGTTTCCATGAAAGCGAGGACGGCTTTTGCACCCAGCCTAAACGGTGAGCAAGGTAGGTGGCACCGACAATGCCCAGTGGTTTTCCTAGAACAAGACCAAGTAATATGCCTAAACTCGCTGGCTCAATAAGTGGAAAGCTTATACCCGCAATCTGAACGCCGGCATTAGCCAGGGCAAACAGTGGCATAACGATAAAGGCACTGATCGGGTGCAAGAAGTGTTCCAAACGCACCAGCGGGTTCTGCACTGCTTCATAGGCATCTTCAATCACTTCCAGGGAGTCTTGTTGCTCAGGGGTCAAAAGTATGCTTTTACGCTCTGTTTCTTTCTGTTTGAAGTCAGTTAATTCATAGCGACATATTTCCAGGAACTTTTTGCCACTTATTCTAGAACGCACTGGTATAGTGAGCGCCAGTATTATACCGGCAATGGTGGCATGAATGCCCGATGCTTCTATCAAGAACCAGAGCACGATACCCAGTAACAAATAGGGCATGAGTTTCTTGATGCCAAAACGGTTGAGTAAGATAAGGGCAACGAGTACTATCGCTGCATAGCCAAGGGCTGCTAGGTTCAGAGAGCCAGCATAAAACAGGGCAATCAAGATAACCGCTCCCAGGTCATCGACTACAGCCAGGGAGGTAACGAAGATTTTGAGTGATAGTGGGACGCGGTTGCCAAGAAGTAACAAAAAAGCGAGTACAAAGGCAATATCTGTTGCCATCGGGATGCCAAAACCTGATATCTCTCCACCTTGTTGCAGATTTACAGAAATATAAAGGAGCACCGGTACAATAATTCCGCCAACGGCAGCTACGATAGGAAAGGCAGCTTTACGCAATGAGGAAAGCTCACCGACCATAAGTTCCCGCTTGATCTCCAATCCGATTAGAAGAAAGAAGAGTGCCATAAGCCCATCGTTAATCCAGTGCCCTAAATCCATATCTACAATATGTTCGCCAATTTCCAAACCGATAGGGGTATGCCACAAATCAAAGTAGAAACCTGACCAGGGAGAATTGGCCCATATTATGGCTATTAGTGCAGCAGCAAAAAGGAATAATCCACTGTAGGCTTCTTTAGCCAGAAAGTTTTCTATTACGACAAAAATATGTGCCTTTGTTTGGTATCGACTTTCAGAGCTATCTACCATGATAAAAACCTCGGTTAAACATTCTACTTGAATATGGTTAAAATGAAAAGGCGGCTAACCTTTGTGCTTGATTTTCGTTTTATATAGTGGTAAAAAAGTTACCAATACTTCGGAACCGGATAGTGACCAGTTTAGGAGGGTGATTGGATGAGGGCAAAGCTATCTATTATCGCTTTAGTCTTGGCTGCTATGATAGTAGCTGCTGTTGGTTGCCAATGGGGACAACCAGAGCTAGAAATTAAACAGGCACCAATCCACGAGGTTCAGGTGAACATTGCCGAATCCTATCCGGAGCAGATATTCGTTTATATTAAGGGAGGGCTGGCTGACAGCTGTACCACCTTTCATGATTTAGAAACCGAACGCTGTGAAAACACTATAAATATTGAGGTGACCACCGAGCGCCCCAGGGATGCCATATGCGCTCAGGTATACGGCTACTTTGAGAAAAACGTGAATCTGGGTAGTGATTTTATCAGAGGTGAGACCTACATCGTAGATGTCAATGGCGTTATCAGAACCTTTGAGTATCCACAATAAATCTCCTTTTGAATTTAGAAAAAGGTTTACCCACTAAATTCACCTAAAACAATGCCCCGCTTTACAGCTTCGTTCTCGTATAGTATGCTTTAAAATCACCGTATTGATGTCTGGGAGTCTTTACCCTTGGTTTGGTTGAAGTTTCTGGTTTGTCTTGTCATCATCCTGTTTGCCGGGACAAAGCTTGCCCGATATGGGGACGCTATTGCTGAGAAGACAGGTTTGGGCCGCATATGGATAGGACTGGCACTTCTTGCCTTCATCACCTCAATGCCGGAGCTGGTTACCGGGATTAGTGCTGTTGCCCTGGTTAAAATCCCTGATCTAGCCCTGGGTACTTTTATGGGTAGCTGCCTCTTCAATCTCTCTATCTTAGCTGTACTGGATATACTCTACCGTCCGGGTTCACTTTTAAGCAGTGTAACAACAAGGCACATTCTGCCGGCGGCACTGGGAATACTGCTGATAGCACTTGCTGCCGGGAGCATCCTTGCCGGAGAAGGGCTTTCTGGGTTATCCCTGGGCTGGGTAGGGCTGCCCAGCATCATCATCTTTTTATTCTATCTTTTCGGTATCAGGCAAATGTACTATTATGAGCGCCATCGCAAGGTTGAGCTAGGGCAACAATCTACCGCACTTCAATACGAAGAGCTTAGTAGCAAAACGGTTTACCTTAGGTTCACCCTGGCGGCACTGGCCATCATCGGTGCCGGGATATGGCTGGCGTTCATTGGTGAGGAAATCGCCGCCACCTATAGTTGGAGTACCAGCTTCGTTGGCAGCCTGTTTATCGCTATTACTACCTCCATGCCTGAGCTAGCAGTTGCTATTGCTGCTGTCCGTCTGGGTGCCATAGACATGGCGGTGGCTGCTATACTGGGCGCCAACATGCTTAACATGGCCAATATCTTCACCGCTGACCTTTTTTATAGTCAAGGCCCCATTCTTTCAGTGGTATCCAGTGACCATCTAATCACAGCCGTGGTGGCCATAGTAATGACCCTGCTGGTTATTATTGGCCTCCGCTTCCGGCAGGAGCGAAAGACATTTAGGTTCATCAGTTGGTATGGCATAGCTTTAATTGGGCTTTATCTTATCGGTTTCTATGCCATATACTCTGCAGGTTCTGGCTAGACTCTCCCAATAGTGGTCCTGGCGCCAGCTTTTGTTATAATAATTAAGTTTTGTGGCTTGTGAAGTGATGGCAAATGAAGAATAACAGAGGTGCATCTGTATTGGCCAATGAGACTAAATGGTATCAGCTGACGGTGGACGAGGCTTTCAAACGCCTGTCGGCAGGTAGCTCCGGGCTCACCACCAGTGAGGCCAAAGCCAGACTGGAAAGATTTGGTTATAACGAAATAAAGTTCAAAAAGCGAAGCCCTCTCGTCCGCTTCCTACTCCAGTTTCACAACCCTTTGATATATGTCCTGCTTGTTGCCGGCACTATTACCGGCATCCTGAGCCTGAGGGGAGAGGACATGGTGGGGGATACGGCGGTCATCCTCGGTGTCGTCTTGCTCAATGTGATAATCGGCTTTGTTCAGGAGGGCAAGGGTGAAGCGGCTATAGAGGCGTTGCAGAGGATGATGGTCCCTGAGTGTACTGTGCTCCGCGATGGAGAGAGGCAGGTTATACCGGCGCGGGAGCTGGTTCCCGGTGATGTGGTTCTGCTTGAAGGCGGCGATAAGGTGCCAGCCGACCTGCGTTTGTTCAGCGTGAAGAACCTTCATGTGGATGAAGCTGCCCTTACCGGAGAATCGGTGCCGGTAACCAAGGTTGATAGTTCCATTGCAAGACCAAATCTAACGCCCGGGGACCAGCGCAGTATGGCCTTCAGTGGTACCTTCGCCACGCAGGGCCGCGGAACGGGGATTGTGGTCGCCACCGGGGAGCAAACCGAGTTTGGTAAAATCGCCAGGCTAATGAAGGAGACCCGCAAAATCACCACTCCCCTGATGAGGAAGATAGCCGCCTTCACCAGATTCCTGATTTTTGCCATCCTAGCCCTGGCTGCGGTTAACTTTATTGCAGCCGTGGTATTCAAATATGACCTGGTCTACTCCTTCCTGGCCTCGGTATCCCTTGCTGTTGCCGCCATACCTGAGATGCTGCCCGCCATACTAGCCGCCATTTTAGCCCTGGCGGCAGTGGCTATGGCTAAGAGAAACGCGCTGATAAGAAAATTGCCGGCAGCGGAAACGCTGGGGGTGGCTACAGTTATCTGCTCAGATAAGACGGGCACCCTGACCAAAAATCAGATGACGGTAGTGCATATCTACACCGGTGGCAGAGACTATGAAGTCACCGGGGTCGGCTATGGTCCTAGTGGTGAGTTTATACTCAAAGGCAAGAGGACTAACCCGGTGCCGGAGAACCGAGAGTTGTTGGAGACCTTAAGAGCCGGCTACCAGTGCAGTGATGCCAGTCTGGTAATGAATAAAGGGGAGCCTGGCATAGTCGGTGACCCCACTGAAGGAGCGCTGGTAGTATCGGCAGCTAAAGCTGGCATTACCCAAAGAAGCACCAGATTAGATGAGATACCTTTCGAGTCGGAGCAGCAGTACATGGCTACCTTGCATCAGGGCCAAGATAAAAACATTATCTATGTTAAGGGCTCGCCGGAGAAGGTTTTACGAATGTGCCAAAGCCAGTTAATTGATGGCTATACTGAGCCTCTAAGGAGCCAAGAGGTACTGGCCAAGGCTGATGAGATGGCAAGTAATGCTCTGAGAGTGCTGGGCATGGCTTATAAGGTGGTGCCCAAGGTGCAGGGGTTGCTCTCCACAGAGGATATGACAGGGCTGACCTTCCTCGGGCTTCAGGGAATGATAGACCCACCCCGGGAAGAGGCTATAGAGGCGGTCAGGAAATGTAAGAAGGCTGGCATAAGGCCGGTAATGATAACCGGTGACCATGCCCAGACGGCAAGGGCTATCGCCCGCCAGCTGGGAATTGCCAGTAGCGGAGATGGTGTATTGACCGGGGAAGAGCTAGCCAGAATGACCGATGACGAGTTGTATGAGGCAGTAAGTAGGGTCTCGGTTTACGCCAGGGTGGCTCCGGAGCACAAGTTGAGGATAACAAAACAGTTACAGAAGAGAGGGCATATTACCGCCGTCACCGGTGACGGGGTAAACGATGCTCCGGCACTCAAGGCAGCCGACATCGGGGTAGCCATGGGTATAACCGGAACCGAGGTGAGTAAGGAAGCAGCCGATATGGTCCTGGCTGATGATAACTTCGCTAGCATAGTTAATGCCGTGGAAGAAGGCAGACATGCCTGGAAGAACCTGGAAAAGGCTATCTTGTATACCCTGCCCACCAATGGCGGTCAGGCGCTACTGGTTATGGGGGCGATACTGCTGGCACCATTTTTTGCCCTCTTCGCCTTGCGTCTGCCCTTAGAGCCAATTCAGATTTTGTGGATAAATTTATTTGACTCCGTATTTCTGACCATGCCCCTGATGATGGAGCCCAAGGAAAAGGGACTGCTTAACGTCCCGCCCCGCAGCCCCAAAGAGAAGATTGCTAACCGCCTGTTTTTTGTGAGGGTTGGCTTGGTGTCGTTAGTAATGGCGGCTACCGGCTTTATCGTTTATTGGACATATGGGCATCTAGCTATTTCAGGCGGAGTAAACGAGCTAGCCTTAACCCAGGCACAGTCAGCGGCCTTTATTAGCGTCGTTCTGGTACACATCGGCTTTATCTTTACCGCCCGGTCAATATTTGACTCGGCGTTCACCTTCAGCCCCTTCTCCAATAAGTGGGTGCTCTGGGGTGTTGGCATAACCATCGTCACCAATCTCATGATAGTCTATGTCCCCTTCCTCAACACTGTGTTCCGAACAGCACCCTTCCCCGTAGAGTGGTGGTCGCTTATAATATTTGCCCTGCTTCCGGGATTCCTTGTTGTCGAGCTGGAGAAGCTCATCAGGAAGCGGCTGAAGAGGAGTTAGTTGGAAGCGCCTAGCGGTTTTAACCATCCTTGCTTATCCGTTGGCTATAGGGTAAAATTAGCCGTTAGCCCCTGTAGCTCAGGTGGATAGAGCACCAGCCTCCGGAGCTGGGTGCGAGCGTTCAAGTCGCTCCAGGGGCGTTTTTGGTTATAAAGGAGGTTTCAGCTATAGATACCCAGGGGCTTATTGGTATCAGGTTTCATGGCCGGGGAGGTCAGGGTGCCGTTACCTCTGCCGCGCTAATGGCCCAGGCAGCTATAGGTGAGGCTAAGTATGCCCAGGCCTTCCCCAGCTTTGGCCCTGAGCGCAGAGGTGCCCCGGTCCAGTCCTTTGTCAGAATAGATAGCCAAAAACCTATCCGGGTGCGGGCTGAAATTACCGAGCCTGATATAGTCGTTGTCCTTGACCCGGGACTGCTTAACATTGTTAATGTTACCTCAGGTCTTAAAGAAGGAGGATTGCTGGTAGTCAATACCCGGGGCTTATTTGAGGATATTGAATCTGAGTTTGGCGCTAAGTGGCAAATAGCCATAATTGATGCTACCAGAATTGCCCGTGAACTACTGGGAGTTCCCATTGTTAATACTACTATGATTGGAGCCCTGGTCAAAGCGACCGAAATTGTTAAGTTGGAATCACTGGTTGAGCCCTTGAAAAAGCGGTTTGGGCGTCTGGCCGAAAAAAACATAAATGCCATGAACAAAGCCTATCAGGAAACCTTGGTCAAGGAGAAAGTTTAAGTGGCTAAACGGGAAAATGAACTGACCTGGAAAGATATTGAGATTGGTGCCATTGTAACTGAGCCGGGCAATGCCAGCCAGTACCGAACCGGTGACTGGAGGTCACAAAGGCCAATCTATGACTTCGATAGGTGTATAAAGTGCGGTCTTTGCCAGATCTTTTGCCCTGAGGGCTGTGTCTGGCAGAACGCTCAGGGGTATTTTGAGGCTGACCTTTATTACTGTAAGGGGTGCGCTATTTGTGCCCGGGAGTGCCCGACATGGGTGATAACCATGAAGGAGGAGGAATAATGGCCCAGATTATAGGCATAGAGGTATCAGTGGCTATTGGTGAAGTGGTCAAAATGGCCAATGTTGATGTGGTGGCCGCTTACCCCATTACTCCTCAGACCCATATTGTTGAACATATTGCCCAGCTGGTGGCTGATGGGGAACTGGACGCTGAGTATATCCCGGTTGAATCAGAACACTCAGCTATGAGTGCCTGCCTGGGAGCGGCTGCGGCCGGGGCGCGGACCTTTACGGCAACAGCCGGGCAGGGGCTGGAGTTGATGCACGAAGTACTCTATATCGCCTCGTCCATGCGGCTGCCAGTAGTTATGACTGTAGCCAACCGGGCATTATCGGCACCGTTAAGCGTTTGGGGTGACCATTCTGACGCCATGGCCTGTCGTGATACTGGTTGGATTCAAATATTTACCGAGAATGGACAGGATGTTGTTGATAATGTCCTGTGCGCTTTTCGTATTGCTGAAGACCAGAAGGTTTTATTGCCGGTGATGGTTCATCTGGACGGGTTTCACCTGTCACATGTGATTGAACCTATATTGCTGCCGGAGCCGAGTGAGGTAAGTGCTTTCTTGCCGGCTAACAATTACCCCTTGCCCCTGGATCCGGCTAAACCGGTAACCATGGGAGACTTTGGCCCGCCTTTTATCTATACCGAGGTCAAATGGGCGCAGGAAGTAAATCTAAGGCAGTCCCAGGAGACAATTCTAAAGGTCTGGCAGGAGTTTGGCAGCACCTTCAAGCGCTATTACCACCCAGTAGAGAGCTACCAATGTCAACATGCCAAGGTTCTGCTACTGACCATGGGCAGTTTTAGTGAGACAGCCATGACGGCTGTAGACAAGATGCGCGAGGATGGCCAGAGTATCGGTCTGTTAAAGCTTCGCCTGTGGCGCCCTTTCCCTTTTGAGGAATTACGCCAGGCGGTTAAAAACGCTGAAGTGCTAATCGTGCTGGATAGGGCCCTTTCCTTTGGTGGGCCTGGCGGACCGGTTTGCTCTGAAATCAGGTCAGCCCTATATAACCAGGAAAAGAGGCCCAAGATAGTAAGCTTTGTTGGTGGTTTGGGCGGCCGGGACATTACTGCCGCCGGCTTTGAGGAGATAGTTTTAAGAGGTATAGAGATTGCCAAAACGGGAAGTGAGCAGGAGTTTGAGATGTTCGGGGTGAGGGAGTAATGGAGAAATATACTATTTTTGTACCCCGGCTGGTAACCAAAGAGGAATATTTTGCCCCGGGGCACAGGGCCTGTATAGGCTGTGGCGAAGCCCTGGCCGTTAGATTAACCTGCAAGGCAATGGGGCAAAACGTGATAGTGGCAAATGCCACCGGGTGTATGGAAATTGTGGCCTCGCAGATTCCCTATACCTCCTGGCGTGTTCCCTGGATTCACACCCTTTTTGAGAATACCGCCGCCGTGGCCTCTGGTATTGAGGCTGGCTTAAAAGCCATGGTTCGGAAGGGGCAGATACCAGACCAAGGGACGAATATTGTCGCCATAGCCGGTGATGGTGGCACTGTTGATATTGGCCTCCAGGCACTGTCCGGGGCGATGGAAAGGGGGCATAACTTCCTTTACCTCTGCTTTGACAACGAGGCCTATATGAACACCGGGATTCAGCGGTCTTCAGCTACCCCCTTTGGTGCCTCCACCACCACCTCCCCGGCAGGCAAAGTGAGCATTGGCCAGTTTTCCTGGAAGAAGGATATGCCGGCTATTGCCGTGGCTCACAATATACCCTATGTCGCCACCGCCTGCCCCAGTTATCCCTTTGATTTAATGGAGAAGGTGGAAAAAGGTCTGGCGGTTAAGGGTCCAGCCTACATTCACATCTTTTCAGTTTGCCCCACTGGCTGGAGGTGCCCGGCTGATCTAACCATCAGGATAGGTCGCCTGGCAGTGGAAACCGGCGTATTCCCACTGTACGAGGTTGAAAATGGAAGCTATAAACTTAGCCTTGATTTGCCCAGGTTAAGACCGGTTACCGACTATATGAAGCTACAGGGCAGGTTCCGACACCTATCACAAGATATAATTGACAAAATCCAAGGCACGGTCAGCGAAAAATACGAAGAACTTAAGGAAAAGGTGATAGTTAGCGCAGGGGTTACCCAATGAACAAGGTAATCTTTAGTAGCTGGGCAGGTAAAGTTATAGATAACCGGGGACTGGACGCTGATAGGTATACCGAAGTAGATAATCTGGAGCTGCCACTTAAATATGATGGTCATAAGGTAGCCGCCTTTATATCCTGGAATGGTCTTGTAGTGGCTGATGACAGCGTTGATGTAGTGGATATGGCCCGTTCTTATATACAGGAAGTCAGTAAGCTAGCCTGCGGGCAGTGTACCGTTGGTTACAATGGGGTAAGAGTGATAGCTCAAATCTTGTCCAAGATTGCAAGCGGGCAGGGGAGTGAAAATGATGTTGATTTGCTTAAATCTCTGGCCACCGGTATCAGCGGCAATAGCAGGTGTGATTTCTGTGCCTTAGCTGTAAAGCCTGTCCTTGATAGCCTGAAGTATTACCAAGATGACTATCTTGAGCTAATAACTGGCAAACGGGCAGCCCCCGAGTCTGTTTACATAACGAGAGTTACTGCTCCCTGTATGGAGGCTTGCCCGGCTCATCAGGATGTTCCTGGCTATATCGAGTTGATTGAAAACCGCAGGTACGCTGAAGCCCTGGAGGTTATTCGTAAGACTAATTGCTTGCCCGGGGTAACCGGGCGGGCCTGTGTTGCCTTCTGTGAGGACAACTGTGTTCGGAATGACATTGATAGTCCACTGGCCATCAGGGCGCTAAAGAGGGTTCCCGCCGATTATGAGGTTGCCAGTGGCCCTGAGCCCACCTTTAGAAGGGTAGGGGATAGCCAGCAAAAGGTGGCTGTTATTGGTGCCGGTCCGGCTGGTCTGGCTGCCAGCTATAACTTAGCCCTAAAGGGTTATAAGGTTACCGTTTTTGATGAACAACCAGAGGCTGGGGGAATGGCATTTACCGGCATCCCACCTTATCGTCTGCCCAAGGATATTCTCAGCAGAGAGTCTGACATTATCAAAAAACTCGGGGTAGACATTAAATTCAAAACCAGGATAGGTAGGGATATAACCCTGGAAGAGCTTTCAAGCCAGGGATTTAAGGCGGCATTTATTGCCACCGGGGCTCACCTGAGCCGAGAGGCGGGTATTGAGAACTGGAACGAGGAATACGAAGGTCTAATTCAGGGGGTGAAGTTCCTACATGATATTAACCTGGGCAAATGGGTAAAGCCCAAAGACAAGGTGCTTATCGTTGGCGGTGGTAATACTGCCGTAGATTGCGCCCGGACCTGCTTGAGGTTGGGCTTTAAAGAGGTGACCATAGTTTACCGGCGTTCAAGGGCTGAAATGCCGGCCCGGGAGGAGGAGGTTGAGGCAGCAGAGAAGGAGGGGGTGAAGATCCATTTTCTGGCGGTGCCGGTTAAAATATTAACCAAGAATGGCAGGGTCACCGCTGCTGAGTGCATTAGAATGGAGTTGGGCGAGCCGGATGCCAGTGGCCGGAGACGGCCGATCCCGATTAAGGGCTCGGAGTTTGTTATGAAGACGAATATGGTACTGCCGGCTATTGGTGAGGTGCCTGATTTAGCCTTCTTGCAAAACCAGATTGAGCTGACCAAGTGGGGCACCGTAAAGGTAGAGCCAAGCCACCAGACCAGCCAGCCGTGGCTCTTTTCCGGTGGCGATTGTGTCACCAGTCCGGCAACTATCATTGAGGCTATAGCCGCCGGCAACCAGGCAGCCAGGGGTATTGACCAGTACCTGAGACAGGGTAAGCTGGCCCCATCTGAGGCAGACCTGGTTGAAAAACTGCTTCACCAGGTTGCTTTAAGCCGACAGCGAAACGGTGGCGTTATAGACAGTAGGCCGCGCCAGTCTCCAGAACAGCTATCGCTTGCCGGTAGGGCACTTAATTTTAACGAAGTGGAAAAGTGTTTCACCACTGAGGAAGTAACCAGGGAAGCCGAGCGCTGCCTCAGGTGCTACCGGGTAATGCTCCTGGCTACAAGTTGAGGGTGATATGATGATAAAGCTGACCATAGATAAACAGACAATAGAGGTTGAAGAAGGCTCAACAATACTGGACGCGGCCAACCAAGCCGGTATTCATATCCCTACTCTTTGTTATCATGAGGAGCTTACTCCTATTGGTTCCTGCCGGGTCTGTGCTGTAGAAATCGTAAATAACGGAAAATCCGGTCTAACTTCAGCCTGTAACTATCTGGTAGAGCCGGGCCTTAAGATTACCACCAGCTCTGATAAGGTTAGGGCAGCAAGAAGGTTAGCCCTAGAATTACTACTGGCACAGTGCCCATCCTCGGCAAAGATACAGAAATTAGCCGAAGAGCTGGGTGCCAGCCAGCCATCATTTAGCCTGGGGGAGAAGGAGCATTACCCGGTAGCACCTGAGGCAGCGCTCGGCTTCCCTGGTTACTTCCTCAGTGG
>JABUBP010000414.1_pt1 | contig 11908 bp, 13 predicted proteins | sample 7240331 | NCBI WGS metagenome assembly JABUBP01 (sample SAMN07256347, study PRJNA390944) | subsurface metagenome | isolation source: Methane hydrate marine sediment | place: Pacific Ocean: Eastern North Pacific, ODP site 1244 | collected 2002 | reverse complement strand
GTGAGGCCCAACCGTCCTTTAATAGTTGAGATATTATCGAGCCGACATATACGACTTTAATCTCTGCCTCTTCCAATATGCTGGTGATGTTCATTCTGTCAGCGCACCATTTGCAGGCTAAAACCTCAACGCCGGTCTCCTGTAACTCCTTTAGTTTTTCTTGAACCTGCGAATCGTAGGCGGCAAGTTTCTCTGAGGGACCAAAGATAATCACCTTAACCTCATCCATCCACTTATTCTTTGCCGCATTCAATGGATATATCAGTCCGACCTCCAAGGCTACTTCTCTATCCCCGCTACTTAGAAGAACAAAAACCTTTGTTGTCATGATTAGCACCCTCTTTTATATTCTAAATCAGCTTGAGGCTGGGAACTACATCCAAATCCAAACCATCCACTTTGCCGGCCTGGAAGCGGTAGTAGCCGCAGGCAGCAATCATGGCCGCGTTATCGGTGCATAGTACCGGCTCAGGGATCAGAACCGGAATGGGCGAATTCTCCACCAGCCACTGGCGAAGCAGTCTATTTGAGGCTACCCCACCAGCCAGCAAAATCTGCTTTACCCGGTATTCTTTGGCTTCGGCCACAGTTTTGGTGACCAAAACCTCGACTACTGCTTCCTGAAAGCTGGCAGCAGCGTCGCTTTGGGAAGGAAGTTGGTTGCTCTGATTAGCCGACAGTGAGACTTTCTCTCCTTCTACCAGGCGCAGCAGTGCTGTCTTGACGCCACTGAAGCTAAAGTCACTACTTCCTTTAAGCCAGGCGCGAGGTAGTTTGATAGAGGCCGCGCCGTTTTTAGATGCCTCTTGAATGGCTGGGCCACCGGGGTAACCCAGGCCTAATATCCGGGCGGCTTTATCAAAGGCTTCACCGGCAGCGTCATCCCGCGTCCGCCCCAGCACCACATAATCCCCGTGCCCTTTCATCAACACCAGGTCTGAATGACCTCCGGAGACAATGAGGCATATCAGGGGGAAATCAGGTTGGTAATTATTTAACCAGTTGGCGTAGATATGACCCTCAAGGTGATTAACTCCAGTAATCGGTAATCCGCGAGTTAAGGCTAGAGCCTTAGCCACGTTCACGCCTACCAGTAGCGAGCCAGCCAAGCCAGGTCCAACAGTAACGGCAATGCCATCCAAGCTATCCCAGGAAACATCAGCCTCAGCCATTGCCTGTTGCACTATCGGGATGATAGCCAGTATATGCTGCCGGGAAGCTACCTCAGGGACAATCCCCCCATAGCGGGCATGAATTTCTACTTGAGAAGCAATCTGGTTGGACAGAATCCTTTTTCCGTCCTCTACCACGGCGGCTGCGGTTTCATCGCACGAGGTCTCAATACCCAGAATTTTCATATGCCTTGATTATATCATAGATACCAGAGAGGACTGAATTGGGGCTTGTTGCGAAACTCTCGGAGGGGGTTGGTAATGACTAGCAAGAAAAAGAAAATTAGCGTAGAATTATCCCGACTCAATATTGAGGAGGGAGAAGTAATGCTAAGAAGATGTTTTTACTGCAAAGGTTTGTCTAATTTCAACCTTGGTGAACTATCTAGAGGGGGTAAGCTTGTTGGGCATGTGTCCCTTGATAGATGTCAGAATTGTGGGACTCCTGCGTATTTTGCAGTCCCCGATGCAAACAACAGAGAGAATATTTCGGATAGGTATCCAAGGCTAGAGGTTGACCCTGATGAAGAGCTTCCCGAGGAGGTAAAAGTAGCTTTCAGAGAAGCAATGAAAGCATTGAATGAAGAAATTTGGAATGGTTGCGTGACTATGTGTAGGAGGGCATTAGAGGAAGCAACGGAAAATTTAGGTGCAGAGGGAAGAGATTTATTCACGCAAATAGATGATCTTGAGACTAAGCGGAAAATAACACCTGAACTCAAGGAATGGGCACATGAAGCTCGCCTTGGTGGAAAGCTCGGAGCACATGGGATGAAGCAAAAGAAATGGGCAGACCAAAATGATGCAGAGGAGGTACTCGAGTTCTGTCGATGGTTCTTTCGCTATGTTTATGTACTCCCAAAGCAATTAGCTGAAAGGAAGGCAAAGGTGGGAGGAGAGAATGTCCAGCAAAACCCTCAAGCGACGGCGTGAACACATTATCTAATGGAAAATACCTGACTACTCATAGCACTATGCAAAGCTTATTATTCGCCATTGTCTTTTGATTAGTCTGCCCTCCCTTTGGCACGCCTAATAGCTAATGTTTATGATAAATTAAGAGAGAGCTAACTGGGGGTCTTGTTTGACACGGGGCAGGGTGATATTTATATATGTCTAGCACTGAAACACTTTATTTAGTGTTGTTCGTCATTTGCCTTCTTTTGTCAGCTTTCTTTTCCAGTTCAGAAACTGCCTTTATCAACGCCATCAAAATAGAGATGAATCCGTGTGCGTGCGGAAGGTGGTCACGATTTTAGGAAAGTTAGGTGACCAAATGAAAGCTAAGGGCTTTAGCGAGAGTTATTTATTGATTTGCTAATTTTGTGCTATGATTCAGACGAATCCATCAGCCCGGTACAGGAATGCGGTTGGCTGGATATGACAAAGGAGGTAAAGACCGAGATGGAGACCAAACCAGTGATAATGATAGTCGGGACCCAATGTCCTCCCGAGGTGGAGGAAAGCTTCAACACATGGTATAACGAAAAACATATACCCGATGTACTTAAATTCAAGGGAATAAACAGGGCAACCCGTTACAAGATAGTAGGTGGTGATGAAACGTGTCCCAAGTTCCTGGCAATCTACGAGTTCGAGAGCCGACAAGCACTCGAAGAATATGGGACCAGCCCCGTACGGGCTGCTGCCGGCGAAGACTGGCTGAGAATATCAAAGGAGACAGGTGCTGAGATGATATGGCGGGTTCAATATGAAGCTACAAGAACTTGGCAGCAATAGTTTCAGGTATCAAGTGGCGTAACTCGAATGTTCTATATCAAACTGGGCTATAGGTAACTTTCTAATTGATAGCGCTGGCTGGCATGGTCCACAATGCTACTCCTGGTGCACATCTGAAAGGAGGCAACCATGGAATGGCAGGAATTGATTATAGATGGCTACACTCGGGTATTGGAAGTGCTCGAGAGGGCACTCGATGGACTGACTCAAGATGACCTGAACGAGCAGCCTCACCCAGACTGCAACAGGATAACCTGGCACCTGACGCAGGTGCAGGATGACCACATCACGGACCTCATGGGTGAGAAACAACTCTGGGTCAACAACGGATGGCATGCCAGATTCAGCCGCCCAGCCAACCCTAAAGACATCGGGTTTGGGCACAACTCAGCAGACGTGGCGGCATTCAAATCGCCTGATGTTAAAACCTTGCTGGACTATCACCGTGCTGTGCTGGAACGCTCTGAAACGCTATATTACCAGCCTGTCAGAAATCGAACTTGACCAAAATTAAACGAGCCGTGGTTTCAACCGTTACCAACGGTAGGAGTGCGCCTAGTGAGTATCTTGAGTGACAACCTTCAGCATGCAGGTCAAGTGGCCTATCTGCGTGACCGCTGACAGGTAAGGACTGATCAAGCGTATAACAAAAAACCCATCAGAGAAATCCACTATGGTCCGTATGTCCAATATGGTATGATTTGTCAAAAAGAGGTGAGAAATGGAATTAGACTGGACGTTCCCATTCTCTCCACTTGCCGATACCGGGTGGCTGCTGGCAATAACCCTGGCCGTGGTTTGGTCACTGGTGTGGAAGGGAATAGCCCTGTGGCAAGCTGGCAAAAATGATCATCTCGGCTGGTTCATAGCCCTGTACACACTGAACACGCTCGGCATCCTGGAGATAGTATATCTCATAGCTTTCAATCGCGTGGCACCTCGTCCTCAAAAAGACCGACGACAATGGTGAGGTACCGAAGAAAAATACTTATACCCAAGAAATAAAGACTGTGAATAAGTTCCAGTACACGATTCCTGTGTAAACCACGACAATGCACAAACTACTTATCGCTGCCATTTGCGGTCGTTTCTTGTATATGTCCCACAGGATAAGTGCGGCTAAAAACGCACCACCTACTTTTAGCAGCAAAAAAGGTTCTCCGCCTGCCAAGGTCTGCAGGAACGGATTCCATTCTCGCCCCAGTCCGTGTGTCATAAGAAAATTAGTTATCAGCCCATCGGCGACGACAAGAGCAAACATGGTACCCAGAAGACACCTTGTGTGACGAACCGTAGCAAAAGCAAACTTGTTAGCCTTCAAGCAACCTCTCTATTCAAACACATCTATATTTCTGAGTAATGGTAATAATTCTTACCTGCAGCGTCGGCTCACGAATACTGGTGGCGTGAAGATTATACCACAAGTGGTCGGTTATGTATCCAAGGAGTCTCTTCCAATACAAGATGAGCCTGGAGGGGGTATCGATTTCTAACACAAGATGGGACTGAGAGATTCAGGCAGCTCGTTTATGATTGGGACATGCTGCTAATCATGAACGACGGACAATTACAGACAGTAGAGCGGGTGAGAGGATTTTTGGAGGGGAGTGAGGCGGTAGAGTTCAGGGGTCAAACGGCTCAAGAGAAATACTGCTGGATAGAGGAGGTGTTAATAAGGTTCAAGTATAATCGTCTCAAGAGAGGGGAGAAAGGAGTGATACGCCGGTATATAGAGAAGGTTACGGGGTATTCTAAGTCACAGGTATCCAGGCTGATAGCGGAGTACAAACGGACAGGGCGGTTGAGGAGGATGCAATACAGGAGACACCGCTTTCCCCGGAAGTATACCCCATCAGAGATTGGACTACTTGCCAGGACAGATGAATTGCACGGGTGGTTAAGTGGACCGGCCACGAAGAAGATTATGGAGCGGGAATATGAGGTTTATGGAAACGCTGAGTTTGGGAATATCTCCCGGATATCTATTGCACATCTATATAATCTGCGAAAGAGTAATATCTATCGGGGCATGACCATGCGATATACCAAAACGAAACCCGTTGTATCCAGAATTGGAGAGCGTGTCAGGCCAGACCCGAAGGGGCAGCCTGGTTACATTCGAATAGATACCGTCCACCAGGGAGACCTCAACGGTCAGAAAGGGGTATACCATATCAACGCCGTGGATGAGATTACGCAGTGGGAGATCGTAGCCTCTGTAGAAAGGATATCGGAAGCTTACCTGGTGCCGGTACTGGAAACCATGTTGTTGCAATTTCCTTTTATTACCAGGAGTTTTCATTCCGATAATGGCTCTGAGTTTGTGAATCGCACCGCTGCCCGGTTGCTGAATAAAATGCTGATTCGTTTCACTAAATCCAGACCCAGACACTCCAATGATAACGGCCTTGTGGAGACCAAGAATGGTTCCGTGGTGCGCAAACAGTTAGGCTATGCTTATATCCCCCAGAGGTGCGCTGAGCTGATTAACGAGTTCAATACAGGCTTCTTTAATTCGTATATCAACTTCCACCGCCCCTGTTTCTTCCCGGTGTCTGTTATCGACCACAAAGGCAAGGTTAAGAAAACTTACCCCTATGAGATGGTGAGGACACCCTATGAAAGGCTGAAATCTTTGCCCCAGGCTGAGAGTTACCTGCGCCCCGGCGTAACCCTCGAAAAACTCGTGACAATCGCTAACCAAATGAGCGATAATCAATTCGCGGAAAGGATGGTGAATGCCCGTTCCAATCTCTTCCAGCAAATCTCAAGGTTTGCTAACCGGGTTGCCTGAACCCCCTTTTATTCAGGCTCATTATTCGATTAGAATAGAGTTACCCTGTACTGGTTGGTATAGTTCGTTCTTGGTTGACACATCTTTTTAGGCGTGTTAAGCTCCTGCCAAAAGGGCAGAAGTATGGCAAAAATCAAGTATTTGGACAGGCTATACTTCTGCTGAAAGGGCAGGAGAGGGATTATGCAGAAACAATTTTATGCTTTCGCTTTTCTTTTAATTGGCATGGGGGTTGGGCTAGTGGTTGAAGAATTATCTCCATGTGTTTATGTAGGAGTGGGTGTTTTGGGTATAGGATTTTCCTTTCTCATATTTTTGATTGTTTCTGGGATAGTTCTTGGGAAACCTAAGATACATATAGAATTAAGAAAGTTGCCTAGATTTCAGCGTAGCAGAACGATATTAGAGTTACAAATAAGCAATAGGAGACTTGGAAGATTATGGAGACATATGTGCACTAGAGAACCAATTTATTGTTCAGTTGAAGCAAATTTTATAGTTGGGGATGAGATACCATCCCTAAATAACTCAGCAGCTATTGCTGAATGGTGGAACAAACTGCCCCATGAGTTAATTAAAGCTGACTCAGAACTCCATAGGATAGAATTGATAAGTAAAAAAAATGACGAGAAGGGATTTCATATAAAGAGACTCAAGCCTGAGACTTTGATGATTGCCGAAGATGTCTTAGTAGTTATTTTAATTAAATCGGGAATAGAAATAGTGAAGAAGGCTACATGGGTCATATTTGATGAAGGAACAAAAGGATGGGATTTAGATTTTGAGTATTTGGGTTGTTGATATAAACCTTAAGAACGCTTACCATTCTCCTATCTTATTGGTAGGAGGATGGAATGGAGGAATCCCGAAAGGAACTGGAGGAATGGATGGTTACAATAATTAAACGTACAGCGGAAATAGTGGAAACTACTCCTGAGAAGTGCAAACTTTGTGGCTCAAGGCGAATAGTTCGATATGGGCATTATCAAGGCATACAGAGGTGGTGGTGCAAAGACTGTAAACGGAAGTTCGTTCATGGCGACTTCCCTTATAAGATGAAAACTCCTACTGTTCAGATAGCCTCAGCTCTAAGCCAATTTTACGAGGGTACTCCACTAAATGGTATACGAAGAAACCTTGAGCAGACATATAGAAACTACCCCTCAAAATCTACAATCTACGAATGGATAGTAAAATACACTAAAGTCGCCATTAAAATTGCCAAAGACTACAAACCGAATGTAGGTGATATTTGGATAGCAGATGAAACTGTATTAAAGATTGAGGGTCAGAATACTTGGTTTTGGGACATAATTGACGATAAAACTAGGTTTTTACTAGCCTCACATATGTCTCTTACACGAACTACACGAGACGCTAGAATACTCGTAGAGAGAGCAGCCGATAGAGCAGGCAAAATTCCAGAGGTTATCATCACAGACAAGCTACAAGCCTATTTAGATGGCATTGAGTTAGCTTTTGGTGCTGATACAAAGCACATACCGGCAAAGGGGCTAACGGGTAAAAAGAATATAATTGAACGCTTTCACGGGACACTAAAAGCTAGAACAAAGGTAATGAAGGGGTTACAAACTCGGAAAACTGCTCAACTATTTACCGATGGATGGCTAGTCCATTACAACTTTTTCAGACCGCATGAAGGTATTGGCAACCTTACTCCAGCACAGAAAGCAGGGATTAAGTTCCCGTTTAGGAATTGGCTGGATATAGTGAAAGGACAGTAATAATATGGCTGAAAAAATACCAGATATAGAATTATTTACTTGGGCAATATGTCCCAAATGTAGATACCAATTTCAATTAAATGATAAAACTTATAGAATTACGGGTAGGAACGAACTTCCACCCAACATCCTTTCTCTCTTATTTGGCTCTGGAGCTTCTGGAATCCCTGCTCTATCGGCTGCCTTCTGTCCAGTTAAAGTCCAAGAGAAAGGTAACCGAATCTGATGACTACACTGAGGACAAGGAACAACAACAATAACATAGTCAAGAAGATTTATAGGATTTTCCATGAGGCTATTATAGGAGGTCAAATATACTATGTCAACCACAATCGAACTATACCAGCTGGTTGGTTCTACACTATTTTGTGTGAAAATGGGCAATTGAATAGCACTCGCTGACCTCTGTAGCCTTAGGATTAGAAAAACTCAAAAGACAAGGAGGTCGAGACGAGTGCAAGATGATCGTATCGCAGTAGCATTAGGATTACCACAACTTAAGGATACTGTGGTAGCAGGAATTGGAGAACCATTTTGAGGTCACCGTAATCTATCGTCGTAGTGAGGTTACCTGTTCCAGATGTGGTATGGCGGCCACCAAAGAGCACGACAGGAGGCTGCAGCACAAGCAGGACAGGCGACACTACGGGATAAGGTGATATTCCTCACGTTGATGAAGAGGCGATTTCGCTGTCTTTGGTGTGGTAAAGTATTCACTGAGCCAGATGAGGTTTTCGGTTCCAGGAGACGCTCCAGCTACCGGTTCAGGGAATACCTGGGGCAGGAAGCACTTCATCAAACAGTGAGAAGGACAGTTCAGGTGTGTCTGCCCCAGGCGAAGGTAGTGGTGGATAAGTTCCACCTCATCAGGCATATAAATAGAGCCATGGATAAGGTAAGGAGCCGGCTTCAGGGAGGGGGCAGGAGAGGCAAGAGGAGAGACCTATTCAGAAGCAAGTATACCCTGCTTAAGGGCACTGAAAGGCTTGCTGATTGGGAGAAGCGAAAGCTAAATCAGCTATTCTACTGTTATCCCGACTTGAAGAGGGCATGGGTGCTTAAGGAGAGCTTCAGGACATGGTATAGAGAAATGGATAGGATGAGAGCTGAGGAAATGCTGGGATTGCTGGAGGAGAGAATAGAGGGTGACTCTTTACCTGAGTTTAAGGAACTACTGCATACACCAGGTAACTGGAGAGAAGAGATATTAAACTACTTCGATTACCGGATAACCAGTGGCTTCGTTGAGGGAAAAAACAACCGCATTAAGACTATAAAGAGGATGGCTTATCCTTCCAGGGAAGGATCGTAAGATGGAGAACTTCCGGTTGAGGATATTGGCTGCTAACCCAGGCTGTGAGGCCAGAGTTTCACACTTATTGACGTAGAACCATACAATTTGAGGTATTGACTAAATGAGATAAATGGGATACACTAGAAAATGTATGATATACTTTGGTGATTTCGAATTTAGCTATACATCACATTTCAACGGGTGGTTGTCTGGGGCTCAAAACCTGGACACGATGACTGAGAGGATCCTTATTTTTACTAGCAGTTGCTGTCGAAAGCGGCGAGCAGCACAACTTGCTAATTGCCGCTGATTCTGAGCTGATTTGTCCTACCTACAATTGCTCTCTTAAGAAACACAAGTATAATAGCTTACCTGTCGATACATAGGAAGAAATCTATTTCGAGCTTGACAGCCGGGTGGAGGAGAAAAATGACTATAGGCTTCAATCTTAATCGTTCTCGTTTGGAACAAGAGCAGAAGCGCTTAATTGAGGAAATAGAACAATTAACGGTTAACACGCGCCCTGAGCGGCGAGAGGGTAGTCCTTTTGGTAAGAGGGAGGAGGAGGCTACCGAGAGCTTTGAATTGGAGAAGCGGATAGCTTTAGAGAAGCGAGTAAAGGACCAATTGGTAGAGATAGAGCACGCTTTGGATAAGTTTGACAAGGGGACCTACGGCTTGTGCGACAATTGTGGTCAATCGATAGACCCCGCCCGACTAGAGGCACTCCCACAGGCAAGCTTGTGCTTGAATTGTAAAGCTCTTCTGGCAAAGAATGCAAAAGGTAAATCATCTCCAGGTTAGGTGGCGGAATGTGGTCTTTTTCCTTACCGCCTTACTGATAGTAGCTGCCGACCAGCTTAGTAAAATATGGATAAGAACTAATTTAACCGTTGGGCAATCACTACCTGAGGTGGGCTTCCCGCGGCTAACCCATGTTTATAATACTGGAGCTGCCTTCGGGCTATTTCAGGGACAGACTTTTCCATTAACTGTAGTCTCCTCTATCGGTGTTGCTGTACTCCTATTTTATGCTTTCTTTTTTTATCGCCGATTCCCTTTGTTTGATAATTGGTTTATTTGGATAGGTCTCAGCTTGGTTCTCGGTGGCACAGCAGGCAACCTGATTGACCGGCTACGCTTGGGTTATGTTACTGACTTCATCAATTTTGGTTTCTGGCCAGCGTTTAACATGGCTGATTCGGCTGTAGTTGTTGGTGTTATTATGGTTGCCTACTTAGTTCTTTCCATGGCCAGAGCCGAGAAAAGCTGATTTATTAGACTAATGATGGATGAAGCATATAATTTTGTCGTTGATACGTCGGGGTCTCGTCTTGATAAGTATGTTGGTGAGAAGTGCCCGGAACTTTCCCGAACTCATGCTCAACGGCTTATCACTGATGGCTATATCACGGTAAATGACCGTGTAGTCAAACCCAGCCTTAAGCTTGGTATCGGTGACCGGCTGAGAGTGGTGATACCCCCCACCATACCTGGTTCCCTGTTGCCCGAGGCTATTCCACTTAACGTTATCTACGAAGATGATGACCTTTTAGTTGTCGATAAGCCAGCCGGGCTGACGGTGCATCCGGCACCGGGGCATCCAAACCATACTCTGGTTAATGCTATTCTGTCCCACTTTCCTGACCTGGCTGGTGTCGATGAATCACTGCGGCCAGGAGTGGTGCATCGGTTGGATAAAGATACCTCGGGGGTGATGGTGGTGGCTAAGAACCGGGCAACTCAGCTTAATCTGGCAGACCAGTTTAAGACTCACTCGGTGTTCAAAGCCTATCTGGTAGTGGTTAAGGGGCACCTCACCCCGGAGAACGGTGTTATTGAGGCACCGATGGGGCGCGACCCCCGTAATCGCAAGCGTATGGCAGTGGTGGCTGAGGGTAAGGAAGCTCGCACTGAATACCGGGTAATTAAATATTTAGACAGCTATACCCTGCTTGAAATTACGCCCGAGACCGGCCGCACTCATCAGATACGGGTTCACCTATCGGCGATTGGCTTTCCAGTGATTGGCGACAAAGTGTATGGTGTAAAATCATCCTATCTATCACGGCAGTTTATACATGCCTGCCGCCTGGGTTTTAAACTGCCCGCCACCGGTGAATATGTAGAGTTTACCGCTGAGTTACCCCAGGATTTGGAGCAGGCACTGAGCACTATGGAGAGATAATTCCAGGTGAGCTTGTGCTATCGTCGTAGTAAGATTAAAATATTGAATAAAAGGGAGGATTAAGATGAGCGAAAACGATAAAACCCATTATGTTGATTGTCATAAACTACGGGATTTTGCCACCGAAGCATTAACGAAAGTAGATGTTCCCCGTGAAGATGCGGCCATTATTGCCGACACCTTTGTTGAGGCTGACCTGAGAGGCATTGATACTCATGGCATATTAAGGCTGGCTCCCTATATGAAGATGTTTTCCGAAGGCAATATTAACCCGCGGCCTAATCTGTCTATAGTTAAAGAAACTCCGACAACAGCACTTATTGATGCCGATGATGCGGCCGGTAATATTGCCTCTTTCAGGGCCGCTGAGATAGCCATTGAGAAAGCCAGGAGTTCTGGAGTAGGTGTTGTTGGTGTGAAAAACAGTACCCATAACTGTATGCTGGCTTACTACCCGATGATGGCACTTGAACACGATATGATAAGCTTAATGACGACCAACGCTCCGCCTCAAGTGCCAGCTTATGGTGGATTAACCAAGCTGCTCTCGACGAATCCATATGCGGCGGCTATTCCTGCCGGAGAGGAACTACCGGTAGTCGTTGACATGGCAAGTACGCTGGTGGCTCTGGGGAAAGTACGGCTTAGTTCTACTTTGGGTAAGAAGATTCCTCTGGAGTGGGGACTGAACGGGAACGGTGAACCAACCGAAGACCCTAATGCAATTCTGCAAGGTGGTTTTCTTGCCTGGCTGGGTGGCCCCAAGGGTTATTCGTTGGCCGTACTGGCTAACATATTGTCCGGAGTACTTACCGGTGGCTCCTTTGGCCCGCAGAATTTTCCGCCCTATAGCACTGCAGAATATGGCAATCAGTTAATACGCGAGGGACACTTCATCATGGTGTTCAGGATAGACAATTTCATGCCTGTTGATGAGTTTAAGAGCCGGATGGACGCCATGATCAGGGAAACCAA
>JABUBP010000413.1_pt1 | contig 11908 bp, 12 predicted proteins | sample 7240331 | NCBI WGS metagenome assembly JABUBP01 (sample SAMN07256347, study PRJNA390944) | subsurface metagenome | isolation source: Methane hydrate marine sediment | place: Pacific Ocean: Eastern North Pacific, ODP site 1244 | collected 2002 | reverse complement strand
TGAAGCCTGCAGCGGCGGCCGCTGCGGCGGGGCCGCGGGCGGCCCGCGCCCGGCCGGGCCACAACACGCCGCTGCTCGTGCTCTATGGCTCCAATCTCGGCACCGCCGAAGAACTCGCCACACGCGTTGCTGATCTCGCCGAGGTCAACGGCTTTGCGACAAAGCTCGCAGCCCTCGACGACTACGTCGGCAAACTGCCGACGGAGGGTGGCGTACTGATCTTCTGCGCGTCCTACAATGGCGCCGCGCCCGACAATGCGACGCAGTTCGTGAAATGGCTTGGCGAGGGCAATCTGCCCAAGGATGCTTTCGCCAAGGTCCGTTACGCCGTGTTCGGCTGCGGCAACAGCGACTGGGCGGCGACCTATCAGTCGGTGCCGCGCCTGATCGACGGGCAGCTCAAGGCCCATGGCGGCAAGAGCGTCTACGACCGCGGCGAGGGCGATGCGCGGAGCGATCTCGACGGCCAGTTCGAGAAATGGTTCGCCAAGGCCGCGGCGGCCTCGGCCAAGGAGTTCGGCCTCGAGTCCGGCATCACCCGCAGCGCCGATGACGAGCCGCTCTACAGCATCGAGCCGGTGGCGCCCACGTCGGTGAACGCCATCGTCGCGCTTGGTGGCGTCGCGCAGATGAAGGTGCTTGTTAACAACGAGCTGCAGAACAAATCCGGCGCCAACCCGTCGGACCGGTCGACAAGGCACATCGAGGTGCAACTGCCCGGCAATCTGACCTATCGCGTCGGCGATCACCTTAGCGTAGTGCCGCGCAACGATCCGGCGCTGGTCGATTCCGTCGCCCGTCGCTTCGGCTTCCTGCCGGCCGATCAGATCAGGTTGCAGGTGCCGGAAGGCCGCCGGGCGCAATTGCCCGTCGGCGAGGTGGTCTCGGTCGGGCGGCTGCTCACCGAGTTCGTCGAGCTGCAACAGATCGCGACGCGCAAGCAGATCCAGATCATGTCGGAGAACACGCACTGCCCCGTGACCAAGCCGAAGCTGCTCGCCTATGTCGGTGACGACGACGCCTCGGCCAATCATTACCGCGACGACGTGCTCGCCAAGCGCAAATCGGTGTTCGACCTGCTGGAGGAACACCCGGCCTGCGAGCTGCCGTTCCACGCGTATCTGGAAATGCTGTCGACGCTGGCGCCGCGCTACTACTCGATCTCGTCATCGCCGTCGGGCGATCCGCAGCGCTGCAGCGTCACGGTCGGTGTGGTGCAGGCGCCCGCCAGTTCCGGTCGGGGCATATATAAAGGCGTGTGCTCGAACTTCCTCTCCGGCCGCCGCGTCGGCGATACCATCCACGCCACCGTGCGCGAGACCAAGGCCGGCTTCCGCCTGCCGGATGATGCGTCGGTGCCGATCATCATGATCGGGCCGGGCACGGGGCTCGCGCCATTCCGCGGTTTCCTGCAGGAGCGCGCGGCACGCAAGGCCAGGGGCGCAACGCTGGGACCGGCGATGCTGTTCTTCGGCTGCCGTAACCCCGCGCAGGACTTCCTCTATGCTGACGAACTGAAGGGCTTTGCGGCCGACGGCGTCAGCGAACTCCATACCGCATTCTCGCGCGGTGATGGGCCGAAGACCTATGTGCAGAACCTGCTGGCGCAGCAGAAGGACAAGGTCTGGAGTCTGATCGAGAAGGGCGCCGTCATCTACGTCTGCGGTGACGGCAGCAAGATGGAGCCCGATGTCAAGGCGACCTTGATGTCGATCTACCAGGAGAGGACCGGCGGCAATGCTGATGCCGCTTCAAAGTGGATCGACGAAATGGGCACCAGGAACCGCTACGTGCTCGACGTCTGGGCGGGTGGCTGACGCCGCGCGCGGCGTCGGCTGAGGTGCTAGAAGCCGCGCATGATTCCGTGGGTCAAGATCGATACGGCGCGCATTCCCGGCAGCAACGAGGAATTGCGGCTGATGCGGCGCGGCGCCGAGTTCTCCATCAAGCTCGGCAGCAATGAGCTGATGAACAGCCGCCTCAGCGGCTCTGAAGCCGCGCTGGCCACACTCGCCGCGAAGAAGATCGAGACGGTCAAGAAGCCGCATGTGCTGATCGGCGGATTGGGGATGGGCTTTACGTTGCGTGCCGCGCTTGCTGTGTTAGGCGCCGGTGCACGGGTCGTTGTGGCTGAACTGGTGCCGGCGGTCGTTAGTTGGGCAAGAGGCCCGATGGCGGAAATTTTCGCCGGCAGCCTGGATGATTCGCGTGTAAGCATATTGGAAGGCGATGTCTTCGACGCAATCCGCTCGAAGGCGAAGGCGTTCGACGCGATCCTGCTGGATGTCGATAACGGCCCGGAAGGTCTGACCCGCAAGGCCAACGATGCGCTTTACGACTCGGCCGGATTGAAAATGGCCTGGGCGGCGCTGCGGCCACGAGGCGTCCTGGCGGTCTGGTCGTCCGGACCCAATCCGCCATTTGCAAAGCGCCTGCGGCTCGTCGGTTTTGACGTCAACGAAGTCAGCATCCGCGCCACAGGAAGGGGCGGCGGCGCGCGTCACGTGATCTGGATCGCGACGAAGATCCAGTAGCTCGAAGCCGGCGACGGCGTCAGAACATCCCGTTGTTGTTCGCCGGATTCTCCGGAATCGGCTGAGCCGTATCCCAGTGCTCGACGATCTTGCCATTCTCCAGCTTGAAGATGTCGATGATGGCGTTGCCCCTTGTGCCGGGCTCGCGAACCGCATGCACGTGCAGGATGACGTAATCGCCATCGACCAGGGCGCGCTTGATCTCGCTCTTCGAGTTCGGGAATTTTTCCTTCAGGAAGCCGATGAATTTGCGAAAACCCTCGGGGCCATCAGCCGCATTCGGATTGTGCTGCACATAGCGGTCGCCCATCAGCGCGATCGCCGCATCGGCGTCCTTCTGGTTGAGGCCTTTCTCATAGAAGTCGAGCACGACCTTGCGGTTGGCTTCCTCCTTTGGGCTAGCAGCGATGGCACTGCCGGCGCTCGATGCTACCGCCCCAAGCGCGGCGACGACGAAAATAGCTGTTGGTCGCGTGATGCAGTTCATGCTGGCGCTTCCCCGAGTGACCGGCAACGTCTCTCGTGTTGCCCTGCGGTCTGTATATGCGGGGCGCCCACCGGCCGGAAGAGAGTTACTCTCAGGAAACCAGGATTACGCCGCCTTGGCCGCCGCCCCCTTGGCATGATCGGCGATCACACCGATGATCTGCGGCCACATTCGCAACGGCAGTGCGTGGCCCATGCCCTCGACCATGACGAGCTTCGCGCCGGGGATGGAAGCCGCCGTGTCCTTGCCGCCTTCGGGGCGCACCAGCGGATCGACCGTGCCGTGAATCACCAGCGTCGGCGCCTTCACCATGCGCAGGCGCTCCTTGCGGCTGCCGGAGGCGAGGATGGCGCGGAGCTGCCGGCCGACGCCGGGCGGGTTGAGACCGCGCTCCCAGGTGCGTGCGGCGCGCGCCGGGTCGAGCGCTTCATCTTCCGGGAACGAGCCGGCACGCAGGATTTTCCAGGTCTGCGCGAAGCGGGCGAAATATTCCTCCTTGCTCGCCGGCGGCGGCGCCATCAGCACGGCGGCGGCTTCGCGGGTCGGCGGCGGAATTCTGGGATTGCCCGTCGTCGACATGATCGACGTCAGCGAACGTGCTCGCTCGGGGGAGGTGATCGCGATCTCCTGCGCGATCATGCCGCCCATGGAGGCGCCGACAATATGCGCCGAGCGGATTCGCAAGTGATCCATCAGCGCGATCGTATCCTCCGCCATGTCGCGCAGCCTGTAGGGCGCAGCAACCGGGATCTTCAGGAAGCGCAGCTTCAGCAGTTCGACCGCGCTGAGGCGTTTGCCGCCGCTCATCTTGCTGGACTTGCCGATGTCGCGGTTGTCGAAGCGGATCACCCGGAAACCGCGCGCGGCAAGCTGGCGGCAGAAATCGTCGTCCCAATGGATCATCTGGGCGCCGAGCCCCATGATCAGCACGACGGGGTCGGCGTTGGCATCGCCGAAAATCTCGTGACAGATGTCGATGCCGTTGACGCGGGCAATCTGCGGCGGCTGGTGGTCTGTTGACGGCACGTCCGGCTTTCCTTCGGGTGGTATCGTGATGTCGGAACTCTATGACATGGATTGCCGCGGCGCAGAAGGCTTTGCGTTGCCGCATGGCCAATCGCCATGTTGACCCGCCCGCCGCAACGGTGTGGTATGGCAAAAAACAAGAACAGCGAGGCGGGCAGGACACAAGCCGGAACTCGCGTACCAATTCGAAAGGGAGAGGAAATGGCCGATAAGAGCAACGATCCCGTTGCGATGTGGCAGAACATGATTGGCGAGATGGAAAAGGGATTCAACTCCTTCGCCAACCAGGCCATGTCGTCGCCCGAATTCTCCAAGGTGATGAACCAGGTCGGCGGCGCCAGCGCGGGTGCGCAGAAGCAACTCGGCGAGTGGATGGAGAAATATCTCGTCAGCATGAACCTGCCGAGCCGGGCGCAGATGGTCGGGATGGCCGAGCGCCTGCAATCGATCGAGGGCCAGCTTAGCGAAATCAAGGCCATGCTCACCCAGATGGGCAAGGCCTCCGGCGTGCCGGTTGGTGGCCCGTCCGCACAGATGCCGCCGCGCACCAAACGTCCGCCCTCGGCCGAGGGAGAGCCAAAATGAACGCGCCTGCGCCTGCGGCGCTCGATTTCGCCTCGATCTCGGACCGGGTGCAGAGCGAGGTGCAGCGCGCGATCCAGCGCAGCATCAAGGGCGTAGAGTATTTCAACAGCTCCGGTCCCGCACTCGGCTCGACGCCGAAGGACGTGCTGGCAAGCCGCGGCACGATGCAGCTCTATCACTACCGGCCGCTGGCGGACGAAATCTACCGCGTGCCGATCCTGATCGTGATGGCGACCACCAACCGCGGCTACATCCTCGACATGGTGTCCGGCCAGAGTTTTATCGAATTCCTGCTCAAGCGCGGCTACGACGTCTACATGCTGGACTGGACCGCGCCCAAGCCGGAAGAGAAAAACCTGCGCATGGAGGACTATGTCCTCGACTTCATCCCGGACTGCGTGCGTCGCGTGCAGGAAGATTCCGGCGTCGAAGACGTCACCGTGATCGGCTATTGCTTCGGCGGCGTGCTGTCGCTGCTCTATGGCTCGATTCATCACGACGGCCCGATGAAGAACCTGATCTGCTTCACCACGCCGATCGACTTCCGCGAGATGAAGCTGTTCTCCAATTTCTCCGACCGCCGCTACTTCGACGTCGACCGGCTGATCGATAGCGTCGGCAACATGCCGCCGGAGTTGATCCTGCAATCCTTCGACATGCTGCGGCCGGCGTCGCGTGCGGTCGGCCAGATTCAGCTATGGGACAACATCTGGAACGACGAGTTCGTCAAATCGTACAGGATGTTCGACCGCTGGGCGAACGACATCCTGCCGCTGGCAGGCGAGTATTTCCGCACCACCACCAAAGACCTGATGTGGGACAACAAGCTGTTCAACGGCACCATGACGGTCGGCGGCCGCCCGGCCCAACTCGACAAGATCAAGGTGCCGATCCTGCATGCGGTTGCCGAACACGACCACATCGTGCCTTATGACGCGGCCAAGCACCTGATCAAGAAGGTCGGCTCCGCCGACAAGGAAGAAGTGATCCTCAAGGGCGGTCACGTCAGCCTTGTCGCCGGCCCCAACGCGATCCGGCGGCTCTGGCCGAAACTCGATTCCTGGTTAGGTGGAAGATCGATATGACCGAGACACGTTCCTATCCCCGCCACATCCAGACCGATGCCGGCGAGATCGAATTCCGCCTGATGTCGCGCAGCGATGAAGCCGCCGTGCTCGAATTCGCAAGGGCGCTGCCGACCCATGACCTGCTGTTCTTGCCGCGCAATATCAGCCAGCCGAAGGTGCTGTCGGCCTGGGTCAAGGAAATCGAGCGCGGCGATATCGTCAGCCTGCTGGCGGTAAAGGGGGGCAAGGTGGTCGGTTGCGGCACCCTGGTGCGCGACCCGCATTCCTGGTCGACCCATGTCGGCGAAATCAGGATGGTGGTCTCGCAGGAGGTGCGCGGGCAGGGGGTCGGCCGGGCACTGTCGCAGGAGACCTTTGCCTTGGCGCTGTGCGCGGGGCTGGAAAAGCTCTCGGTGCAGATGACGGTGGACCAGCAGGCCGCGATTGCCCTGTTCGAGAGCCTCGGCTTCAAGGCGGAGGCCCTGCTGCGCGACCATGTCCGGGATGTCGCCGGTAAGAAGCACGACATCGTCGTGCTGGGCCACAATGTTTCGCAGGTCGCCGCCCAAATGGAGGCCTACGGCCTGCCCGGAGCCGTTCAGCACTAGACAATGGGTTCCCGTCTAGGAACCTTTGGCCCGACGGGTGGGCAAACTGCCCGGAAATCGACCGATCACGAATTCGTGATATCGCGTTGCAGCATTGATGTTGCGGCGCACCATTAACCGTGCCATATAGAGATTGCCCCGGGCCAATCCGGACGGGGTGAGCCCCGTTGCTCAAACCCTGAGGATGGAGAGACCCCAATGACCACCGACACCAATTCCGTGCTGAACCAAGTCAAGGAAGCCTTCGCGCCCGTCACCGAGGCGTTCACCAAGCTCCAGAACATGGAAGTTCCGGAAGCCGCCCGTGAGTTCGTGAAGAAGCAGGCCGACGCCGCCAAGGTGCGCGCTGCCGATGCTTACGCCGGCTCCGAGAAGGTGACTGCCGCCATCGAGACCGCCGTTTCCGGTTCGGTCACCGAGGCTGCCAAGATCAGCCGCAACATCCAGCAGGCGATGTACCAGGACGCGGAAGCGTTCTTCGCCGGCATCGACCAACTCGCTTCGGCCAAGTCGCTGAGCGAAGCCTACCAGATCCAGTCCGACCTCGCCCGCGCGCGCGGCGAAGTTCTGGTCTCCCGCGCCAAGGCGACTGCCGAGTATGTCGGCAAGCTCGTCAGCGAAGGTGCGAAGACCGCGCAGGACAATTTCTCGAAGGTCTACTCCAAGACCGCCTAAGTAGCGCTCGCGTCGCCCAAGTGCGTATGCGTAGGAAGGCCCGCTTCGGCGGGCCTTCTTTTTGGGCCCGGTAGGCATAGATGAATTGCTGACCATCATGGTGAGGAGGCGCGCAAGCGCCGTCTCGAACCATGAAGGCCACAGACGGGCCTGCATCCTTCGAGACGCGGCTGCGCCGCTCCTCGGGATGAGGGTCCCAGTTCGTGCGAAGGCCGTCATGACTCTGACTCTGCCCAGTACCTTCGAGATCGATTCCGCCGGCGACGCCGCGCGCGCCGCCGAACTGCGCCGCGTGAAGCTATTGGCGACGCTGGTGCTGGCGGTGACCTTTGCCGTCTTTATCGGCGCGAAGTGGATGTTGCCGGTGCATCCCGTTTTCGGCTTCGTCGCTGCCTTTGCGGAAGCCGCTACCATAGGCGGGCTCGCCGACTGGTACGCGGTGGTGGCCCTGTTCCGGCGGCCGCTGGGGCTGCCGATCCCGCACACCGCGATCATCCAGAGCAACCAGCACCGCATCGCCGACAAGCTCGGCGAATTCATCGAGCAGCATTTCCTCGAAGCCGCTCCGGTCGAGGCAAGGCTCCGCCAGGTCGATTTCGCCACCTTCGTCGCGGACTGGCTGCGCGACCGCAAGAAGAGCGAGGACCTGGCGCGCTTCGTGCTGCGGCTGTTGCCCGAAGCCGTCAGCGCGACCGAAAGCTCGGGGCTGATGACCTTCATCACCCGTCGCGTCACGGCGCAATTGATGGCGATTGATCTGGCGCCGCTTGCCGCCGGCACGCTGCGCTCCTTCGTGCAGGAGGGGCGGCATCGGGTGCTGCTCGACGACATCCTGCGCGCAGTGCATCAGACGCTGACAACCGCCGAAAACATGACGATGATCCGCGAGCGGATCCGCGCCGAATTGCCGACGCTGCTGAAGCTCTACCGCGCGGATCGTTTCCTGGTGAACCGGATCGTCTCCTCGGCCACAGCCTTCTTCGACGAAGTGCGTAACGATCCCGATCATCCCTTCCGCGGCGAGTTCAACCGCATGCTGCTGTCGCTCGTCGACAAGCTCGGCAGCGATCCGGCATTCGCCAGCCGAATCGACACCCTGAAGCGCGATATCCTCGCTCGTCCGGAGCTTGGCGATCTCGCGCGCAATGTCTGGGCGAACGCGCGCTCCTTCATCGAGCGCAGCGCGGCCGGCGAGACGCAGGTGCTGCAGCAGCATCTGGCGAAAATGTTCGTCGAAGCCGGCGAGGCGCTGGCTGCAGACGCCGAGATGCGCGGCGAGATCAACCAGGGTGTCGTCGCGGTGCTGCGCAGTTTCATCGCCGATCAGAAGAGCGGCGTCTCCAGCTTCATTGCCGACCAGATGAAATCCTGGGACATGGCGCAGTTGATCTCGCTGATCGAAATCAACGTCGGCAAGGACCTGCAATACATCCGCTTCAATGGCTCTCTGATCGGCGGGCTCGCGGGATTGGCGCTCTACACGCTGGAATACCTGCTGCGGCTTGTGTGACTAATTCATCACGGCAAGCCTTTTAAACGGCGTCACCGGTGTCGCCTCGGCTTGAAAGGCCAAAAGCTGTTCCATAGCTTTTTGGATATCTTTGTTGCGTTGCGGAACGATTCTGCTGCGTCTGCGTCATTCATGAGCCCACTGGCCCGCTGCCGAGACGTAAGAGGTAGGCCTGAACAGGAGATACGATGTCCGTTGCTGCCCAGACGCTTCGCCCGCCGTCCAGGACTCTGATGTTCCTGGAAGGGCGAGCGCTCCCTGAACTCGGCGCCTTCCTCGGTGCGCTGCCGCTGCTTGGCCTTGCCCCGCGCGGTGACGGGCATCCCGTGCTGGTGCTGCCCGGTCTCGTTGCGTCAGACGTGTCCACGCGCCCACTGCGCTCCTTCCTGAAGACGCGCGGCTATGCCGTCAGCGGCTGGCGCCAGGGCCGCAATCTCGGCCTTCGTCCGGGCGTGCAGCACGCTATGGTCGATCTCGTGCAAGAGCTGACCGACACCCACGGCCGCAAGATCTCGCTGGTTGGCTGGAGCCTTGGCGGCCTCTATGCCCGCCAGCTCGCCAAGATGATGCCCGACCGCGTGCGTCAGGTGATCACCCTGGGCAGCCCCTTTGCCTCGACGCCGAAGGCGACCAACGCCTGGCGCGTCTACGAGATGGCCAGCGGCCGCCGCGCCGATGAAGAAGACGCGCGCTTCGGCGGAACGCTAGCTGGGGCACCGCCGGTGCCGACCACTGCCATCTTCAGCCGCACCGACGGCATCTGCGCCTGGCAGGGCTGCCGCGAGCAGTCCTCGCACATGACCGACAGCATCGAGGTCGAAAGCAGCCATTGCGGCATGGGCCACCACCCGGCCGCCGTTTACGCGGTCGCCGATCGCCTCGCGCAGAAGGAAGGCGAATGGGCCCCCTTCGACCGCAGCGGCTGGCGCAGTCTGGTCTATCCGGACCCGCACCGGTAAGCGCACGTTCCTTCTCCCTCTCCCCGCGTGCGGGGAGAGGGAGAAGCTGCCTCCATTGTCGTGAATCGACAAAACGCGGTATGCGTCACGCATGCCGCAGCCGCTCGCCCGCATTGTCGACCAGCTCAAGCGCGAACCCTCGCGTACGGGCTCGATCATCATCACCGTGTTCGGCGATGCCATCGTGCCGCGCGGCGGCGTCGTTGCACTCGGCACGCTTCTCGAATTCTTCTCCGCCATCGACGTTGATGCCACCGTCGTCCGCACCGCGATGTCGCGGCTGACCGCCGACGGCTGGTTCGAGCGCGAGAAGGTCGGCCGCAACAGCTTCTACCGCCTGGTGCAGCGCGAGCGGCTCACCTTTGATATCGCCACGAAACACATCTACGGCCCGCCGGCTTCCGACTGGACCGGCCGCTTCGAACTGCTGCTGATCGCCAATGGCGCGGATCGCGACGCGGCGCGCGAGGCGCTGAAGAACGCCGGCTTCGGCTCGCCGCTGCCGGGTGTCTGGGTGGCGCCATCGGGCGTGCCGATCCCCGACGAAGCCGGCGGCGCGATCCGCCTCGAAGTATCGGCCGAGGACGACAGCGGACGGCGGCTGCTCAGCGCGAGCTGGCCGCTCGATCGCACGGCGGAGGCCTATCGCCGCTTCATGAAGAGTTTTGTACCGCTGCGCAGCTGGGCGGCGCGCGACAATCTCTCCGACATCGACGCCTTCACCGCCCGAATCCTGCTGATCCATCATTATCGTCGTGTCATCCTCCGCGATCCCTTGCTGCCGGCTGCGCTGCTGCCGCGGGACTGGCCGGGCAGGGCGGCGCGCCAGCTCTGCGGCGAAATCTATCGCGCCCTGCTTCCCGCGTCGGAACAATGGCTTGACCGCCATGCCAGCAACGAAAACGGCCCCTTGCCGGCGGCCGGCAAGGGGCTTTACCGGCGCTTTGCCGACTGACAGAATATGTTACAAAAATATATTGCATAAACTAATTTTTGTTATATGTTGGTCGCCAACAAAGCTAGGGGAGGCCGGCAATGTATACTCAGGCGCTCAATACGTCTGACGGCGAGGACCGCAACGTCGAGGATGCCGCGCGCTCCCAGCAGTTCCAGGCGCGCATCGACGCCGAAGAGCGCATCGAGCCGAACGACTGGATGCCCGCGGCCTACCGCAAGACGCTGACGCGGCAGATTTCCCAGCACGCTCATTCCGAAATCGTCGGCATGCTCCCCGAAGGCAACTGGATCACCCGTGCGCCGACGCTGCGCCGCAAGGTCGCGCTGCTCGCGAAAGTGCAGGACGAGTGCGGCCATGGGCTTTATCTTTATGCTGCCGCTGAGACGCTAGGCGCCTCGCGCGAAGAACTGGTCGACGCCATGCTCGCAGGCAAGGCGAAATACTCCTCGATCTTCAACTATCCGACGCTGACCTGGGCCGACATCGGCACCATCGGCTGGCTGGTCGATGGCGCGGCGATCATGAACCAGATCCCGCTGTGCCGTTGCTCCTACGGCCCGTATGCGCGGGCGATGATCCGCGTCTGCAAGGAAGAGTCCTTCCACCAGCGCCAGGGCTACGAGATCATGCTGACGCTCTGCCGCGGCAGCAAGGAGCAGAAAGCGATGGCGCAGGATGCGCTTGATCGCTGGTGGTGGCCGGTGCTGATGATGTTCGGCCCGCCCGACGCGACGAGCCAGCACAGCGATACCTCGACCAAATGGAAGATCAAGCGCTTCTCCAATGACGAGCTGCGCCAGAAATTCGTCGATGCCACCGTGCCGCAGGCGCAGTTCCTCGGCCTGACCATTCCAGATCCCGGCATGACGCAGGATGCAGACGGCCACTGGCGCTACAGCGAGATCGACTGGACCGAATTCAAGCAGGTGTTGGCCGGCAATGGCCCGTGCAACCGCGAGCGCATGGCCGCGCGGCGCAAGGCGCATGAAGAGGGCGCCTGGGTGCGCGAGGCCGCCGCAGCTTACGCCGAGAAGCGCAAGCGCCGCCAGCTGGCGCAGGCCGCGGAATAGAGGAGGGGACGCGATGGCAACGCCGAACACCACACTTTGGGAAGTTTTCATCCGCAGCCGCAACGGCCTCGCGCACAAGCATTGCGGCTCGCTCCATGCGGCCGACGCCACCATGGCGCTGCAGGCGGCGCGCGACATCTATACCCGCCGCGGCGAGGGCCTGTCGATCTGGGTCGTCCCGTCGAACGCGATCACCGCATCCGACCCGTCCGAGAAGGGCATGATGTTCGAGCCGGCGGAGTCGAAGATCTACCGGCACCCGACGTTCTATGATGTTCCCGAAGAAGTCGGGCACATGTGATGGCCGCGCCCTCCATAAACGTCTCCGAAACGCCGCTGGTGCTCTACACGCTGCGCCGCGCCGACGACGCGCTGATCCTCGGCCACCGGCTGTCGGAATGGTGCGGTCACGCGCCGATGCTCGAAGAA
>JABUBP010000410.1_pt1 | contig 11931 bp, 19 predicted proteins | sample 7240331 | NCBI WGS metagenome assembly JABUBP01 (sample SAMN07256347, study PRJNA390944) | subsurface metagenome | isolation source: Methane hydrate marine sediment | place: Pacific Ocean: Eastern North Pacific, ODP site 1244 | collected 2002 | reverse complement strand
GGCTTCAAGCCGCCCCTTTCTTGTGGCAAGATTCTTGTACCATTTGATAGGCTTTAGCACCATGGTTCTGTCATCGGGCATGAGTAACACAGTATCTTCACCCTCTATAATACAGCAGCGTTGCCGTCAGTCATTGAAATGCTCTTTTAATAATATCACGGTATCCCCCTTTCAGTGAACTTTACAAACCCAGCACTGACTACTTTCCACAATAACAAATCATCTGATTGTGCAATCCGAAAAAGATTCCTTTGTGTGATATTGACAAGTATCGTATACGAAGACCATGATTTGCTTACCTGATATGAAAGAATCCTTTAAAAAGGTGGTTTCATGAAAAAAGACATATATGGCATCGTCTCCCCAATAACAACTCCTTTCGACAGCAATGAAGAGCTGGATGAGGCCGCCTTACGGGCAGACGTTCGTTTCCTCATATAAAAACGTTCGTTTATTGAACATCCTTATGTTTCATTAGTCAAATAGCAATTTCAGTTAAGCCTATTCTTTGACAGTTATCTATATCCCTTATTAATATTAAAAAGTTCTTCATGTTAAGTATTTTGAAACTCCAAAATCAATTGGTTACTTAATTCTAAACGATTGACAAATGTCCTTTTATCATTAATATGCTAGCAACTATATTGACAAATGTCCTTTTTATGTTTATTATATTTAATATATTATTAGATGGCAAGTAAAACATTAAAAACTGTGTGAAATAAAGGGTTACAAATGTATTACAACTCTTTCTGTGGCAATTTGCATAGCAGCCTAATTAGTTGCATTCACCTCAAATATTACGTTACAATTCAAATCGCATAGCAGGTAGCATATTACAATAAAGTTCGATAGGTGACCTGCCCCCCAAAAACTGTACCAGATACAGTGTTAGTATAAAGACTTAGAAAGGGGGGATTTAGATGGCAAGGAAGACTTACACTCCGGAACAGATTATCAACAAACTGAGGGAAGCTGAAGTTCTACTTAGCCGGGGAGCCACCGCAGGCGAGGCCAGCAGGAAGATAGGGGTCACCGAGCAGACGTATTACCGCTGGCGCAGAGAGTATGGTGGCATGCGACTAGAGCAGGCAAAGAGGCTCAAAGAGCTAGAGAAAGAGAATTCACGTCTGAAGAAGCTGGTCGCCGACATTTCCCTGGACAATGCCGTCCTGAAGGAGGCAGCCCGGGGAAACTTCTAAGCCCGTCGAAGAGACGCGAAATAGTTAAGCGGGTACATGATAAGCTTACGGTCTCGGAAAGGCGGGCGTGTAAAATACTTGGGCAAGCCAGGATGACGCAACGTTATGCGCCACATATAACGGATGAGGAAGCAAGGCTGATAGCTCGTATCATTGGACTGGCAACTCAATATGGAAGGTATGGCTATCGCAGGATAACGGCACTGTTGAAACAGGAAGAGTGGGTGGTGAATCACAAGAAGATCGAACAGATTTGGAGAAGGGAAGGTTTGAAGGTACCACAGAAGCAACCAAAGAGGAGACGTTTATGGCTTAATGACGGGTCGTGTATCAGACTAAGGCCAGAGCACAAGGATCACGTCTGGAGCTATGACTTCGTGATGGCAAGGACGTCTGACGGCAGGGCCTTTCGGATACTCACGATCCTTGATGAATACACCAGGGAATGTCTGGCTATGAGGGTGGATCGTCACATTAGCTCACAGGATGTAATCGACCAACTGTATGAGTTGTTTCTCCTTCGGGGTGTTCCGGAGCATATCAGGTCAGACAACGGTCCTGAGTTTACGGCAAAGAGGGTTCGCGACTGGCTTGCCAACCTTGAGGTAAAGACATTATTCATAGAGCCGGGCAGCCCATGGGAGAACGGATACATAGAGTCATTCAATGGCAAGCTAAGAGATGAACTGCTCAACCGGGAGATATTTACCACACTGACAGAAGCGCAGATATTGATTGAGCAGTGGCGACAGGAGTATAATCAGGTTCGACCGCATAGTGCTTTGCGTTATCGACCGCCAGCTCCTGAAGCGATAATGCCAGTAATTATGCTGGCAACTCTAACTTAGAAAGTGGTACAACTATCGGGGGCAGGTCATTCGTTTATCACCTCCTCCCTTTCAAATTCCGAGGCCCCGGCCAGCGAGCCGTCAAAAATGTCTTTCCAGGATAAAGTCATAAAGTAGCCATAGACCCCAACCCTCAGCTTGACGACAGGGATAGAGTGGAGGGTCCCGACCACCCCGTATAGTTTCAGTCCTACCTCATCCTTATTGTCTTGACCGCTGAACCCTGCCCGCCCGTGGCCATGGGAGTGGAGATCCAGCACGATTTTATCCCCGACCGTATAGGTGACACCGCCGACGGTTTTATCCTGCATCGGTATATAGAAATGGTAGCCGGCGTCAGCGGACACAGCGGCGTAGTGTTCTATATCGGGGTTGGCCAGGAAAGCATCGAGAGCCAGGTCCCAGAACCGCTGCGGGATACTACCGTACGTCAGAGTGACCTTCGACTCCATGGGGGCCAGCCCTCGCACTTCGCACTCGGCAACCGGGATACGGGCGGCGATAAGGGGGCTCTCTGCCTCGATGAAAAGGCCGTTTGAAGCCAGTATGTAGTTATAGTAGATTCCCCTTTCTCCGGAGAGCCCGTCGGGGTATTTCGTCAGGTGGCCAACAGACACCATTAAGTCATCTCCATAGTCATCAAATCCCTTATCGTACCATGCGGCACCAAGTCCGCCATTGGGAACTTCTTTTTCTTTTGCAGGGACCTCCAGAGGCCTTCCAAATTCCTCGGGAACGCATTCGACCTGTTTGTTATATTAGCCGTGGGGGAGAAGAATGATATAAAGAACGATTGGACGATGTCTGCGACCCGGGCAGGATACATGTGGCTGCCCTGACAGGAGCGCCCGTTCTCATAGAGATTAAAGAGCGGCGCTTTATAGACAATGTCCGTTTCTTTAGTCGGTTTCTTCTTTACGGCATACACCCATGGCGGGCTTCCTTGAGAGCACAGGAAGATGAGGCCCGGCAGTGGTATCTCGAAGCGATAAGGCGTTTTGGAGACATCTACCTGGAGTGCCAATTTACGGACCGCTGGCTCAACATAGAGCGCGGTCACCGAGCCTCCCCTGGTACTCCGCCACCAGAGCGTCCCCTCCGGTAATAACCCCGTACCAAACGACAGGTCGCTGGCCAGGGCAAAAGCCACATCCATCGCGTCGACTATGGTAGTGACAGCCGTATCCCCCGAAAAGTAGGTCATTGACGTTGCCTGGTGGAAAAAGTCGAGGCGAAGCCTAAGGGGGTCTGGTGGTATCCCCAGCTCTTTCGGCACAGCCCATTGAAGAGCCGGGGGTTTAGCTTCATTATCCGTCATCTTCTTCATCCTCCTCTGTTTGTTGTTCTAATTCACACATATGCTCCCATGGTTCGTAGCTGCGGTCCTCTGCACCCTCCGTGTTCTGTGGGTTACCTTTTAATATAAAATCCAGAAGCTCCCTGAAGTTATTTATCTGGTCAGCTTCCAGCCAGTCTACTAATTTATCGATATCTCTGCGGATCTGCTGTACCTTTGGCCACTGTTCAGTCAGGGTTGCGACATTATATCTGGTCCACTTGAATATCGGCTCGCTGCTGCCTTCCATGAACTCCACATTGTCAAAGCTCGAGTCCAGCACGACGCACCCCGTCGCAGAGCACACCCAGTCAGCGAAGGTACCCACTCCGTTGTAAGGTGTCCCATCCGTTATCCGGTGTAATTCTCCGGGCTGCCAGCCAGCCCCAGGAATAGGGCCGGCTATCTCGACCCCGACCATATTCCTGACCATGTCGAGAAGCGGTACCCTGGCCCCGTTTATTTTCTCCTGAGATGTCCTGCCGCCACTGGAGAACGCCGCTTCGATTCCCGCTATCTTTGCAATCAATAGTGTGCGGCGTATAACTTCTCTTACTTCAGGAGTGTCTTTAGCCTCTGTTAATACTATTTTGTTTTCAGCGGCCTTGACTACGGTAAAACCCATTGGGGCAATCCATACGCCGTTAACCGTCAGGGATTCCACCAAACTTCTCACCCAAGATATATCACTTTTTGATGGCTTATACTTTCCGGTTGGTTGAAGCACCGCAGGGTTAAAAGGCACCGAGTCATCCTCATCATCTCTCCAGTCGCCTTCGTATGGATAGATTAAAAGCGATAGCAGCAGGAGATATCCCGGGCGCATCGAAAGGTCATGGTATTCTGAGTAGGACATCCCCAGCAGCTCTACCGGCATGCTCTCCACGAGGGCGCTTATCCCACAATCAGTATTTAGAGGGAGGGGGTAGTATTCCTTCCCGAAGAGGTAACCGAATCTATATACCCGCCGGCTTCTGGGTTCCATCATTATTTCTTCCTCGTGTTCGGGAAGAAGTACAGAGATAAGTTCCAGGAAGGCCGCCTCAACATCAATGCCTTCGAGACTATTAATGAGTTCGGAAATAAGAGGCGGACCAGCATTCAGCTTATCGGCGAGACTTGCCAGTGGCCAGGCCTCGGGCATCGGTGCCTGGGCCTCCTCAAGCTTCAAACCACGCATCATATAATCCATGGCAGCTCGGTTATTATTGCGGATGATAGAATCTAAATCCCACACTTAATCCCTCTCCCTGCTCTGTAGCCGGATTAGGGCGTCTACTGCTTGAATCGTATGCGAGCCGTAACTCTTGGCCTCCGCGACGGCAAGGTTTATCTCCACATGCCGCTCTGTTACCTCGGCAGGGTCCAGATCCCCATACTTTATGGGTATCTCGTTGACCAGCTGGATTATTAGAAGGTGTTTTGGAGGAACCTTTCTGAGGGCCCTAATGACTCTTTCAATATCTTCAGCTTCGCTCATATCAGCCCTTCGTTCCTACGCGCTTCTTGAACTCGATAATGTCGTCCTCACCACGCTTGCTCGTTTGGACTTCGGCATTCGCCAGCTCCGGAAAGAAGCTAGTCATCGATTGCCTGACCTCGTCGTGGGACATATTCGGGTCCGGGTCTGGGAACTCTCGGTCGTCGTAAACAAAGACTCTCACGGTGTGCCTCCTTTCTTGGTTGATATCACTGAAGTGAGTCAGCCTGGTTTATTCAGGCCTTACGTCAATGTATTTGGTTATTTGACCGCTCTTAGGGTCAATCGTGATGAACGCCGGAGGCGGCGGTCCGTAGAACCCCGCCATATGCGCCAGCTCGGCGTGATAGCTTTCCTCGGTCGGGCATTTCACGACTGAAATATCCCCCTCGGCGTATGTGAGGATAACACGCTTTTCCACATGCACCCACACCCCGAAATACCAGGCGTCTTGGTCAGTGTCGTACTGCTTCCAGCCTTTATCGGTGGTGCAGAGCTGGAAGTCAAACCTGTACCTCTCGGTAGAGCGAAAGCTGCGGAAAACGGCGTTTCCCCGCTCGTTCACTTCGGGCATAAAAACACCTCCCGCTTTTCATAAAAAGAGGAGGACAGCTATACAGCTCTCCCCCTTGTGAAAATTACCGATTTCAAAGTAAAAGACACCCCCGATAAACGAGAGTGTCTTTTGTTTTTTCCCCTAGTGGGCTATGTAATGCTTGACCGCTTCATTAACTATCACATTAACATCTCTGGCAGTATCAAGTGGCAAGGGTTTTCCGTATCTGATAGCTTTTCTACGCCTAGCTTTACTTACGCTTTTAAGCGTTTTACCCAAATCAATGTAAAGCGTTACATAGCTGGAAGATATACGGACTTTGGCGAATGGCGTTAAAGTGATACCGCTAATACCCAAACCATCAATATAGTATAGTGGCTGTTGGTCTGCGTATATGGTCTGTGAGATAGCGTTAAACTGACCACGCAAGGGGTAAACTCTTTCCCCTAATGAGTGAATAGCTTTTTGTTCTGCTATCCATTCAGCGTGCCTGTCTGCCCTGTCATCAGCTATCCAGTCGTTGATTACCTGTTCAGCTTTCAAATCATATAGTCGGGTAAGGGTAGCTGTTTCTATCTGAACGGGTACGGGTTTATAAAGGGTAAGTAGTAGCTGTTTACCATTACCGTCAAGAACTGGCTGTCGTTGCCTATCTACACAAGGCAGATAATAAGGCTTCCCGACAATAACAGTTGAGGCTTCAACTCTGACATAATGGCTCGGAATAGGGCAAACAGAATGTCCGAGTAGGCATTTATTACCGAATTGTTCCCACAGTTCCAACAAGCGGTTACTGCGGTCAGGCGTTGCCCATAGGGGTAAACTACGCTTGTTTTTCATAGTTCCCCCCTTTCGTGCTTTGTGTCTAGTGCGGGGGGGGGTTGCTCCCAACAGCCTACGCTGGCACTAATTCGGGTTCGGGTTCGGGAGTTTCCGCCACCGCTTCCGCCTCCGCCTGTCTTTTCCGTTCCGCTTCCGCTACTGTCTGCTCTATCTGCAACTGGATAGCCTTATCCATAACAACCTTGTCATTATCAATGATGGGAGTGCCAGCCTCACGCTGTAAGACTATCTGCTCATTAAAAGCGTCAGCGTGAGTTTCAGCGACCTGGGAGGCGTAGTCTTTGAGGTTGGCAACAAAGTTCTCACGAACAAGGGTTACTGTTTGCGCTATCGGCTTGGCAATTCGGGTAACTGGTCTGCCGTTCCTGCCGAAACGGACAGAGCCGTCTTTGTCCATAGCCAGCCGTAGCGGTGCGCCTAGAGCGTCATGGGGAATAGCGGTATCTCCCATAGTGTTGGTAGCTGTGAGGAACGGAAGCCACACAGTTTCCAAATCTATTGACCAAGCACGCCTGCCCTGTGGTGCTTTGGTGCTAGGCAGTAGCAAGGTCTTGATGTAGTTCGGGGTACTTTTCATTTTTCTGACCTACCTTATATAGGGATACCCCCCCCGAACTAGACACAAAGCTGATTTAACCACTAGATAACGAGCTTTCAGGCATTACCCCTATTCACTCATTGACCATCACCCGACCGGATATTTGAGGCTGTCGGTAAGTGGTATTTTTTAAGGTACTCAAGGCTCAATTTGAGCCTACAATAATAAGGATAAATCAAAATGCCCTTATGATAAAGAAAAGAAACTATATCAATTATTATCACTCCCTAAAATCAGCCATTTATACTAATTCTAGGATGTGCTAGACTTACAAGGATGAAAGCTTACTTAACTCCAGAAGAAGTTGAGCGCATGGCGCATTCGGCCGCCTGTGTCCGAGATGGGCTGCTTATCCGCGTGCTATTCTGGGGAAGCTGCCGAATATCAGAGGCCCTGGGAATTGAGGTTGACGATGTAAATGCTGCCCAGGGCACAGTCACTATCAAGCACCTCAAGACTCGAACCAGGCTCCTTTGCCCTAACTGCGACACCAGATTGTCCCGGACGGCAAGGTTCTGCCCTGGTTGCGGTGTAGAGGTCCCTGAACCGCTGAGAAAGGAGCAGGAAATGCACCGAATCAGAACCATTCCCCTGGAAAAGCGGACGATGGACAGGCTCGTAGATTTCATCCGCAGGGATGGGACCGACGGGCTTATCTTCAAGATTGGTCGCATCCAAGCCCAGTTAGTAGTCAAGGAGTGCGCCAGGAGAGCTGGCGTGGAGGAGCTGATAAACCCCGAGACGGGTAAGAAGCGGGGTGTTTCGCCTCACCGTTTGAGGGATGCCTTCGCGGTTATGGCGGTTCAAGCCGATGACTCAACGGACAGCATCAGGATGCTCCAAGAACACCTCGGACACCAGAGCATTGCGACGACAATGAAGTATCGTAAGGTAGCCGGCATGGAGTTGCGGGAATGGTACGAGAAGTTGAAGGTTTAAGGCCTTATCGTGGCGGTTTCCTCCGCCCCTTCGGTTTGGGCATGTTCATAAGAGACTATCTGGCTGGGCTGGGTCCCCATGGCTCTCGGAGAATAGACCCGGCGGAGGGTGCTTGCCAGACCGATATCCGAGATCACTACAAAACAGCGCTATTCATGGCGCACGCTGAAGATGCCGTGGCCAGAGAAATCGAGAGGCGCATAAAACGCGGGAAACCCCCTATGACAGCCGAAGAAGAAGAGAGGTTCCTGCTCCATGCCTTTGAGCGGATACCATACAAGTATACCTCGATCAGGTCGCATAGCTTTGCCCGCTACTTTGGTATGTTAACACGACTGGAGTGGGTAGAACCCACCGGGAAAGAGGAAACATCGGCATTCCAGGAGCAGTACCCTGATGCCGAACCAAGGCGCTACTTCCGGCTAACTGACCGGGGGCGCGCCGCTTCCGGTGTCGATTGGTTTAATCCGCTGCGAACTCTCTATGGCTACTCATTCGAGGAAACCAGGGAAAAGAACCGGCAATCCAGGCAGAAAACCAATGAAAGGCTGAGAAGCTATGCCAAAGAAGCTAACGCCATCAGGAGTAGTTAAAGAGCTCGATGATATCGTTCTCACCTTCAGTGGGAAGAGTATTTCGGGCTGGGTCCATGAAGCCTGGGAGAGATCCCAAAAGACGAGCATTGGCCAAGCAACCGCCGGTGTGGAAAGAGCAGCCCGGGCAGTTGACCCGTATGCAATTCTTGGGATTCCCAGTAGCGCCAGCCTGGAGGATGTCGAGAGGCGTTATAGGCAGCTCAGCAATGTTTATCATCCGGACAAGGCAGGTGGGTACGAGGGGGCGATGAAGCTCTTGAATAACGCCTACGAACAAATCAAGAGGAACAAAAAGGCAAAATGACTAAGCAGGCGTTGGCAGACAGAGAGCAGATTGCTTCGAGTATCATTAAATTTGCCGAGCGAAATAAACTTCAGATCCACCCGGGGCAGGACCCCTATACGTGGGCTGATTTGGTTTTGGTAAAAGGGGGCTGTCCCTGTGTCCCCAGCAGGAAGCACTGCCCCTGCGCGTTTGCTAAGGAGGATATCAAGGAGCTTGGCCGATGTCGTTGCGGCCTATTTGCTAATGATGCTTATATGGAGAATTACAATTCTCTCCAGGGTTCGGCTAGGAGAAAGAAGGAAGAGGTAGTGGCTGCGCCAACTTTGGCTATTCTGCCGGCAATGAATGAAAAAGCGAGGGGGGAGTTGCTAAAAAAGGTCAGCGTGAACGGTTTTTCTATTGAGGATAACGGTATCCGCATAACTCTACACCCAAGAGGAGCCGAGTCAGAAGCTGAAATCACCATTGAGGACGATGGGGTGAATGGTTGGATGGTGGTGAGTGCCTCGGGGAGTTACGCCGGGTTTGCCCGCGGTAAAAAGCGGTCTTACTTCGAGACCTACATCAATCAGTGGGCGGCTGAGGCGATTCTTCGGTCGGAGGGCTAAGGCCGGCTTCTTCTACGGACTCACGGATAGCGATTATCTCGTCCCCGCACTTCGACAGAGTGAGGTCCTTACTGTGGTATATCTGACAGAGCCTTACCCCCTTTTCATCATCAATCAGGGCTGAGGGAAACTCCACCTTGTCAGAAGCGCCTGCCTTCTCCAGCAGCTGCAATGCTTCGTCTGAGGTGACCTGAAGGACTTGGACTTTGCCTGACTCTATTTCTGCCTGAAGTGCCTTCTTCACCTCTTCACACGGGGCACACTCTTCGTCATCCAGGATGTATATTTTTCTATCCTTGCTTTCGTTTTCCGACATCTCTCTCGTAGTCCTCCTCCCAGGATGGATTTTCAGCCAATATCTGCTCCGCGGTGAGCCCCTTCAGTGCTTTCCTGGCTGCCAGTGCTGACTCCGGGATCGGTATTCCGGTATCAGGGTTGACGGTGACGCCGACCTTGCCCTTCACCTTCTCCATGGCTTCCTGGACTGCACGGCGGTAGAGATATTGTCTCAAGGTTGGCGGTTTTACCTGGCGGTAGTATTCGACTTTTACCAGCTTAATTTCTTCTTCCACGCCATCACCCTTTGGTATTATAAACAAAACGGGCAGCCATATCAAGACTGCCCGTTTCGCTTTTTCAGTTGTTAGATGCTCTCAGGCGAGCTATTTACCGTGTTTTTCGGCCACGCAAACCGCGGTCGACGGTACCAGCCTACCCTTGTGGATCAGGGTACCGGTCCTGCCAGCGCACTCGCCCTTCTTAATCAGGTAGCCAGTCAGGTGCTTGGGGACTTCTCCCTTGGGGAAGCTGGCCCTCTTGACCACCACGATGTCGGGGTTGAAGGGTGTGCGGCTGATGGACATCTCCCGACTCGCCATCAACTGTGCCAAATTAGCGTAGATTCCAGCCACTTTGTCCTCCTTTCCTTAAACCTCTTTGCCAAAAGCAAAAGGGGCCGACCTTTATCGCCAGCCCCTTTTTATCTTGCTTGGAAGCCTTTACTTAATGGCTTCAGGCGGTTTTACGCCATCACATGCAATAAAACATTAGCAGAAGGGGAGATATTTGTCAAGAGGGGGCATTAAGTTATTTTTGCGGCTTTGGCAGTGGACAGATTTGGCATTTAGGGCAGCAGCCGTCTTTATCCAATGGGCCACCACAATGGGGACAGTTACCTTTGTTCATGCTTCTTTGCTTTGCCTCCTCAAGGGGCATCTGCTCCTTTGGCGCTACCATGGCAGTTAGCACAGTTGTACCCATAATTCTTTTGCGGAATCCCTTGAACTCCGCGGCCATCCTGGGATACTCTTCATCATATTGGCCGCTCACTATGGCTTCGATGCCCAGTTTTGGCAGGTTGCGCTTAATCCAGTCTATTATTTCAGGGTAAACTGTGCTATCCGGCTCTTGGGCAATGAGTTCCTCGGCAGCGGCCTCCAGCCCCAGGGTATGCTTTGAATCCAGACAGTCGCAGGGCTTGCCGGCTATCCGTAGCTTGTTTGACAGGTCAAGCTCTGCCCGGTACAGCTCTTTGCCCAGACGCCGTTTTAGTTCCCGGCTTGTCTCCTCGCTGGTGGGCAGATCATGTCGTGCCGCAGGTGCTGGCACGGGTGCAGCCTCTTCTCGCTCGGCGGTTATGGTAGAGGCTATGTTTTCCGAAACGGGGGCTGTTTTAGGGCTTGTGGGGCTTCTTATAGTGGCTGCAAAGTTTTCCAGGGACTTGGCACTGTCCCGGGGAGGAAATAAGACCCTCTCGATGGGAATTTTACTTGCAATGTTTGCTACGAAGGCAGTCCAGTTCATACCCCTATTTTAGCACTTCCCCCGCTCAAACCCAAGTTATAATGGCTTTAGCCGTTTCCAGAAAGACAAGGCAGTCAAGTCAAGACTGCCTAATTTTTGTCTCGTCTTGGGATTTTATACCTGAAATCAAAAAATATAACCAGGCGGTCTTGCAACTTTGTCTTATCTGTGTTTTACTGAGTTTATAGGACAAGATAAGGAGGGCAAAATGGCGAATCTAACTCAGGTCCTGGAGGCATTAAATACCAAGGAGGCGGCGATTCCTACGGCTGACCTAGCTGGGGGGCTCAAGGCATCAGTAGAGGGGACGCGCAAGCAATTAGCCAGGCTAAAGGACAAGGGCTACGTGGAAGGCGACAGTCAGGAAGGCTGGCTTATAACTGAGGCCGGCAGAAGGGAGCTGGAAAAGGGGGGTGTTCATCCATCGATGTTAGATGAGGGCGTTACTCCCAGAGAGAAATTTGAGGCCATAGCCCGGCGCATCGGCATAACCGAAGACAGGATTGTCTTGGCGGCTGATATTGTCTGGAGTCAAGATTACACCGATATTATATGGGTGTGGAAGGGTCTGGGCCAGGCTGATATCAGAGACGACCTGAGAAAGATATGGTGCAATTCCTGGCGAGCCTTCCTCCAGAAAGGTATTCCGCCTGAGCTCGAGGATGAGCTTACCAGCAAATCCAAGGAAGAAGCCGCTGATGCCGGAAAGGAAGTCATAAGCCGGGCTAAAGCTGGCAGGGACTATATCATCGTTGATGATGAGCCGGTAAGAGTCGGTGAGAACCTTGGTGACTATAGCTTGCAGGATGCCAAGGATATCCTGGGGATAAGGGCGT
>JABUBP010000409.1_pt1 | contig 11943 bp, 8 predicted proteins | sample 7240331 | NCBI WGS metagenome assembly JABUBP01 (sample SAMN07256347, study PRJNA390944) | subsurface metagenome | isolation source: Methane hydrate marine sediment | place: Pacific Ocean: Eastern North Pacific, ODP site 1244 | collected 2002 | reverse complement strand
GCTAACTCTATTATCTCTATGATGTCGCAATAATATTTCTTAAAAGTTTCAAGATCAACATTGGTGTTTAAACCTATCTCTTTATTTTCATTATCTGAAGGCTCTTCAACTTCACCACCGTTTCCATCTTCAACCACCTCCTGGATCCAGCCATCATTTAGTCCAAGATTAATTATAATTAAATGAGGTTTAAAACTAATAACATCACTTTCTAATCGATTATAAGCATCTATTACTGTGTCTCCGCCAATACCACTGTTAATAACTTTTACATTCGAGTAATCCTCCTGTAATAGTTCTTCCAAAACACTGGGATAAGAATCCTTATAATCTACATTCCATCCAAAGGTAACAGAATCTCCAAAACAAACTATCCTGGGGTAGTTATCAACCAATTCCTCTAAATTTATATTCTTTGTTTCTGTCCTAAGGCCCTGGTAATTATTTGATGTGGGATATTGTGATTCCTCTTCCTTTAATTGTTTTTCTGATTCTATAGAAGAATTGCAGGAATTAGCAGTAATTACAGGTAAAACAATAATAATAAATAATATTATAGTAGAAAGAATTTTTCCTCTATTTTTCTTCATGGTTATAACTTCCAAACAATTAAATTATACTGTTATTTACTACTATTATAAAGAAATTAGCCTGACAACTTTATTTTAGAAATTGATAATGCTCAAGGTGATTTTGAAATTGAACCTAACGGATCTATTAATATAACTGGATGGTCAATTGTATTTGAGAGCTCCGAAAACGCCTTAGACAAACCATAATGATAAATTCCTATTATTTTCTAGAATTGTTTACTAATTTAAGTATATGAAATAAAATCTCTACTAACATATAAACAAAGCCTCTCTTGAAAGAGTAAATTTAAAATCTCAAATGTTAATTAGTAAAAAAAATAAAGATAGTAAATTAAAAATAAGTTCAGGGTTAAGGATTAATAAAAGAATATTAACTATTATTCCAGCTTATAACGAAGAAAAAAATATTGAAAAAGTTATAAAAGACATAAGAAAAAATTTAGTTAATACAGATATATTAATAATTGACGACTTCTCATCTGATAAAACATTCCATATAGCAAAAAGAAACAATGCCATTGTGCTAAGACACCCATTTAATATGGGTTATGCATCTAGCTGTCAGAGTGGCTTTAAGTATGCACTTGAAAAAGGATACGGAATAATTATTCAAATGGATGCAGACGGTCAGCATGACCCAAGAAGTATTTTAAAAATACTTGAGCCAATCAATAGTAACAAAGCTGATCTTTGTATTGGATCAAGATTTTTAGGGAAAGTTGTATATAAGCCTTCAATTCCCAGAAAAATAGGGATGGTTTTATTTAGTATAATCACAACATTATTCACCAAACAAAAAATAACTGATCCTACTTCAGGATTTCAGGCTTTCAACAAGAAAGTCTTAAAACTATATTGCACTGATATATACCCAGATGATTATCCAGATGCTAACCTTATTATAATGATAAAACTTGCTGGAATCAGGATTATGGAAGTCCCAGTTATTATGCATACAAATACCGAAAAATCCATGCATAATTTCTTTAGTTCAATTTTATATGTTATAAAAATGACAATAGCAATTTTTATTTCGCTTTTTACAAAAACTTATGTTCTAAATAAAATATTGGAGGATAAAGATGGATATAAAACTTAAGATACTTGGAATAGTGGCAAGCCTCATCCTGGCAGCACTGGTATTTCATTTGCTCCGAAAAAAGAGATTAAAAGAAAGTTATTCCATTTTCTGGGGAATTGTCTCTACAATAACTATTATCATTGCCCTATGGTATAATGGGGTGATAATAATAACAGAACTTCTTAATATAGAAAGTCCCATAAACGGTATTTTCTTTATAGCATTTTTCCTGCTAGCAATTTTAAGTCTTTACTTTTCAGTACAATTTACACAGACATCAAGAAAGATAAAAATACTTGCTCAGGAAAATACTATTTTAAGAGGTAAAATTAACGATTTAGAAAAAAAGATAAATAAACTAAGTGGTAATTAATTTCCTGAATGCTCCCACGTTGTCCTTAATACTGTTATTCCAGGAAAATACTTCTTCTACTCTTTTTTACTTAACTCCCAAAGTCTTTTTTACTATTCAGGATGATTTATTGTCCAAATTATTTTTTATGCCAAATTTTCCACCAAAATATTTTAGAAATATCGAATTCTCTCCTGGACTACTGCTTTTTACCATAGGCATAAAATAACAATAAAAATAATTAGCTTATCTTAAAACCATAAGTATGCTTTTTTAGCAAGTCCGACCCAGTCATCACCTTCAGGATCTATCAAGCCCTGCATCAGCCATCCTATGGCAAGTGAGAATAAAATCTTTGATGCATCCTCAGCATCTACTTTCTTAATAGAACCGTTGGAAATGCCTTTCTTAATTATATCAGTGAAGAAGTATAAAAACTCTTTATATGATTTTATAACAACTTTCTTCAATTCAGGCTCATTGACTGCTTTAATATATAAGTCTAAAAAAATTGGAAGTTGGCTATCTGCTTCTTCAAAGACCGGCCTGAATTTTTCTGAAATATTGGAAACCATTTCTCGTATATCTTTAGACTCAATGTTAGTCAGATCTAACTGTTCTGCAACTTTATTTGCCCACTGATCTAACAATTCTAAAAGAAGGCCCTGCTTTTGCTTGTAAAATGATAGTAAAAAGCTCCTTTTGTTAAATTGGCTTTCCTGCATATATCATCAATATCAGTTGCATAATATCCACTTTTCTGAAAACATCCCACTGCCGCCTTTAAAATACTGCTCTTAGTGACTTTGCTTCTAAGCTCTTGCTTCATCTCTATTTTTTAGATTAAATATTTATTGAAAAATTACGGAACTGTCCTTGCAATATATTTTCTTAAATTTTTAAATTTTGCTAAATCATTACTGACAATCTTTTTTACCTTAACTTCAGAATCTGAAATGTAATAAACTGCAGGTCCACTTCCGGCCAGCTGAAATATTGGTTCTAAAAATATAAATACCAGCAAGTAAATAATCAGTACCAGTATATTTAAAGTTATAACCAACCCCTAACCATTTATTACACCTTATCCTATACATTTAATATTATCATTTATATAATTAGTAAGTAAAATTATATTATAAAAAGATGTTTAAAACCATGACTCTAAAAATATTATTATCTTTTTTATCTTATTGTTTTTATTTTTTCACCAATACTCTTTTTAAAATTAATAGACATTAGCTTCTATTCCCAGAATCTATCCATTTATTTTGAAAATATACTTAATTTCCTCCTAAGATAAAATCTAAATTATACCTCTGGATCTGTAAAAAATATTTTTAAATAAATATATAATCCCTCCAAGCAGTCCATTAAATAAAATAATAAATAAAATAATAAAAGAAAATAGAGTTGCCTGGCTTTCCACCACACCAAAACTCATCACTGCAAAAACCATTGCATTCTCTCTTATTCCAATACCACCAATAGAAATAGGAATACTTGCAGCTAAAGAAGCAAAAGGCACTGCAAAAATGAACATATAAAATTTAAGGTCAAGTCCCAGGGACAGTGAAACAAAATAATGACTGATCATAAAGATTAATTGCAGCAGTAAACTGTAAAAAAAACTTATAGACAGGTGTTTAATCTTATACCTATAACTTACAAGAATTTTGTGAAAAGACTTTAGCTTGGGCCTTATTTTAGAAAAGATTTTATATCTTGCAAGCAGGACATGTATTTTAAACAGCCTTGGCCTGAAAAGCAGGGTAAAAAAAAATAAAATAACAAAAAGCGAAATTGCCAGCCCTATTTTAGTCCCCCTGGTTAAATATCCAAATATACCAAAAGCAAAAGAAAATATAATATAAGTTATACCGGTTATGTTGCCAATGACTCTTTCCATAACAACGGCAGAAATGTTTTCATTGATGGGCACATTCTTATTTTTATACAAATCATACACACGATAAAAATCTCCGCCTATACTCGTTGGAAGCAGATTATTATAAAAAAAGCCAATAAATGCAGACTGCAGCAGGAAACTACCTGAAATATAATAATTATGAGCTTTAAGCAGTATTCCCCACCTCAATTGTATACAGGCTAAAGCTAGAGTATAGAGAAGCACAGCTATAACCAAAAAAGGTACATTAAGATCCTTTAATTTATCTATAATGCTTTCAAAGTTATCTTTATTTCTGTAAATTAAAAATGAAAGAAGGGAAATACTTACTACAATTCTTACAATGTTTACTATTTTTTTATTCATTGTTTAGCTATTTACCCTGCAACTTTCCAAAAAATCTTTCAGGGCTTTTTTCCAGTGTCTCATGAAATATATTTTATTTTTTTCAAGTTTTAAGTTAGCAAGAACTGAATAAGAAGGCCTCGAAGCTCTTCCTCCCAATCTACCACTTTTAACAGGAATTACAGTCACCCTTTTACCCAGGATTTTAAAGATTTCTTTTGTAAACTGGTACCATGAACATTGTCCATCATTGGTGGCATGATAGATGCCGTACATTCCAGTTTCTATAAGTTTATATATGCATTCAGCAACATCCAGGCTATAGGTTGGCGTACAAATCTGGTCATTTACTATTTCAAGCTCTCTGCAATTTTTTGAAGCTCTTATTATTGTTTCTACAAAATTCTTGCCATACCTGCTGTAAATCCCGGTTGTTCTTAAAATATAAAACTTTTCAAGGATATTAGTTACTGCCTCCTCTCCAGCAAGCTTTGACTTTCCATATATGCTTACAGGATCTGGTATATCTTCCTCAACATAAGGCGTATCTTTATTTCCATTAAAAACATAATCTGTACTTATATAAACAAATTCGCAGTCATGTTTTCTTGCAACTTTTGCTAAATTTTCCGTACCGGTACCATTTACTAAAAAAGCTTTGTCCCTAAAGCCTTCACATCCATCCACATCTGTAAAGGCAGCACAATGAATAACCAGGTCAGGTTTAACTTTCGAAAACTTGCTTTCAATAGCAAACCTATCAGTAATATCCATATCAAGATCATACCCGAAAATCTTATGCTCTTGAGGAGCGATATCTATCAGTTCAATGCCCAACTGCCCCTTGCTTCCGGTGATTAATATTTTCATAAAATCTTACTTTCCACTTTCCTGATATTTTTGTTCCTTTATTCTATAGACAGGTAAGCTTAATATAACCATTGCTATAAGACACCACGTTATAGTAAAAATCAAATTTATAATATGGTAGCTAAACCCAACTATAATAGATATCTCTTTACCAAAACCTAACATTATAAATGCAAGAGCAAATACCCCTTGATAGGTACCCAGGCCCGCAAGGGAATGGGTAGGCAGAACAGCAGATATTTCTGCCGCTGCTGTAGCCAGTATAATAACCCAGTAGGAAAGATCATTAAAACCAAAGCCCATAGGCTTAAGTACTGCATGAATCAAAAAATAATAAGCTGCATATTTTAAAATTCGAGAAGGTACTGAGATTAAATATACTTTCCAGTATATTCCCCTTTTTTTAATTAATTCAATATTTTTATTGGTCTCAACTAATTTTTTATATATATTTTGAATAACTTTACTTTTACTTACTCTATATTTTGATAAAATTCTATCAAATATTTTAATAAAAAGTCCTACAAATTTTGACAGGTAAAACAAGACCAGCAAAGAGGAAATAAGAAGTGCTACAGCAATTAAAATAACACTGGTAGAAGAAACAGCATATTTATTTATACCCACAATAATTATAGAAATGACAATCATTGAAAAAACAATGACCAGATCAAAAACAAGTGCAATCATCAGCGTTGAAATACCGATCTCTACAGGAAATTTAAATTTTCTCCTTAGAACATAAATATAAGACAGCTCTCCTGTCCTTGCAGGCAGAACCATGTTAAAGCCATTTCGTATAAGGGAAACCAAAAACATATCAACCATTCTGATTCTGCCAGACCCTATTAAAATTTTTGCCCTATAGGCTCTAAAAAAATCAATTGAGAAAATAAGAATTAAACCAATTATAAGAGAAGGTGTATAAATATTAATAAAAGCACTTTTAATATCTTCTATATCAATCTGATTTAACAAATAGTAAACAAGAAAAATGCCAAAACCTACAACCACAACGATATTTACTACTCTGAATATTATATTTCTGGAACTAATTTTTTTATTTTCTGTATTGATTTTCTATCCCTTTGCTACTCTACTATATATTTTACTTTCTCTCTTTTAGGTAATTTGAAGAATATTTTATGGTCTTTTTGAATCCTTCACTTCTCAGATGATAAAAAAATCTTTTTATTAAATACCTTGCTGGTTTGCTGCTTTTTTGACTATTGTAACTACTTGCCATTTCTACGGAATTATTTTCATTGATTCCACTTTTTTCAGCGTTTGATACCGGGTCCTTACAGAAATTAATAATTGGTCTGCATACCTTTTCCCATTTAAAATCCCTGGCTACCTGTTCAATATTACTTAAACATTGTTTATAAAATACTTTATCATCTGCAAGCCTGGTTATTGCCTTTACAATATCATCCACACTTCCATCTCTTAAAGTAAGACCAAGACCCTTTCTTTCGACCAGATCGCTCAGGCTATCTCCCCTGGTTGAGATTATGGGAAGTCCGGTCCACAAGTAATCCAGCACCCTGGTTCTAAATGAAAACCTGGTTTCTATATGATTGGGATGAGTAATTATTCCAGCATCTGATTCCGTAAAGTAATTTTGCCTGTCTTCATACTCAACCCATCCAAAATTGAAGAATACATTTTTTTCATATATGTCTAATTTTTTAGCCAGGCTTATGGTTTCATTTACCAACTGCAATTCCTTGACTTCCGGATTAGGATGCTTTACTCCCATAAAGAAAAGTTTTATATCCTTTCTCAGCTCATATATTCTGGCCATTGCCTTTATAAGGGTTAAGGGATCAAACCAGTTATATATTCCACCACCCCAGATAACTACAAAATCATTCTTTTCTATACCCTTGATTACCCCCTTTAATACTTCTCTGGTATGCATTGGCTTATTGGTTGGAAGACCAAATGGCACTACGCTTATCATCCGTTCTAAAGTGGGATCCTGATTATAAGAATAAGGGTTGACCCTGTTTAAAGCTGCCAGCATTCCCAGCCAGAAATCTCTCTGTCTTTCAGAAGCGCATATAAAGAAATCACCGTAGTAAAATTGCTCGTTAAAATAATAGTGTATTGATTTATATACTTCCAGCTTTTCCTTCATGGTTCCTTCACTATACTCAGCCAGAGTTGCCAGATTATAAGGGTCATAGATATCAATAATTAGATATTTGCCGGACTCTTTAATGCTCCTGTACCTGGCAAAGGTCATTCCATTGCACAGAATAATATCAGAGTCCTTTATAATTTCACGGAGATTGCCATCATCCTTGAATTGTATTATGTTGAAGCTTTGTTCTGGAAATTCTACTTTATTGGGAATGGCCAGCGTTACATTCATGTATTCAGAGAGCACTTTGGCAAAGTTCCATACCCTTATAGCCGGTCCTGCCATTTCTTTGGATACGGCCTCGCTGGAGATTATAAGTAAGGTCCTTTTCATTTCTTTTTCAAAAATCTTATAAATACCAAGTGATTGCAGTATATTTATCTGCTTTTTCCGATAATCAGGATCAGGTGAAACAGACAGGAACTGGCCTTTGAAATAATTAAATAAAGCCTTATCGTCTCTCTTTCTTTTACTCTGGATATTTTCTCTTTTTTTAACCAGTGCCGGCAGGTTATCAAAAAAATCCTTTACAGCCATAAGAGAGCTGAGGGGCTCTTTAGATAATTCAGGATTTCCGGTATCTATTTTTTTCGGTCCCGGACGGCTCAGGTCGTAATATTTCTTATAGTCAAATTTAAAATCTACAAATATCCGGTTAAAGATAACAGAAAGGGTGCCGGAAAATGCCCTAGCCAGGTTACTGTCATCATAATTTTTAAAAACTGAATAAAGGGAATTTCTTTCTTTAAGAAATCTCAGTTTATCTTCACTAAACTCTTTTGAGGTACCGTGATGGTGATGATAGACAATAGATTTTGGAGCAAATACCACCTTATATCCTAATACCCAGAGCCTCCAGCCAAAATCAACATCTTCATAATAGGCAAAAAAATCCTCATCAAATCCCCCGGTTTCTAAAAAAACCTCCCTGTTTACCATCATAGCCCCGCCATTTACAAAAGGAAGATAGCTATAAAGATGGTGCTTATCCTTATCTACCGGAACACCATAGTCAATCTGGAATCCTTTACCCTCAAAGTTTATCATTCCGCCTACAAAATCAAGTTTCTTACCATCTATAGAAAGAACTTTGGAACCCGAGGCAACTACTTCTTTATCCCTGTAAATGGGCCTTAGAAGCTCAATCAGCCAGTTTTTATCAACCTTAGTATCATTATTTAAAAAAACTATATACTCACCTTCTGCAGCTCTTGCAGCCTGGTTATTGGCATAGGCAAAACCCATATTCTTGCTGTTTTTTATTAATTTTACCCAGGGATAGCCAGTCTTAAGCAAATTTAAGGATTTATCAGTTGACCCGTTGTCTACTATTATAATTTCCAGTTTATCAGGTGGATAATTTAACTCCTCTATGCTGCCCAGACACTCTTTTAAATATTTTTCCCCATTCAGATTGACGATTGAAACTGAAATTTCAGGAAGAGTAAGAATATCTTTCATATAAATAAATCTCCTAAAATTAATTAACCAAAATATTAGACAGATTAGGATAAATTATAACAAACACTCTACTTTAAACAACATCTATTGTTAAGTTCAGTTAGGTTCAAAATGGTAAAAAAGAACAGCAGGACAATTTTTCGTTTATCTTTTTCCATAATTATAATTTTTTAACAGTTAAATTATACTGTTATTCATTTATATTACAAAGAATAGACCCGGAAACTTTTATTAGTTACTTATGCAAAATAGATGCTTTCCTTTATAATTGATATAATGATAAAATTTAACTTATAATTTTAGGTTGTAGAACTGTTTGTAAAACATGTAACATAAAAAATAAAAAGTTTTTAGAACGTGAAACAAATAAACATAGCCTTTATAACTGATAGAATGATAAAGGGTCATGGCGTAGATCTGGTGGTTGACAGACTTGCAGATGGACTGGCAAAAATAGGGTATAATTGCAAAGTATATTGCAATTATTTTGATGAAACCTTCATAAATCGGAAGTCGTACAATATAGAAAAACTTCACTACTTTAAACCGGATGCCAATCCTGTTGTTTATGAAAGAAGAATTAGAAAATTAGCTCCTTACCTTAATAGTAAAGATGTTGATTTATTTATAATACAATCATTCCCTTTTTATAGCTTAATACCCAGGTTAAATAAACCAGTTTTAATTGTTGACCATGGAATAATATCAGTAAGCGGACTGCCCTTAAAAAGAAGACTGAGATATAAATATATGGAGTTAAGCCAAAATCTCTCCTATTTTAAGAAAGCAAATAAAATTGTAACCGTGTCTAGATATCTGCTTAACTGCCTGTCTAAAAATTTAAAAGAAAAATCTACCTTTATATATAACGGATGTGACCACTACCAGGAAGAAATAATTGGTGAGGAAGAAATCACCAGTTTCAGAAATGAAATAGGATTAAGTCCTGAAGATATTTTATTGTTATTTGTAGGAAGATTAAACCTTACCAATCAGCCTTATAAAGGATTATCAGAGCTTATTGATATATACCAGAACATTTTTAAAAAATATAAAAATATTAAGCTACTGACTGTGGGGTATGGTTCAAAAAATGATGAAGAATTGCTCAGGAATCAGGGAATATTATCTATACGCAACGCTACCGAAGAACTCATGCCCTTAATCTACAGGTCCTGTGATATCTATACTACCTGCTCCCGCTGGGAAGGGTTCGACCTTCCCATTGCAGAAGCCCATAGTTTTGAAAGGCCAACCTTGAGCTACAGCATTTGTGCCCATCCGGAAATCTCCCAGAATGGAAAAACAGGGTTTTTAGTAAAGAATAAGAAGGAATTTATAGAAAAATTAGAAATTCTGGTAAATAATCCAGAATTAAGAAAAGAAATGGGAGCAGAAGCCAGAGAATATTCAAAAAGATTTACCTGGGAAAATAGTGTAAAACAATATCACCAAATAATTAAAAAGATGCTTAATTTAAAGGATTCAGATATTACAGCCAAACCATATATTGATAGATATAAGCCACATCCAAGCAAAGATGTGTCAGTAATAATTGTCAACTACAACTCATCTTACCCCGTATTAAAAGAATGCCTGGGCTCAATTAAAACCCAGACCCATAAAAATATTGAGATTATTATTTTTGATAATAATTCCACTTATAATGTTCTTGAGGATATAAAAAAAGAATTCAAAGATATAAAGATAATATTTTCCAAAAGAAACCTTGGTCTGGGAGAAGGAATAAACCAGGCTTTAAAATATGCAAGCTCGGATCTTGTCCTAATATCAAACTTTGATGTAATTTATAATCACGATGCCTTTGAACAAATGGTAAACTCCATTAACAGTCTTGAGAGCACTTATCTGGGTGTGGCTCCAAAAGTTAAATTTTATTATCAGAAAGATTTTCTTGAAAGTGTAGGCATTTACCTGGACAGCAACCTTTATATAGGTCATTATGGGCTGGGACAATTGGACTTGAGCCAATACAATAGAAATGAGGATATTTTCGGAGTATCCTTCGTATCCTGCTTGATAAAACGTGATGCTTTTTATGAAAATAAAGTAGGACCGGTTGATCCTACTTTTTTCTTATTTTATGAAGATGTGGATTTCTCTTACAGGGCAAACCTTTATGGATATAAATTCAGATCCTGTCCTTCTGCAATCTGCTATCATAGATACGCATACAGCTTCAGAGATGAAGCAACCGCTTTTCAGAGAAAATATTATTATCAAAAGTTAAATCTTTTAAAAACCGCTTATAAAAATTCTGAACCTCATAACCTTAAAAGAATTATTTCAAATGAATTTAATATCCAAAAACAAAACTTAAAAGATATTAACCTGAAAGCAACTGCCAGAGAAATAATGAGGGATTTCAAAAAAGATGTAAGACATCTTAGAAGCAAAAGAAATTATATGCAGTTTTCCAGACAGATATTTGATGCTGATATCACCAAATATAGCTGGGGAGAAAGCATCTATTTTGACATTGCAAGAAATGAACCGATTTATTCCATCGAGAATCTTCATCACTCTTACCGCAGGTTATTTGCTCTCATGGGAAATGAGAGATATGGATTATATGTTAATTATCTGGTGAATTTAAAAAATACTAAATTTAAGATGGAAACCGATTTGTTTAAAAATATACTACACAGTAAATTAGAATATGAGCCTATCTCGGTACATAAATTTATAGATATAATACAATGACAGGCAACATTTTTAGAATCGGAATTGATATATCCACTCTGTTAAATCATGGATCGGATATCGGCGCTGGCAGATATATAATAAATCTGGTCCGTAACCTATTGAAAATAGATAATAAAAATACTTATGTTTTAACCGGAAGGTATACTTCTACTAAGTATCTTGAAATTGCATATAATCTCAATAAAGATTTTGAAACCAATAAGATTGAGCTGAAGTTCTATAGGACTCCACAAAAAAAACTTGACCTGTGGAACAGACTTAAATTCCCTCCACTTGAATTTCTGGGTTTCAAAGCTGATATATTACATTGTCCTGATTATCTTATCCCTCCCACCTTAAATAAGAATATAATCCTGACCATCCATGATCTGGCTTTTATAAGATTTCCCCAGTTTAATTTTGACTGGTTTACTAAAAAATATACTAAAGAAGTTAAAAGAAATGCCAGATTAGCAA
>JABUBP010000408.1_pt1 | contig 11954 bp, 9 predicted proteins | sample 7240331 | NCBI WGS metagenome assembly JABUBP01 (sample SAMN07256347, study PRJNA390944) | subsurface metagenome | isolation source: Methane hydrate marine sediment | place: Pacific Ocean: Eastern North Pacific, ODP site 1244 | collected 2002 | reverse complement strand
GCTCTAGTTACTGGTGCCGGAACAATTGGTCTGGTCACGGCGATGGCCGCACTGGCCGGGGGCTGCAGCAAAGTCATTATCACTGATATTGTTCAGCAGAAGCTGGACTTGGCTTCACGTTTTGGGATGGTGCCGGTAAATGTGACAAGACAAAACTTAAATGATATTGTGAGCGGGATTACCGATGGCTGGGGGGCAGACGTTGTCTTTGAGGCCAGTGGAAACGAAGCTGCCATATCAAGAATATTTGAGCCTTTGTGCCCGGGTGGACGGGTTGTGTTCATCGGCATGCCAGTGAGTCCGGTACCAATCGACATTGTCTCGGCACAGGCCAAAGAAGCCCGTATCGAGACGATATTCAGATATGCTCATGTTTATCCCAGGGCACTTTCACTTATGGAATCTGGAAAACTTGATTTGAAGCCACTAATAACCGACAGATATAGGTTCGAGGAAAGCATTGCCGCCTTTGAATATGCAGCAAATCCTAAGCCGACGACGGTAAAAGTTGTCATAGAGCTATAGGGGCACTGAATTTGCCGGGGCTAGGGGATGTTTCAGCCATCCATGGCCCTGGTGGATATTTGGATAGGTTCGCGGCCGAAGAGGCGAAGCTGATAGCAAGGCACCCGGCCCAATAAACAAACAGAGCCGCAACTTGCCTGCCTAAGTTCACCCCTGTTGCTTAAACAATCACGGTTTCGATTCCCAGAAATTCAGAGGCATCTTTAATAGCCCGTGTATAGTCTCCATGGATCAGGCTGGCATGATGAATAAACCCTTCCTTAACCAAGGTGCTGTACAGCTTATTCAAATCGGTCACTTTCACCCAGCTCCACGAACCTCTGAGATTCTGGTCTGATTCTATACTCTCACCGGTGGTGATAAGCATCTTGAATTTACCGTCGTGCTCGCCCAATCGGCATAGGGTTACCACTCCTGGTCTGAGTTGAAACTCTGCCGTGCCCATAGAACGTTCTATGCCTAAGGTCTCGCCCAAGATGCTGTGATACCTGATTGTAACCCCAGACCCTTTGCCGGCAAGCGATGGAGGGGCATTTCCACAGTGCCAGGCCAGGAAAACGTTTTCTCTCTCTTGATGCTGTATTGTCCAGTCAACAAAATGCGGAGGTGTTGTCGCCAATGAGGCTAGGTATTGAACTAACATAGTTAGTGCCCCGTAGATGTCAACCTCGCATGCGGTCATTATGCCCTGGTCGGTTAGCCGTCCCATAGCATAGCACGACGAAATGCCATACACTTCCTGCATTGCTGTCCAGCATTGTATAGCCATAGCTGAAAGTCTCTTCTCCTCGGCAAACTGCTTAAGAGCGTACTCCAGCCCGGCGATATTCCTGATGGTTTCTTCTCTAAGTGCTGACAAATCAGCCTGTTCTTTCATCTCCTGGCATATCTTCTGTATCTCAGGGGTGTTGTCTCCGAGCGCATCTCCTCGCTTCATGATGTCGGGTAACGAAGTCGGGACAACCCTCTGCTTAAATTGCCTCATCATTGCATCCTCACTGAAGATGCACGTCTCAAAGCGCTCCGGTCTGGGACCAACAAGCCCGACTCTGGCTCCAATGAATCCCCTTACGACAGAGCATACACGGACGAAATCTGAGGTGCTCTCTAGAAAGCTCTCTTCTTCTGGAAACACTATGCCGGCGAAGACAAATGGAATCCGCCTTCGGTATAAGCCAGAAGAAATAGAGAGTGTTCCGCAAAACGAGTCTGACCTTCGGCAGCCCTCTGCAGTGAAGGCCCCTTCCTTCGTCCCAAAGAGCAGCACCGGGAGGTCTTGAAAAGCTGAGGCAATGGACAATGCTGAAACCTCGTCACCGAAGGTCATTGTGCCAATCATCAGGCCGTCAATCCCCTTTTCCTGAAACAACCGAATTGTCTTCTCGGCATCCCGGTCGTCCCGTACACACCCCCGGCTGGTAAGTTGCTCATCTGGCACGATGATTTCAACTTGAGGGACTCGCGAAATCACATCTAAGCACCGCTTTCGCATCTGAGCTGCCCAATCCTCACCAAATGGTTCTCTATGTGCGGGGACAAAACCGATTTTTATGTTTTCCATTTGACAACCCCCTTCCAATTAATTCGCAATATGTACTATACGTACAGTCAATCATCCAACAGCAGAGGTAGGCGTCTTTGAGCTATAATACAAAGGATACCAATCATTGTCAATTCGTATGGCGGGTATGGCTATAAGGCAGACTGCATTTCCCCGACCCAAAGCTTTTGACGGGTACATATAGATATGTTATGTTTTCAATAACTTTAACAACATGCCATTATAAGAAGGTGAGTTTTGAACCAGATAAAGATTGACCCGGGACGTACTTTAGGTGATATTGACCGCAATATCTTCGGTGGGTTTGCCGAACACCTGGGACGGTGCATCTACGGTGGCATTTACGAATCGGATTCACCCCTTGCTGACGAGTATGGGCTACGCACCGATGTAATGACATCTCTCCGCCGTCTGCACCTGCCAGTTATACGCTACCCCGGTGGTAATTTCGTTTCAGGCTACCGGTGGATGGATGGAGTGGGCCCTCTGCCGGAGCGCCCAGCACGGCCTGAACTGGCCTGGCACACTACGGAAACCAATCACTTCGGCACTAATGAGTTTGTTCGCTTCTGCCGGAAGTTAAATTCAGAGCCGTATCTATGTGTTAATTGTGGCGATGGCGATATGCGAGAGGCCCGCGACTGGGTTGAGTATTGCAACGGCACTCATGATACCGCCTTGGTGAAGCTGCGCCGTGAACACGGTTTTGAAGAACCCCACAAGGTCAAGTATTGGGGTATCGGCAATGAGGTGGATGGTCCCTGGCAGATTGGCCACAAGACGCCTCAGGAATACGCCCGTGCCTTCACCGAGTTTGGCAAGGTCATGAGATGGGTGGACCCGGATATAAAGCTGATTGCATCAGCCGTATCTCTATGGTCAGGCGATTGGGTTGAACGCGGGCAACTGCTTATGGAGCAGGCAGGAGGCCTTATAGATTACATGGCGTTGCACTGGTATGTGGGTAACCCGGAGAATGACTTCGCTGCCTATATGACCCTGTCCGAGTTCTTTGAGGAACATCTGAGCGCCTATGAAGGGCTGATCCAGGCGGTGCGTCTGGATAGAAAAATCAAGCGTCCCATCGCCATTGCCGTGGATGAATGGAATGTCTGGTATCGCAGGCACCCAGAATATGGTGGCACACCGGAGCAAAACAAACTGGAGGAAATCTACAACCTGGAAGATGCTCTGGTGGTAGCTATGCACTTTAACGCTTTTATCCGCCATGCCTGCTCGGTGAGAATGGCCAACATTGCCCAAATCGTGAACGTGATTGCGCCTATCTTCACCCGCCGGGATGGCTTGGTGCTGCAGACAATTTTCTACCCCTTTGAGCTCTACAGCCGTACCTGCGGGCAGATAGCACTGGATGTATGGTGGCAGGGAGAAACGTTTGCTGGTGGGGAATACACAGGCATTCGTACACTGGACATCTCAGCGACGCTGGATGAAGCGCACAAGCAACTAGTTTTGTATGTGGTCAATCGAAGTCAACCTGAAGCAATGGAAACAACGATCTCGCTAACCACCGGTCGCTTTACGGGGAATGTCCGAGCCTTCGTGGTCAATGGGCCCGATATTAAAGCTGAAAACACCTTTGATACACCGAATGTGGTAGGGACGAGTGAAAACACGCTCACCGCTAAAGGGCAGTCCCTGGCCTATACGTTCGAGCCTCATTCGGTGACAGTTTTAGTATGTGCCATTTCCTAAAAGATAACATTCCGTTATTCAGATGATTCCCCAGTCTCTGTAACCCTGTTGAATAAGTGCCAAGTATTCCTTTGAAGGCTGGGCTTCATCTGATTGCCCAGACTTAATATAGGTTATTGCTTTGATAGGCTCACCACCTTCATCAAATACGGTGACATTCAATCTGGTATAGCTTCTAGGATAGCCTTCGTAGCTGTCTAGCCGCCTTAAATTTCTATCCGAGACTTCATAAATAGCCCCGGGAACTCTCTCGCCTCTAAAAGGTCTGATGCTGGCCACTCCACCTCGCCACTGCCTGGACCAGCCAACAAATACCAGCTTATAATTAGGAAGGGTAGCTATAAACTTAGGCTCGCTGTCTGGACAGCGTTCCAGCATTTGCCTTTGATTTAGATTGGAGCCATAGGCAAAATAATACATCGCTCATCTCTAAGGTGAGGAGAATTTTAAGAGGATAAGGTTAGCAAATCTCGCCACAGGCAGATAAACACTCTTCAAAATAGCTCGGGTTGGCTAATTATAATAACGAGGGTATATCCTTGGCTGCCTCGTCTATTTTGCTAAGTTTGCTCTCCATTCTTCTTTGTCTTTTTTTGACCTCAGGGATAAAGCCAGCTGATTCAGTATAGTAGTTCCTGACTTTTTCCACATCGCTAAGTTCAGACAGGATTACAGTAACATCCAGTATACTTCTCTCCCTAGGGTAATCGCCATTCCTTATGATAGCCTCCGAGGCTATATCTCTCAGATAGTCTCCGAGGTCCTTAATCAGCTCCATATTCATTTCCTTAGCTGGTGCCGAGAGAAGATACAGTGCTCTACCGGCATCCACAGGGCTACACTTGAGTGATAGTTCACTTACGGCCTCGTCCATCGCCTGAATTCCTCTATGGGTTTCAGTGCTCTTCTTCCTGAAGTTACGCGTCCCCACAAAGGGAAACCTGATTAGTGGCACTTGTGATTTACCATAGCCCATTACTGTCCAGCCTACCAGGGTCTGCATTATGTCTCCAGCATCAAGCATCCTTACCCCAATATATTTAGACTTCTTCTCTTCGCCGGCGCAGAGCAGGTTGTAAAACGGCTCAGCTATCAGGGCATTAATTTTAGCCAGGTTATTTCTAAGCGAAAAATCCTTTCTAATATACCTTTGATTGTCAACCAGAATTACGGCATCAGCTACTGAACTGGTAGATTTAAGGCATGCGGCTGAGTTATAGACAGTTCTTTCCTCTGTGTCCTCCTCGTGCTGAAAGGGAAGGACAATAAGATTATATACTGGTTTATCCACGTAGCGCTCTTTTATGTGTTTGGTTATTATTGGTATTGCTCCAGAGCCAGTGCCACCGGCAGCACCGGCAATTAGTAAGAAGGCATCCGACTCAAAGAAGCGCCGCGCTGTTCTTATAGCATCTATAACCTTGTCGCTGTCTTCTCGGGCTACTTCAGCACCCAGTTCATTTATTTTACCTACGCCGTGACCGCCAGTCTTTCGACCTCCGATGAGGACTCTATGCTGGTAGTCAGCCTTTATACTAGATAGTCCGCTTAAATCAGCAGCATCTGTGTTAACAGCGAAGGCGCCGGTAATTATCTCAATCCCACGCCGCCTACGCGCCCTGCTGTTTAGTCTGGCAAACTCATCGGCGATCCTGCCGCCACATTGTCCAAAACCTATGACTACTAATTTCATTTCTCACCTCAATATTAAGCAATTTAGCTATTTTAAGCATACCTATACCACAATGTCAATGCCTATTAGTGACACTATAACCCTTTATCGGCAACATAGGCGGCAAGGTCAGCCAAACGACAGCTATAGCCCCACTCATTATCATACCAGGCAAGCACCTTGACCATATTGTCGCCAATGACCATAGTGCCCGGAGCATCAACAATAGAGCTAGCCGGATTCCCTTTAAAATCTATACTAACCAGTGGCTCCTGGCAATACTCAAGGATTCCGGTTAACGATCCCTCAGCGGCAACCTGGAAAGCCTGGTTGACCTGCTCCACGGTAACCTCTTGGTCCAGGTCGGCAACAAAGTCAACAATGGAGACAGTAGCTACCGGAACCCTGAAGGCTAGTCCGTGAAGTCTGCCTTTAAGCTCGGGAATAACCTGAGTTACAACTCTGGCAGCACCAGTAGTTGTGGGAATAATGTTCTGAGCGGCAGCTCTGGCCCGGCGCAGGTCTCTGTGGAACATATCCTGGAGCCTCTGCTCATTGGTATAAGCATGAATAGTGGTCATTAACCCCTTACTTATTCCGAAGCTCTGGTGTAACACCTTGACCACAGGAGCAATGCAATTGGTGGTGCAGGAGGCATTGGATATAATATTATGCTGAGTTGGAACATACTGGTCTTCATTGACACCGAGGACAACGGTTATATCTTCATTCTTAGCCGGGGCGGAAATGATTACCTTCTTAACACTGCCTCGCCGATGAGCCACTGCCTTGCTGCCATCAGTAAACAGCCCGGTTGACTCTATTACTATATCAACGCCATAATCCGGCCACGGGATGTTACCCGGATTGCGTTCTGAGAGCACCCTTATCTCTTTGCTATCAACAATAATTGAATCCTCAGTTGCTTCTACCGTGCCCGGGTAACGACCATAGGTGCTGTCCCATTTTAGCAGGTGAGCGTTAGTCTTGGTATCAGTGAGGTCGTTAATCGCTACCACCTCTAGTTTGCCACTATGGTATTGGTTAATTGTCCTGAGGGTTAACCTCCCTATCCGCCCAAAGCCGTTAATTCCAATTTTGGTTGCCATTTATACCTCCTTATAATTTTTAGACCAGGGCTTGTTGACTATATTTTAGGCTTCGTCGGCTGTGCTCCAGCATATCCAAAAAAGCCTCAACTCGGGTTTTTATATGATGGGTTAAGAAAAAGTCATCATTTCCTTCTAGGGTTAGAATGGGCAGTTTCAGGGCATCTCGGAAGATGATGTCGCCAATTCCTCGATGGCAGAAGGCCTGGACATAATGGATAACTCCATCAACCTGGCGTCGCTTGAGTTCGGTGGTGATGTCCTTTAATCGCTCATATATAGAGTAAGGGTAAGTATAGTTGGAGTATTGTTCAGCCAAGGAATTTCCCGGCTCAGGCATAGCGAACTGGCGCTGAATCTCATTAAAGACCACCCCAGCCCCATTACTCTCAAGGTGGTGGTAAAGGTCCTGGGCGTAGATAGAAGGAACACCAATATACGCCAGTCTGAGGCTATCCGGTGGGTAGGGTTGACGCCGTCGGCAAGTAGCTATTAACTCTTGTAACTGCTGGTAGTATTCATGATTGTCCTGATTAAAATCTGAGGTTGAGACCAGCCATAGGTGGTTTTCAAAGCCACTGACCAACCCGTCTTTCCAGGTAAGCTGGTCAAGCTTTAGAGCCAGGCGACGACAGGGCTTGAGTTCATTTCTAACGCTATCGGCGGCTTCCAGAGTGGTACCCAGAGTTTCAGCTAGTGCCTCTAGGGTATACTGCATTCGCTGGGGAGATGGTCGGTCAGGGTAGGCAAAAGGTATGACCTTAAGCCCTTTGAGTTTGAGGACTTCCATTAACATGATAGTATTGGAGCAATCGCCGGTGGTAACGCAAAGGACAGTATTAATTCCATAGTCCATACAAACCCCATAGATACCCTTAATCCAACTGCAGCAGTTCAGGGGAAAGCCGGCTCTCTCAGCAATATTGACCAGCCGCTCGGGAGTAGGGTCAGTAATGAAGACATTATTCAGGTCAACCGGCTGATAGCCAGCAGCCAGTAATATCTCTACAGGGACGGTAGTGGTAATACCTATTTTTTTCATCTGCTTATTTTCTTAAATTGTAGAATGCCTGCATGCCAGCAAAGCTAGCCCTTTCTCCCAGCTCATCTTCTATCTTGAGGAGGCGATTGTATTTGGCAGTGCGCTCTGAGCGGCACGGAGCACCAGTCTTAATCTGACCCGTATTCAAACCTACCGCCAGGTCAGCTATAGTAGTATCCTCAGTCTCGCCGGAACGGTGACTTACTACTGCCGTCCAGCCTGCCTCCCGTGCCATCTTAATGGCAGCAATCGTCTCGGTAAGTGTGCCAATCTGGTTAGGTTTAATAAGAATGGAATTAGACGCTTTTAAGCTGATGCCCTTACTTAAGCGGTCTACATTAGTAACATAGAGGTCATCACCAACAAGCTGGACTTTGTCACCCAATCTTTGAGTCAGACATTGCCAGCCCTCCCAGTCATCTTCTGCCATTCCATCCTCAATACTAATAACGGGGTAGCTTGCCGCCCACCTGGCATAATAATCAACCATTTCCTGGCTGCTGAGTGAAATGCCTTCCCGGGACAGGATATATTTACCATCTTTATAGAATTCACTGGCGGCCGGGTCCAGAGCAATAAAGCAATCCTCACCCGGCTTGTAGCCGGCTTTTTCAATAGCTGACAGGACTGCCTCTATTGCCTGTTGATTTGATGATAATGAGGGGGCAAATCCCCCCTCATCGCCGACATTGGTATTCAGCCCTTTATCCTTAAGCACCTCTTTCAGGCAGTGGTAGACCTCAGTGCCCATTTGAAGGGCGTGACTAAAGCTACCGGCTCCAGCCGGCACCACCATAAACTCCTGGAAATCTGTTGAATCGGCGGCATGCCTACCACCATTCAGGATGTTCATCATTGGCACCGGTAGGGTGTAGCTGGCTACACCACCTAGATAGCGGTAGAGGGGTATGCCAAGCCGGTTAGCGGCAGCATGAGCCACCGCCAGTGAAGTTCCCAGGATAGCATTAGCCCCAAGGTGTGATTTGTTAGTAGTGCCATCAAGCTCTATTAGCTTGTGGTCAATGGCTGCCTGGTCGGTAGCTAGCATCCCAATTATAGCGGCGGCGATATGTTCATTAACGTTGGTTACTGCCTTGAGGACACCCAGTCCATTAAACCTGGAATTATCCTCATCCCGGAGTTCTACTGCCTCATACTTACCAGTGCTGGCGCCAGAGGGCACAGCCGCCCGACCTGTTGTACCATCAAACAGCTCTACCTCAACCTCCAGCGTAGGGTTGCCCCTGGAATCCAGAATTTCTCTGGCTTTGATACTGTCAATAGTTGACACTTTTCCCTCTGTAACCCTAGAGTTGGTTTGCCTATTAGTTTCTAGTTAAATTAAGAGCTTTATTTACTGCCTCGGTTGGGTTTTGAGCCGGGATAATTGAGTTATCCTGCTGACCATTTCTGGACAGTGACCAGGTGTTTAAGCCAATAACGGGGATACCACTCTGTAAAGCATGACCTATCTCAGAGAGGGTGCCATAGCTGCCACCAATAGCGATAACTGCTTGGGCTGATTTAACCACGGCGACATTTCTAGCATAGCCTATACCGGTAACTATAGGAATCTGGACATAGGGATTAGCCGCCTGGCGACTTTCCCCGGGTAGGATGCCAATAGTTACTCCACCCTCTGATTGAGCACCCTTGCAGGCTGCCTCCATGACACCACTCAAGCCGCCACAGACTAGAATAACACCTTGCTTGGCTAGCTCACGCCCTACCTCTTCAGCAAGCTGGACTTCCTGTGGTGAAGGTTGCCCACCACCAATAACAGCGATGAACCTTTTCTCGTTTATTACTCTAGAAACCCCTTAATCTAATAGATATATGGATTATAGCACCCAAGCCTAAATATTAGCAAAGAATTAATTATATCTATTCATAGTGGTTACCGGACCTTCAGTGAGGAGGCAGAGAATAGCTTCGCTCACCCTGGGTATGACCGGGGTAATGGCTTGCTTTTCATCAGGGGTAAAATCACTAAGCACATAGTTAATAATTTCATCCTCACTAAATTCAGTGCAGCCCTCATTCTTGATGGGTCGTCCAATGCCTACCCGAATACGGATGAAATTTTGGCTGCCTAGACAGGAGATAATTGATTCTATGCCCTTATGACCACCGGAGCTACCGCCTTGGCGGATACGAATTTTACCTAAGGCAAGGTCAAGGTCATCATGAATGACGAGGAGGTCATCGGGGCTGACATCAAATTTTCTTACCAGCAGGCTAACTGACTGACCGCTTCGGTTCATATAGGTCTGGGGCTTAGCTACTACCACTTCGCTGCCAGCTACCTCACCTAGGCCGATTCGGGCTTTACCCTGTTTTTTATCAAATCGGATGCTCTGCATCCGGGCAAAGTGGTTCAGGCAGACAGAGCCTACATTATGGCGATTATTAGCATAACCCCGCCCCGGATTACCTAGTCCTACAATTAACTTCATTTTTGAGGTGCCTGCCTCAGAAGACGGATGAACTCCTCCTCAGTAAGTTGCTTAATACCTAGAGCCTGGGCACGAGCTAGCTTTGAGCCGGGGTCAGCGCCGACCACAAGGTAGGTGGTTTTCCTGGTAACACTGCTTCCTATTGAGCCACCGAGGGCTTTTACCTGTGCCTCAGCCTCTTGCCTGGCGAAGGTTTCTAGCCTACCAGTGATAACAAACTCCTGCCCAGCTAGGGGCAGTTCTTCGGGCTTCACTGCTTCTTCCTCTAGCCTAAGCCCTGCCTTTCTCAGCCTCTTGAGTAAGCTGCGATTTTGTTCCTGCCTGAAGAAGGCAGCAATACTATCAGCTAGCTTAGGTCCGACAGTGGGGATGGACAGGAGTTCCTCTCCAGAAGCATCAGCCAGCTTGTCTATACTGCCAAAGTGATTGGCCAGAAGCCCGGCCATCTCCTCACCGACATGGAGTATGCCCAGGGCAAAGATGACCCTAGATAGTGGTCTATCTTTACTTTTATTGATAGAATCTATGATGTTAGCCGCGCTCTTTTCGGCCATTCTTTCCAGGGTGAGAAGCTGCTGGTTGGTGAGGTCATATAAGTCAGCCACATTCTTGACCAGCCCCGCCTTAAGCAAGGCAGTGCATAACTTCTCGCCTATCCCCCTGATGTCCATACCTCCGCGGGAGACAAAGTGCGCTAGTCGCTCCTGAATTTGGGCGGGGCAGGCAACATTGGTGCAGTAAGACATAACCTCACCCTTCGGTCTAATCACCTTGGCACCACATACCGGGCAGCGTGAAGGCATAGTGAAGAGCTTTTCCTGTCCAGAGCGCTTACTTACCACCGGTCCTACCACCTGGGGTATCACCTCGCCGGCTCGCTGGACAATAACCGTATCGCCAATACGGATGTCCTTGCGTCTGATGTCATCTTCATTGTGCAGGGCAGCCTGTTTGATGGTCACCCCCCCCACCGAGACTGGCTCTAAGATTGCATAGGGGTTAAGGGTGCCGGTTCTGCCCACACTGATACCAATATCAATCAGGCGTGTGGTGCCCTGAACAGCGGGGAACTTATAGGCTATAGCCCATCGCGGCTCATGACCAATATTTCCCAGCCGTTCGTGCAGGTCAAGCGAGTTCAGCTTAACCACGATGCCATCGGCTTCGTAGGGCAGGCTTTCCCTTCTCTCCACCCAGGTATGGTGGAATTCTTCAACCTGCTCAATGCTGGTAAGCAAGGCATTATTGGGATTTACCTTAAAACCAAAGGATTTGAGATATTCCATAGTTTCCCAATGGGTTGGTGGAGTTGCCTCGCCTTCAGCATAACCCAGCATATAGATGTAGATATCCAGCGGGCGCTTGGCTGTAATACGAGGGTCAAGCTGACGCACTGAGCCGGCAGCGGCATTTCTGGGGTTAGCAAACAGGGGCAGCCCTGCCTCAGCCCGCTCCTGATTCAACCTATTAAAGCCGGCTTTGGGCAGAAAAACCTCACCCCGCACCTCAAACCTAGCCGGTGCTTCTTTAGGCACTGACAGTGGAATACTCCTTATAGTTCTCAGGTTCTGGGTGATGTTTTCACCACGGAAGCCATCGCCCCGGGTAGCCCCAATAGTTAGTTGACCGTTAACATAGGTCAGAGCCACAGCCAGTCCATCAATCTTATGCTCGCCGACAAAGCCAAATTGCTTTCTCTCTAATAGCTTTGAGGTCCGGGTATACCAGGCTAGAAGCTCCTCTTTGGAGAAGACATTACCCAGGGATAACAGGGGGGAGGGGTGTTCTACCACGCCAAAGGCTTCCACCGGGGCAGCGCCAACCCGCTGTGTCGGTGAGTCCGGGGTCAGAAATTGAGGGTATTGCTCCTCCA
>JABUBP010000407.1_pt1 | contig 11956 bp, 6 predicted proteins | sample 7240331 | NCBI WGS metagenome assembly JABUBP01 (sample SAMN07256347, study PRJNA390944) | subsurface metagenome | isolation source: Methane hydrate marine sediment | place: Pacific Ocean: Eastern North Pacific, ODP site 1244 | collected 2002 | reverse complement strand
AGAGAACCTGGAAGAGATACTGTCTGTCAAAGGCGTAGATATGGTCCAGTTCGGCCCTAGTGACTACTCAATAAGCATTGGCAAGCCAGGACAAGGGCGGAGCCCAGAGGTGCAAAAGGCGCGTCAAGACATGATAGAAATGGCGCTGAAGAAGGGCGTAGCCCCTAGGGTGGAGATAGGTAGCTTTGAACAGGCAAAACCATATATTGATATGGAGGTTCGCCACTTCTGTATTGGCTGGGATATACGTACCATATACCAATGGTGTCAACAGCAAGCAGAAGGTATGCGAAAACTACTTGCTTCAGTATAGCTTCGTTCTCAGAAGAGCCGGCAAATAACAGTCTTGAGGAGAAAAGATGACAAAACCAAGAGTCTTTATTACTCGTGTTATAGCTCAAGAAGCACTGGACAAGATTGCCCAGGCCACTGAGATGGAGGTGTGGCCCGAGGAACTACCGCCACCATATGAAGTGCTTCGGGAAAAAGCTCGAGACGCTGAGGGACTGGTAACATTGGTGAGTGACAGGGTTGATGCCGCTCTTATGGATACAGCACCCAAACTCAAGGTAGTAAGCAACATGGCCGTCGGTTACGATAATATCAGTATTGCCGAAGCAACGAAGCGCCATATTGTCGTCGGGAATACCCCGGGGGTGCTTACCGAGACGACCGCTGACCTTGCCTTTACCCTGCTTATGGCCGCCGCCAGGCGCGTGGTTGAGGCTGATAACTACACCAGAAAGGGGCGGTGGAAGACCTGGGGACCCAAGATATTGTTAGGTCAGGATATTCATAATGCCACTCTGGGCATCATCGGTCTGGGGCGTGTCGGTGCTGAGGTAGCCAAGCGAGGCAGAGGCTTCAACATGAAGGTGCTATATTATGACGAGATAAGACGAAGCGAGGAAGAAGAAAGGCAGCTCAGCGTGGAATACATCCCCGAGTTAGCCAAACTACTTTCTAGCGCTGATTTTATCAGTGTTCACGTACCGTTGTTGCCCCAAACTCGCCACCTGATTGGGGCAACTGAGTTTGCTCTGATGAAACCAACCGCCGTCTTTATTAACACCTCACGTGGTCCTGTGGTTGACCAGAGGGCACTCTATGAAGCACTCAAGTCCGGTCAGATTTTCGCTGCGGCGATAGATGTCACTGAAGTCGAACCGATATCCCCTGATGACCCGTTACTCGCCCTGGACAACATCATTATCACCCCTCACATTGCCAGCGCTAGCTTCACTACCCGAAAAAACATGGCTCTTATGGCCGCTGAGAACCTTCTCGCTGGGTTACGAGGCAAGACACCACCAACCTGTGTTAACCCCGAGGCACTCAGAAGCTAGGGTTTCTTCAACCTGACTCGCCTCACCGCATCTAGGGACAAAATCAGCATAGGGCAGATTTAAAATCTGTTGGCACTCCTACCAGTTACCACTCCTTCTTTGACTCAAGGAATTAATCGCACATTATCACCCGCACCACACCAGTGTCGGCTTCCACCCACACACTGGCAGTTATCTCATCGCCGCTGCGCCGCCGGTCAACCACGAATTCATCGTTCTGGTCGAAATGGCCTTCATCCACCCTAAGGTGGTGAGCCAGCATGCTGAGCATCCGGTCGCCGACAAACGACGAAGCTCGCATCTTGTCAGGGGGCAGCTTGGGACGAAGGAGGAGCCGGTAGTTGGCACCAACGAGATAGAACTCATTCCTACTCGCCTGGATCACCAGACCGCGGCCACGGTTATTGCCGAGCTGTTGTTCTGCGGGCCATACCCGCTGGGTAGCATGCCGCCAGTCTTTGTTGCCCATGTGGAGCAGCGGCACCTCACCGAATAGGACTAACCCCAGATAACCATCCAGGTCCAACAGCTGTGTCTGCATGAGCTCTTCCTGGATTATGGCGTGAATCTTGCCCGTACCCTGGTGCTTGAGCAGGAGCGGAATCGCTGCCGCCACACACCGAATGCTGTCAACAATCGTCTGGAACTCGGGACGAACCGAACCATCCTCGGCAACGATGTGCTCAACGGCAAAAAAGTGGTAACCGATGGCATTGTAGTTAGCAATGGCGCGGAACATGTTCCAGGTGTTACCGCTTCCGGGGGCCGATTCAGGCACGAAAAGAGGGTTATCATCGCGGGCATAGCTGGCGCAAACGGACTCATAGCCCCTGGAATCCTGAATGTAAATGTCCGGTGCAATCAGGCCCACGTGCGGCGTAAACCACTTGTAGATATCCAGCACTTTACTGACAGCACCACCCGATGGATAGCCTTCCCCTGGCAGGTGTCCCGCCCCCAGCCAGACATTGATGTACATCGGAATGTCATAGCTCGCTTTCCCGGCCTCAGCCAGGCCGTCAATGTAGGTAGCAATACTCCAGGCGCTCATGAGCTCGCCGGCCTCCCAACCGAATAACTCGGGCCAGGTGCCGGATGCTTTGCCGCCTGCCTGCTGCCAAATATCGTATACTCGACCCCTACCGGCTGCTTTCATGGCGGTCACCAACTCGGCGGGCACGAGGCTATCAAACGCAGCCTGAGCTTCGGTGCCATAATCACGGTCGCTGCCAATGATGCCCGGCTCGTTTTCGATCTGGAGGGCAATGACGGTGCGCTCGGTGCTGTCTTTAGCCTTCAGGTGGTTACAGAGCGCGGTGAAAGCCTTTCTGTCGGCTTCAAAGTTCGCCGGACAGTGCGAGGAAAGCACCCACAAATCATTGCCGGAAGGTGATATAATCCGCTTGAAGCGCTGCGGATTGGTCTTCACCCACGCCGGGGCATAGTCCATATTGCCATTCTTCCAGGTAGCGAACCACAGCGGGATCAGCTTGACCCCATATCGGCGTGCGCTGGCGAGCAGCGCGTCCACGCTGGTAAAGTCAAACTTGCCTTCTTCGGGTTCGACCTGTTCCCAGTATACGGGGATCTCCAGGGTATTGCCGTGGAGCAGCTTGATTGCCTTGAAGGCTGTCTCGGACTCACTGTCGTTGTAACCGCTCGAATTACGGGACTGGCCGCCTACAGAATAGAACGGCTTCCCATTTACCATGAATACACGTTTGACGTCTGTCATTTAAAGTTTCCTCCTTTTTAATATTGTTTCGTCAAAGGCGAACTTAATTTCTCTTAGGTTGTCGAAGTCTTATTCGAGTAGATGAGTTCTGATTACTGTGGACTCAACCGATGCCAACTTCTCTAAGTACCCCGCTGGGCCGTGGTAAGCTACCACATCTTCAGGTCTCGGGTGGACAGGTCTCATCCGCTTCAGTTGTCTGAGACTGAAATCTCCGATGTCAATTTCTTCACCAACGGACTGCTTGAAAGCCCAGGCTCCGGCCACTGCTGCCCCCAGTGCTGCACCTCCCCGCTCAATTGGGAATAGCGGCCGGTTCCATATAGCAGCAACGCGTCGCATAATTCCGGAGCTAGTAGTAGGCCCGCCGGTCACATACATGGGCTCGGAAGTCTCGCTGGTAAAGTTCTTCGAGTGGAGATACACGGAGGACAAGCTCGATTCGATGATGCCGGCGTAATCGGTTCCAAGGTTAGGGGTTTCATGGCTGACCCGCATCATGCCAAAACTGCCAGCGGGTGGAAAAGACTCGTTTCTGGGCTGCCAGAGTACCATATAGTGTGCCACTGGCGACTTCTGTAGTGCTGCTTCGGCTGGTGCATACTTGCCTTTAGCTAGACCGTAACTGGCCCGCAACTGGTCCCAGACCAAGGCGCCGTTGGTCCGGCAGCCAAACATGAATGGCCTACCCACACCGTCATACATGGCATTGGCAAAGCCATTCATGTCCAGCGTTTCGCCATCAGTGGAGACCATGTTTACGAAGCTGCTACCCAAACTCAAGAGATCACCAGATACCAACACCTTTGACTGAGGATTGTCTCCTGAACCGACTATTATCTTACAATCCGGGCTAAAGCCGTACCTCTCAACGAAGTATGTGGCAATGTTTCCCACTGTAGTGTCGGGGGGGACAATGGACGGCAGCTTACTCATCAAGGCGGACTGACCGCCAGGAAGTCCTTCGGATACCGCTTGGACCATCGGGGTAGACCAATTTCTTTTCCGATAGTCCATAAGTGACATGCCGCAAGCATTGCCAAAATCCAGCGGCACCTTTGAGTTGCCGGTCAGGACTGCCGACATAAGGCTACTTAGCAACTGGATTGTGTGAGTCTGTTCGTAGGCATGTGGAAATTGCTCGGCTACTCTTCTTATTATTATGCCAGTGAACCTGAGCGGTGCGTTGGAACCGGATATTTGGATTAGCCGTTCCATGCCACCAACGTGCTTCCTGATGAAATCAGCCTGTCCGGTAGTATTGGACGTCATCCAGATAGGAGCAAGGTGATAGGCTAGGCAACCTTTCAACAAAGTGGTCAGGCTGTTCTCCCCAGAGCCCGGCTGCTTCAAACGCGCGAACAAAAATGGGGCATCTTTGTTGAGGTAAGTGTGGCCGTGTTGTTGCGCTGAGAAATTGCAGACGACGATTTCTTCCATGCTCACCCCGGCTTCCTTCAGGTCGGCAAACATGGCATCAAGTGAGGCAAAGAACATCAGCGGGGGCTGATCTGCCTCCCCTTCCACTCTTGGGGGCACAATATATGATTCTGCCTCAATACCAAAACCGGCTAACCTCCTATCGTTGAGGTAGTCGAGCGAGTGCTCAAGGACTTTCTGGCCGGAATCAATATCAATCACCACTGAGGATAGGCTTTGTGTGCTCAGGTCTAGTCCAAGTGTCAGTCTGCGTTGATGCATCACCAGCGAAATCCACCTTGAATCAAAATCCACTGACATCTTAATTCGGCTGCATTCGCTTGTCAATCAATCTGTCATAAAAGAAATATCTATGTAGCATCACTGTGCCGTAGATGCCACACCCTGTAAACAAAAGGGGGCATTGTTCAATATCTTGAGAGGGTCTAAGGAGACAGGTTACTCCACCTCACGTAGAGCCAGAAGCCAGTGGAGATCAAGGAGCTTGACAGTGCAGTGTTATGAATATACGATAGGCACTACGAGCGATAAAGCATAAGGATTCTCTCACTGCGAATCAAAGTGGGTAAATCCTGGTTAATTCCCATCTCAAGAAGGTAAGGAGGAATGGATAAGACGATGCTAAGAACTCGTCTGCTCGAATCAGAAGAAATTGTCTGTAACGCTGTAAGCCTATGTGAAGTGCTTGATACTAAAGATAATAGCCTGCTGCTGAAGACCCACGCTGTATCTAAGCGCAGAAAGGCTATAGGTTCCACCGACAGTGGCATGGCTAGAGTGGCAACGTTGGTGGAAGAAGGGACGTCTATAGGGGGGCGTCTGCGTATTGATGCCCTCAGTGATACAATCATACGATTTCGTTATACCGAAGGGGAGACGGAGTTGGTCAATAGCACACCTATGGTGGTTGGCGCACTCGACGGACCGAAATCATGCCAGGTTTCTTTTAATGGCGAGTCTGCTCAAATCAGTACAGCCGCGGCGCAAATCAAAATCGATTTGGCACGTTTACGTATAGATATCCAGAACCACGGCGGCGAAAAAATCTGTGGCATTAGTGGCCCGGAACGTAACTCATTCGTTGTGTGGGACTCTTTTGAGACCGGGGTCTGCCGTAGTCAACATGACGGCTCCCCTATTTCTGTAGAGAAATTTGATCTTCATCCGCATGAAGCAATCTTTGGCCTTGGTGAAAAATTTATGCCACTCAATAAAGTGGGGCAGACTATTGACCTGAATATGACCGAGGCACATGGGGTTACCACCCCGCGCTCTTACAAGAATATCCCATTTTTTGTGAGCACGAAGGGGTACGGGGTTTTCTTTAATCATTCGAGCCGGATAACATTCTGGGTAGGGAGCATGAGCACTGCTGATATACAGATTGCCACAGAAGATGACTTTTTAGACTACTACGTCATCCTCGGCGATATAAAGCAGCTCTTATCCCAATACACGGATATCACCGGGAAAGGAGTGGTCCCGCCCAAATGGACGTTTGGTTACTGGCAGAGCAAGATATCTTATAAATCAGCCGAGGAAACGCTGGATATCGCCCAGAAGTTGCGGGAGAATAAGATTCCCTGTGATGTTATCCACCTTGATACCCACTGGTTCAAAAAGGAATGGCTCTGTGACCTTGAATTTGATAAAGTTCGTTTTCCAGACCCCGAGGCTTACATGACCGAACTGGCGAAAATGGGCTTTAATATCTCGCTGTGGCAATTGCCGTATATTGCGGAGGGTTCACAGCTATTTGATGAACTCAAGGCCGTCGATGGGTTCGTAAAAAACAAAGAAGGCGGTCTCTATGATATAAGATGTGGTTTCAACTTTTTCCCCCCTGGGACCCGCATTAGTTGTATCGACTTTACTAATCCTAAAGCAGTTCAGATTTACCAGAAATGGTTGCGGAAGTTATTCAAACTGGGCGCGAAGGTAATAAAAACTGATTTTGGTGAAGATGCCCCTGTTGACGGCATTTACTACGATGGCACGCCGGGCTACCAGATGCATAACCTTTATCCCCTCCTCTATAACCGTGCTGTTGCCGAAGTTACCAAAGAAGAGACAGGTGATATCGTTGTTTGGGGGCGTTCCGCCTGGGCGGGATGCCAGCGTTATCCGTTGCAATGGGGAGGTGATAGCAGTCCTAATTGGGCTAATATGGTTCCACAACTCGAAGGTGGGCTTTCGTTCGGACTCAGTGGTTTTCAATTCTGGAGTCAGGATATTGGCGGGTTTTTGGGTCAAACAGGCGGTAATCTCCTTATCCGCTGGATGCAGATGGGTATGTTCCTATCGCATAGTCGGATTCACGGTTCTGGGGACCGCGAACTATATAAGTTTGAGCCTGAGGTCCTGAGGATTTGCCGTAATTACATCAATCTTCGCTACCAGTTAATGCCATACATCTATGGTTCAGCATTCAGCTGCGTTGAGCAGTCACTACCTATGGCGAGAGCGCTTGTGGTCGATTATCAGAATGACCCAACGGTCTGGAATATCAGTGACGAATACCTTTTTGGGGATTCTATTCTGGTTGCTCCAATTACTGATCCCAGCAACAAACGTGCTGTTTATCTTCCGGAAGGAACATGGACTGATTGGTGGACTGGTGAGCAATTGGAGGGGAGACGCTGGATAGATATCGAAGCAGATATTGAAACGCTTCCGCTTTATGTCCGTGAAGGTGCGATAATTCCTGTGGGTCCCGTCATGCAATATGTTAACGAATTGAGGGTTGAGGAGATTGAACTGCGTATTGCCCCAATTAAAGGAGAAGGCAAATCATCATTCACTGTACCAGTAAATGACGAAAAGGTGGCGGTGGAATATCTGGTTGCTGGTGGTAGACACACTGTGAAAATCGGTGATAGTAAGGTGAGATTCAACATCACCGTCTTAGGGAATCGTGGCGTGGACATATCCCCAGCAGGTTTATGAAAGCATTAGTACTAGAAAAAGCAAAACGGTTGGTCTTTTCGACCCGCTTCGCTAGAATGTCTATCGAAGTCGCAGTGTAGTCAATATCCTTTCGATTATACCTTTAATTTCGCTGCCTAGCTCTTCTAAATTCATTGACTGTGCTACTTTTTCTACTTCCAAAGCCAAATGCTGTATAACCTACTTTTATACTACCGCAGATTCTTACGGCCCTCTGCCAAAAACCTCGGGTGATTAGCGGATTGAAATATAGGATAAAAGAAGACATTATCAAGATAGCAATTATGAATAAAATTGAAGCTTTATAGATGCCATCTAAGCAGGAATAGTAGCTGAAAACACCTTCATATCTCTAAAGGTACGCCATCCTCGACAAGTCTTTCCTGCACCAGTCTGACGTTCAAATCTCGAGGTGTAACCCCTTCACGAATGGACAGAGCGGCAGCGACTCCCGCAGCATGGCCCGTCGCCATACAGTTGCCCATACTTTTTCCACACGACACGCCCACGTGGGTGGTGGAGATATGGCGGCCCGAGGCTAGGATGTTGTCGATCTTTTTGGGAATTAGAGCTCGGTAAGGCACGTCGTGTGGAGTCATCTTCTCCCCGTGGACGAAACCAATATCCAAGGAACCGAACCTGCGGGCTATGGCATCAGTGAATCTGGCTGCTGTCATGGCGTCTTCTTCAGTCAGGACGTATTCTCCAACGATGCGCCTCGTCTCCCGGACCCCTGCCCATGCAGACACCTGCTGAAGGTAGGCATTGGCAAAGCCGGGTACTTTCCGATCCCTCAGAAGACGTACCATATCCACGGCCTGCTGGCGCATGATGCGTTCAGCCTTGGTCAGGTCTCCAGGATCTGTTCCATCCAACACGCCATGCGACTTGGTCCCGGCGTGGTTGACGAACACACAACCGGGGTACACAGTAGGGGTCATCACTATTAGCTCGGGTACCTCGTACCCAGCGCGCTTGCCTTCTTCCAAGAGATTGGTAAATCTCGTTTCAACCTCATAGAGGTGACCCCAGTGCCCCTGATACTCCATGACTTCGGCCTGGTCTACACCGCCGATAACGAAGAGCGAAGTCATAGGCGAGAGGAATCCGTCACCTTCTCGCCCCTTTTCCATCGGACACCCGGCGAAAAAGCACACGTCGCCGTCACCGGTTGCGTCCACCACTCGTTTCGCGTTGACATGCAGTGGTCCCACCTTGCTGCTTATCACAACCCTCGTGACGGCATCCCTCTCAACGATGGTATCGCTGACGAAGCTGTGCAGCAGATAGTCACAGCCAGACTCTTCGAGCACCATGAAGGCCGACAGTTTGAGATACTCCGTGTTGGTCATTAGGGCGTGGTCTTCAATTCGCAACGCTGAACCCCCAAACCTCTGGAGTTGCCCAATCAAAGACTCATGGATCTTGCTGCGAGGTTTTCCGTCTGGTCGCATCTGGTTGATGGCCATCCCCAGGCCAATGGCACCCACACCTCCGAGAAAGCCCATACGCTCGACCAGCAATGTGCGAACCCCCATTCGCCGCGCACCCAACGCTGCCCCCAAACCTGCAGGGCCACCTCCTGCGACCAGCACATCTACATCCAGCTGCTGTTCTTTTCTGTTACCTGTGTTCACCATTTGCGCTTCTCCTTTTGGTTTTCCCCTAAGCGGTCAGCTTATTACACGTTTTAGCATTTTGAAAAGCATAGCGACGCTACGAAGCAAAATATAGGCTATTCTCCCTCTTAATTATACAGCATTGAAAAAGTGAATTAGCTCAATACCATCTTTCAACTTTGTAGCTATTGCTATTAGCTATGGTTTACAACCGAGTAGCCACTCACTAGCGTCTAGCTTTGCTACAAGGTCAATAGCGTTATCATCGGCTATGGTAATCCCGTAGTCGGAGTTCGTTACCATCATAGCCAGCAATCGGCTCGTCAGGGCTTTGTATCGGTCTTCTGGCTAGGTAAGGGCATTTTGAGCTTTGAGGGTTATGGTTACACCTATTACGCTACATAGAGTCGTTTAATGGCAAGCTGAGAGATGCACTGCTCAACCGGGAGATATTCACCACGTTAACTGAAGCAAAGATATTGATTGAGGGATGGCAGAAGGAGTACAATCAGATTCGACCCATAGTGACCTGCCCCCCGAAAACTGGTCCAGTTGCAATGTTAGTATAAGGACTTAGAAAGGGGGGATAAATGGCAAAGAAAACCTACACCGCTGAACAGATCATAACACACATGTCCCAATTCCACTGCGCAAGAAGTTGAATTGCACGTTCGGGTGATCAGCCAGTAGGGACATCGGCACGGAGGTGTCGGTAATCTTTTTTGCTATCATAAAGGTAGTGAGACGCATGCCAAAAGGGTTGTCGTGATGCCCCGGGTGCCAAATCGAAACCTTCTCCGCCTTCCACGTCTCCAGTGGGCCAACCGTAACTGCTTGGCTCGGGATATTCTGTACCATGCCACCTTCTGATGTACGCGCATTCTGTATTAATGTCAGTGGATGAAGGTCGACTACACGCGTTCCCAACTTACGATATTCATCAGTAGTAGGCGGATTATCCACATACTGCTCCTCACGCCTGGGTGGGTCATTGAAGGCCCAGTGCTTTACTTCACCCTGACCGCCTTGCATAATCACACAGCGAACCTTGCTCCAGCTTTCTATATACTCCTCTGTATTGACCTTTGGGAAATGAATGTTCTCCGGTGGCATGCGCAGGTCATCACGAATACGGTTAAAGCAGAGCTCCATGTCCGCTCGGGCAAAGCTGAGAGGAAAATCGAGCCCCACCTCCTTGCCATCAACCACCCACTCATCCATACCCCAGAAGTGGCAGTGTTTAAGGTTGATTTCAAGTCCATTGACCAGTCTGGCTACAAGTGGTAGCTGCTCTGTAGGCCCTAAAGGACCACACACTCCAGCAGGCTTATCCTCGGTAGCTTGTCTCCAGGCAGTAATGTACTCCAGAGCTTCAGAGAGATAAAAGTCTTCAATGGTATCATAGACCTTCACAGTGAAACCTTCGCGGCTCAATTCCAGCAGGTCATCGGCAGTAAGATGGGCAACGGTATCCAGTATCTCTCTATCCAGTGTTGTGTAATCCCACCAGCCCGGCGCGATTTTACTGATTGTTCTCATACTGCCTCCTTTTTACACAAACTAAGTAATTTGGGATTTCCCATTTCAACTCGCAATGGGGCATCCTGACCCTCATCGCTCTTATCACCAATAATATGTCCATGGCACCTGTTTGTCAATCTTCATCTCGGAGACCTGTAGTAATCCTCGACATGCGAGCCGTGTACCGCAGCCTCCAAAATCGTCGTCTATCAGCGCTGGCGAAGCTCTCTACCTAAAAAGAGAGGATACTGGGGCTATCACCGTATTCAGACGTGTCTACAATACTGGGGGCACCACGACCTCGCCCTCGGGAGGCAATTGCTTACCTTTTGAACTGGGGCATGTACTCGGTGTGGGCCCGTAAAAGCTTGTCCACGATGGCCTTGGCCACATCCAGGTCATGCACATAGGGACACGCAAGGAGCGCCTGGTAAAGCACCTTCACGTCGCCGCTTAGAGCGGCATCAACGGCCAGCTCCTGCCAAATGTCAAGTGCCAGCTATGTCTTACTAAAGGTGTAGTTCTATAACATCACCGTCCTTGAGGATGTGATTCCTTTTTGCCATTAGCCCATCGTGCTTGCCTGAGCCCCAGATGCGGGCATATTTTAGCTTTTGGGCGAAATCCTTGTGGACGGCGGCAGCGGCATCCTCCAGTGTGCTTCCCCGTTTAAGGATTATCGGGTCGTTAAAGTCCGGTTTTTGCCTTGGAGTCTTGGTATATACCCGAATAATATCAAGCATCTGATAGATTTCACGCTTTAGCTCTTCTAAGCCAATCCCTTCTTTGGCTGAGATAGCCATAACCGGTAATTGCTCTTCATAATTGTTCTTCAAAGCTGGGTAGTTTTCGCTGGCATTATTCAGGTCTAGCTTGCTGCCGATAATTAGTGCCTTCTTCTGATACAGGATAGTGCCTGATTCTTCAGCCTTTCTTTCATCGATTACTATTCTTGTTTTTTCTAGTTGTGCCGTGATGCCTTCCATTTGGGTTAATGGAGCCTCATTTAAGTCCACCACAATCAGTAATGCGTCAGCCCGTATAAGCATGTGGCGGAGCCACCACTCAATAGACGGGGGTGCCAGGGGTGGGGTATCAATCAGTTGTATCTGGATGTTCTCAAATTCCATCATCCCCGGGGTGGCATTGTGGGTGGTAAAGGGGTATTCGGCTACAGTAGGTGAGGCATTAGTAATACTGGCCACAAGCTGGGATTTACCAGCATTGGGCAAACCAATTACGGCTACCTGGGCGGCGCCCTCTTTCTCAATAGCCATAGATGCCCGATGAACACCAGACTTTTTGGTAGCTAACTGGGTCAGCTTGGCGATTCTGCCTCTTAGCTCAGC
>JABUBP010000406.1_pt1 | contig 11960 bp, 7 predicted proteins | sample 7240331 | NCBI WGS metagenome assembly JABUBP01 (sample SAMN07256347, study PRJNA390944) | subsurface metagenome | isolation source: Methane hydrate marine sediment | place: Pacific Ocean: Eastern North Pacific, ODP site 1244 | collected 2002 | reverse complement strand
ATTTCAAATTTCGAAATCATACCGAAGAACAAAGCAGAAATGACAACAGTTAAATTTATTATAAACTCTTTTGTAGCAAAAATACGGCCCCTGATACCCTTGAGAACGTCTTCCTGGAGAATCGTATCTTGAGCAATACCAATAAATGAGAATATTACGCCGGCAATAAAGGAAATAATGTAAAGAAAAAGAGCGGTTGTAAAAAACGGCCCTGCTAAAAAGAAAAGAGCAAGTATTGCCATGCCGAAAATAATTGTTTTACCGCGATTTACGCTCTTGCCGAAAATACCCATGAGTATACCACCAACCAGCATACCAATACCGATGATACCACCGAACCACCCAACACCAGTAGTGCCGAGTCCAAACGTCTGCTGAATTAAAAAGATTAAGACAGTGTAAGAAACTGTTGCAACAAAGGGCAGGATAAAGACTGAAAGCATTACGAATATCACTGCTCGGTCTTTTACGAGCAGGATACCCAGCTCTTTTAGATCTTTTGAGAAACGCCTCAATGATTTTTTGAGTTCTGTACCGAGCGAAAAATCAAATTTCTTTGCCGGTTCGAATAATATCTTGGCTCCCATACCGAGAACCAAAACACCGGCGATGAAATGTGTTGAGGCATTAATATAAAAAGCGAATTGCCAGCCAACCCAGCGGATAAGGTAACCACCGCCAACCATTCCTATAAAGGTGGCGATCCTTGCTAGGGTAATGATAAGCGAATTTGCCTGTACTAACTCGTTGTATTCAACCAGGTCCGGAATAATGGCATTCTTTGAGGTATTATTAAACATATCCAAAGAAAAGAATAGGACAACTAGTATCCAGATTGGTGTAATACTGTGTGTGATTGCAATGAATATTGGCGTTAAAAAAATTAGAATTGATTGAATTAAGTGGCACCGTAACATTATTGTCTGCTTGTTCCAGTGGTCAATAAAGACGCCGGCAAATGGTGAGAGGATAACAATTGGCAGAGACCAGGTAATAGCAAATTCACTAAATGCAGTAATGCGCCCGGAAAACATTGCTCCGATGAGAGCAATGATAACCATGTGGGTAAGACGGTCGCCCAACTGCGAAACCGTGCTGGACAGGCTCAAAAAAGTAATACCGCGTTTTTTCAGAAGATTAAACACAACAGAGTTTATTCATTTGCAGGCTGAAGTCAATGACGGTGGATTAGGGAATCAGGAGATCAGAGAATCAGGAGATCAGGAGACTGGATTGTATATTACCTGGTTCTCTGATATTCTGATGTCCTTCAAATAATCGGTATTACGCAGATGAATTTCAGGGGTTTGTCTGCGTTGTTTATGAAACTATGCTTTTCCTTAGGTTCAATAAAAATTACATCGCCCTTCATAATTTGAATATTCTTCTTTCCATCATTTAATACTCCATTACCTTCTACAATAAAGATTTCATGTTCTTTGTCTTCGTGAGCGTGTCGAGGTATGATTCCACCCGGTTGTAATTCAAAAAGTCGCATTGCATAATGTTTTGCCCCATCGTTATGGGTAAAAAGTGTTCGTAAATCGGTGTGCGATTGCGATATGCGATAACGCAACCGATTCACAAAATCTGTTTACTATTCCCGCATCCAAACCCATACCCAATAACCATTTTTTAGAATTGTCCGGTTATTTTTGCTGATACAATATGGGTGGCTGAACCATCCAGCACAAATGTCGATTCATAATCAAATTGAAGGTATAGAAATCTAAGCAGATTCAGGTTTAATCCGGCACCAGGTATGATTGAATAATCAATTTCGTTCAAGGAATTTTTCTTCCTGGCGCCACCCAGGTTTAATATGATAAAAGATTTTGAATCGAATCTTACGAGGGTTTCAAGAGTGGTTCTCATTTCTGAGTCATTAATAGATGTTGAGGTATAATCATATTGATTTAACCGGTAGTTTGTCGTGAGTTTTGTGCGCAGTAGAGCTGTCCAGGGTTTACTCCATTCGAAATAGACATTCTGAACAGTGTAAAGCGGGTAGGATTGAGTAGTTCTGCGTTCCCATGAAGTGATAAAAAATCCTAAATTACCTGGTTCGTATTCAATCCGTATTTCATCCTTTAATATTGGTTTCAGATCCGGCATTTCATAATATGCAATACCAATTTTGCTTAAAGAATGTTTGCCCCATATGAGAATATTGGAAAAAGGTGTGAATTGCATTGTTATGTAATAGTTATTCATATTGTTGATACTTGATAGAGTGCCGTTGTCCAATGGATTGAAGATTACATATGGTTTTTTATAGGATGCCGGGATGTTTCTAATATACTCTTCAAAATTATTTCCCATCCCAAGCGAGAAATTGATAAAGGACAGGCGTCGTAACCAACGGCCTGGTGCAATGTTCAGATTGTTATAAAAATAGTTCTGTAGCGTGATATCTTGTAGCATATCCAGGTAGAAACTGGTGGCTTTTAGATTATAATTTCCAGCATAATAAATGCCTGGTATGACGTCTATGTTCAGTGTGCCGCGGATTTCTTGTTCATTTTTTTGTTTAAAAGCATCATCATAGAAATTATTATTGCGGAAATAGATGTTACCCTGCAAGGGAAATGGCAGAGAGAAATTAGCGTTAATAATATATTCCATTATCCTGCTCTTATTGTTTTCTGAATATTTTACGTTTATATTACGGACAATCGAATTGAGTTTTATAGACGATTTTAAGATTTGGAAATTATACTTTGCGCTAACCCGAATTCTTTCCTTTTCATAATCTGGAAGATCATCTTTGCCCAGAAAAATATAACCATTAATAAATCCTGGATTCAGATAATTAATCTTACCCTGAGAGTATTGTGCAATTTTTTGTTCGTTAAGAGAATCTATCTGATATTCTCTTTTAAATTGACCATCCAATCTCACGTAGGAAAACGGTTCAATACTTGCAGAAACAGTGGCTCCATGCTGTAATTTGCCGTACTTTTTCTCATTTGCCCCAAAGGATTCAAAATCATCAGAAAAACCGTAATATTCAGTGTTAATACTAAGAATCTTATAATTGGCAATAAGTGAATAATTCTGCGCCCATGCCTTTTGATCATTTATTGCTGCTTGAGGAATGAATTTAATACTTTTTTCATTGCTTGAACCGGCTTGCACTTTTGCAGAGACATGGGCGATTTTTTCCTCGTCAACTACTGAAAAACCAGGGGCAATATTGATATGTTCTCCGATGCTGATATTCGGTTGAGCTGAGTAAAATATATCCTCTCTTTCTCTTTCAATAGATGAATATTGCACTTCAATTTCGCTGAAATCAGAAATTATATCTTCATTCAAAAAGAGAAGAATTCCTGAGGTGTAGTCAACAATGTAATCAGGTCCTCTTGTCGTTAATTCTCCATCCACATACACTTTTTCACTCATTTTACGGATCGGTTTAAAAGAGAGGTAGTAAAATACTGATTGAGAAGCGAACTGAATATTCATAGTGAAAATATGGAGCGTGTCATCATAAACCTGGTCAGGAAATGGTCTTGCCTGTGGAAAGGATAAAAACCCCAAATCGTGATTAATAAATTCTGCATCCACCTGATTGTCGCCATTATTATCAAGGCCAAAGTCATTCAATAAATAGATTTGTCCAAGGGTATCAGTTATTACCAGAGATAATGAGTTGGGAATAATATCAGGACCAATGAAATATACATTCTGTAGTACATTGCCTGTAATTAAATCAGACTGGATAATAATTTCTCCATTGTTTAGCAATAAAACAATGATATCGGAATTACTTCTCTGATTGAAAAAATGGATAATTCCTCTGCTGTAATCAATATAATAATCTATCCCGTTTATCAGCGGGTCAAAATCACCGGTAATGCCTGCTGTGGTAAAGCCGATTCTCGTATCGAATGTATTGGTTGCAGAATTTTGATCATCCATGAAAATTGTATCTGTTCCTTTTGTTATCACTTGTGGTACTGAATAGATGTAGTAAAAAATATTTTTACTGTAACTAATATCAAAAAGTGAAATTTCTTTTTCAATTGATTTTCCCGTGAAGAAGTCATTTCTTAATGTGGATTTTAACTGACCTCCTTGCAGTTCCATACTGTGTGTTTTATATCTCAATTTAGCATTGCCGCCAAACGTGGAAAATTGGGGAATTAAATCAAATTCATAATATTCTGATTCCAAAAATCCCGCATTACATCTGTATAAAAAATCATTGGTCAACCCCCGATAACCAAATCCATACATTATCTGATCTTTATCCGTATCATCATAATACATGGATAATAGTCTATTGCTGCTGTGTTGACCGATAAGCTTCAGATTGATGTTTTCGTAATCGCTTCTTGTTGTAGTAGAGTCTGATATTGTACGTGATTCTGAATAGTATGCCCTGCCCTGCAGCTTTATATCTACGTCCTTCACGATTCTGGCATGACCGCCTGCTTCATCAATGTAGAATATTTTTTTTCTTTTCTTTCCCGGTGGTTTCAGTTCTTCTATTTTCCATATGCCCGTTTTTTTGTCTAAAAATTCAATATTATGCTGGCTCACCGCGAAAATATATTTGGTTTCCTGATAAGCGCTGATAAGAGAATCAATTTCCAGACCAGTACTACGATTATAAAATTTTCTGCTTCTTTCAATGTAATTATATATAAGCAAACCATTATCTGTGGCAAACAGGATTTCTTGCCCGCTTACAAAAACTCCGTTCACATTTTGTAAACCCTCAATATCCCTGAAAAGAACCCAGTTGTCTGCTTTTGGTTCATAAATGTAAACTTTCCCTTTACTTGCTACAAAGAGAGAATCTCCCATATTGGAATAGCTAGTAATTTCCAAACTATTATGTGTTGACCAGTACTCAGAAATCTTTCTGTAAGCCACAAACTGGTCTTGTGAAACAAACCAGATTATCCCTGGTGTATTAATAATATAAGAAAAAGGATATTTAGGAGCAGCAGGGACTTGTTCGATCTTTTCGAACTCACGGTTATATCTCAATACTCCAGAGTCTGTAGCAAGCCAAATGTAATTTTTTTCAGAGAACATATGATTGATTTTCATGGCGGCAACATCTTCCCATGTTTCCACATATTTATCAAAGCGTTTTAATCCAAAATCACCACCCACCCAGACATATTCATCATCAAATACCAGTCCTTGTATTCTGCCTGGCAGGTCATATGTTTGCCAGTCATTTATTCTGACATCTGCGGAGGCAAGACCATTGGGTGTGGCAACCCAGAGTATGCCTTCATCAAGACTAATGATATCTATTTTGTTATCAGGCAAACCATTTGCCTGGGTTATTCGACTCCAGTTCTCTGAATTACGGTCGAATGTATAAATACCATAATGCGTTGATATAAAAATGAATTCCGAGGCATAGATATCTGAAATGCCGTCGAAAATTATAGGTTGTTCATTTATTTGCTTTTGCGCGATATTAACAAGGAATAATAAAAGCGGTATCAATTACTCTTCTATTATAAACCCTGAAGGGATATCTTCTAATTTTTCTTCGCTTTCACGAAGCTGGATTTTTTCCTCTGTTATGTAAGAACCTTTTGTTATTCTCTCTTCGCCGATTGAGAATACTTGGATTGCTGCCGGACCCTCGATTGGACAGCGCGATTCACAAAGTCCACAACCCGTGCAGATTCGTTCGTCAACAAAGGGTCTGAGAAGTGTAGTCTCGCGAATTGTTTCATTTAGTGAATTTATCGCATTGTAAGGACATATCTCATCACATATAAGACAAACCTTGTCCTGTTCCCAGGCAATGCATTTTGAGCGGTCAATAACCGCAGTGCCTATTTTCGCATAAGATTTTTCCTCGAGCGATAATTTTCTAATTGCTGATGTAGGGCATATCTGACCACACTTATTACAGTTCTTTTCACAGCCGCCAATTCTTGGAACGAGTTTTGGTGTCCATAATCCATTGATACCTGCTTCCAATATACAGGGCTGAAGCCCGTTTGTCGGACAGACCTTCATGCACATTCCACAGTGAACGCAGACATTTAAAAAATCTTTCTCAGGGATTGAACCGGGTGGTCTGATGAGCCGGCCTTCAAGTTTTCGATGGATCAGGCTTTTTGCAAGAGGAACTGCAACAAGGCTCGCGCCAAGGGTAGTAATGAATTGTCTTTTCTTTATATCAAAAGGAACAATTGATAAATTTATTCCATACTTAATTGCAGTCTGGGGACATTCATATTGACAGCGGAGACAATTAATACACTCGGCTGAATCGATTTTTTGTGTTTCAGAATCTATTGCTTTTGTAGGACAGATATCTTCACAGATTTTACATTTTGTGCAATTATCAGAAAATGTGAATTTGAATACTGAGAATTTAGACAAAAAAGCAAGCAAACCGCCCAGGGGGCACAGATTACGACACCAGAATCTCGGAGTAATAAAATCTAAACCAAGAATTGCCATGAAAAAGATGAGGGCGATAAACGTCTCTGTGAATACTGCATCTGGAATAAGTGCAAACAGACCGACGAAATAACTGAGAACCGGATATAACAACAGGGTTAGGGAGCGCTCAAATATGACAAGAGGGTCAAAAAAGTGGATAAATGAACTACCAAGAAAGGCTGAGATTACAAGAAATAAAAGGATCAGGTATTTGCCATTTTTGAATGAAGGAATTTTGATGACAGGACGGGTGTGGGATATAATCGAATCAAAAATGTCAATTATTGTTCCAAGAGGACAGATAAATCCGCAGAAAAATCTGCCAAAAACAAGTGTACCAATAATCAAAAAAATTGATAACAGAGCAGCTGCAATAACTGCCCGGTATGCAATACTTGTAATAATAAGAATTAATGGGTCGAATCGGAAAAAGATGTTTTGAAGTCTGGTTGGAATACCATATCTTGTTTGGGTAAAAAAGAAGATGAACAGTACAAGAAAGAAAATTTGTATTAACCATCTAATAATACGATGGCTTTTTATTTTTTTTTCAGCCACTTATTTACTGTGGTTAATCGAAGATCAGGAAACCCTCAGGCTTTGACTTCCTTTATCGTCATTTTATCAGTATTAATTTCACCAAGTCCCAATTCTGATGCCGCAGCAATATATTTCACATTTTTACCTGCGAACGATTTTTTATACCACTGGGTAATACCAACACCATAAGAATCAACCGCAACCGGATCAGCGCCGGCAATAACCCTATTTAATATAACTGTTTTTCCCGGTCCGCCTGGCCCACCGCTGGTAAGCGCTCTTGTGGCATCGATAATGGTGAGGTCGGGTTTTATGACTATAGCCAGTTCTGCAATTGCCCTGTGTAGATTCACCTGATGTAGATGACCCCTGTCCCAGATTAGACCCATAAGATTTTTTATTCCCAGACTCACGCCTGTAGCTGAATGTGATTTGGCAGTTGGAAGATTAATGAGTTTGTCTGCTGACTGAATTGCCTTTGCAACCTTAATAGACTTTAGCTCTTTGCCCTGGGGAATTTCGATTTCAGTAAATTGCCTTTCTTTGGTAAGGGTCAGGAGGCTTACTTTTTTCTTGTCGACTATTGCCTCTTCAATTTTACTTTTTTCTACGCAGAGTTGTGAATCCTGAATAGTATGCTCAAGGATAATGACCTTTGCTGCACCGGCATCCAGACAGAGTTCAACTATCTGTTTTGTGATTTCTGGAGTTGTTGTTGCGCCGCGATCGACATTTGCTGCAAACGATATATTCGGTTTTATGCAAACTCTGTCTCCTTGCTTTATGAATTTGTCGATTCCACCTATTGCATCAATTGCTGCTTTTACAAGCTTGGCTTTTTCACCGCGTGCAACACCTATGACAGGACCAGTGATCTCCTTTGCTTCAGTACTGGAAAGGAATCTGGGTAGCAGGGCGACTCCTACAGCAGCACCTGCACTGATTTTAAAGAATTCTCTACGAGTTATATTCTTCATACTTTTGTTCACTCGGTGGTTTCAATTGCCGTATCAATATTAAGAGCAAAAAGCTTTGCAATATCAAGGCCCGCTTGAGTACCATCATTTATTTCAATATATGTATAGAATCTATCATTCCAGAATTCCAGAACATAGTAACTGCCCACACTTGTTCTGAGTTCGTATCTTGCTTCTATACCAGCATGGTTCTGTTCATCCCAGCGTATCTCAGTGCCTTCAGCTACTTCATCATATACATTTTTCACATTTGTTGTATCGCCCTGGTCAAATATTTGTAATTTGAGTTCAACTATTGGATTACCTGAAACTGTACCGACATAGTTTTGGAATGCACATTTAACAAAACCATTATCAATATAAACCTGGCCTTCTCCATTAATAAGAGCGAGTAATTGTGTTTCACCCTCTGCAACAGTCATAGCTGAACTTCTGGTCCAGCCACTGATTTCATTGTCAGTGGGAACTAAATCAACCACGTCCTTTGCTGCTGTTTGCTCTTTCTGAGCACAGAAACAGAATAACAATGCCAATCCAAAAATCAGTAATTTCTTCATTATACCTCCTAATGCAAAATCATTACTTTTTTGACCTGGGTTTGACCCTGGTTATAAAGTCTTATAAAGTAATGACCTGCAGAAAATTTCTTATTGAGATTATAATTTATTCGGTGTGTACCTTTATTTAATTGTCCAGAATAGACTTTTCCTGTAATTCTTCCTGTGGTGTTTATTAAATCAAGATGGACAGCAGAATTACGCTCAAGTGAAAGCGTGATTGTCGTTCTTGTACGGAATGGATTCGGTGAAACTTTGAAAACGCCATTTATTGGTATAATTGTTTTTGACTCTTCAATGTTTGATGGATTGTTTATCTCGATAAGATTGATATCAGTTGTGCCAAGATTGTATGGAGGTTGCGCAGCAGTTGTGATATGCGGCGCATCATATATTGGTAAACCATGGGCAATCCTCTCTTGGTTTATCAGATATTGACCATGGTAATCACAAGCCACAGGGTCAAGGCTCATCAGTGTCATCTTGGGATTGAAATTCGGGCTGCCACCAGGTCCGCCACTGTAACAGCCAAAGAGTGCGTCGGTAATGAAAATTTTCTGGATATTGTTAGGAGTAATAACATCACGAATCTGTTGGTTTAAAGAAGGGATATAAGGATTGCATTGAGTGCCGTGCAGTGAACCCGGATTGTTTACTGACCCATAATTGTTCTTCATTGTAAGTGTGATCTGGGAGATACTGTGGTCCTTAATCACTGCTGCATTTACTATATAGTCGCACAAAGTAGTCAAAATCCTGCTTGGATAACTGGTCACGCCATTCACATTAAGAGGGCAGGTGTAATCATAACCAACACCACCATGGTTAGTGCCAAAACAACGTACTGTGTCAGGGTCGTTTCCATCATAGATAGTGTACCCGCCATTTTGCACTAACAGGTTATCCTGGTTGTCCCAGATAATGATGTTGTTTCTAATATAATTTGTACCGCTGAAATCCATTTGTGTGAGACTATTCACAACGCTCATGGTAAATTCTAGGTGGGTTGGTATTTGAAAAAGGCAATTGACTTTTATGCCGATTATACTGTTAGCAGTTATTCCCGGAAAGACTGATTTCCATGCCTCACCAACATCTGTTATTCCAGTGAGTGTTTTTATTGATTCATCCATCATTATCTGGACAACAGATTCATTAATGGTACTTCCTGATGTTGCATTTTCATCAAAGCACTGGATAACATCACTGGCGCGGGAACCATTAATCTTAGCAGCAAAAGGGATTTTAGGTTTTGCAATTAGACCAATTGCCCCTGCACCAAGATATTTTATAAACCTGCGTCGTGATATATCCTTCATAATGCCTCCAAATCCTGTATTTTTATGTACGTATTATAAACATAAAGGTTTAAGTGTCAAGCGTATTATAGGTTCTTTCTACTCAAACTTGATTATGCCAAAATTATTCGGGTAATGGCCAAATGGAAGTGACCAGTACGATTCTGCGTTGCGAATTCGCGTCTGCAATCTGCGGAAATTAAAACCCCATTCTTTTTCATTAAAAGGTTCAAATCCTGCTTTTGGAATCTTTATCTCCAGTATCCAGGCATTATCTTCTTGCCCGGATTTTATTTCCCATGGTCCATTCCATGTTATGTCCCTGGTATTATTCTTCACACTGCATAGACAGTCAAAGACTACACCCTTACTATTAATAATCGTTTGATAATAAGTTTCCTTATCAAAATTGCTATCAAAGAAAAACCAGATATTATCGTCTGTATATGTTGACTCATCGTGTTCAAGCGCCTCGGCAACGAGTCGTGAAAAATTACTCTCAAAGCAGCGTGCTCCTATATAGAGATTGTCTTTATCATAGCAAAGATAAATTTCAGTTTTTTCAGCCGGTGATAATTGACCATCATGACTTCCCAAATTTGAAATTGGCTTTATTTTCTGCCATACCTTATCGTCAAGCTTGCCATCAACAACCGGAGCCGATTTTATTTTTCTAACATTTTTAAGGCGTTTTACACCAAGGGTGCTTCTTAAGGTACATACCTTCCCAAATGTAAATGGGTAGACAAGAGCAAATTGAGGTAGAGGAAAAATATCTGAACCATTAGAAATTGTGAAATTAATTTTATATTTCTTTTCTTCTTCTGGTCCAATATCCAGGGGGATTTGTCTGGGTGCAATTTTATAACGGGTTGAATCGAAATTCCATATTAGAGGGTGTATTATCGAATCAATCCCAGTATTATTGATCGTCATTGTGCATTTACACGAGGTCTTTTTCGATTCATCTTTGACAATGCATTCTGAAAATGTCACAGCCTCTTGTTGTGCCCTTTCTAACGCGTGATAATCGCTACCAGTAAACACATTACGCAAAAAGATATTTCCTTTTTTAATGACAGCAATATCATAGTCCTTATCTTGTACTGTTACAAAAAAAAAATGGTGGAAATTTCCTTTTGCCGGATCATTATCATACATGCCTGCACCAGAACTACCGACCACGATCAATTCAGTATTCTCGTTCAAATTACGCATATAAAAATGTAAGTACCCACTAAAAATAGCGCGCACTTGGTAATTATTAAACATATCTAATAATGGATCTGGTATGTTGGTTGCATAGGCGTTGAGGTAAGCCGGGGTGTGGAAGAAAACAAAGATATTGTCTGCGTCCTTATGTTCTTCAATATCCTGGGTGAGCCACTCTTTCTGCTGCTCATCCATTGTCTGTGCCATTGACCACTGGGTTATTGAATTGTCCAGAACAATAAAATGGCTATTTTTATAATCAAAGGAATAATACGTTTTGGAACCAGTTCTCTTTTCATAAATTTCACGGGTTTTCTCGTTCTGGATGTCGTGATTACCAGGTACAAAATAGAATTTACACGGAAGTCTCTCCACAATATTTAAAACTGTATCCCACTGGGCATGAATAGCTATTGTATCTTCTGTATTGCCATGGATTAAATTTCCAACATTTATTACAAAATCAGGATGGAGCAGTAAAACTTCATCAATGATTTCATCGAAAACACCTGAGACACAATTGCCTGTTCTATCTCCAACAATCACAAATCTGAAATTCTGATTATCATTCTTTGCAAATGCAAAGACAATAAACATTATTAAAATGAAATACTTTTTCATTATTTCTCCTTTAATCTATTTATCTAAACACCAGAGCACAGCTTTTTTCATTAAATCCCAATCCGACCCGTAATCATCCCATTTATCATTAGGAGGAAATCCATCGCGGTCACTGTCCTCTTCAAATTCAGGATGCGTACCAATGATAAATACCCTGCCATTTTCATACTCAAATGCTATGATTGCAGGTTGATTTACGATTTCATACTCGGCCAATATGTTTACATCAGCATTCACGTTTGGCAAAAACATTGGACCATAACAATAAATAATCCAGACAGAATCTAACTCAGATTGCGTGATCGGATGTGTCGAGTCTATGA
>JABUBP010000405.1_pt1 | contig 11995 bp, 14 predicted proteins | sample 7240331 | NCBI WGS metagenome assembly JABUBP01 (sample SAMN07256347, study PRJNA390944) | subsurface metagenome | isolation source: Methane hydrate marine sediment | place: Pacific Ocean: Eastern North Pacific, ODP site 1244 | collected 2002 | reverse complement strand
GCTGATTTCATTGTGCTTAATAGCTGCGTGGTGCGTCAGAGTGCCGAGAACCGCATCATTAACAAGCTCATCGCCCTTAAATCATTAAAGAGGCTACACTACCTTTGGCTACCCTTATTGTCATCCCTGACTCTACTTTTATAACCACGCTATCATCACTGATGCTTTCAATCACTCCGTAGATGCCGCCAGCGGTAACTACCCTATCCCCCTTCCTCAGCTCTTCTACCAGTTGTCGGTGTTCCTTCTGTCTCTTCCGCTGTGGTCTAATCAGCACAAGATACATCATCCCGAAAAGCAATGCAATAAAGATGACCATAGGCAAAATTGATGTTCCTTCCCCTTCCCCCCCTGCTGGCGCACAGCCACCAATAGAGACTAAAGTGATAAGCAATACTACTATCAGTCCTAATTTTAGCTCTTTATTCTTTCCCATTTTTCCTCCTTTTTACTCGGTGTTACTAGATTCAACCTCGCCTTGTAGTGACCACGGGCTTGTTTTCTCAATCCTGATTTTCATCAGTTGCCCCAGGCAATCACTATCAGCACTAAAAAATACCAGTTTATCAGTTCGGGTTCGCCCCTGCCATTTACCCTTTTCCCTCCCCCCTACCAGAACTTCAACCGTCTCACCCCATAGCCGGGCATTAATTTCAGCGGCGATGCCCTCCTGGAGTTGCTCAATCTTACTCAGCCGCGCCTTTTTCTCAGCGGGTGGGATATTATCCTCAAATTTCTTGGCGGCAATAGTCCCCGGTCTGGGTGAATAGGCAGCTACATGGACGGTATCAAACCTTACCTCAGAGAGCAAGTCGACCGTCTGCTGGAACTGACCAGCGCTTTCTGAGGGAAAGCCGACAACGACATCAGTGCTCAGAGCTACCCCGGGTATTTTACTGCGTATCTCAGCAATAAGCCGGCGATAATACTCCACAGTATAGCCCCGTCTCATTGCCTTTAGAATATCGTTGCTGCCCGACTGAACAGGAAGGCTGAGCTGTTCACAGACCTTACCTAGATAAGCCATTGCCTCAATGAGCCTGGAGCTCATGTCCTTGGGATGATTAGTCAGGAAGCGGAGCCGGGCTAGCCCATCTATAGCATTCAGCTCCTTAAGCAGGTCAGCCAGGTCTGGTTTATCAGGCAGGTCATGCCCGTATGAATCTACATTTTGTCCCAGCAAGATAACCTCTCTTACACCACGATGCACCAGCTCCTTAACCTCACCGACTATTTCTTCAATCGGGCGGCTTCTTTCTCTACCCCGGCGGTAAGGGACAATGCAATAGGAGCAGAAGTTATTACAGCCCTGAATGATAGGAACAAAGGTGCTGGGGGAAGGGTGCTGAGGTAATGCTGACCCTGATTTGATTTCTCCCAGCCATCGGGGGTAATCCCCGGGCTTAAAAAAGTGGTCAACATGAGGGAAGCTCTGCTTAAGCTGGGCAATATCCGAGTCTACCAGGCAGCCAGTTACGGCAAGGGTTACCTCCGGGTGTAACCTCTTTAATGATTTAAGGGCGATGAGCTTGTTAATGATGCGGTTCTCGGCACTCTGACGCACCACGCAGCTATTAAGCACAATGAAATCAGCCTCCTCGGCGATAGCTGTGGGCAGGTAACCCAGCCCCTCAAAGTAGCTACCCAGCCGCTCCGATTCAGCCTTATTCATCTGGCAACCTATAGTCCAGATATGGTAGTGTGGCATGCCGCTCTACTCTCCAATGGAAAATATGCCCCTGTGCAAGGGGCATGCTCATTTCTAGTTATGATGGCGGAGGGAGTGGGATTCGAACCCACGACCCCGTTTCCAGGGCAAGCGCTTAGCAGGCGCCCGCACTAGGCCACTATGCGATCCCTCCCCAAACCTACCACGTCAATAATCCTTGTATATATTTTACCATATCACAACCCTTCATTTCACTCAAACCTGTTTGAGAGCTAGCCCAAGCTGTGCTATGATTACGGACAAAGATGGAGATTAACGTCTTAATTGACGAGGGCCTTGAAGGGTGTCTTGAGGTGGACTGGCTACAGAGCCTGGCTGAGCAAGTCCTTGCTGTTCAGGAGGCTGGCTCTGAAACGGAAATGGGTCTGGTTATTGCCAACCAGAATAGGGTAAGGCAGCTAAATTGGAGCTACCTGGGGAAGGATGAGCCCACCGATGTGCTGGCTTTTTCTATGCTGCCGACCAAACAAATACCCGGGATAAATTTCCCTCTACCTCCTGACGGAGTGCAGCACCTTGGCGAAGTGATTATTTCTTACCCCCAAGCCGTTATACAGGCAAAAGAACACCAGCACTCAATAAAAAGGGAGGTAGCCATTCTCATTATTCATGGCATACTTCACATCCTGGGATATAACCACAAGACACCTGAGCTGGAGCGCCAGATGAGTGCTAAAGAGGCAGAGATTTTGAGTAATATGGAAAAGGCTCTACCTTGAAAGTCCTTGGTATTGCCGGCAGTCCACGACGAGGCGGTAACACCGACCGTCTGCTGAGCGAGGTTATGAGAGGTGCCGCCAGCAGAGGGGCTGAGGTCAAAACTATTATCCTTAACGACCTGACCATCGCTCCCTGCCAGCACTGTGATGCCTGCCTGAAGGCAGGTAAGTGTAAGGTAGAGGATGATATGCAGATGGTGTACCGGGAACTGGAGCAGGCTGACCGAATAGTGCTGGCTTCACCAATACATTTTATGAGCGTTACGGCTCAGATGAAGGCAATGATTGACCGCTGCCAGGCACTGTGGGCGAGAAAGTATATACTTAAACAACCGCCGTTGGGTAGTGAGCCAGGGAAGAAGCAGGGGTTATTTATTTCCGTTGGTGGCAGAAAGGTAGCCAATTTGTTTGAGCCACCACTGGCTACAATAAAAGCCTTATTTAACACGCTTGATATCACCTACGCCGGTGACTTACTCTTCTGGGGGGTAGATAAAAAGGGGGCTATAACCGAACATCCTGATGCTCTACACCAGGCCCTCCTTGCCGGGCAAAAGCTGGTAGAGTAACCGAACGCGGAAACCTACAACTCAAATAATTGTCCAGTTCGAGAAGACAAGGTATAATAAGAAACCCGTGTTAAGACCTACAAAATCACCTTGAAAGGAAACGCCATCAAAAAATCCAGTTTTCACTCGCTTTTCTCAGGATTGATACCTCTCTTTGTGTTGGCACACTTTAGCCATCACGTGCCGACCGCACTAATAGTGCCAGTAGAATGCCAATAGCAGCAAATAGAGAGGCGGAGTAATAAGCCTGGTTGCCGAAGGGCTTGAGTGGCGGTGTCTCCGGCTCCCCGCAGACATACATCTGACCTCCCAGTGCCGAAGCTACCATATCACACGACTTATAATCCCGGTATGGGCCACTCTGCCCAAAATCAGTGATGGAAGCCATAATCAGTCGGGGGTTAATTTCACTGAGCTTAGGATAGTCAAGGCCTAGCGCTTCTAGAAATCCAGGCTGATAGCTCTCAACCACAACATCGGCGGTTTTAATCAGTCGCTTAAATATTTCCTTGCCCTGGTTGCTCTCCAGCTTGAGGCTTAAACTGCGCTTCCCAGCATTTAAATAGCTATGGGGTGAATCTTCGGCTGGCGTCTCTATACGGATAACATCTGCCCCCATATCGGCTAGAAGTCTGGAGCAGAGCATGCCCTTCTCATCAGTCAAATCGAGGACGCGGTAGCCGGATAAGGCGCTATCTATATTCTCTTGCCTGTTCACGGCAAACTCCAATTACAATCTACCGAGTCTATCCAGTGCCGTTTTAATTCGCTTCAAGCACTGTTCCTTACCCAGTACCGCCATAGTTTGAAACAGGGGTGGAGCTGCTGTCCGCCCGGTAACGGCTACCCTCAGCGTGCCGAAGAGCTGACCCGTTTTCAGCCCCAACTCTACAGCCAGAGGTCTGAGCATATCCTCAAGAGGTTCAGTATCAAACACCGCTAATTGCCCCAGCCTCTGCTGTGCTACCTCTAAAGCCTGGCTGGTTGATTGCTGGTTCATATTCTTGCCTATAAGCAAGGAGGGGTCATACTTAAGCTCATCAACGAAGAAGAATTGAGCCAGCTCAGCTACCTCAGCCAGGGTTCGGGCTCGCTCCTGGACAAGCGGCAGGCTCTCTCTCACATACTTTTCATTTGATATTAATGCCTTTCCGGCAAGCTCGTCCGTCATCAGATAAGGTTCCACGGCGGCAAAAAATTCATCGGCGGTTAAGCGGCGAATATACACCCCATTCATCCAGTTGAGCTTATCCCGGTTAAAGATGGCCGCTGTTCGGCTAACCCGCTCCAGGGAGAAGTGAGCTATTAGCTCCTGCCGGGATAGAAGCTCAGTCTTATCATCCAGCGACCAGCCGAGCAGGGCGAGGAAGTTCACCATTGCCTCAGGCAAATAGCCCTGCTCATAATACTCGGTTATGGATACCGCCCCATGCCGCTTGCTCAGCTTACTTCGGTCAGTCCCCAGAAGCATCGGCAGGTGAGCGAACTGCGGTGGCTCAAATCCCAGAGCCTGATACAGAAGGAGGTGGCGCGGGGTGCTGGATAGCCATTCCTCAGCCCGGAGCACGTGAGAAATCTCCATCAGGTGGTCATCAACTATATTGGCGAGATGATAGGTAGGGTAGCCATCCGACTTAAGCAATATAAAGTCGTCAATGGTATTGTTCTCAAATACCATCTCACCCCAAATTAAATCATTAAACCCGGTCTGCCCTTCAAGTGGAGTCTTGAAACGAACTACCGGCGTGATACCCTCGGCTTCTTTGTTAGCTCGTTCCTGTTGAGTCAGGTTGCGGCAGTATCGGTCATAGCCCGGTGGTTGCTTGTGCTTAACCTGCTCGGCCCGCATCTCCTTCAGACGCTGTGGAGAACAATAGCAGTAATAGGCATCCCCCTGCGCAATCAGGCGTTCAGCCATCTTATGGTAGAGCTTCAGGCGCTGCGATTGAAAGTAGGGACCATATTTACCCCCCACCTCGGGTCCCTCATCCCAATCAAGTCCCAGCCAGCGCAGACTGTCAAGGATAGCCGCCACCGCCCCTTTAACCTTTCTGGCGACGTCAGTATCCTCAATACGGACGATGAAGCAACCGCCGTGGTGGCGGGCAAAGAGCCAGGCAAACAGGGCAGTCCTGATATTGCCCACATGGGGATAGCCGGTGGGGCTGGGGGCATAACGGACTCTAACTGGGTTAGTCATTTACAACCTTTCAATTTGTAATTATCAAGGAAAACTACTATAACTATATAAAGAAATCAGCAGAGACTCTTTGCTTTTCAATCGATTTTAAATACATATCTCGAACTTGGTCACACGTTTTGAATAAACACCTTTCCTTGATTCCTCTGAAGACTGACCTTGAAATTTCTCTATGATACTTGGCTTGGTTTTCTGCCTCGGCTATTACGTAAAATTTGGTATAAAAGTCACTTAGTTCGCTAAACTTTAGCAAAGAGTTCCTGAATTGGGGTGTAATCTCGACTTCAAAAGTAAATTTAGGAAAACCTCGGTTATTAAACCACAAAACATCTATAAACCTTACTGATTGGACTATGTTGGGATATGTGAAGTTTGGGAATTCAGAAAGGGTCATTATTTGCAGTAAGGGTTTATTATCAAAGATTGCATTTTTGTTTGGCGAATAAGTATCAAAGCCTTCCATATTACCTATCTCTAACAGCATCCCTTGAATTGAATAATGGGTTTGTTCCTTTTCTTGCTCTTTGTTTTGTGGTTTTGGAGAAGTTGGCAATTTATCTAAATAATCAGTTAGGGCATATATACCTAACCCAATTCTAGTAAATCTTGGATCTCGCTGCACTCTTTCTTGAATAGTTTTAAGTGGGGTCTTACCAGTCAACGCTCGATATTTAGGAAATTCTTTGTAGATATGCTGCAACGAAGCTAAATATCCATTATCTAATATAATTTGTTCGATAGCTTGACTAAAAGTCATTTCGCGATTGGACATTTTTATTCCTGTTAAAGTTTTGATTCACCAACTGGGATCGCTTCTGTTAATTCATAATCCACGATTTCAAGTTGCTCATTATCTCCATCACTAATTTTCTCTTCAGTTTCTATATCAAAAAGTGCCGCGACTAACTTTGCTTCTAAATCCTTTCTCGGCAAAGATGAAACCACTTTAGCCATAATTGTAATTCTATAATTTTCCATATTATACTTCACCTAATTTAAATATAAGGAATCTAAGATTCAACTCTATGTGTAGTTTGCATGGCTTCTCTCTCCCTCCATTCTACCACCCCGTCTGCCAAGATTCTAGCCAATATCCTTTAGTGCCTGCTGTAAATCAGGCGGGAGTTCGGACTTAAACTCTACGTATTCGCCGGTGGAGGGTAGTTTGAAGCCCAGGCGACAGGCGTGGATAAACTGCCGTGATAGGTAGGCTGACTTTACCCCATAGGTTGTGTCTCCCACCACCGGAAAGCCGATAGCCGAAAGGTGAACCCGTATCTGGTGGGTGCGACCGGTCTCGGGTCTGACCTCAAGCAGGGTGTAATTGCCGATATACTTGATTACCTGATATTCGGTGCGAGCCTCCCTGCCCTCAGCCACCACCGCCATGCGCTGTCGGTGGCGGGGGTCACGCCCGATAGGCGCCTCGATAATACCGTTCTCCGGGGTGAGGTGCCCTTTAACCAGTGTCAGATAGGCTTTGGCTACCGAACGAGCCTTAAACTGGCTAATCAGGTTAGCCTGAGCAGCACTATTCTTGGCTATTACCATCACCCCTGAGGTGTCTTTGTCCAGGCGATGCACAATACCCGGTCGCAGTGAGTCACCGGTATCAGGCAGGTCGGGCAGGCGGGACAGAAGAGCATTAACCAGGGTGTGGCCCGGGTGTCCCGGTGCCGGGTGGACAGCCAGCCCGGCTGGCTTGTCTATGACTAACAGGTCATCATCCTCATAAATGCTCTTTAATGGAATCGCCTCGGGAGCCAGGGGGCTGGGTGGAGTGGGGATAGTGATATCTACCTTGTCACCAGTATTAAGTTTGAGTCCGGCTTTGCCCCGCTGACTGTTAACCGTGATATAGCCATCACCAATAAGCCTCTGGGCATGTGTGCGGGAAAGTTCGGGACACCTCTCACAAACATACTTGTCAAGACGGGTCCCCGGTTTATCGGCTACGAAACTGTATCGCTTGGGATTATTTATCGATTCTTACCTCCCTTGGACTTTCTTTGCCAATCCGCATCCGGGTGATAAATCAGCGTTTTTTAGCTCTGAGTAAAGGAAGCAGAGAGTAAGCGAATATAATGACACCGACAACTATGGCCGAATCAGCGATGTTAAATGTGGGCCAGATACCAATATCAATGAAGTCGGTAACATATCCAGAGCGTAGCCGGTCAATCAGATTGCCGATAGTGCCACCAAGAACTAAGCCCAGTGCTGAGTTAGTTAGTCTATAATCCAAAAAGGGGAAGCGTCGATGAAGAAAGAGGGCGTAAAGAAGAATAATGACAACACTGACCAGGCCAACTACCGTCAGGGGAAATGATTGACCATAAAATAAGCCAAAAGCAGCTCCAGTATTGTGGACATGGGTTAACCGAAAGAATCCTGTCTCAGGTAGCGATTGTCCCACAAGCAGATTAGACCTTATCCAGAGCTTGCTGAGCTGGTCTGCAGCCACTACCAGAAGGGCGATGGTAAAAAGGACTGCATTCCGCCACCACTTACCCTGGGGATAATTTGCTTTATGCATTCTTTGCTTGAAGAGCCTTACAACTCAAGCATTGGCTTGCCTGGGGAAGTGCTTCTAGTCGGGCTGGGTCTATAGGTTTGCCACAAACATCACAAAAGCCATAGGTTCCTTCATCAAACTTGTGTAAAGCGTGCTCTACCTCAGCCGAAAGGTCTCTTAGCTGCTTCTCTGAGGCTAGCCTCTTCTCTAACTCGGCAGCCTCTGTAGCCTCCTCTTCCCTTTTACCAAAGGGACTACCCTCTCGTCTCTCCTCGACAGGACGGACATTAGCCTTTAATTGCTCTAATTTCTCAATTAAGTACTTTTGTTCACTCTCTAAACGAGAGCGAAGTAGATTGAAGTTGGTAGTCACTTCTTTTTCCTTTCACTCACCAGTTAAACTTGAGATTAGAGTTAACGGGTAAGCTATTATACTTAAGCGTTACTCAAGAGAAAAATAGTAGGCAGAACGTGATTAATCGAGCATTGTCCGCAATTGGCGGATAGTACTGACTGCCTGCCCACGCCAGTGATTATTAGCAAAAATAAAGGTCTTTTCAGTTACACTATTTAGCTTTTGAATCTTAGGTAGCCACTCGCTTAGCTCTGAAGGGCTATAGCTATAATCATATCTCTCATAAGCCTGCTCATGCTGCCACCATTTAGCACTGTTACGCCCGTGAAAGCGAATATAGCCTATCTTGCTGGTTGCCTCAGCTAGTGGTGGTATAAGATTAGGTAGCCGGGGTTCATCAACACAGCAGTAGCCCAAATCCTGTTGACGAAGCCAGTCAAACACCTCACTCCTTATCCATTGGGCATTACGGAATTCAATCACTATCGGCAATTTGCCCAACTGCTCCTTAAACAGCGCCAGGTAATCCCAGTTGTGGTGGTCGAACCTGAAACTGTAAGGAAACTGAGCCAGGATACAGCCCAACTTCCCAGCAGCAATGATGGGCTCTAACACTTGGCAAAAAGCCTTAAAAATGGCAGCGTTATCTTTCCGTTGATGGGTCATTTCTTGGTTTGCCTTGAAACAAAATAGAAAACCTTCACCCGTTTTCTCTGCCATCGCTTTTAGGCTAGACGGTTTAGGTAGAGCATAAAAGGTCGAGTTTACCTCACAGGCATTAAATTCACGGGCATAATAGATAAGCCATTCCCGCTTGGGCATAGCTACCGGATAGAAGTTTCCTACCCAATCATTATAGCTAAACCCTGAAGTGCCAAGGAATATCATACCTTACTTTTAGTATACCCTATTTACTCTATTTGTCAACTCTATTGGTTAGAAAGCGGTTGCCTCTCTAGCACACATAGCATATAATCGGTATAATATAGAAGGAGCTGCTGGTGAACCTTTCGATTCAATTAGCCCCCAAACATAAGCAAGGCTTGCTACTGTCTAACCCGGTGATGACCGCGGCTGGCACCTTCGGCTATGGCACAGAGTATAGCCATATGTTTGATATCCAGAGGCTGGGGGCGATTGTGTGCAAAGGAACTACTCTTGAACCCAGAGATGGTAACCCCCAGCCGCGTCTAGCTGAAACAGCTTGTGGCTTGCTTAATTCAATTGGGCTGCAGAATATTGGCGTTAAAGCCTTAATTAGAGAAAAGGCGCCGCTGTGGGCAAGCTGGCGTGTGCCAGTTATGGTTAATATTGCCGGGGAAACTATTGATGATTACGCCCAACTGGCTGCTAAGTTAGACGGGGTGGCCGGCATCAGCGGTATTGAGGTAAACATCAGTTGCCCCAATATTAAAGCTGGTGGTGCTGAGTTTGGAGCCAGTCCCGAGTTAGCCGCCGAGGTAACTACTGCTGTTAAAGCCGCCACTTCTCTGCCAGTATTGGTCAAATTAACCCCAAATACCGGCGATATTATAAAGGTAGCTGTAGCGGTGGCTGAAGCTGGAGCTGATGCCATATCCCTAATTAACACCCTGAAGGGTATAGCTATTGACATCACTAGACGTAGACCCTTATTAGGCAGTGTAATCGGAGGACTATCTGGACCAGCCATAAAACCGGTGGCATTGCATATGGTGTATAAGGTGGCTGGTGCCGTAGAGTTGCCAGTTATTGGCTGTGGTGGCATCACTACCGCCAGTGATGCTATAGAGTTTATCATGGCTGGTGCCAGTGCTATTCAGGTAGGCACGGCTAGCTTTACTAACCCGAGCGCCCCGCTTGATGTCCTTGAGGGAATAGAGCAATTTATGGAAGAAGAGGGGCTGGAGGATATTGCCGAGCTTATTGGTATTGCTCGAAGGTAGGCGACTACCAGCTTAATCTGAGCCTGTATCGGCAAAGACACCTATCAGAACCAAGCTTGGTTATCATAATATAGCTACCAAAATTGAGCATGGAGAAGCAAAATTATGGCTCTTATAGACCTAATAAAACGCAGAAAAAGCATCAGGGATTTCCTGGATAGACCTGTTGAGCGAGAGAAGATAATGATGTGTCTTGAGGCGGCAAGGCTAGCCCCCTCTGCCTGCAATTCACAACCGTGGAGATTTATAATCGTGGATGATATGCAGTTAAAGAATAAGCTATGCCAGGCTACTTTCAGTGGTATATATTCGATTAACTCCTTTTGCAAAAAGGCGCCAGTTATAGTTGTCGTCATCTCCGAAAAGTCCAAGTTTTTAGCTAGAATCGGCGGAATGTTCCGAGGCACAAAATACTATCTTATAGATATAGGTATAGCTATTGAGCATTTTGTACTCCAGGCTGAGGACTTGGGCCTTGGAACTTGCTGGATAGGCTGGTTTGATGAAAGTGCAGTAAAATCAATATTAAATATCCCGCGGCGTAAAAAGATAGACATCCTAATAGCGTTAGGCTATTACGATAGGGAAAAGGTGCGTTCAGGACATGGTAGGGAGCCAATAGGTGAAATCGCGTCGTTTAACTCCTATCGAGTCCCGCTTTGATGTTAGTGAGGGAACGGGGTAGTTTATGGAGAAGCAGGGGATTTAGGATATCACTCTAGCTTATTGGTGCCGCCAGGCACTGAACGACCTCGGGGACTTTATTCCTGAATGTTTACCACGGTAATTTTGAATGTGGTCGGTCTCGACTTGCCCACAAAAATATAGAACAGACAAGGGTCACGGTTGCCAGCGCGGCACCGGTGATGGTGAAGCTGAGGTAGAAGCCAAACCGGTCAATGAGAGAACCTATTACCGGCGTTAGTATGCCACCACCCTCCATGCCGGAGAAGTAGTAGATGCCAAGTATTGTCGAGCGATGGCGCTCTGACGTCTGGCCAACAATATAAGCTTCCGCCACCGGCATACGCATGATCGCAATCATACCAATGGTAAGTAGTAGAGCGCCGAAACCCAAGCCATAGGGCACGAGGTTCAGCAGGTAGATGACAGGACCAGAAATAAGACACACTGCCAGTATCACCGGCACACTTCCCAAACGGTCAGAGAGATAGCCACCCAGAGGGCCTGCCCAGAGTCCGGCAGAATAGATAATGGCTAGAAAGACTGCCGCTGTTTCCTTGCCAATACCGAAGTGGTCAACCATGAATAGCGGGATGAACGCTATTGTAGAGAAAATCAGCGCTGAGGTGAAGGTGCTTAGAATTATAAACGCCACTAGGCGGCGCAACCGGCCTGGAGTGAATGGTATCCTGTCATGACTATCAGTTGTTCTATGCTCGGCTCTCTTCGTGTCTACCTGCCGGCCCAAGAGTACATAAAATGCGATTCCGAATGCAATAATGGGAATGGCTAGCCCGATAAATGAGCCGCGCCACCCCCAGCCAGTGGCAATGGCAATGCCGATGAGTGGGGTCAGGAAGTAGCTGGCACTACCGCCAATCTGGTGGAACCCCAGTGCCCGGCCTCGGTTCTTTGGCTTAACCGATGCTGAGATGAGCGGCGGGGCGGATGGATGATAGCCACCACCCACCACTCCCATTAGTATCAGGAAAGCAATCATTATAATATAAGTTTGCGAGAGACCGACTAAAAGCCCCGCCAGCGCTACACCGGAGATGCTTATGGTAATCAGTATGCGGGGTCCGAGACGGTCGGCGAGCCAGCCTGATGGCAGCTGGCTGATGCCATATGGCAAAGCGAATGCTGAGAATACCAATCCAGATTGGGTGTAATCAAGGACAAAGTCGTCGCGGATAAATGGCAGAAGCGGCACTATTAGTGCGGTCGGCACGTGATGGCTAAAGTGTGCCAACACAAAGAGAGGTATCAATCCTGAGAAAAGCGAGTGAAAACTGGATT
>JABUBP010000404.1_pt1 | contig 12008 bp, 11 predicted proteins | sample 7240331 | NCBI WGS metagenome assembly JABUBP01 (sample SAMN07256347, study PRJNA390944) | subsurface metagenome | isolation source: Methane hydrate marine sediment | place: Pacific Ocean: Eastern North Pacific, ODP site 1244 | collected 2002 | reverse complement strand
TATGATGTCAATGAGTGACAGATTCGGCTTAAACCTCCACTCAGTTTATTCGTTTCTTATGGGTCATATCTCAGTAACTAGCTGGGGACAAATAGCAATTATTGCTCCGCTGGTCATCGGGGGTATCATCGGTGCCCAATTTTTCGCTTTCCATTTGAATGCTTTTTCTTTGGGAGAAGAGGGCGCTGCCTATTTAGGTATTGAGATTGAGCGAGATAAAATACTCATCTTAGCTTTAGGCTCTCTTCTCACCGCAGCCGCTGTTTCTATTAGCGGGTTGGTTGGTTTTGTTGGGCTGGTGGTGCCGCATGCTGTGCGCCTGAGCTTGGGACCAGACCATCGGTTCCTGTTACCAGCTTCGGCATTAGTCGGTGCTGCCTTTTTGATTATTGCCGACCTTTTAGCTCGTATTCTCCTAGCTCCTGTGGAAATTCCGGTAGGAGTTATTACGGCTATTGTTGGAGCTCCTTTTTTCATTTACCTGTTACGGCATAGTAGAAGGGAGTATGCTTTTTGATGGTCAGCTTACAAGTTCGGCAGGTTTACTTCTCCTATCTTGATGGACTGGTATTGCGCAGCATTAACCTTTCTATTAAGGCTGGCGAGATGGTGGGCTTAATCGGTCCTAACGGCTCAGGTAAGACCACCCTGATTAAGCTAGCCAGCGGCGTCCTGAAACCTAACCAGGGTGAGATTAAGCTGGATGGCTCTAGCTTAGGTCGGTTGAACCGAAAGTCTATAGCCCGCAGTGTAGCTGTGGTTCCACAGCAATTTAATATTCCCTTTGCCTTTACTAGTACCGAGGTGGTGATGCTGGGACGAACTCCTTTCCTTAGAGTCTTTGCCGGGGAAAGCGAAGTTGACAAGCAATTTGTCTCTAATGCTTTAGAGTTAGTTGGTATTAGTGAGTTGAAGGAGCGTCGTTTTGATGAGCTAAGCGGTGGGGAACGGCAGAAGGTTATTTTGGCTATGGCATTGGCTCAGCAGCCCAAGCTGCTGCTTCTTGATGAACCAACAGTGCACCTGGATATTACCCACCAGGTAGAAATTCTGGAGCTGGTAAGAAGGCTTAATGTTGAGCGAGGGCTTACTGTTATTGCGGCTATGCATGACCTTAACCTGGCATCGCTTTACTTTGACCGCTTAATCCTGCTTAAAGAGGGTAAGGTTTCAGCCGATGGCACTCCAGCTCAAGTTTTAACCGAGGCTCGAATAAACGAGGTCTTTTCGGCATCAGTTAGAGTGGAGCCACATCCGGTAACCGGTGTTCCTCACATCGTGATTATGCCTAAGGGAAGTGTTACCAAGCGGCAGTAGTTGAGACTGTTTCCCTTCCTCCAATATTAATCATCAAAAATAAATATCTCACCCACAGTAGTTTTCAAGGCCTTAGCCACATTATGTGCTAACCTTAGCGAAGGGTTATACTTTCCCTGTTCCAGAAAGATAATAGTTTCCCGCCTGACTCCCACCAACTCAGCCAGTCTTTCTTGTGTCAGGTTATACTTAGCCCGGTATTCCTTTATTCTTGTTTTCATTGTTACCGCTGGAAAAATATCTCCCCGGTGTCTTTCACAAAGCCTTGCTGAATAGTCCTTTGATAAACATAACCAGGCTACCAATGAGCCCTACAGCAAACGCCAGAGGGGATATAAAAACTGCAATGACAAAGAACACTGGCTCTTCTATATCAAATAGACCGCTTAGTGCATTGTGTAGGAAGACACTAATAATAAAAGCACCTAACGATATTCCAGCTACCAGCAGGAATATCCTCAGCATTCTTAATCTCCCTTCATCCAACTTGGGTTTTACCCGGTCATAGAAGAGATAAGAGAACAGATATACTGCCCCGCCCGATACGAATAAACCACCCAGAACATGTACTGTGTTGGGAGTCTCAATTATTCTTACGCTGAAGGGTAGCATTAGGAATGCCAAAGCAATGATTAGGAAGATAAACCCGTTTCGTATTGATTTATTGGTGTTTTCTCGTACCCGCTCATCAATTGGTGGCAGCTTTCTCTTTCTTATTAAAGACCAGAATTCGCGATGACCTAGGAGCAATGCTCCCATTACGAGAGCAATCGCAACGTAGTATGCCCTTAGCGAGATAAGTATAATGGCCACTATCAGGGCAGTAATAGAAACGACTAAGAATGCTCTCTTCGATTTCATCATATTACCTTATATTACCTCAAAGTGTTTTCTTCGAAAGCAGCCAAGAGTTAAAGAGTAGCACGCTAGCAATGAGATATGGGAATCCCACCATTAGCCAAGCTAGGAAATGATTACGCCCGGCACAAAGGCCTATGTGGATACCAAATCCGGCAGCAGTTAAAACTAGCAGTATGCTAGCAAATCGCTCTCGCCACCAAGATACAATGCAACCGGCCAGCCCAATTACTCCAAGTACGCCTATTAGACTACCTTGTATCATGTCGGTTTGGCTGGTTGTTTCCCAGGCTCCAGTTAGAACTTCGTCAACAGTTGAGCCAATCAACATGGCTAGGATGAACCCGGCGGCGAGTAACCCAATTACTCGTGCTGCCCATCTCATTCTTTTCGCTAGACGATGTTGGTTACTCCTTGGCATTGGTTACCTCCTTATATTAGGTTGGGATTTCCTATACTAAATATTTCGGATAGATACGCAGAACCTTCACCCTAATTGGTAGCCTTGACCTCTGTAGCTGTATATTTCTAATGTTATCTAATTCTAACATATTTTTAGGCTCTTGTCAATATCTTCAAGGGACTTTTCAAAGATTCTAAAAAATGTTTACCCACCAATGGACAGAGTTAGACACCGGTAATAAAAGTTAGGCTATTTTGTGTTTGTTTTATTTGTCTGATATAATGGTGGCGATTTTCTAGGAAGGGGCTAGATTGAAACAGGAAGCAGTGATTCTTAATCCCAAGGATAATGTGGCTACAGCCCTGTGCAATCTTAAGGCAGGGGATATTTTACAATTGAGGATAGGGGAGCGGACACTGGAAATAAAATTGAGAGCTCAGGTACCGTTTGGTCACAAGTTTAGTCTCGCCCAAATAGCACCGGGCTCTCCTATAATTAAGTATGGGGAGGTGATAGGCACCTCTACTGAGTCTATTCAGCCTGGGGATTATGTTCATGTGCATAATGTAGCTAGCACCCGGGGACGGGGTGATTTAGCTAAGGTGAGGAAATGAGCTTCCAAGGGTATCGCCGTCAGGATGGTTCCGTAGGCACCCGAAATTATGTAGGCATTATTTCCACAGTTAGCTGTGCCAATGATGTTGCTTGGTGGATCTCTCAAGAAGTCAAGGGCTCTGTTCCATTTGTCCACGGTCAAGGTTGTGGCCAGACCCAGCCTGACCGCGACCAAGTGACCCGAACTCTCATCTCTCTAGGATGGAATCCTAATCTGGCAGGAGTATTGATTGTGAGCCTTGGCTGCGAAGCAGTTTTGGCAGACCAAGTAGCAGCCGGTATTGCTAAGTCGGGTAAGCCGGTGGAAATGGTTGTAATCCAAAAGATAGGTGGTGCTAAAGCAGCTGTAGCTCGAGGCACATCTTTGGCACAAGCTATGGTGGCTAAGGCATCAAAATTAAGAAGAGAGGAATTTGCTGACTCAGAATTGGTGCTCGGTGTGAAGTGCGGTGCTTCTGACACTACCTCAGGTTTGGCCGCCAATCCGTCAGCTGGAGCTACCTGCGATTTGCTAATTGATAATGGTGGAACCTGTATCTTTGGGGAGACTACAGAATTCATAGGGGCTGAACATATCCTCGTTCGCCGAGCAGCTACTCATCAGGTGTCAGAAAAGATTATGAATATTGTGGCGCGTATGGAGAAGCGGGCCATAGCCATGGGTTTTGATATAAGGGGCGGGCAACCTACGGCTGGTAACATTGCTGGTGGGCTAACCACTATTGAGGAGAAATCTTTAGGAGCGATGGTCAAAGGGGGCAGCAGACCTATCCAGGAGGTCTATGAATATGGGGAAAGGCCCCAAGGTAAGGGGCTGTTTATAGTTGATACTCCAGGGCGGGAGCCCGAGTTCCTGACCGCTCTAGCAGCAGCCGGAGCTCAGGTTGTTGTTTTCACTACGGGGCTAGGAGCTCCGCAGGGCTTCCCGTTTATTCCGGTTATCAAAGTTACGGCTAATCCGGTTACATATGAGCGACTCTCAGATCATTTAGACATGCTTGTAAACTTAACCGGGCATACTGACTTTGCTGAAACCGGGCGCATCTTATACCAAGAAATCATAGGGATAGCCTCCGGGAAGCAAACTAAGGCTGAGATATTAAACTACGGCAACTTCCCCAATATTTTTACCATAGGTCCTATAATCTAACATTGCCAAAGAGATAACTATGAGTTCTCAACCCAAACCTCATATTCTTTTCCGCCGTGAGGAGATAGAAACCACGGTTAAAAGACTGGCGGCTGAAATCAAGGAGGATTATCAAGGTAAATACCCCCTTCTGATAGGCATTCTTAAGGGCTCTTTTATGTTTATGGCTGACCTGATTCGGTTTCTTGATTTCCCGCTAGAAGTGGAGTTTATCAGATTATCCAGCTATGGACGTGGTAGGAGCACTCCAGGGGAAATTAAAGTGGTGCAGAGTCTTCGCTCTTCAATTAAAGACAGGGATGTATTAGTAATTGAGGACATAGTGGATACCGGACTCACTATTTCATTCCTCCTGGATTATCTACGGAAGCGAAAGCCTGCCTCCTTGAAGCTGTGTGCTCTGACTGATAAGCCTTCCCAGCGACAGGTTCCGGTTACTATTGACTACCTGGGGTTTACTGTTCCTAATAAATTCATAGTAGGCTATGGTATAGATTGGGATGAGAAGTTTCGTTATCTTCCTGATATATGTTTTGTAGAGGTCAAGGATTAGAGTTGTCTAAATTAGGTCACTTAATCTCAGTAGCTAAAGGTGAACTTCCCGCAGACCTGATTCTGGCTAATGCTAAGGTGGTGAATGTTTTTACTGGTGAGATAGAACTGGGCAATGTAGCTATTTGTGGGGATAGGATTGCTGGGGTGGGGGATTATCACCAAGCTAAGCAGGTGCTGGATTTACAAGGCAAGTATCTGGCTCCTGGTCTTATCAATGGGCATACTCACATAGAAAGCTCTATGCTTGATATTGGTCAATATGCTAGAGCAGTGGTGCCGCGGGGCACTTTGGCAGTGGTTACTGACCTACATGAGATAGCTAATGTCTGTGGACTTGAGGGTATAAGGTATGTTCTGCGTTGCGCCCGTCGTTTACCCCTGGAACTTTTCTTGATGGCTCCTTCCTGTGTGCCAGCCACTCATCTGGAGACCTCGGGGGCTAGCCTTGAGCCTCAGGCTCTTCGTCAAGTTCTTAGGTGGAGGGGCTGTATTGGGCTGGGGGAGGTAATGAATTTCCCCGGTGTGCTTAGTGCTAATGAGAGCATTCTGAGTAAAATTGACCTTGCCCGAGGCAAGGTTGTTGATGGTCATGCCCCTGGTGTTACTGGAAAGAACCTTAGTGCCTATATTGCTGCTGGCATTTGCTCTGACCATGAATCTATCTCTCTAGACGAGGCTAGAGACAAGCTAAGGCAGGGTATGTATGTGATGATTAGGGAGGGTTCGTCGGAGAAGAACCTGGATGCCTTACTGGCTTTGGTCACCGATAAAACCTATAAGAGGTGTTTGTTGGTGGTTGATGACCGTAGTTGTGTTGACCTACTTAGGGATGGTGATATTGATGCTGTGGTGCGAAAGGCGATTCATCTAGGACTTGACCCAGTGCGGGCTATTCAGATGACCACTATCAATGCTGCCGAATATTTTAGGCTTGATAGGCTCGGGGCAATAGCCCCCGGTTATATCGCTAATCTAATTGTGATTGGTGACTTACCCAGCTTGCAGATAGACATGGTCTTTTATCGAGGTCGCCTGGTAGCTAGACAAGGCACACCTTTATTCCCTCTATATCAATCCAGTGCTGGCGGATTAACTAAGACCGTAAATATTAAGCCCTTTAATATAGAAGCATTGAGGCTCTTGGTTTCGGGGGAAACTGAGCCGGTTATTGAGCTCGTCCCTGGTCAAATAATCACCAAAAAGAGGATGGAGAGGGCTAAGGCTTCCAATGGCGCTATTCTGCCTGATATTGGCAGAGATATTCTGAAGCTAGCGGTAGTGGAGAGGCATAAGGCTACAGGCAATATCGGCTTGGGGCTGGTTACAGGATTTGGCTTGAAGGGAGGGGCCCTAGCTTCATCCATTGCCCATGACTCTCATAATATTATCGCCGTCGGCACTAATGATAAAGATATATTTACCGCAATTAAAGAGATTGAAAGGTTGCAGGGTGGTCTGGTAATAGTTGCCGAGGGCACGGTATTAGCCAGCTTGGCTTTACCTATCGCTGGGCTATTATCTGATGAACCGCTGGAGACAGTGGTGAGCAAGTTGGAGAAGCTGGAACAGTTAGCTATGGATTTAGGAACAACACTACGCTCGCCCTTCGCTACCCTTTCCTTCCTAGCCCTACCCGTAATCCCTGAACTCAGACTAACTGACCTGGGTCTGGTCGATGTGAACGAGTTTAAGTTGATTAGCTTTTAGGATAGTTTGAAGCTTTATTCTGCTATTGTTAAATGAGAAGGATATGGTGCTAACGGAATTCTAAATACCACCTCTTCCACCAATCTCCATTCAGATAATTCTTTTTGTTATACCCCATCCTTTTAAGAACAGTCCTAACTTCATCTGGAAGTTCTTCCCATGACCCTACCATCCATTCGATTATTCGTCTTCTAACTGGGAACATGAGTAGTGGGAGTAAAAACCAATAAACAAAAACGGCAATACTCCCGATTATCCAATTTTCAAAAAGAATTAAAACACTTCCTATTATGAAAGGTATAAGCCATCCATGTACAAGCATGAAGTGAAGTTTACGAGGGGAACCAAAGATAATTGGTGAGTATACTGGAGAAGCTTTCAGTCCGATGCCTGAATATAATTGCCAAAATATGGCTATAAGTAGAAGTATTATGCCGACAATTAGCAACCACATACCAAGATTGTAGTATTGACCATTCTAGTATGTCAATTCACATGTAAACGAAGTGGGCTGGGGCAGGAGAATGGGTAATTGGTCATGGTTGTTTACCAGTAAAAATTTTGTAATTTTCAGATATTAGGCTTGCCATAGCAAAATGGAAAGTTATAGCTGAAACTTCACTTTAAGGTTTGCAACGTTTTCTAGCAATTTGACGAAAGATTCTCGGCATCTTTGGTGCATATCCTCTACGTCAATACCTCCGTGGTGTCCTTCCATCATCTCGACATACTGTTTGAGGTTTTCTGCTGCTTCATCAACCCTGCGTGGCAAATTTATGTCATCAAAAGCTTTTACCGCGTCAATAAATCTTACTGCACGGATCATCATAATTAAATCATCAACGTCATGTTTTATGAAGTATAGGGAAGTATTGTTGTCAAAATCCATAATCTTCCTTGTAGTAGGTAGCTTGGCGCTTATACTTCTGTAGTAACTCTTAGCCTCATCAGCATCTTGGTCTCTAAATACGCCTGGGCTAATAGTCATACCGAGGCGTTGCTCATACACAGGAATAAAACCAGAGATAATATAGTATCCGTATTTCTTAGCCATTAGACTAATTTGATTTTACCTTTTATGGATATTATCAATGGGAATGCTAGGGGCGTCAAGGAGGAAGCCCGCTGCACATCTAGTATAACCTAGACTTAACCCATAAGCCCCACGCCGCGAAACGGCGCTCGCCGGGGCTCAGACGAGTGCCATACACCTCACAATGAAGCCTTCGCACTTTCCCCTACTCGGCGGGGCGCCACGTTGAGAATCCGGCGCTTCTAAAAGGCTTACTCCCCCTCCCCTGCCCTACCATCATCGGTTTAGTAAGAGACGACATGTTGAAGTCGCCATAGAAGGGTAGCCTTAGCCCTTCGCATTAGAGATAGAGTCAAATAACCCGACCCTTTCCCTTGTCTACCGCAGAGGGTAGACAAGTTTAGAAAGTCGATGTTCTACAGAGATGTTAAACCTATTTCTCTACCGCCAATGCCTCTATTATCCTCCATTTTGCCTTTGGTCGGTTTGACAGTACAGCCAAGATATGCGATATTAATATCGCTCCAGGTAATCAGAGCAGTGGTGATAGACTACTGAAGTGGTAACCGATTAAGCCACCTGAAAAGGAGTTAGGCGACCGAAAGGGAGCTGAAACAACTGAGCAGGACCCAGCTGAAAGGTATCTATCAAGTGGAAAATCCGGGGTGCGATGGTTATCTGGGGCGCTTTATTTTTAGTGGCTTGCCGTTAAGTCTTCTAGGGCAGGCTTCTCGAGTTCAAGAACACCGATGAAAGGAAGATTACGATACTCCTCTCCGTAATCTAACCCATAACCAACCACAAATTCATCTTGTACTTCGAAACCCACATACTCGAGAGGAACATCCGCTATCCGACGTATTCGTTTGTCTAATAGGGTGCATACGACTAGACTGGCCGGCTTTCTTGATCGCAAATAATCCAAAACGGAATTGAGTGTCAGGCCAGTGTCCACTATGCCTTCTACCACAATGACGTGTCTACCAGCAATGTTCATATCCACATCTTTTGTAATCTTGAACATAGAGTGATCGCTGCCACTATAGTAAGACATCGTTATGAAGTCTACGTCAAGAGGACTGGTTATGTGACGAATCAAGTCAGCCATGAAGCAGATGAAGCCTCGCTGCACTCCAACCATGACTGGACGCTGCCCGATATAGTCCTTGGAAATCTTTTCAGCTAGTGCCCTCACCCTTTCCTCAATTTCAGCGGGGGAATATAGTACCCGGCTGATACTACGAGCTCGAGTATGTGCCAGTGGGCCACAACCATATCTTGCCAGCAGACGGTAATACTCATTTTTGTGAAGTAACATTATCTTGACTTCAGGGTATAGCTGCTGGAGTTGGCGTAACTTACGGTTCTTTTTTGTAACTAAACTCTGCTTAAGAGTTGTAATTTCTATATAGAGGTCGAGACTTGGCAGATAGAAGTCAGGAGTAAACATTTCCGTGACCCTATCGCCATCCCACTTCAACGGAAAAGAACGAGGTTCGTAAACCCACTCTATGCTGTAGAAGTTCAGTATTTGGGCAAACTCCTCCTCGCTGGCGTGAGCAAAGGCTGTCATATCAGCTTGCCACAGTGTTGTCGCTTTAACCTCAGGTCGACCTTCTTCATGCTCTGCCTTCCGCTTCTGTTTTTCTAATGTACTCCGTTGAAGAGCGACAGCGGTTAAGTTAGCCATTGTGACCGCGAAACTGATATCCTGATTGGTAAAGTCAGTGCGTTCCCTAGCGTAGACCCTCAGACTGCCCGCTACTGTGCCAGCAACCATGAGTGGTACGCCTAATATAGAGGCAATCTTAGCTTTGGCTGCTAGCTCAGAATACTGGATGCGACTATCGCAACCGACATCGGCGATGGCCACTGGCTGCTTCATAATTACTTCGGTCAAGCTTTTATCAGCATCCATCAAACCCTTGCGTACATAGTAATCTGGTAAACCCCATGAGTAGGTGTGCACAAGCTTCTTTCCACTGGAATCAAGTAAGACCAGCGAGGCACTGGTTGTCATGGCCCTAGCTATTCCACGAACAATAGCCATCATCACCTCTTTCAGCTCTTTATCAGAATTGACCAAAGCTGTCAGCCGACGAAGTGCCCTGTAATAAGCTCGTTGCTTTGTTGCCCCCAATCCGATCCTCCAGATGCCATTTTAGGTATCTTAAATCTATATGTCAAAGAATAGGGATAAAAAGCTAGCGAATTGTTCTCTATCCCTGGGAATAGCCCGTATTTTCCCATAACCCCCGTTTTAGACTCGAAATCATGCAGCTGGAACACGTAATGTCTTGAGTTATGTCTCACCCCAGGAGCCCCACGCTACGAAATGGGGCAGGCGAAATCCGTTATGAGTACTAACCACCTTCCCGTTGTGAACCCGATAATATGACTCCATGACTTAGGTTCATGGTGTCGTCCTATTTGCCAAAACGCCCTATTGTAACGAGGTAACAAAATAAGCAATTGTGATATCGATTGAACAAAATGCAATTTTGTTGCATACACAGCTCATTAATGTTTAAAAAACGTTCCTTTTTTACTTGTAATTCTCAGACGTAAGAGTTAGGCGTGGAATTGAGTGCACCTTTTTATGGGCAATGAACAATTCGTCACTTTGTTACCTTCACACACTCACAGATTCTGGTCCTTATGTGTAGAATAATAGATTACGGTGAAGAGATGGGGAACCGGTACAAGTATGCCAAACCAAACGGTGCTCGGTAACAAGCCACTTGGCTCAATAGAGGGGTCCAGACCAGGTGACGGATGACTGATTAGAAAGTTTGCTCCACCACTACAATGGTAATTTGACGACCACCTGGGTACCTTTGTTTGGCTCGGACTTAATCTCTAAAGTACCGTGCAGCAACCGAGCCCGTTCGGATATTCCCATGAGACCAAGCCTGCCGACACTGGCTAGGTCTTCTATCCTTGGTGGCAGCTCAAAGCCCTTGCCATTGTCACTCACCGTCATCATAATGGTATCGTCCCCGAACTCCAATTTGACCATGGCTGTAGATGCCTTAGCGTGTCTTCTGATATTAGTTAATGCCTCTTGAGCGATGCGGAACAGTAGTAGCTGCACTTCGGTGGGGAGGCTTCGCGCATTACCTATAACTTCAACATGAGCCTTAGTTCCATAGTTCTTTTCCATGTCCTCGGCCATCCACTCAAGTGCTGGTAATAAGCCCAGGTCATCCAGTATGCGTGGTCTTAGGTCTTGGGCATAGTGCCGAACGTATTCTAACGCTTCAACAGCTTGGCTATGCAAGGTTTCTAGTTTCTCCTTAAGCGCCTGAGATTGCCTCGGTCGATTACTTAAGATGGTTGCGTCCAAACGCTGGGTGAGCAGGAGCAAGGACGAAGATACCTCGTCGTGCAAATCTCGAGCAAGGCGCTTCCTTTCTTCCTCCTGTGCCTTGGTGATGAGTTGAGCATAAAAGTGCATATTTTCCTGCAATTGCTTTTCTTCGGTTGTATCTTGTAGGGTCTCTATGGCACCCATTATTCCCCCATCTTCATTTTTCATAGGGCTTGCCGTAAAATGAAGCCATTTTCCGTGGTCACCGAGCTCTGGAAAGAAATCGTCGGCTTCATAGGCACCATCAATTAGGTAAGATTCCTTATATTTACCCTGATAATATGCTTCAATTTCCTCTGCGGACGTTCCATCTACAATTAGGTCAGCCATAGTTGGCCTCTTCTCAGTGTAAAATGCCTGCCATTGCTTATCTGTCCCGACTATTTCCTGCGCACTTATGCCGGAAAGGGATGCGATGGCTGTATTCCAGTGGGTGATTTTATGCCCCTTATCGATTACAAATGTTGCGATAGGAGAACCATTGGTAATCTTTGAGAGCATCTCCTGTAATTGCTTTTCTTCAGTTATGTCTCTTGCAACATGTTGGAAGCCCTTTGGCTCTCCATCAATTAAAACTAGGCTAGTAGCCATCTTTACTATCCGCGTTTCTCCGCCCTTCACAAGGAATCGCTGCTCGTAGGGTTGCTCGAATTCTTTCCCCGTGAGCAATTTGCCCCGGACTTCTTTTGTCAAAGCCAAAAACTCATCACTAAGGAACTGGGTAATATTTTTGCTAGCCAATTCCTCTAGGGTATATCCGCTAAGCTTTTCTAATGCTCTGTTTCCGTCCAAGAAATTACCTTCCATATCCTCAACCCACATGGCGTCGCTGGCATTCTCGAACAGGTATCGGTAGTCTTTATCACTCAGCTCAAATTTCGTTTCCATCAATCACTCTCTCCTCTGGGGTATATCATCAAGAGTAATATAGCCCTCCCTCAACCCCTTGATTATAGCTTCAGTGCGGGAACCGACCCCTATTTTGTTAAAGATATTGGTC
>JABUBP010000403.1_pt1 | contig 12009 bp, 14 predicted proteins | sample 7240331 | NCBI WGS metagenome assembly JABUBP01 (sample SAMN07256347, study PRJNA390944) | subsurface metagenome | isolation source: Methane hydrate marine sediment | place: Pacific Ocean: Eastern North Pacific, ODP site 1244 | collected 2002 | reverse complement strand
CAACGTGCCGGCTATCATGAGCATACGGCTCCTGCCCTCCCGGCGAGAGCGCATCATCGCCTCGTTCCTGGTAACGATGGTTCCCTGCTCGGCCCGAACCGTCATCATCGCCGGGATTGTGGCGGGCTTCGTCGGCATCGGAGCGGCATTCAGTGTCTATGCCATCGTTTTTGTCCTGATCCTCATCACGGGGCTCGTCCTCTCCCGCGTGACGCCCGGGGAGCGGTTCGGCATGATCATGGAGATGATGATGTAGAAGAGGAGGACATACGGGAACGCTATCCCGAAGCCCGCCTGAAGCGCGAGCAGGATGGATATACCCAGTTCTTCCGCAAGCGCTGGCAGCCCGAGCGCGAGGAACGGCTGCATCGCAAACACGTTGAAGAACTCCACGATCACCTCCTCGAGGAACGTGCCCACGGTGAAGACCAGGAGGAGCATCCCCACCAGGATGCCGATGAGGATGGGGATACCCGGGAACGCCCGCGTCAGGATGCTATCAAGGTCGGTCCGGGGGAGCATCGCCTCTTCCTTGAGCGTGAGGTCGGCGATCCGGTGGGCGAAGTTGTGCCGGTTGGCCGCGATGATTTGAGCGGCCGTCATCCGGTGCCGGGACTCGATCTCGTCGGCGATTGTTCGTGCCGCTTCGAGCAGTTCCGGGTTATCGCCGAACCCCTGGAGTGCCCGGAGGCTCTCCTTCCGGTCGACGCCGAACATCTTCGCGAGGCTCCGGACGGCGGCTTCCACGTGGTGGTCGTAGGGGATCTCCACCTTCGACGGCCGGGTGGCGGCAAGGGCCGCCGGGATGATCCGGTCGATGTTCTTCCCCTGCGACGCGGCCGTCAGGATCACATCGACGCCGAGGAGGTCGCGGATCGGGCCGGGGTCGATCTCGAGCCCCTGTTTTATGGCCTCGTCGGCCATGTTCAGCACGACGACCATCGGGAGGCCGTACTCCGCCACCTGGAGGAGAAGGTAGAGATTGCGTTCCAGGCGCGTGACGTTTACCACCGCGATGACCGCATCGGTGTCCTGCCGGTCCAGGAACCCACGTACCAGGGCTTCCTCGTCGGAATCCCCTTCCAGCGAGTAAATGCCGGGGAGGTCCACGAGATCGACCATCTCGCGCTGAAAGCAGGTGTTGCCCCGCTGCAACTCGACGGTGGTCCCGGGATAGTTGCTCACCTCCACCCCGAGGCCGGTGAGCTGGTTGAAGATCAGGGATTTGCCCACGCTGGGATTGCCGATCAGCGCAAACCTCATGGACACGACTCCACGATGATCGATCGTGCGATCTCGGGGCTGATGGCGATATCGCACCCTTTCACCCTGACCACGACCGACTGGTTCGCGAGTTTCCGCCGGATCTGCACGATCTCACCGGGGAAGATGCCGAGGTCGAGCAGCCTCAATCCCCGCCGGGGCCCCCGCATCATCGCCACGCGGACGGTATCCCCTTCCTTGCAGTCGAGCAGCGTGCAGGCGTCCTGCCCCCGGCAGCGTCCCATACGCCCCGGCGGGGATTGGGCGCCGTCCATGTAGGAGGAGAGCCGCTCGATAGTCTCGTCGGAGATGTCGTGCTCGAGCGTGCAGGCCTCCTTGCTTGCCGCATCCGCATCAACGCCGAGCATCTCGGTTAAGAAACACTGGAGGACGCGATGTTTCCGCGCCACCACTGACGCCACCAACGATCCCTTCTCGGTCAGTCTGACGGCGTCGCCGGTTGCCCGCTCCAGGTATCCTTCCTCGATCAGGGAGGCGAGCGTCGTGTCGGCGGTTGCACTCCCGGTGCCCAGGGCTGCCGCTATCTCCTGCAACGTCGCCGACTGCCTGCCGTTTCCCGTGATCGTGAGGACTGCTTCAAGGTAATCCTCAAATGTGGAAGGAAGCATGCTACAATTTCTTTCATTTCTACAAGTTTATGGATTTGGGTAGTACCACCGGGATCAGGATGCGATGAGGAGCGGGTTCCCACCACCTCCATGGTGAGCATTAACGTCTATATGGTTTCGCGGACGATCGGTGATCATGAGGACCCCGGAGAGGCAGGTCACGAACAGGGATGTTGCCGATCGGCTCGCGTTCATGGCCCGTCTGCTCGAGATCGCGGGAGTTGACCGGTACCGGACCGGGGCCTACGAGCGGGCGGCGCGGCAGGTCGAGCGGCTCTCCCTCCCGGTTGCCGAACTCGATGAGGAGGAACTTACCCGTATCCCAGGCATAGGAGTCCGGATAGCCGGGCAGATCCGGGAGATCGCCACTACCGGGTCGTTCGGGGAACCCGAAGATCTGCAGGCCGCCATCCCCGGGTCAATCATCGAGCTGCTCGGTGTTGCCGGGGTGGGGCCCCGGACCCTGCACACCCTCTGGAAGAGACTCGGCATCCAGACGGTGGATGATCTGGAGCAGGCGGTGAAGGGCCACCGGATCAGGACACTCCCGGGGTTCGGCGCAAAGAAGGAAGAGGCGATCAAAAGAGGTATCCAGCAGTTCCGCCAGAGGTCGGATCGGATGACCCGCCCACAGGCTGACGCCGTGCTCGATAGCGTGACGGCGCTGTTCCCTGACGGACAGTACGCGGTTGCAGGGAGTTACCGGCGGGGGGCAAGCACCGTCGGCAGGATCGAACTCGTCGCTACCGGGGACAGAAACGCCCTCGTGCACCGCCTTCGGGCCGCTGGCGATCGCATCGCCAGCGAGAGCGCCGAGGTGGTCTCGCTGTATGCCGGCGGTGCCCAACTGAACGTCCGGTTCACCGAACCCGACCGGTGCGGCACCGCGCTCCTCTGCGCCACAGGCTCTCGTGAGTTTGCGGCTCGCCTCGCCGAGGTGGCGCTGGAACGGGGCTACCGGCTTGACCCCGGCGGCCTTGCGGACTGCGCGAGCGGCAGCCTGCAGACATTCGGGAGCGAAGAGGAGGTCTTCACGTTCCTCGGGATGGCAGCCGTTCCGCCGGAGTTGCGTGAGGACCGGGGCGAGATCGAACTCGCCCTCCGGCACGCCCTCCCCGATCTGGTCGACCTTCGCCGGGTGCGGGGAGACCTTCACGCTCACACCACCTGGAGCGACGGCCACCAGTCGCTTGAGGATGTGGCAGAGGCAGGGGATGCCCGGGACTACGAGTACATCGCTATCACCGACCACTCCTCGCGAGTGAGCCCGGAGGCCCTCGCAAAGCAGCAGGTCGAGATCGAGCGGATCAACCGGCGGCATACCTGCCAGCTTCTTGCCGGGAGCGAAGTGGACATCCGGAGCGACGGCAATCTCGGGTACCCGAACCGGGTTCTTGCAGACCTCGACCTGGTGATCGCCTCGGTCCACTCGGGGTTTGCCCAGGATCAGGACGTACTGACCCGGCGCGTTCTCACCGCGATGGAGAACGAGCACGTCGATATCATCGGTCACCCCACCGGGCGCCTTCTCGGCCGAAGGCCGCCGTATGCAATCGACCTTGTGCGGGTGACGGCCCATGCGGCTGAGACAGGAACTGCGCTTGAGATCAACGCGTCGCCCCACCGGCTCGACCTTGAGGATATTTATATCTGGCGCGCGAAGAAGAAAGGAGTGAAACTGGCTGCAGGAACCGATGCCCACAGGACTGACGAATTTTCAAATATGCGCTACGGTATCGTGCAGGCACGCCGGGGATGGTGCACCCCGGACGACGTCTTAAATACCCTCTCCCTATCCGGGTTGCTGGAGTGGAGGTCGTGATCTACCGGCTCTATGAGAAGATCCTCCTCCGGGACCTCCATACGCTCCCGGAACACATCTGTTTCATGATCACCGAGCAGGATATGCTCGACGCCCCGGGCAACCTCTACCTTGCCGCCCAGTGGTGCCGCGACCTCGGGATCGGGAGTGCCATGTTCCACATCAGCACCGCCGATCCGGCCCGGCTGGAACGGTGCCTTCCGCTGATCCGCACGGTCTCTTCGATCGCACGCCTGACCCTGCACTACCGGGACCAAAAGGAAGTCAGCGGGGAAGGTATGGACGTGACGGTAGCGATCGGGAAGAGCGGGCGCCAGGAGATCGCCGGCTGCGTGAGAAGGATGGCCGAAGACGGGGTAGATCCAGCGTCGGTCGACGAAGACCTGCTGGAATCGTACCTCACCTTCAACTACGAGCCTGACCTCGTCATCAAGACGGGCGGCGACCACCTGACCGACTTCCTCATCTGGCAGTCGGTCTACTCCGAACTCTTCTTCCTCGACGTCAACTGGGCTCTGCTCAGAAAAGTGGATTTTCTCCGGGCACTCCGGGACTTCCAGTCGCGCGCGCGCCGTTTCGGGCGGTAGCCACGGGTTATCCCGGACTTAGCGGCCGCCGTCAGGAATGCTGGCGCACACGCTCCTTAAGAAGCATGCGCTGGTCATAGACCCGCATCGCCCGCAGGAGATCGATCTTTCGGAACGCCGGCCAGTACGGGGCGCAGAAGTAGACAGCAGACTCGTGGCCGTTCGCGAGCCAGGGAAGGAAGTTGGATGTCCGGCAGTCGTTGCCGGTACGGATGATCAGGTCGACAGGGGGTATGGGTTCCCCCCGGTTGAGGTGGCTCTCGACGGTCGTGGTGCTGATGGTCCCGGGATCGATGATGCCCCGGTTTACCTCGTCGAGGATCGATCGGGCGGCGTGCACGATCTCGTTCCGGCCACCGTAGGCAAGCGCGATGTTGACGGAGTAGTCGGTGTAGTGCAGCGTCGCCTTCTCCGCCGCTTCGATGGTAAGAAGGAGGTCGTCGGGAAGGAGGGACCGGTCCCCGATCATCTGCACCCGGATATGGTTTTTATGCACCCGGTCGTCCCTCAGGATCGCAATAAACTTCTCCTGAAAGAGCGCAAAGAGCGACGCGAGCTCGCTCCTATCCCTCCGGAAGTTCTCGGTGGAGAAGGTGTAGAGCGTGATGTGCCGCACACCGAGCTCGCATGCCCAGTCGAGGATCTGCTCCGTGGTATCCGCCCCGAGCCGGTGTCCGACCGCCATATCGAGCCCCTGGTCCCGGGCAAATCGGCGGTTGCCATCCTGGATCACCGCAACGTGCCGGGGGATGTGCTTCACCTGCCACCGCAGGTAACGCTCGTAGAGGGCGTCAATCCCAGATCGGAGTGTCAGAGCGGCGTCACCTCGACCACCATCCCTCCATTGGGGTAGCGCTCGACGACATACTTCCTGCCCGGCAGCCCGGCACAGTGATCGGCAAGCACCCACCACGCCAACTCGATTCGTCCTTCGCAGACCGCGTAGTCATCCTCATCAAGGCTCTCCAGGAATCCATCAAGAGCACCTGCCGGTTCGAGCACCCCGTACACAACAGTCCCGTCATCCGTCACCTCTTCAAACGGACGCGCAGTATTGGCAGCGATCCGCTTTAACCGTTCCCGTAGCTGGACCGAGTCCTTGAAGACCGACGAGCAGAAGTGCACTTTGGGGTCGGCAGAGAGTTTTTCCGCCCACTGGCGGGCGCCCAACACAGCGTTATGCAGACCGTCCTCGGGTTCGAGCCCGCGTTCGCGCATGGCGGCAGCACAGGTCTCCCCCCACTCCAGTTCGTTGATGTTGAGGAAATCGAGAAGCGGCAGAGCCGCGGCAAGATCCTCGATTCCCGGGAGCGCCGGCACTTCGATGCCGATCAAAAAGCCCATCCGGCGGGCGAGGACGGCGGAGCGGGCGAAGTCGGTCTCGAGGATGCGAGGCCAGGATTCGTGAGGCGTGTGCAGCCGGATCTCATCGACCAGCCCCTGCAGGCGTCGAAGCATGGGTTCGTCCGGCGCAAGACCGGTGTAGAGGTGGATCTGGTGGTCCGGGCCGAAGTGCTCCTTGAGAAGCCTGCAGTACTCCACCACCCGGTCGAGTTCGAGCAGCGGTTCGCCGCCGGTGACACCGGTGCCGAGAGCGCTCATGCTCTCCGCTTCCTCGATGGCCTCGGACGGTGACGAAACCCTCCGTGTGTTCGCAAACACTACGTCCCGGCCTTTCCGCTCACGCGAGAGCGGGCAGTACCAGCAGGTGCGATGACACCGGCCGGTCACGAAGAGGACCATCTTTGCTCCCTGGTGGCAGAGGACGCATCCCGGGCTCAGGAACCGCCCGCTGGTGCCCACTTCCGACTCCTGCGGCATGTTACATCACTTATGGGGGGGCGAAGGAGAAAAGGTTTGACGGTGCCGGAGTTCTCCCGCCGGCGGAGCCCCTTCCGGGAATATACGAACACTCCTTTTCGGTTTTATCCGGCAAAGCCTGCACAACGATCAGGACCGGGAAACTGCGGTGACGACAAAAAAACCACGGGGTTATGTCGTCCCGTTCACAGACGATTGCCCCCTTCCGAAGTCGCCGATTAACACAGGGAGCGTCACACCAGACCGTCCGGCCCCCTCACCCTCCCCTCGTCCACCAGCTCCGTATAGTCGTCGAACCAGTAAGCCTCCGGGTTGCTCTTATAGACCATGAACCGCCCGCGATCCTCCGGGTTTGCCGCCTGGTTGTATTTGAAGTACGTGAATTTATCAGTCCTCCCCAAAACCTCAATCTTGCCGGTGGCATGAGATATCACGAATCTGGCCCGTTTCGCAAGCCCCGAACAGATCGACCGGGCCTGCTCGAAGATCCGGTAGGACTCCTCCACCGGGACCGTAAACGTCCGGTTGCCGGTCGTGGGGCGGCACTGGAATACGTAGTAGGGATTGACACCGATGAACGAGAGTTTATTGAAGAGCCCGGCGAGCACCTCCGGGTCGTCGTTGATGCCGCGGATCAGGGGCGTCTGGTTCATGACGATTGCTCCGGCTTCCTGCAGGAGAGCGACCGCACGACATGCGGCGTCGGTCAGTTCCCTCGGGTGGTTGAACTGCGCCATGATGTAAATGCGCTTCTCATCCAGGCTGTAGTCCCGGATCATATCCAGCAGCGCGGGGTCGTTCGTGATCCGGAAGGGATCGTATGCAGGCATCTTCGTGCCGATCCGGATGATCTCGACATGATCGATATCCCGAAGCCGGCGGATGATATCAAGCAGCCGGCTGGTCTCAAGGATCAGGGGGTCGCCCCCGGTGAGCAGGACGTTGTTGATCTCCGGATGATCCCGGATGTAGGCAAGCCCGGGGGAGATGTCCTTATTCACTTCGCGCGCATCCTCGATGAAGAGGCGCTTGCGGAAACAGTAGCGGCAGAGACCGCCGCAGAGGTCGCTGACCAGCAGGAGAGCAGTCTCCCGGTACTTGTGCTGCAGCCCCGGCGCCCGGGTATACCGGTGTTCCGATGACGGGTCAGGGTGCCCCCAGGGCTCAAGTTCTTCAAGGGTCGGTACGATCAGCCGCCGGATAGGATCGGCCGGGTCATCCCAGTCGATCAGCGAGAGGTAGTAGTCGTTGGACCGGAACGCAAAGAATTCCGTTACTTGTGCAAGGTCGGCACACTCCTTTGCACTGATACCGGGGACTGTATCGAGCGATGATATGTAGATTGGGTTCACGGTATCGCCGATCGGATTTCGGATATCATATGTCGTGTTCATGGGAATACCTCCAGATCGACACTCTCCAGTGCAGGATACGATCCGCAACAGTCGGGGACAGCTGCATGAGAGCGAAGATCAAGATGAAATCCGATCTACGCGAAAGAGTTCATGAGAGTTTCATGCTCTCATACAGGAAACCATCGCTCCGACATGCGTCACAGAGTGTCGGATTACGTTTTGTAGCTGAAACGGATCCTCAGGATATTTATATCTTCGGTTGAGGGTGCAATACTCCAGGAGAATCGCCCGTCCCCCCATGAAATACGGCAGATCCCGTATTACTTCTTCTTCTTGGCCATTGAGAGTATATCCACCACGTATTTACCTTCCTTTTCCAGTCCGACAACGACCTCATCCGACCGGGCCAGTTTCTCGATGTTTAATTCGTACGAACCGGGACCGAGGATACGGATGCTCTCAATCCGCTCAAAGACCTCGATCTCCTCTTTTCGTCGATCCTGCTGGACCTCAAGCACATCCTGACCGGTATCCCGGGCGATCTCGTCGAGGGTCTTCTCCTTCAGCACGTCGTCGTGCCGTTCGGCCTCACGGATGTAAAGAAACTTCTTCCCGCCGCAGCTCGGGCATCCTTTCAGTATCTTCGTCGAACCGTCCTCGAACTCCCTGCCGCATTGCGTACACTTGTGAGGCACATATATCACCCGTAATACCCGTTCACCTTGAGGAGGAGACCCATGCGCTGATGAAATCCTTCTCCTTCTTGAGCGTCTTGAGCTGGTTTGCAGGCCCGATCACGGTCAGCCGGGCCTCGGAGCGCTTCCCCCCGAGGAGTCTCCCCAGAAAACCATTCGGGGCATCTCTGACTGGATAGGTCTCCATCTCGATTCCAGAAAACCCGTCCGGCGCGATCTCCCGCATCGTGATCTCGATGAGCTTGCTCTGCTCATCCGGCGCAAGACCCTTCTCCAGGACAACAATGTTCCCTTCCATGACATCGTCGAGGATCAGGCGGATCTTCTCCATTGCTGTGAGCCGGTCAAGACGCTCCGCCGAAATCAGGTCTATCTGTACACCCTGTATCATCTCCATCACCCGAAATATGACGTCATATTCTCGTACAAGTCATCCACGTTGGTCCCTTCAAGGCCGGATATTGAGATCACAGGGTGCTGGGGAAACGCACTCTTGATCCGCGCGGCTGAAGCATCAGGAAGGTCATTTTTGTTCGCGACGATCAGGACCGGGAGCTTCCGGCTCTCGATGATCCCCACCAGCATGATGTTCACCTGCTGGAACGGGTCCAGCGTGGAGTCGAGCATGTAGATGACGCCATCGATATCCTCACGGAGCCAGTGCATCGCCTCAGCCACGCCCTCGGTGGCCTCCCGCGCCCGCTTGACCGCTTCCTCCTTCTCGATACCGTATTCAACGAACTCGTTATAGTCGATCTTGGTCGTCACGCCCGGCGTATCAACGATATCGATGGTGATCGTGTTGCCGTTCTGGCCTGTGATGGTGATATCCTCCTTGCGCCGTACGCGGCGGGTTTCGTGAGGCACCTCGCTGACCGGCCCGACTGCATCACCGACCCAATCCCGCGCAATCCTGTTCGCAAGCGTCGTCTTGCCGGCATTGGGAGGTCCATAGATCCCGATGCGGCAGGTCCGCTTCTTGAAGAACGCCTTCAAGAACCCCGAGATCTTTTTTTTTGTACGAACTAAGAACGTCATTAAGCTCCCTCAGGTAGGCCAATTTGCCTATACTTAAGTGAGTTATGTCACTCACAAATAAATATAATTATATGTTCCGTCCGGCGCATTCTCCCTATTTTGGAGACAAATAGCAATCTCGGAGTGTGAGAATTCTTTTATACTGTTGAAACCTAGATACACTTGCACCTGGAGAATCGGCCCTTATAGCGACCAGATTAGGAGAATCCGATGATGAATAATAGCGATGCCATCCGCTTTGAGACACGCGTACCAGTCAGGGAGGTCATGCAGAGCCATCCAACGACCCTCGATGTGGGGGAGACAGTCGCCCGAGCGGCGCAGACCATGTGCCGCGATGGGGTCGGCAGTTGCATTGTACTGCAAAATAACCTGCCCACCGGGATCGTCACGGAGGAGGATATCAACTGCAAGGTCGTGGCAAAAGACTTAAAACCGAGCAGCATTCACGTCAGCGAGATCATGAGCACCCCGCTGATCACGATCGGTGCCGACAAACTGGTTGGGGATGCCGCAGCAATGATGGTGAAGCACCGTGTCCGCAGGCTTCCTGTCGTTGAGGATCAGCTGGTTATCGGTATCGTGACGGTCAGGGATATCCTCACCGTCGCGACTGAAGTGAACGAACTGCTGGCAGACCTCATCGAGATCAACCGTGATGAAGAGTACGCAATGGGCGTCTGCGACCGATGCGGGAACATGTCCGCTGATCTTTCGCGGGTCGACAACCTTATGCTCTGCCCCGTCTGTCGGGAGGAGGAGCAGTTGCTATGAAAGTGGCCTCAAACCTGATGGTGGAGATTCCCACCCTGCGCTACGACGACTACGTCACGAAAGCACGGAGCGTTCTGCGGGAAGACGTCTTTCGTGAACTCTATGTCGTGGACGAAAAAAATCGTCTGATGGGCTATCTCGACATATCCGACGTCCTGCGGGTGATAGACACCAAGTCAAACGTCACCATCAAAGGTTTTATCCGTGAGGCCGCTCAGGTCGCCCCGAATACGCCACTTGCGGAGGTCGGCCTCGCTATAATGAATGCCTATACAAACAGCGCTGCGGTCGTCAATGAAGACGGTGTATTCCAGGGGGGGGTGCTCTTCTCCGAACTCTTCCCCGTCCTGATCTCCCGTCGCGACATCACCGGGAAGGTCGAGGCTGCCATGTCGCGCCAACCCGTCACCTGCGCGCCGGATGACCCCGTACACCGCATCTATAGCCTGATTGTCTCCAGCGGCTTTACCGCGTTCCCGGTGGTGCAGAAGAAAGAGATCATCGGCATCATCTCCCGCCGGGATCTCCTGCGCGCCGGAAATATCCGCATGTCGGTGAAGAATCAGGCCGACACCACCGTGGACCGGGTGATGACGACACCCGTTATCACGGTGACGCCGGATGATTCGCTGGCGACAGCGAGCCGACTGATGGTCAACCATGACATCAGCATCCTCCCGGTCATCGACGAGAGAAAGAGACTCGTCGGCGTTATCGACCGCCATGACGTCCTGAGTAGCCGCACCTCATGAGGGCATCTCCGGATACTACAATTCCAGAGGAGTGATATCATGCAACCGAACCCCAATAACTCAGATAAGAAACCGGCTGACAGGCTCCTGAAGATGCCGGGCAAACGCGACCGCGGGCCTATCGACTTCAAGACGAGGATCGCCGATCATGAAGGCGAGATCATGGCGATCGCTACCCGGGACGTCGTCACGGCACAGCGAACCACCACGATCATCCAAGCAGTCGAGATCATGACCCGGGAAGGGTTCCGCAGGCTGCCGGTAGTCGATGCGGGGACGCACCGCCTCCGGGGGATCGTGACCGTCAGCGACATCATCGACTTCATGGGCGGCGGCGACAAGTTCAACCTCGTGCAGGTGAAGCACGGAGGGAACTTCCTCGCTGCCATCAACGAGGGTCTGCGCGAAATCATGACCCCGCAGCTGGTTACCATGCCCGTCACCGGGAACATTGCCGATGCGGTCGATATCATCGTCAACCGGAACATCGGCGGGATCCCCATCACCGACACTGAAGGAGAGTTGAAGGGTATCGTGACCGAGCGTGACGTGATGAAGGTGCTCACCACCGAGCACTCGGGCCGCAGGGTGGAGGATATCATGAGGTCATCGGTACGCGTCACCAGCCCCGCCACATCGGTTCTGTCTGCCTGAGCCGGTAGGCGATATCCTTCTTGGTGAGGATGCCCCGGAGTTCATCCCCTTCCATGACGGGGAGCCTCGAGACGCGGTGTTTAAGCATAAGGTTTCGCGCATAGGCGACGTTATCGGTCGGTGCAACGACGTACACCGGAGTGGACATCACATCAATGGCACGCATTCTCTTTTCACTCCTCTGCAAATGCTTTCACAAGGTCATATTCTGTCACGAGTCCGACGAGGTGTGAATCCTCTATGACGGGGAACGCCCCGACACGCCGCTGGATCATCTCGAGGGCGGTGTCGTGGATATTCCGATCCGGTGTGGTGGTGTGGAGTTCCCCGGAGAGGAGCAACCGTACCGGCGCCCCCATAACCTCGGCGGAATCTCCGGTCGTCAGCTGCTCGAAGGCCTTGCCTTTCCCGAGATAACTCATGATATCGGTGGCGGTAACAATGCCGCAGAGAACATCATCCACAACGACCGGAAGCCGCCTGAACCTGCACTTCACCATCTCCTTGCAGACGTTGCCGATCGGGGTGTCGGGGCTGGTGACGCGTACCGATGACCTCATGATATCCTCCACCCTGCGGCCCGAGTGCTCGGTGGTGAGCACCTTCATCACGTCACGCT
>JABUBP010000402.1_pt1 | contig 12028 bp, 6 predicted proteins | sample 7240331 | NCBI WGS metagenome assembly JABUBP01 (sample SAMN07256347, study PRJNA390944) | subsurface metagenome | isolation source: Methane hydrate marine sediment | place: Pacific Ocean: Eastern North Pacific, ODP site 1244 | collected 2002 | reverse complement strand
TCTCCTGCACAGGGACTAACAGGAGGACTGAAAGCAGGCATGAACATTGCTAACATTCACGGCGAGAATGTGGAAGATGTGTGGGATTCAAAAATAGGTATTTGTGCTGGAGGCTTTATTACCTGCAGCCTCAGTGATCTGTTTTCAATTCAGCCAGAACTCCTATTCACCATGAAAGGATCAAAAGCGGAAGAATCGGGTATGAAGGTAACGATGAAGCTGAACTATCTGGAAATCCCGGTTTTGGTTAAACTGTCGATACCAACTCCAGGAACTGTTAAGCCCAGCCTGTTTGTTGGTCCTTCTTTAGCCATAAAACTGAGTGGCAAAGCTAAGGTTGAATATGCAGGAGAATCGGAAGAGGCAGACATTGAAGACCTCAAAAGCACCGACTTCGGGTTAGTTTTTGGTGGGGGTGTTGATTTTGCTCTTGGCCAGGGGAAACTCACGGTTGACGCTCGGTACACTTTGGGATTAACAACAACCCGCGAACCAGAAGATCCCGATGAAAAAATAGATATGAAGAACGGAGCGATTTCAATAATGGTGGGCTATTCCTTCTAACGATAATGAATCACTTGACCTGACATATAATAGAGGCACTTTGCCAAGCAAAAAATTTTGTGCTACAGACAAGCCCCCCCTAGAAATATTGTTTCTTTATTCACCGCTAAGATCTTTTATCTTTTTCGGGATGAATAGCCGGTTTCTAACGGGGCTAGCAAAGTTGTGTGGCGCACTTTTTCCTTGACTGACTCGCTATTTCAATGATGGACGTAGATTCTTCTTGAATCTACGCCAAACATATAAACCCCGTTAGATGTTTGCTATTTGGAAAGACCCTATTTTAGAAGGAGTTATCCACAATTTCCTACTATTCTGGAAGCCCCAGTTTTAATAAAACAAAGGCAAAAACAGGACAAAAACACAAAACCTAAAAGATTTTCTAAAAGATTCACAAAAATTTTACATAATTGTTAAATTAATAAATTAAGCTTATATTGGTAGAAAACCGATAAAGGCAATCTCCGAAAAAATCGGAGAGCGCAAAGCAATGGGGCCTTTAGGTCAATAGATGATGGCCAACAGTCAACAGATTCAGTGTTTCTGAAAACTGCTGACAGCTGACAAAAGAGGGCTCGCCAGGCTGCCGAAGTCAATTAGGTAGTATGGCGAGCTTTTTATTGGAGCATAAAAAGTAGTTGGAGTGTCAAGCGAAAGCTTGACCAAATGAAACACTTGGAGTGTCAAGTGAAAGCTTGACTACTACCCGGACTTGCTGCGGCGAAGTTATGTAGGATACCGCGAGTTTTTCTCTTTATAGTTTAGGAAAGGAGAAAAAAATGCGAAAGAAAATTTTATTCTTTTGGGTAACAATTTTGGTATTGAATAGTAGTTTTGCCTTTGCCCAGGATGCAAAGAGCTTGTTTGAACTGGGTAAAGGTTATTGGGATAAGGCAAAGTATAGTCAAGCAATAAAAGAGTTCCAGAAAATAGTCACTGGCGACCCTGATGATGAGCTGGCTGATGATGCCCAATTCTGGATTGGTAAAAGTTATTATTACCAGTGGGATTTGAAAAGAGCAATTATTGAATATCAAAAAGTTATAGACAAATATCCAGATAGCGAGTTAGTAGATGATGCCCAGAGATGGATTGGTGACTGTTACTATTTTGGAAAAAAGTATGAACGGGCAATAAAAGAATATCAAAAAGTAATAGACAAATATCCACAAAGTAACAACGCTATTATAGCTCAATACCAGATTGGCAAAAGTTATGAGAAGTTAGAAGACTTACAGAATGCCAGGGATGCCTACCAGAAGATATTAACGAATTACCCAAATAGTAAATGGATTAATCAGGCAAAATTTGAGATAAGAAGAGTAGAATACCTAATGAGGAAGTAGGCCGTTTTGACCGATAGCGGATGGAATAAAAGTCGGGTACAGATTTAAAACTACCTGAAGGAAAGGAGGAAGTGATGAGAAAAGTTGTTTTGGTATGTTTGGTAGTGGGCTTGATTAGTTCGCTTGCAGCACGCGAAGTATCAGCAGAGAAAAGAAAACTGAGCATGGCACTTAACTGTAATTATTTCGCTGGTTCTTTCTCTTATAATGAACAGAGCTGGCGGAGTATCGATTGGCCTTCTGAATTGTTCAACAAGGAGTACTATTTTGAAATTTCGAGATGGTACCCTCAGGTAATTTTTCCAGAACTGAGCATGAAATATGCATTTAAAGCTGGCTCCTGTGGACTTTCTTTCGGATATGCGTTTATGAGCCGGAGCGAAAAAGATTGGAGCAGTACTTCTAATTATGGTATTGGCGATTACAACAATGACGGTATAGATGACGACGTAGTAGGTTATTCCACTATGACTATTACCCAGAAAATCAGTTTTGTCCCTGTTTATGGATTTATGGAGATGAATATTATCTCTAATGAAAAGAGAAGATTGTATCTTGGCACCGGTTTTGGTGTGAATTTTCTGCAAGTGAAGGAGAAGTATGCTAACGAAGGAGAGACAGTCTCCTTCGATTATTCCGACGATGGAACCATTGATGAAACAAAGACCACCCCGGCAAAAACAGTTAGGGCAAAGGCATCCAAGGCAGCGCCTTATGGCCGGGTTTACCTAGGCATAGAATCGGTGCTCACGCCAAGAATAAGTATCCATAGCTCGATAGGGATGCAATTTGCGGTTGCAGATATGGGAAGCAAAAGTGTAGAGAAAGTCGGGCGAGTTGATTTTGGCCGTTGGAATATTTCAGGGAAGGTATTCAATCTGGGCCTTAATTATCATTTTTAAAGGGTGGACTGAATTATAAAGGGATGGATAAAGATAGGGAAAAAAGGGTCAGACCATGAGGTGTGAAAACAAGGATTTTGAAAAAGAGATTGGAAGAACAGAGGAGAAACTGTTTGGTGATGTTGATATGTATCAAGTCAAGGCCTGTCCCCAAATTCAAGATAAGACGAGGAGAAAGAAGTGGTTAAAAAATGTGTTAATGCAAGACCTGACCCCGTTTTTTGGACCCCATAGTTGAAAATAGACTTGACACCATTTTTGACATTGCAAGATCTGACCCTCAGGACGACCCAGGGGGTATCCCCTGATTGTCTTGTTTGCTTTCGAAAAAAAGGAGACGAATATGTTGGAAAAATTTTCAAAAATTGCAGTATTTTTTATATCGTTTTTGCTTGTGGTTAATGTTGTTTTAGCAGAAGATGTAAATGTGCTTTTTAAAATAACGAATGACTATTTTAAAGAAGGAAAGTATTTAAAAGCTATTGAGGGTTTTTCGAAAATTATTGAGATGGCTCCTCCAGGGAATGAAAGGGAGTCAGCCTTTCTTAGAATAGCTGAGTCATATGAGGAGTTAGAACATTATGAAAAAGCAATAACTTTCTATAAACAATTCATTGGCGAATATCCAGAGAGTTTTCGTGTCGATAATATGCGCCTTAAGATTTGTTATTTGTATTTTAAGTCCGGAGATTATGAAAAGGCAATTTCAGAAAGTCGAAAGTATATTGATTTTTATATCAAGCAAGAGGATAAAGTAAAACGAAGAAAAGCTCTTAATTTTTATGAAGTCATTGCAAATTCCTATAAAATGCAGAATAAATGGGATGAGGCAGAGATAATTTATAAAGAGGCATCTGAGAAATTTCCTGAAACAGACGCTTTACGTCCCCTTGCATATCTTTATACCCAACGAGGTAAATTGAGAGAAGCCCTGGCTACCTACAAGGAGTTATTCAAACAATTTCCTCAGATGGCTGAAAGATATAAAAGTACAATTGAACGAATTAAAAAAGAGATTTCTGAATGGGGAATGATTAAAGGGAAAGTGCAATTGAGTGATGAGAGTAGTGATGACCTTTCAGGGATAGTAGTTAAAGCTGAAAGATTAAGTTTTGGTAATTATAGCCCACGTGGAAAGACGGTTTTTACTACTAAGACTGATATTGAGGGTTCATATGTACTGAAAGATGTTCCTCCGGGTATGTACAGGATAAGAGCACAGACAATAGGTTATGTTATGCAAAAAAGTCCTAAGGTAACAATTCATAAGAAAATGAAGAAACAGGTTTGTAACCTTGTGCTTTTCAAAGAAGCAAGGATGAGAGGTCTTAAAGAACAATTTGCTACCGCAGAAGAATGGAAGGGAAAAGCAAGAAGGAGTATTAAGCCAGAAGATTGTGAAAAAGCGATTTTGGCGTATCAGAAGGTAGTAGATATTTATCCAGACTCGGAAGAGGCTGCTCTTAGTCAAAGAAATATAGGATTTTGTTATGAGATGCAGAGAAAATGGGATAAAGCACTTGAATCTTATCAGAAGGTAGTTGATAATTATCCGAATTATAAAAACATTCATAAAGTAATGGAAAATATAGGAGATCTTCATGCTTTGTTAGGTAATTCTAAGAAAGCATTATCTTGGTATAAAAAGGCATTAAAAATGTATCCACCATATGAGGGGAAGGCTTTTATAAAGAAGAGGATTCAAGAGATGACAAGATAAGTCGCCTTCGGCAACAACCCCTTACCTTCTCCCCAGGGGAGAGGGGAGTTTTTCCTTCCTTCTCTCCTAAGGGATAGGATGAGTGAAGGAAAGGAGGAGAATAGGTGAGTTTAGGGAATAAAAGGTTTTGTAGAATATTTGCAGGGGTGGTTATTTTGTTACTTTTGGAGAGATAGTTTCTGCTTCTATTTGGGAAGGTATAGTTAATACAAAAAAAGAAGGCAGTTTACAAAAGCACTCCAGAAGAAAATGCGTCAGTGAAAAAGGCTGTTTTATAAAGGGTTAATAAAAGTACAAAGTAAGACCTGACATCATAGGCGTTAAAGGGGGGTATTTTATGGAAACAGTCCGATTAGGAAATCGTAGTCCATGGGTAACGATTTGGACAATGCCAAGAGCAACTATTCGAAAAATACTTGATACTAATCCAAAACATATGGTGTTATTACTTGCTATGCTTGGAGGTTTTGCATATGCTTTGAGTAGATTTTCCGGCGGAGATATAGATATTGTTTTCCCCGTTCCGATCGTTTTGCTAATTTGTACTATTGTAGGTTCTATAGGTGGTGTGATAAGTCTTTACATTGGAGGTGCGTTGTTGAGTTGGACGGGTAGATGGATAGGGGGTCAGGCGTCTCCTACTTATGTGAGGGCTGCAATTGCTTGGTCATATATTCCTCTTATTTGGGCATTAATCATTTATATCCCAGAATTTGTACTGCTCATGAAAAGATTATCTATAAATAGAACAGTTGATATTAATACTAATCCGCTGTTATTTTTTACTTTGTTTGGGTTCATCGCTCTAAAATTCATAGTAGGAATTTGGGCTTTTATCATATTTCTAAAATGCTTAGGAGAAGCACAAAGGTTTTCTGCCTGGAAAGCTCTTGGTAATTTGTTTCTCGGTGGTGTGGTACCCATGGTTCCAGTTATGATTGTTAAATCTTTTATTAGCTTGTAACTGTTCTTTTAACTAAAGGGTTGCGTACTAATAGTCCTAAGTGCGAAAGACCAAATAAAAATTGTTATGAACAAAGCAAAAACAGGACTTTACTTACGCTATAATCAAACATGGAGAACATGTAGATGAAGTTAAAACATCGTTGGTTTCATAGATTATTTGCAGGGGTTATTATTTTATTATTTTTAGGAGAGATGGTTTCGGCTTCTATTTGGGAAGGTATAGTTAATACAAAAAAGAAGGCAGTTTACAAAAGCACTCCTGAGGAAGATGTTGTGGTGAAGAAGTTATTTTATGAAGGATTAAAATTAGAGGAAAACCGAAAGTATAAGGAGGCAATAGAGAAATTTAAAAAGATAGTTGAGAAATATCCAAACAATCCTGATGCACCAACAGCTCAAGAAATGATTGGTTTTAGTTGGATGCTTGCAGGGATGTGTGGAGTAGATGAAGCTGATGACAGGATGGAAGAGGCTTATGAAGAATTAAGGAAAGTTTATAAGGATAGTTTGGCTAGGGTTTTTGGTTTTGTGAAAATGATACATTTTGCACGTCATAAAGGAAAGCAAAAATTAAGTATATTGAAACGCTTGAGTAGAAAGAAAATGCCGCCTTTACTTGAAGCTTTAGTGTGGTATTGGATGGGGAATATGTATGGCAATTATGATGAGTTTAGAAAAGAAAGAAAATGGTATAGAAAATTTATGGAAAAATATCCTGACCATCCATATGTACCCAAGGCTCAATATCTCACTGCGCGAAGTTATATTAGGTCTACTTATGGATATGAAAAGAAGAGGGAAAAAGACCCTGAAAACTGGGAAATGGCAATAAAAGAAGGAGAAAAAGTAGTAAAGAATTACCCGAAAAGTCGCTGGGCAGGTGAAGCACAAACAGAGTTAGTAGCTGGCGGCTATGATAGCTTACATAACTATAAGAGGGCGATTGAAGAATATCAAAAGGCATTAGATAATTATGACCTTGACGCTTATGATACTTCGAATCAACCAACAGCACAGGTTTTGACTAATATGGCACGTAATTATGAAAAAATAGGAAAATGGAAAGAGGCAATAAGATGCTATGAAAAGATAATAGAGCTTTACACTGGAAATGGGAAATATGCGAAATATCAAAAAAAATATCCAGGAAGCGATATTACTAATGCTCCTAAGGAGATAGAAGAAATAAAAGAGAAATATCCTACAGAATCGTATCTAATTGTTCAATCCAAAGATCCTAAAAAAAGGATGCGCTCTCTTAAGAAATTAGTAGAAATGGATAAAGAAAAGTATCTTCCTCTTTTAGTGAAAGCAGCGGCAGAAAATCTAAAAGCTAAAAATCGATGGGACCGCTTAAAAGCTGCTGAGTTATTAGGAAAGGTGGGGGATAAATCAGTAGTTCCAGCCTTAGTTGAGGCTTTAAGGGATGCTATTGAGCATCGGGATACACGTATGGAAGAGGCCACAAGGGAATCTCTCGTTAAAATTGGAGATAAATCAGCGATTCCGGGTCTGATCGAGGTATTAGGATATGGGTCGGACGATCAGTATAAAATAGAGGAAGCGATAGGGGAGATAGGGAAAAAAGATAGAGAATATGCTACGAAAGAACTGTGTAAGAAGATAAAAGAGAAGAAAGAATCCAAGTATGTAAACGATAGGAAATTAATAGAGAGTGCAGTAAAAATACTTAAAGAGATAGGGACGAAGTCAGCAATACCAGCATTAATAAGACTTTTAGAAACTATTGATGGATCTGAACTGCTGGAAGCGATTCTTGAGATAAATAAAAGAGAACCAACAAAAATTGATAAAGATAGTTTATCTTATGTTTTGTGGATTTTACAACATCATAAGAGTGTAGGAAGAAGTCTAGACGATCGTTCGATTCGTCTACATGATTATTTGATTCGTCGGAATGCTGTTGTTATATTGGGTGAATTTGGAGATGGAACAGCATTGCCTTATTTGGAGAAGGTGGCATTGAATGATATAAGTAAGGATCTTAGAGATTTAGCCCATCAATCGATGAATGAAATAAAGGAAAGAGAGAAAAATAAATAGAATAGAAAAGATTTTTATGGGATTAAAAGAATGAAGAAAAAATCTCTTAAAGGAATAATTACCGCTTTAATATTGAATAGTTTATTTTTAGTTTTTGCTGGGACAGTAAAAGCAGATATACCAACGAATCTGTCTTTATCCATTAATAATGATGACCTTTATACAAATTCAATATCAGTAACTTTAACAATTTCTGCAGATAATGCTAATTATATGCGTTTTAGTAATGATGGGTTAGATTGGAGTTTTTGGGACTCATATAGCACATCTAAATCATGGACATTAGAAACTGACGATGGGCACAAATATGTATATGCAGAGTTTGCAATAGATTTAGGTGATGATGAAACCTGGGATTGGACTTATGATACTATTTGGCTTGATACAACTCCACCACCAGCGCCTTCACCAGATGATGGAGTTAGTGGTTGGAGCACAGATAATACACCTACCTTTAGTTGGAGTAAGCCAAATGATTTAAGTGGGATAGATGGTTATTCTTATGCAGTGGATGCACAACCAGATAATTCAATTGATGCATACAGTACTTCTGTTACGTTGTCTTCTCAATCTGATGGAACACATACCTTTTATGTAAAAGCAAAGGATAATGCAGGAAATTGGGGAAATTCAGGGTCACATACATTTCAAATTGATACCACCCCACCCCCTATACCTAAAGGACTTAAAGTCACTGTAGTGCCTGAAGGCGAAGCCCTTGATTTAAGCTGGAATGCAGTTAGTGCCTCTGAAGATTTTATCTATATAATTTATCGAAATGGCTCATATATTAAAGGTCTTGAAGGTAAAACAACCTATCGAGATGAAGGATTAACAAATGGTATAACTTATACATATACAATTACTACGATGGACTATCTGGGAAATGAGAGTAATCCTTCATCTCCTGTTAGTGGTGTTCCTAAGGATACTGTTCGACCAGTTGCACCAAGTTCTCTTGAGGTGTCCGATCGATGTTTAGGAAATTCAATTCACATAGGTTGGGATTGGTTAATAGGAGATAAGAATGATATTACTTTTAGGCTTTATATGGATTCAGAATTTTTAGATGAAGGTTGGGGTATAGGGGCTTATAAAACAGCAATTATTATAAGTTTTCTTACGGATTCAAGGATTACAGATAATGTCCTTCATCAGTTTTATCTAACTGCTGTTGACCCTTCACGAAATGAAAGTTTTTCCTCCAACACAGTTAGCGTGGTAACCACTGATCAAACAGCTCCTGAAATACCAAAATATGTTAGTGCTGAAGTAGATAGTGAAAACAGGAAGAGGATAAAAGTTTCCTGGGATTATATTTACTGGGAGGATTATCAGAACGATGTTGTTTATTATAAGATTTACCGAAGGGCAGAGTCAGAGGATCTCTTTTCTATTGATGAGGAAGATTATATTGGCAGGACACAAGGTGCAGAGACATATTTCTACGATGATTTTTCTAATCAAGCAGTAGATGACACCTTTTATTATGCGGTTAAGACAGTGGATGAGGCAGAAAATGTATCTGATTTTTCCTGGCCAGAGGATCCAGCAGAGATGGATACAATCTTGCCTACCTCAAATGTAGACTCTCTTCCCCAGTATGTAAATAAGATTGAGTTACACTGGGGTGCAACAAATGAGACTTCAGACATAGTGACCTATACAATTCAAGTTTATGATGAACAGTCTCCAGGATGGGTATCTTTTTTGACAAATACAACCCTTATCAGCGCAACTTATTCAGGTAAAGATGGGCATACTTACAGATTCCGTTCTATAGCCACAGATGATTTTGGCAATGTGGAGACAGAATATACTGATGAAGGTGACACAAAGACAACACTTGATGTAAGTCCGCCTATAGTTTCTATCAGTAAGCCTATTGAAGGAAGATTTTATAATGAGCAAGAAATTTCCGTTTCTACATTTGCAATAACAGGAAATATAACCGATATTCCATCTGGTGTAAATATTAACAGTTTACAAATCTTGATCTATGATATGGCAGGAACAGAATTATGGAAAACTCTAAATTATAATCCGTCAGATGATTCTCACTGGGATTACAAAATAGAAACTGGCGTTTTTGAATATAAAGATAATACCCTATTCGACCACGACGACAGATATACAGTAGAGGTGAAGGTAAAAGACAATGTTGGGAATGAGGGCAGTAATGCAGTAAATTTTGGCGTAGACACAAGACCGCCCAATATCAGAAACATATCACCGAATAGGGTCGACCATCCATTTTCTCTTTTCACCCCAGTAGGTTATAGTAGGAGTACATCCTGTTCCGATATCAATAAACGATTATCTATTACTGCAGAGACAGTTGATTATGGATTTGCTGGGACAGAAGGAACCACATTACATTGGGACAAATACATTGGTAGTGGGATAAATACTAATTCGCCGAAAATAATTTTCCAGAAAAAGAAATGGGTTTTAATTCCTAATAGTGATTATGGGAAATGGGTGGATGATGGAGAACCCATTGGAAGGAAAAATGTGAACTGTTTTGGTTTAGATGAGGCAAGGGCAAATATAGCATATTATTCTAAAGATGATACTGGTTTAACATTACCCAATGGATATTATGAGATAAAAATAAATGTTACTGATATGGCTGAGAATACCGGAACCAGGTCGGCGTATTTGTGGATTGATAATGAGTCTCCGAAGAAAGGGATTTTCGATTTTCAGGCAGTAGGTAAAAAAGGGGGTAATACTGCTCCATTGGTTACAGTAAAAATCATTGAAGAAGCGCTTCCTGATCGGGTTGCAGAACCTTACGCTTATGTAAAAGTTACCGGTAGGGATCATCTTCTTGAGGGAGAAAGGCTTAAAAATGAAGATTGTTTTACTCGGCAGGGATTTAAATTAAAAAGTGGGATAGTGAGAGATATAAAAATGGATGTGGAATGGTATGAAGAAGGCGAGTATGACTTGTTTCTTAATAGTTGGGATGATGCATACAATGATTTTTTTGAGCCTGACAAAGTTCAAAAGAAAGACTCATTAGTGAAAGATAGAATCAATGCTATGATACTAAAAGAAGGTTTAGATTTGATGGATGTAGGTCTAAGTCTATTTAAAGTAACCAAAATAACGAAAGGGATAAAATATGCAAATAAGGGATTAGGGACATATATTGAAGCAAAGGGAAGTCTCAAGTATTGGAAAGATATGGAGCCAGAGCAAAAGGATAAAGAAATAGGTAAGATAATAGTGAAATTCTTTATTGGAGAATTTTTAACAGTACCTAAATTGTTTATTACGGGTGGTAAAATATATATTTTAACTAAAAAGCAGGTTCTTTATGACATAAGGGCTTTAGAGGAAGAACTCAAGAAGGGACTTTATGAAGAGATTCCCGGAGCCTCGGATGAGAATTGTGATGTGCAAGTGGAGATTAAGGAAAAGGTTACCTATGGTCCAGATTTTCCCGGAGATTTTCCTGAGGATATTTCATATGAGAAATCTCCACAATATTTTTCCCAAGCACAAGCGAATTCGATTGCTGATATATCTTCTCCAGAAATTACTAATGTTTCGATTGCAATGGATAACTTTCCTCAAACTGAAGTGTCTATTAGTTACGATTTATCTGAGGATGCGTATGTGAATATTTTTATTTATGATAAAGAAGGGAGTTTAATCAGAAGGTTACTTAGAAAAGAATGGAGAAACAGTGGATCAAATGCCAGTTACATTGAGGCTTGGGATGGTAAAGATGATAGTGGAGAATATGTTGAGGATGGTGATTATTTGGTGGTAATAGCTGCTCAGGATAAAGCAAGAAATACGTCTAAATTTGCTACAGGATTAATTGAAGAAATGAATACCCCACCGGTGATTAGTTATTGCAATGCTGTACCGTTCCGTTTTTTACCTAGCGAGTCTACAGAAGTCAAATTGGACATTTCTGAAGATGCAAATATGAAGGTCGAAATATCAGATATGTATGGGAATGTAGTAAGAACGATTCAACAGGACGCCTCGAAAGGTGAAAATAGCATTACATGGGATGGGAATGATGACAATGGAACTTCTGCACCTGACGGGAGGTATAATGTTATAGTCAAGGCATTTGATAAAGTGGATGTTAATAAACAACCGTATGAAGATTTTTCTAGTGTAATTAAAAATTTTATACCACCCCAAATAGATATTCCTAAAGAAGGAAAATTTTATGGAGGAACATTAAAGCGATTTATGGATATATATGGCATAGCGATGGAGGCGGCACAAAGAGATGATCCAGATACCCCGGATATTGATGAAGCGGATCATTTCAAAGAATATAGGGTCTATTACGCCTTTGATGATGAGAATCCGGAAACGCCTTTAGATTGGCAACCGGTTCCTGTGGCTAACCCTTCTTATGATATTTATATCTCAACTACAGAGGTGGGATATGGTTTGTTAGCCACTGTGGATACAACAGGACTTGAAAGCGG
>JABUBP010000401.1_pt1 | contig 12032 bp, 13 predicted proteins | sample 7240331 | NCBI WGS metagenome assembly JABUBP01 (sample SAMN07256347, study PRJNA390944) | subsurface metagenome | isolation source: Methane hydrate marine sediment | place: Pacific Ocean: Eastern North Pacific, ODP site 1244 | collected 2002 | reverse complement strand
GTGGGGGGGAGAAAGTGTGAGCGGTGCTGGAATTATAGCCTCCGCATGGGAGAAGATAAAAAACACCCCAACCTCTGTGAAAGATGCTTGAAAGCAGTTGCTAGCCTTACAAAAGAGTCTCTATGATTCTGTTTCTCGTGGCCTGTCTTGTCTTTGTAACTGATTGGATAAGTAAACTGTGGGTCAGACAGAATTTTCCTCCGGGTGTATCCATACCCTTAATTAAAGATTTCCTTTACTTGACTTGGCTTGAAAATTCAGGTTTTTTTTTCGGTCTGGTTTCCCTGAAGAAATCTTTGTCTATACCTGCCAATTTGTTGGTAATTCTTTGTCTAATAGTTCTGGGGAGTAGGATCTCACAAAAAAGTGGGTGGGCTAGAATTGGCTTAGGTTTAATGATAGGAGGGGCGGGGGGAAATTTTTGGGATCGGGTGGGGGATGGACGAGTAACAGATTTTTTGGATTTTCGTCTTTGGCCTGTCTTCAACCTCGCTGATGCAGCGATTTGTGCAGGAGTAGCTATCTTTATCCTGGCATTCCTGATGCCAATTTGCAAAAATGCATCCAACTCTTTTTAAAGTGGGTCCATTTGTTATTCATACTTATGGAGTTTTTGTGGCCTTAGGATTTTTACTTGGCCTTAGCTTATTCTTGTACGCAGCTCGGAAAAAAAATCTAGAAGAGGGAAAGATACTCAGTCTTTCTCTCTGGGTGGTAGCATCAGGTATTATTGGGGCAAGGATATTCTATATATTAGATCAGTTTGATTGGTATCTCGAACATCCACAGGACATACTAAAGTTTTGGCAAGGAGGATTGGTTTTTTACGGAGGACTCCTTTTTTCTCTCATTGTGGCTCTTTATTTTACTCATCACCATCGTCTCTCTTTCTGGGAGATTGCTGATATATCTGCTCCTCCACTAGCACTAGGTATAAGCATTGGTAGAATTGGTTGTTTTTTCAATGGTTGCTGCTATGGAAAGCCCTGGAAATGGGGGCTGATTTTTGCTCCCGATTCCCCTGCCGGCAGAGTTTCTGCCAATCAACCTTTATTTCCTACTCAGCTGATATCTTCGGCGAATCTTCTGATAATTTTTTTCATCTTAGTTAGCTTGAGAAGACGCAAAAATTTTACTCAGCATATTTTTTTATGGTTTTTGGTTCTTTATTCAGCTCATCGTTTTGTAATTGAGTTTATTAGAGCAGACTATCCAAAAGTCCTTCTTAACTTGACGATTCCTCAATTCATGAGCGTAATCCTAGGGATTTCTTCTCTTATGCTAATAATTAGTAAAAGAAGAGATGGTTAAGACCTCCGGTATTCAGCAGTTTTTGGTGCAGGAAGAGAAAAGGATCAGACTAGATCTTTTTTTAAGAAAACAGATGCCCTGTTTTTCCCGTTCCTTCATTCAAAGCTTAATCAGAAAAGGGAAGGTTTTTGTGAACAAAGAGATTGGCAAGCAGGCTTATCTGGTGGAAAAAGGGGACAGAATCGAGGTTAATATCCCATCATTCGGCCAGCCAATTCCAGTCCCAGAACCTATCCCCTTAAGCATCCTCTGGGAAGATAGCAGCCTCCTAGTGATAAATAAACCAGCCGGAATGCTGGTTCATCCAGTGTCTTCTGGACAAGGAGGTACTCTGGTTAATGCTCTTCTTGCTCATTGTAATCATCTATCTGAGGTTGGTGGCATCTTACGCCAAGGAATTGTACATCGTCTGGATAAAGATACCTCCGGAGCGATGGTGGTAGCTAAGGATGATCCCACTCATCTGGCTCTGGCTGCACAGTTTCGAAAGCGAATAGTGAGGAAAACCTATCTAGCTCTAGTGAGAGGAAGACCTTCCCAAAATGAGGGAACCATTGAGGCAAAGATCGGGAGAAGTCCTAAAGGCGGCAAAAAAATGACCATAGAGGGTAGATATAGTCAGGAGGCAGTCACTACTTATCGGCTACTGAAGCAGTGGGAAAACTGGAGTCTCTTAGAAATACATCCTTTAACCGGCAGGACTCACCAAATTCGCCTTCACCTACATTTCATAAATTGCTTTCTACTAGGAGATGTTCTTTATGCCTCAAGAAAGGGAAAGGATTTTCCCCACAAATTGAAGAGAGCCATGCTGCACGCTAAAAATTTAGGTTTTTTTCATCCTCGGAAAGAACAGTGGATGGAGTTTGAGGCACCCCTGCCTCAGGACATGAACGACGCCATTTGTTGTCTGGAAGATCAGCCATCATTTTTTCCTCCAAGTAGTAAGTGCTCTAACAAAACGCAAGCAGGCAAGTGATTGACAAATTTAAGCCAGTTGATATATTAGTCAACATCTCTGGTGTTAGGGAGGATGAGTTACTGGTTTTCCCCCCTCGAATATCTTGAAAGAACCAAAAAGGAGGTCGGAATGCTCAAGGACGACATTCTAAAAAAGGTGAAGGAGATTACTAGTGAACAGCTGGGAGTGGATGAATCCCAGATTGTACTCGAGGCCAAGTTTGTAGATGATCTGGGAGCAGATTCATTGGACACAGTGGAATTAGTGATGGCTTTGGAAGAAGAATTTGATTTGGAGATTTCCGATGAAGAGGCAGAAAAACTGACCTCAGTGCAGAAGGTAGTAGATTGTATTGAGGATCACCTTGAACAAAAAAAATGAGGGGTCAAAAATTAATAAGAACACTTTTTCACCTATTTATCAATTTTTAACCACTGGACTAAGGAGAAAGCATAGTGCGCCAAGTAGTCGTTACAGGGATGGGAGTAGTTTCTCCCATTGGTATCGGGGTCAAAAATTTTTGTAAAGCTCTTTTTCTTGGAAAAAATGGCATAGGAAAAATAACCCATTTTGATCCTTCCTCTTACCGCAGTCGCATAGCTGGTGAGGTTAAAAATTTTGATCCTTACCGCCATCTTCCGCCTAAAGAAGTCAAACGAATGGATCGGTTTACTCAACTGGGAATGGTAGCAGCAGAAGAGGCTGTAAGAGAGGCGGAAATAACTGATGAGGATAATGATCCAGCCACAATAGGGGTCCTGGTAGGCTCCGGTGTGGGAGGACTCCGTACCATTGAAAGAGAACAAACTATTCTTCTCGAGAAGGGTCCCGGGCGTGTAAGCCCCTTCCTGGTTCCTATGTTAATTACCGACATTACCTCAGCTCTGATTGCTATCAAGTATGGATTTTCTGGCCCTAATTTTTCTGTCTCTACCGCCTGTGCTACGGGGAACCATTCCATAGGAGAGGCATTCAAGATTATTCAGAGAGGAGATGCGGAAATCATGATTGCCGGAGGAACTGAAGCTGCTATTACTCCTCTGGGAGTGGCTGGTTTTTGCTCAATGCGAGCTCTATCCACCAGAAATGAACATCCTGAAAAAGCTTCTCGACCCTTCGATAAGGAAAGAGATGGATTTGTAATAGGGGAAGGAGCCGGGATTGTGGTTCTAGAAGAGTTAGATCGAGCTAGAAAAAGAAGTGCGCCTATTTGGGGAGAGATCACCGGTTTTGGCATGAGTGCAGATGCCTATCATATAACCCAGCCAGTGTCAGATGGAAGAGGGATTAGACAAGCAATGAACAAAGCACTAGAGGATGCCAAAATTTCTCCTCGGGAGGTAGACTATATAAACGCTCATGGAACCTCCACTCTTTTTAATGATAAAGTGGAGACTCAGGCTATTAAGGATGTCTTTGGAAGCAAAGCTTACCAGATTCCTGTAAGTTCCACTAAGTCTATGACTGGTCATCTTTTAGGGGCAACCGGCGGAGTGGAACTGATCGCCTGTCTTTTGGCCCTTAGAGACGGGATTGTTCCTCCCACCATCAATTATGAAAATCCTGATCCTGAATGTGATTTGGATTATGTCCCTAACAAAGCCAGGGAAGTCAAAATAAAGATTGCTATGTCCAATTCCATGGGCTTTGGGGGACATAACGCGGTATTGGTGGTCAAAAAATTCTGAGATGAAGATGAGTTCTGCTCGCAAAAAGGAGCTGGAAGAACTCCAAAGAAACCTCGGGGTTAAATTCACCAGCCTAAATTTCTTGGATCAGGCCTTAACGCATGCTTCCCATGCGAAGTCAACTAATGAAAGAACTATCGCTGACTACGAAAGATTGGAATTTTTAGGGGATGCAGTGCTGGAGTTAGTTACCGCAGAACATCTTTTCAAAGCCTATCCGGGCTTGAGTGAAGGTGAACTGTCTAAACTTCGTTCTACCCTGGTATCCGAAGAAAGTCTTTCCCATTGTGCCCGAAAAATTAAGATAGGAAACTATCTTTTAATAGGCAAGGATCAGGAAGGGATCCAGTCGCAGGATGCTTTATTGGCCGATGCTTATGAGTCTATAATTGGAGCTCTATATCTGGATAAGGGGTTAGAAACCGCACGTCACTTCATATTAGACCGATTTATAGAAGAAGAGGAGGAAATTGCCAAAATAAAGGACTTTAAATCTCAACTACAGGAATATACCCAGTCGGTGCACAAATCTGTTCCTCAGTATCAGGTAATTCAGGCAGTCGGTCCGGACCATAGTAAGAAATTCAGAGTAAAAGTTAGGATTGGAGGGAAAGTCTGGGGAGAAGGGTGGGGAACCAGTAAGAAGAGGGCAGAGAAGATCGCTGCTCAATCTGCCTGGATGAAGGTAATGCATAATGAAAAATTTAATGATCAGCGTCTCAGGGGTAAGAGGAATCGTGGGAGAAACTCTCCTCCCTGAGATCGTAACTAAGTTCTCAGCTGCCTTTGGTGAGTTCCTAAGCACCGGACCCATTCTCGTGGGTTCAGATACCCGTACATCAAATGAAATGTTCAGACTCTCTGTCCTTAGTGGCCTAATTTCCATAGGGTCTGAGGTTATTGATGTAGGTGTTTGCCCCACTCCTACCCTGCAGCTTATGGTAGAAAAACTCCATGCTAGCGGAGGTATCGTTATTAGTGGAAGTCACAATCCGGCAGAGTGGAACGCCTTAAAGTTCGTGAGATCTGATGGTCTTTTTCTTTACCCCGAGGAGGGGAAAAAAGTCATACAAATTTATAACAAAGATATGATAAAGCGAGCACCCTGGAATCACCTGGGCAGGATTTACCAGGAAAATTCAGCCATAGAAAATCATCTGGATCAAGTCTTGAAAGTTGTAAATGAAAAAAAAATCAGAAGTAAAAAATTTAAAGTTGTTATAGATGCAGGTAATGGGGCGGGAGCGCTAATCAGCCCAAAACTTTGCAGGAAGCTAGGATGCGAGGTAGTTTCCCTTAACTGTGAGCCTAACGGTATCTTTGCCCGTCCCCCTGAGCCGATCCCTTCTCATCTAAGGCAGCTTTCCGAAATAGTCAAATCTACCAGAGCAGATATCGGTTTTGCTCATGATGCTGATGCAGATAGAGTGGCTATAGTTACTGATAGGGGAGAAATTTTACCTGAGGATTATACTCTCTTAATGGCAGTTAAATTTTCCCTAGGTAAAAAGGCCGGATTGGTAGTTACAAACCTTTCCACCACCCAAGCTTTGGATGATGTAGCTGCCGAATTTAACTGCGCTGTTAAACGGACAAAGATAGGAGATGTTCATGTATCCCGTTGTATGAAGGAAGAGAAGGCAGTAATAGGGGGAGAGGGGAATGGAGGAGTGATTATCCCTGAGGTTCATTACGCTCGGGATGGAATCGCTGCTATTGCTCTACTGCTTGATTATCTGGCTGACACCAATGAACCGGTGTCAGAATTAGCTAACAAACTACCCCACTATTACATGGTAAAAGAAAAGCAAGTATTCGCTGGACAAGATTTTTCATTGATTAAGAACAAATTAGAGGAGCAGTTCAAGCCCGAGAGTCTTGACTTTCTTGATGGGGTAAAAATTACCTTAGAGGACGGTTGGATTCATATAAGGCCTTCAGGTACGGAACCGGTGATTCGTATCATTACCGAAGCAAAAACCAAAAAAAGAGCGGAATCTCTCTACCAAATAGGGCTAGAGAAGATTAATGAGGTGGCTTAGCGCCTCATTCTTTCGTATGGAAGGAAATTCATCCCGAAGGGTGAGAGAAGACAAAGGGAAGGAAAAATGGATATATACAATTTGCTAAAAGAGATGAAAGAAAAAGACGCCTCAGATCTACATATTATCTCTGGTATTGCTCCTACCTTTCGTATTGCCGGAGAGTTAAGATCACGGTCGGGCGAGAAGATAACACCTGAGCAGTCGAAATCTTTGATTTATTCCTTGATGACGGAGGAGCAAAAAAGCGAGTTTAAAAAAAAGTGTGAGTTAGATTTCTCCTTAACCATGGAAGGGATAGGGCGATTTAGAATAAATGCCCATTTTCAACAGAGGTCAGTGGCCGCAGCTATTAGACTCATTCCCGACCGCATCCTTTCCCTTTCTGCACTTAACCTTCCCTCCATCCTGGCTGACTTAGCTCTTAGACAGAAAGGTCTCATTCTGGTGACCGGGCCGGCTGGGTGTGGAAAATCCACCACCTTAGCAACTATGGTGGAAATAATAAACGAGAAAAGGTCGGCTCACATTATCATTGTAGAAGATCCTATTGAATACGTGCATTGCCATAGAAAAAGTTTGATAGAACAAAGGGAAGTGGGAGCTGATACCCTTTCTTTTTCTGGTTCTTTAAGACATTCTCTTCGTCAGGATCCCGACGTTATCCTCATTGGGGAAATGAGGGATTTAGATACCATTGCCATAGCCATTACTGCTGCTGAAACAGGACATCTAGTCCTGAGTACCTTGCATACTCCTGATGCTCCTCAGGCTATTGATCGAATCGTTGATGTCTTTCCTCCTTATCAGCAGTCTCAGATAAAAATGCAACTTTCAGGCACCTTGCAAGGAATAATTGCCCAAACCCTTCTTCCTAGAAAGAATGGGGAGGGAAGAGTCCCCGCAGTAGAGCTGTTAATCGCCACTCCTGCCGTAAGGAATCTCATTCGTATTGAAAAAACCCATCAATTATATACACTTATGCAGACAGGAGCCCAATTTGGGATGCAAACAATGGATCAGTCTCTGAAGAACCTGGTAAAAAGAGGATTGATAAGCTTTGAGACAGCTTTATCCAGAGCAAGGGATCCAAAAGGTTTTCAGGAATCATTAACCTAAGAATTGTCAAATGGTAGGAAATTCTGGTGTACTTGGTTCAAGCGGTAATACCAAAATAGAGAAGGAGAACATATGAAATCGATAGCAAGGTGGTGGGAAAGGTGCATAATTGAAAAGGGGAAAGAGAGTCTTCTCTGGGCTTTTATTGCCTTTGCCACCAGCGTGTTGGTCTCCCGTGCAGTTGTTCTGGACGTTGAAAAGGGAAAGGCTATTTTCGGCTATCTTTACATTAAAGGTTACCACATCCATCACTTTTACTTCGGGATACTTTTTTTGATACTCTCCAATTGGTTGGCCTTGATTAGATATAAAAGATTATACAGGAGAGTTTTTAAGAGAATTACCAGTGTGATATTTGGAGGAGGTCTTGGGTTAGTTGTAGATGAGTTTGGACTCTTGTTGACCATGGAGTTTGGCCTTAGGGGGAACTACTGGGCTCCTCAATCCTATTATGCTATAGGAGTAACAACTTCTCTCTTCTTAGGAAGTTTGCTGTTTTTAAAAGCAGATTAGCATAAAAATGGGAAGAATTACCGCTATAAGTTCTCAGAGGAGAAATCCTGATAGATACTCTATCTTTATAGAGGGAGAGTTTGTCCTGGGCATTGATAAAAAGACAGTTGAGGATATGGACTTAAGAGTGGGAAAACTGGTAGATGAGAAGGATCTTAAGAAGATAACCTCTCAGGAAGAGTTAAATAAAGCCCAGGCCTATGCTCTCATGCTGTTAGGCTACCGGGAAAGGAGCTTGCGAGAAATAAAAATAAGGATGAGGCAGAAAGGATATGAGGAAAAACTGGTAGAGAAAGTTGTGAAATACCTGAAAGATCGAAATTTGATAAATGATAAGAGATTTACTCAACTATGGGCAGAAAGCCGTATAAAAAAAGGTTACGGCAGGTGGAGAATACAATCTGAGCTTGAGCAAAAAGGGGTGAATAGAGAGATAACCGATGAGATCCTCAAGGATCTATATTCTGGAATTGATGAGGTCCAGGTGGCCTTAGGTCTGGTTGAGAAAAAAAGATGGGTTTCGAAGGAACCACCGAGACTCACTGAACGTGTTTCGAACCTATTGAGGCGGAGAGGCTTTTCTTTTGAAGTAATATCTAATGTGGTGGAGAAAATCCACAAAACCTAATTCTTGACACGCTCCCCTGCTTTGCTATAATAGAAGGCCCAACAGAGCCGTTAGCTCAGCTGGTAGAGCATCGGCCTTTTAAGCCGAGGGTCGCAGGTTCGACTCCTGCACGGCTCATCCGGTCCCCATAGTCTAACGGAAAGGACACTGGGTTTTCATCCCAGCGATGGGGGTTCGACTCCCCCTGGGGGCACGCGGGGTTAGCTCAGCGGAAGAGCGCTTGCCTTACAAGCAAGAGGTCGTTGGTTCGAACCCATCACCCCGCACCAAACTCAAGGACCATGAATCAGTAAAATTAGATGGTGTTCCCAGGAAGGGATTTCTTTAGATATTCTGGGAAAAATCACAATTACCTTTGATACCTGACTGCTGATACGTTAAGGGGGAGGGGGTGGAAGAAGAGCTTTTTTTACTTATTGAGCTTCAAGACCTGGACTCAGAGATAGCTAAGAATGAGCAAAGGAAAAAGAAACACTCTCATCAGATTCGACAACGAGAGATCAAAATCAGTGAACTGGATGAGAATTTATTAAGCAAACAGGAGGAGTCGAAAGAAATAAAGAAAAAAAGGAGGGCAGAAGAAAGAAGGATAGATGAAGTGGATCTAAGGTTGGCCAAGCATGAGGATGAGAAATACAAAGTCAAATCACGGGATGAATTTACAGCCTTAGATAAAGAGGTCAGCCACGTAGAGGGTGAAAAAAGGGAAATAGAGGATCTCCTGTTGGAATTGATGGAAAAAGAGGAAGAATTAACCCAATTTCTTCCTTCTTTTAAGGTAAAAGCGGAAGCAGAAAAGAATGAGTTTGATCGTGAGAAAAAAGTTTTGATCTCCAATTTAAAAGAGCTTACCTCTAAGGGAGAAAAATTCCAGGAGGAGCGAGAGAAATTGATCCCTCGATTAAATCCCGTTTTATTGGAACAGTACGAGAAACTTCGCCAGCTAAAAAATGAACTAGCTGTGGTCCCCATCAAAGATGATATCTGCGAGGGCTGTAATGTAAAAGTTCCTCCTTCTTTGATCGGCCGAATTAAAAGGGGCAAAGAAATCGTCTATTGTGAAAATTGCAATCGGATACTTTATAATGCCTCACCAAGAAAAGTATAGGGAAAGATGCGAGTATTGTGTCTGGATTTAGGAGATAAAAGTATCGGGTTAGCAGTGAGCGACCTTTCTCAAACCATAGCCCAAGGGATAGGTCAGATGAGGTGGTCTAATTCTACTCTCAATGAAAGCATAGATCAAATTAGAAAGCTCCTCTCTCAACATAAGGTAAAAAAGATAGTAGTGGGTCTACCCAAGAACATGAAAGGTGAGGAAGGGTGGCAGGCAAAAAAGGTGCGTTCCTTTGTCAAAGATTTATCAGCAAGGATAAATATTCCAATAATCTTATTTGACGAGAGACTATCCACGGCTGCTGCGGAGAGAGTCTTAAAAGAGGCGAAGGTAAGTTTTTCCAAGAGGAAAAAGGTCAGGGACAAACTGGCTGCTACTGTGATTCTACAGAACTATCTAGATTCTCAGAAATACTTGAAGGATAATCCTCTAGATTCCTTCCTCTAACAAGGGTAAAAGAGAATTACCCTAGTTTCCATGAAAACTTTAAAAATGAAGGATTTCAAGAAATTATGGTGGAAGAATATATGCGTAATAGGAGCGTTTCTTTTAGTAATCTGGTTTGTCTCTCTGATTTTCTTTCCCTCTTATAACCAGGGATCTGTAGAGGTCCTCATTCCTCAAGGAGCGGATTCTTTGAGGATTGCCAAGATTTTATCTCAACACCAGCTTATAAAGAGTCCATTTCTTTTTGTACTTCTTTCCAAAATCTTCAACTGGGAAAAAGACCTTAAGGCAGGTAAATACGAATTAACCTCCTCTAGTCTGATCGAGGTTTTACACCAGTTAAGGAAAGGACAAATCAAGATCTATCGAGTCACTATCCCCGAAGGTCTTCCCAAATGGGAAGTAGCAAAAATTCTGGGCTCCAGGGGAGTCGTGAAAGAAGATGTCTTTCTCAGGTTAATAGAGAACCCCCAAATTTTTAAGGAAGATTACACTTTTCCACTACCTAAAGAGAGTCTGGAGGGGTACCTTTATCCCGATACCTATTACTTCATCAGCGATGAAAATTCCCAAGAAGTGGTGAAAAAGTTCCTGGCCCGATTTGAGGAAGTCGTGGTTCCACTCTATGAAAATTGGAGAGGGAACCATGACCTCTCTCTGGAAGAGGTAATTACTCTGGCTTCCATAGTGGAGAAGGAGGCTTGGGTGAGCTCAGAGAAACCTATTATCGCTGCTGTCTTTTACAATCGTCTCCGGAAAGGATTAAGACTGCGAGCAGATCCCACTGTCAAGTACGCTTTGGGAAATTTTCGGGAGAGATTGACTCTCAATGAACTTAAGACTCCCTCCTCTTACAATACCTACCTTTATCATGGGCTCCCACCTGGTCCTATCTGTAGTCCGGGAGAAGACAGCATTTATGCGGTATTACATCCAGCTGAGGTGGACTACCTCTACTTTGTGGCTAAGGGCAATGGAAGTCACCAATTTAGTCAGACTTATGAACAGCACTTGAAGGCAGTCTACCAGTATCGAAAGGAACAAATCAATGATTCACTCCCCTAGAGGAGTAGAGGACCTACTTCCTCAGCAAACCTTACAATATCAATGGATTGAAAAGGAGGCTGCTTTCCTTTTTTCCTTGTACGGATATGAGCCGATAAGAATCCCTACTTTTGAACATACCGAGCTTTTCCTTCGCAGTTTAGGAAAAGAAACCGACGCAGGAAAACAGATGTATACCTTCAAGGACAAAAAGGGCAGGAGTCTATCCCTACGACCAGAAGCCACCGCCTCCGTTGTACGGGCTTACCTTCAGCACAAACTGTATGGACACTCTGGCGAATGGAAAGTCTACTATATGGGTCCTATGTTTAGATATGAGAGACCTCAGGCCGCTCGGCTTCGAGAGTTTCGCCAAATAGGAGTAGAGGCAATAGGGGAAATAAGTCCACAGCTTGACGTGGAAGTCATAGAGATAGGAGCTGAATTCTTTAAAAAAATAGGATTAGCCAATTTTCATATTCAGCTCAATTCCATTGGATGCAAGAGATGTCGTCCAGTTTATGAGGATCAACTCAAGGAATATCTTAAACTCAATCTAACCAACCTTTGTTCTAATTGTCGCAGACGCTATCAATATAATATCCTCCGGGTTTTGGATTGTAAGAAAAAGGAGTGCCAACTCATCATAAAGAACTCTCCTGTCATTGGAGAGTGCCTGTGTGAAGACTGTCAGAACCATTTTGGAAAGGTAAAGAAGGGTTTGAAAGATGCCGGCATTGCCTTCAGTATTGACCCCCATTTAGTGAGGGGACTTGACTACTATACCCGCACTATTTTTGAGATCGTCTCATCGCTACTGGGACCACAGGCTACTATTTGCGCTGGGGGAAGGTATGACGACCTGGCAGAAGAATTAGGAGGTCCCTCTATTCCAGCTATAGGTTTTGCCATAGGAGTAGATCGGTTGTTAGTCGCCTTAAAAAAAGAGCATAGAGAGCTTCATCCCCAATATTCTTCTGTGATTCACATAGCTACGCTGGACCAGGAAGGACTTACCGCTGGATACAGTTTGGCTAGGATTCTTCGCGGTCAGGGAATAAGAACTAGGGTTAACTTTTCCCTAAAGAGCCTTTCTGCTCAGTTAAAGATCGCCGATAAAAGACGAGCTAGATGGGTAATGATTGTAGGGGGAAAAGAGGTA
>JABUBP010000400.1_pt1 | contig 12051 bp, 12 predicted proteins | sample 7240331 | NCBI WGS metagenome assembly JABUBP01 (sample SAMN07256347, study PRJNA390944) | subsurface metagenome | isolation source: Methane hydrate marine sediment | place: Pacific Ocean: Eastern North Pacific, ODP site 1244 | collected 2002 | reverse complement strand
CATTTAATATGCAAAACAATGCATAGAGATACATTTAGATCCATTAAAGGTAATCCTAGAGAAGAATATAAACTCATTCCAATTGAAATTTCAGATATCTCAAGAATTTTAGAAACTTCTATTTTAGCATTCACCATGAGGCACTTAGAACTTCGAAAACTATTAAATCAAATCTCGGAGTGTATCAGGAACTCATCTTCTTTAGATAATTTTCATAGAGCTGTTGACGACGTAGTCATAAACTGGCAAAAAGAAGTACTACGAATTGAAAAAAGTGCTTTCATTGGTGTAAAATCTTACGAGGCGATGCGAAAGACCAATAGAACACATGTAGGTACATCCGAGATATTAAAGAAATTACAACGGAATCAAACAGTCAATAAATATCTCAAAGTAATTGACGAGAAACTTTCTGTTGATTCAATAGAGGACTGTTTAATTCAACAGAGTTTAGCTTCTCAACTTTCAACAACATATGAGGGTGAAAAAATCTTTTCTCCAGTTCCTTTTACAGACTTCAGAGAAAGAGGATTAAGGTTGATAGGAACTGTGGAGGCAATAAATGGATAGCTCTAATTCAAATAATAAGTGGTGGGCACCAATTGAAAAAGCCTTTGCGGGAATTAATTTGAAAGGTCTTAACGCTAATTGCCCCAAATGCAAAGAAAAAGGATTGGTTATTACTAGGTGGATTAAAGGCCCGACATTGAAACCTATTTACATTTTGCATATTAAATGGAGAAAAGTAAGAAAAGTATGTGAACTCAATCAAGAACAATCTAATAATGTTCGAGGACAAGTTTCTATTTTAGAAAGTGATATTGAGAGACTTTTAGAATCCAGAAAGACATTTATACTATTTAGCGGAGGGAAGGATAGTCTTGCTACTTTGGCTTATTTAAAAGACATTGCAAAAAGGGTCAATATTGATTTGACTGCACTTTATGTCGACACAACAGCAGGGCTTCCTGAGAATACGGAATATGTAAAGAAAGTTTGCAGATACTTAGGAGTTAATCTCAAAGTAGTAAGACCACAAATAGATTATTTTACGTTAGCAAAAAAATGGGGCATTCCAAGTTTTGGTTATAGATGGTGTTGTCGGGAATTAAAAATCAAGCCTATTAGGAAATATTTGGATAGCATAAAAGGACCAAAAGTTGTTTTTGACGGAATAAGGGCTGCCGAATCCAACCTAAGAAAACAATATATTCCAATATGGTATCACCCGACTTTCAAATGTCTTTCTGTTAGCCCCATTTTTTATTGGTCTTACTACAGGGTAACTTCCTTTATAAACAGTAATGGGATACCTAAGACTTTATTACATTCACTAGGGACATCTACAGAATGCTGGTGTGGTGCATACAAAACTGAGGCAGATTTTAGGAAATTATATGAGTTGAATGGAAATATGTTTTACAAATTAGTCGAAATAGAAGAAGAAAACAAAAATAGATATACTTTCATTTACAAAAACGGTCAAAAAATACCTCTAAGGGATTTAGAAAGGCAAATTTTGAAAGAAAAGAATAAGGATGGAGGAAGTGAATAGACTATACCGTTCATCTGCATATGTTGCCCCATCGCCTAACAGAGCGTATCTGGTTACGATACACTTCGCCCAAATCCAGCAAAGCTGGACTTCAGATACGCTCAGAACGTTATATGACATGCCGTCTAATACTAAGTTATGTGCCAAATTCAATGCCAAAGAATGAACCAAAATGGACATTATCAATTTCCTCACAAATGAGACGATTCTCGCAGCAATTCTAGGCGCTATCATAGGTTCTGCGTTGGCTTACTTTCTCACGATCACAACAGAGCGTCGGAAGGCAACTCGACAGGAACGGCACGCCATTGTTGCTGAGATTGCCACAATTGGCCATGACTACTTAGCAAGCCTGCAAGAGATGCAAGACGCAAAAGAAATGCACGATCAGCGTGCGTTGAGAACATCCCTGGCACAACAGACACGCCTTGACGGCAGACTTGCTGCCATTCAGACACGGCTCTGGTACGTTTTTCCAGAAAGGCTGGTTAGAGCAGCTCTAGCTCGTCTCCGTTCTCGTTGTTTGAAGACCACTCAGTATCTTTCATCTGGAACACTAAAGACTAACGAGGCGGATGTGGCTATCTCATGGCTTGCCGAGGTAATAGAGGAGCTAGAGAAACAAGCAATGAAGGTGGTCGGCATACCTACTCATGACCCTGCTCGGATAGTATGGATTGGCTTTCACAAAGTTACGCCGCAGGAGAGGAGACTCTTGTCATTCGAAGATGAACCACCCCCATGGCAATTTGCAGTGTCATTCGACTTCACTAGAAAAGTTGATTTGTCCGTTTTGGAGAAAGTGAAGCACAACATGGAAAGTCGAGCAACAAAGCTGAGATGTAACTTGCACAATCGCGCTGCCCACATTCTTCTTTACGGCACCGATACCAAGAAATTCGATATCCAACTGGAAACTTGCTGTCCTGAGTTCGCTGCCATCGTGGCAAAGGCCATAGGCCTTGACCTCGAAAAGGCGCGCATTATTACAAAAAATGAGTGCCAGATATAGATGTGGGCACATAATTAGCATCTGCAAGCCAGTCCGTCAGCGGCGGGTGGTTGAGATTGGTCGTTGAGGAATTTTTTGTTGGATACAGGCAATAAAAAAGCTGGAAAAAACAGTACGTCATATAACAACGAAAACGTTAGATGAAATTGTGGCTAAACGGAGGACAATAAGATCGAAACCACAGAAAAGATTGTAGAGTCATACTGCCGCTATGTTAAAGGTTGGTTTACTATCTCAAATATTAAATGTTCAGGCCAGTATGAAATTGGCCTTCTCGCTGTTGACCCATCATCTAACACTGACGTTAAACGTTATCATGTTGAGTGCGGCATTTCTATCTCAGGTGTCTATTCAAAACTAACAGGAAAAGATTTTTCACAAGAGAGGCTCAAGAAACGTGTTGAACAGGCTGGTCAGCGGAGAACTATAGGATATTTTATTCAACGAAAATTCGGTCCAAAGGAAGTGCTTTCCAAATTAGAAAAATACGGTTTCAAGAGGAGTAATTATACAAAAGTGATTGTAACTTGGGGTTGGACAGCAGAAGCGAAGGAAAAGGCAGACCGGGAAGGTATTATCCTTTGGGATTTTCGTGATATCTTAAAGGAGATCGCTGAAAGCTGTAGTGGTAAGAAGACATATTTCACGGATGACACCCTTCGGACCATTCAGCTTTTCCTAAAATCAGGTCAATAAGGAGCATGACCACAACTTCATCTAACAGCGTGTTTGCAGTTCGCACCGCTCATCAAGATGCCTTCGGCACTTCGCAAAGCCCCGCAAGACCTTATCTGTAATTTTCTCAGGTGCCTCATAAAAGGTTAATTTAACTGAAAATTAATTTATGGGAGGTTGATTTAAAGCTAAATTTATAAATAATTTTCTTGGTTCAGGTGCAACGGAAAGAGTTTGCAAAGGTCGCTTTAAAGCTAAATTTATAAATAATATCTTTTATTTTTATGATAAGAAGTAGATACAAAATGAAACTATTACTAACTTCAGCAGGATTTGAAAATCCTAAAGTTGAAAAGAAATTTTTAGAAGTAGTCAGAAAACCAGCTCATGAAATCAAGTGATATTTGGAAATAAAAAGAAGTTAATAAAATGAAACTGAAACTAATTCATACAACAATAATTCGACTCACAACTCCATATAATTTTGATTACAGTGTACATAATCCTTCTCATTATCCCACAAAGCTTAACCACTGGGAGTCGAAGCAAATGCTTAAAGCGTCAGAATCCGAATTAAGAGCTTTGAAAGTGGGATACAGAGCTAAAAATTTTATTCGCGCTACAAAAGACTATCTAAAACTAGATGAATTTGCTATGCGTGAGCTTAGTACTGCTGAGCTTAGAAAAGAACTTCTTAAAATTTATGGAGTTGGGCCCGCATCTGTTGATTATATAATATGTGGAGTATTTCATCGAAGTGTTTTAACTACAATTCCACCTTGGGAAGCTAAAATTTATTCAAGATTATTAGAACTTAAGACAAAAGATCCAAAGAAAATTATGGCTTTTTTGGACAAACGTTATGGCAAATACAAAGCTACCGTGATAGGACATTTATTTATGGATATTTCATGGAAGCATAAACGCGAAGGTGTGGAGTGGATGGAGAAATTATTACCTTATGCTTAATTTACAATGAAAAGTGCCCCCGCAACTTTTCTAAAGGTCAAAATCGTTCTAATTAAAATTTTTCGGCACCCTCAGGAAAACTCTGCAGTGCTCACTTTGTTCCGTTCCTCGCCACGCTGCGCTCTCCTCCTTTCAGTCGTCTGGGAGCATAACACAGTATATGCGGTTCGTTCGTTGCACTTCGATCACCCATATTCCGTTACGATCAAAAAATTGGTAGAATATGGACGTAGCGGAACATCACATATACTGTGAAACGTTAGCCGAAATTCAGAGGCTCGCCTCTACAGAAAGAAGATTTTATAAAGAATAAAATTTAATTTAATTATGATGATGCCAAAACAAAAATATTGGCTATATGGAATTTTGATATTAGCAGTTATTGGAATTGTTTTAATTAGCGGATGTATTCAACAAAAAGACGAAAAGGTTGGAGAAGTGCAAGTTTACAAAGGAATTTGGTTAGCCGGCCTATCAGTTCTAGGTCCAGATTACTTGGCTTCTAATATACAGAAGCTGAAGGACATTGGAATAAATGCAGTTTTCCTTGCAGGTTTACCTGCCCTTCCCGATTCATATTTTGAAAAACAGTCCTTTCCTCCCGTGGTGCTTGAAAAAATTAAAGAAATTCTTCCGATTGAAAAAGAGCTTTTAATCGCTGATATTCAAACTGCTCATAAAAATGGTTTGAAAGTTGTACTAACTGTGTCGATCGACCCCAAACCCGAGAGGGAGGAGATAAATTTAGAGGCTTGGAACTCCAAAATCGTTAAATACGCCAAATTAGCAGAAGAATATAATGTTGAGCTTTTCGCTCCCATGGCTGAGCCAGAAGGATTGTTTGACGATAAGGAAATCGAAAAGTGGGGGCAGGAGATTCTTTTCAGGATAAAAGAGGTTTACCACGGTGAAGTTGTTTGGATGGGATGTGGGACTGGTGGAGAACCACAGTCTGAAGAATTCCTAAAAGAGCTGTCCGAAGGACCAACAGGGCGTTACGCAGGATATGATTACATAGGATTCGGCATTAATTTAGTACCTGGGATGACTTTAGAAGAGTTTCCACAATATGTTGACAACTGTATAAAATATAAGCTTGCTCAGGCTGAAAGAGATAATTGCAAGGGAATCATGATTACCGAATTTGCTGTGTGGCTCCCTACACAGCGGAGCGAAGAAGAGGTTGCGAGGGCTCATGAAATAGTACTTGAAAAGGCGAAGGATTATGATAAGGTTTTTGGACTTTTTGTTGGAAATATTCTTGGAGGACAAATTGAAGGATTACCCCCTGTTGAAGAGGAAATAAAGACAGAAGAAGTGATCAGAAGATGGTTTAAAGAAATTTAATTTTGCAGAAAAGAAAGAAATAACTTTTTTCGGCTCGCCTCCAAACCTTGTGGAATTTCTACGAAATTCCTTGCCTCAACCCTTTGGGTTTCGGTCTGCTAACAGTGATTAAGAAGGCTTTGTTTGTTTCGCAAAGTTGCCCTAAATTTTTGCCTTTGGTAAAAACATCAGATATACTAGAAACGTTATCTGTAATTCCCTCGGGCGCCTCATAAAAGGTTGATTTGACTGAAAAGTAATTTATGGCGGGGTCGCTTTAAAGCTAAATTTATAAATAATATCTTTTATCTTTATGATAAGAGGTAGATACAAAATGAAACCATTACTAACTTCAGCAGGATTTGAAAATCCTAAAGTTGGAAAGAAATTTTTAGAGGTAGTTAGAAAACCAGCTCATGAAATAAAAATTATTTTCATACCGACTGTGGCAACAACAGAAGGAGGAAAATATTATGTTAGGAAATGCGAAGAGGAATAAGGAGATAATAGAATGAAACTAAAACTAGTCCATACAACAATAATTCGACTCACATCTCCATATAATTTTGATTACAGTGTACATAATCCTTCTCATTATCCCACACAGCTTAACCACTGGGAGCCGGGGAAGTTATGGTTTTCTTTCAGATTTAAAGACAAATTATTAGGTATCAAATTTGCAAATCAAGGCACTGTACCCAAACCAAAAATCAAAGCTGAATTTTGTTACAAATCCAAACTAGATAAAGAGTATACAGTTGCTTTACTTAAAGGACTAGACTATCGATTCGAGTTCAGTAAAGATTATTCAGAGTTCTATGAGAAGTTTAAAGCATTTTGGGAGTCATCGTCATGACGGAAACATCGGTTGCTGTTATAGGTTCGGCCACCATTGATAGAGTGGTTCAAGGCAGCAAAAGTGTTCGTCAGCTTGGTGGAGTTGTAACCTATGCCGGTCTTACATTCCGACGTCATGATATTGAGACAATCATTGTTTCTAACGTTGCTGGTGAAGATAAATCGATTCTTAAAGTGTTGTGTGAAGAAGGCATTCATATTTTTAGAGGACATACTAAAAATACTACGCATTTCATTAACCATATTGACGGCAATAATCTCTGGCAAGAAATGCCTGTATATGCAAATCCAATAACCGATGAACAAGTTAGAAGTGTATTAGGTTCTGTAGGTCATTTACATCTCGGACCATTGCATCCGGATGATATTGAACCAAAAGCTATAAAACTAATAGATAAGACAAAGCTATTTATAAGTTTAGATGTTCAAGGATACGTTAGATGCACAGAAAACAACCGAGTAAGGCTCCGTGTTTCAGAAAATTTAACCGATGCATTGTTGTGTTCTCATATGGTTAAAGCAGATGAAACAGAGCTCACATCAATACTTGCTTTCTATAAGATGAGCCTATCCGAATTGACGCGGGCCTTTAAGATTGATGAGATGGTGATTACTGCGGGGCCCTGTGGTGGGTTAATTAGAAGATTAACGGGTGAAGAAATACGTTATGATGCAAAACCAATAGATTTCTTAGTTGACCCAACAGGAGCAGGAGACGTTTTTTTCGGTGCTTATGTTACATATCGCTTTCACAGAGACAAAAACATATCAATTGCAAGCGAAATTGCAGCAATCTTGGCAGCTCAGCAGATTGAGGGGCGCTATATATCGAAAGAGATTTTGAGTTTAGAATATTAGAACACAAAAACGTCAGATACACGCAAAACGAACGTTATCTGAAGTATGAAACAGAAAGCCCGGGCCAATTTCTATTATCTTAATTTTTAAGAGTCATTCAATTTTTAATTATTATGATAGGAGTTTCAGTAAAAAAATCTATTTCTTTTTGTGCGATGAGATTTTCTCCTTCAAATACTTCTAATATTTTAGGTTCAATGTAATTAGACTCATTTAAGATTAAGCTGAATTTCGCTTTGCCAGCATTATCTGATATGTACGTTTTTCCGTCAATTTTAATCAGGACTCCTTTAATGGGATTATCATTTTCATCCTTGACTATCGCATCATATTCTCTTGTTACCTGTGCGTCTTTCCACTGCAGATTTTCTCTAACTCCTTCGATCTTTAAGCTTCCTTTAATAGTGAAATCATTCTCCATTGAGTGGTGAGGTATATTTCCAAGTATTTCTCCTGCAGTGGTCCATAACCCGTTTTCAAAGATCATTGTTCCAAAGAAATCCCTTGGAATAAATTCACACATATGCGAATCAATTAAGGAAACAGTAGATCGACCGCTTGTCTGCAGAAAAAGATAATCGGAATTACTTATAGTTACATTTGAGTCTGTTATAGTAAACGGCCACTGACCCATTACAGTAACATCTGTTAGCTCAATGTCTCGATACTTAAGGCTGGAAGGAATTCCCACTTTAAGATTTTCAAAACTAACATTCTCATTTTTCAGGTCAATAAATACTTTTCTCAATTCAGAATTGGATATCCTGACGTGAGCATCCGGGTCAAGGAAGAACAGCCAGCCCCTTTCATAAGGTCCGTGTTTAAGGTCACCTGTGAAATCGTCTTTTAGAATAGTTGTCCTTTCCAGAACAAGATTGTAATCAGCCTCTGGAATTATATCGTGAACATCCCATGATTCAAGATAAACTCCTGATTTAAGATCACTTATATTCAGGTGTGCACCTGCAGGAACCCACAGTCCAAGTGCTCCGATTGTAGAATCGATGAGCGTTATATCTCCTCCGGCTACCTGAAGGAGACCACCTATGGTATATACCATTTCTGAATTTATCATAGTTAGCTTAGCTCCCCTGGACATATCAAAATAATGAATGGATGTGGGGGAATCTGTAATATTTACCTTTCCATGGTTCCAAACACATACAAGGCCGCTGCGTGGAAAAACAAGGGAATCTTCTATTTCCAGGGAAGCATTTTCACTCACGAATATATAAACATGTATAGTGGCCAAATCCCCTCTGTCCATTGCTAACTCGGAATTTCTTATTATAAGTTTAGCCTGGTCATTTATGTAAATATTACCTTGTTGCAAGTATTTTTCATTTTCAATTATCACTGTTTCGGTTCCGCTTATTACCAAATCTCCGGAGTGCTTTGTCCACTCAGATTGACATTCCTTTTTAGAAGCGGTTTTGCAGCCAAAGTCAACAAGATTGAATTCATACTCATTGGTAAGCCCTTCGCCAGGGATATCGAACTGGATGGTTCCACAGCAAGGAAAATTAACATCGACTAGACCGGTAACCCAGGGTTCAGTTCCAATATAGAGGCCAGTTGGAGGCTTGTCCAAAGCCATGTTAGGACGAACAACTGGATTTACCGCGCCGCCTTCCATAGATACCTCTTTACCATCAATATACATTTTCCAGTTACCCCAGGATGGAAATCTATTAAAAGTTATTTCAATAATTTTAGAATGCCAGGACACATCAGTTATCTTAATAGCGGGAGTAGTCTCTTTAGCTACGGTCTTTTCCTCTTCTTGCTCCTCTCCAGTAACTTCCCCATCCTCTTCAATTAGAACTTCTTCTGATTGAACAGTCTGATTTTTACAGGATATAAGAGAAATTATAAGTAAAATTAATATTAGTATTGGAAGATATCTGAATTTCACTTCTGCCCCTGGATAATAATTTTTAAAAATCCGGGGATTTTTATGTAAAGGCATCAGAAGATCAGTGTTCTTCTTTTGAGAGCGCAGCATCAGCAGGCTCCTCTTCCTCTTTGGTACCGAATAAATCATCAGCTTCGCTCGCCAGTTCCAGAAACTCTTTTTCCAGGGCTTCATTGATATTGTTGATGATCTTTCTATAAGTCCCCGGATCGGTAAAATCCTTAAAATCCTCTATAATATTTTCTGCCATTGGATGAATAGGCTCCCCTATGAATATGTTTATTTTTCTAAAAGTATTAATTATAAGTGAAATTATCCCTCTGGTTATTCTATTGGTCAAAATCCATCTTTTGCTGTCGGATCCTCTGTTAGTGTTATGCATATAGATAGGAATTATGGGAAGTTTTGTCTTATAACTGAAGTAAGCTGCACCTTTTTTGAATTTTTTAAAGCCAGCTTTTTTGTTGAGCTCACCTTCCGGAAATATTCCAAAGAATACATTTTTTTTATTTAAAATATAAAAAAGTTCTTTAAAACTCTTAACATTTTTTGCAAGTTGCTTTTTAAATACAGGCACGCAATTTGCAAATTTCCTCATAAAGAAGCTGGTAAGCCAGTTACCGAAATTTTCACTTTCAGCTATAAAAAATATTTTCTTTTTAATTGCGGCCAGAAGTATTATAGGGTCAGCATCTGCAGTGTGATTTATTGCAAGTATTACAGATTTCCCCCTGGGTAATCTTTTTGTGTTAAATACCCTGGTTCTGGTAAACAATTTATAGAAATTTATAAATAATATCCTGGGGATACTGTAGAAAAAATCGGATATTTTTTTCATTAAGTCTTTGATAATTTTCATTTTCATCCAGCATTAAAAAATTAATATAAGTTATTAAAGCCGATAAATACCAATCTGCAATACGAATTATTAAAATCTATAGATATTCCTTCACTATGTTAATTATAGACGTTAGATGCAAAAAATTCTACTTTAATTGGGCGACCTCTGTCACTTTATGCTAAGAAAAGTATTTCTAATATTATCGTAATGAGTTCCCCTCCAGTAATATTTGTCACACTTTTTGCAATACAGGAAATTTTGCTGCGTTTTGTATACATACGGAGGCACTTTGTTTTTAACATCTTCTTTTTTTACTTTTATAAGTTTCCTGTTACATTCAATACACCTTACAAGATTGGGTTTTAACGAAACTTTAAGGTCTGATTTTATTTGATTTAACTGATTTTTAAGTTTATCATCTTTGATAAATAAGTATTTTACAGTACCTTTCTTGAATTCTCTCCTTGCAAGCATCAGGGAATCTCTGGTTAAGACAATTCTATCGGTTTCTCCGGCTTTTTTTATTATCTGGTCATCACTTGCAGTGTTTATGTAAAGAACATCATATCCTGCCATGCGCAGATATTTAGCAAGTCTTCCCACCATTATGTCTGCTATAAATTTCATGTTTAAGCTATATCCAGTGAATTGATCTCAGCTCCCAGCAGGAGTATGAAACTTGATATTCTTTGCAAATATCAAAAAGTACTTATTAAAAAATTTTTATTTTATTTGTCCTGTGCAAATTATAAGGCGAAAATTAGTTAATAACTATTTTCTCAATTTCTTTGAATTTACTTAACTCTTCAATTATCCTGGTAGGAAATTCAGAATCTTTGCTAAATAGATTTATGGTAAAAATTCTTTTATTATTTTCATCAAGTTCATATTTTTTACTTTTTACGCTTACAGACATTTTTTTGAGCGGGCTTATTATTTTATTAATGTCTGTAAAATTCTCTGAAGTTGTTATTCTTACCAGGTAATTTGGCAGTTTGATTACTTTGTCTTCAATGTATTTTAAAATACTTAAGGTTATAAATCCCAGGATAGTTACCAGTAATGCAAGATAATATAATTTAGTACCCAGTGCCATACCAACAGAAGCAACTACCCATATGCTGGCAGCGGTGGTTACCCCTCTTACAAGTGGTCCCTGCCTGAAGATAACCCCTGCTCCTATAAAGCCGATTCCGGTAACAATACCTGCGGCTATTCTACTGGGGTCTACATCATACAATGATGAAAACCCCAGATAAGATATCAGGGTAAATACTGTTGAACCAAGGCATACAAGAGCGTGGGTTCTAAGTCCTGCCGGTCTTTCAGCTTTCTCTCTTTGGAAACCTATTAAGCCTCCGAAAATTAGCGCGAGAATACAGGGTAGTAGGATATCATATATAAATGCAAATGAGTCAAACCTTATTTCTGATAGAAATTTTTGGGTAAATTCCATTTTTTCATACCTTTTTATAATTTTTTACTTTTTTCATTTTTATGAGAATATATTTTATCATATTTTGGGGCAGCTATGTTAATTTCTATGGTTAAAATAGTTATTCTGCAGTTATAAATACGCTAATGTGTAATAATGATATACTCCTGCCAGATATTTTTAATTTTTTACCCTGGATATAGTATAATGTAAATGCTTGAATACTGGAAAAAAGGATTTATTTTTAAAAAAATATCAGACTGATTATAAGTGATTCACAGGTGAGGAGAAAGAGTTGAATGTTTAGATCCTCGATAAAATTATTTAAGGTTTTTGGAATAGAGATCAGGCTGGATTACAGCTGGTTTATAATATTTGCACTGTTTGCTTACTATTTTGGATTTGATTATTTTCCGAGGGTTCTTTCGGGATTAAACGGAGGTCTTCTGGCATTAATTACCATTATTACCGTAATCCTTTTCTTTACCTCGGTATTAATACATGAAATGAGCCATTCTCTGGTTGCCAGGAGGAGAGGCACACCTGTAAAGAGAATAACCCTTTTTATATTTGGGGGAATGGCAGAAATAGAGAAAGAACCTTCGGA
>JABUBP010000399.1_pt1 | contig 12077 bp, 9 predicted proteins | sample 7240331 | NCBI WGS metagenome assembly JABUBP01 (sample SAMN07256347, study PRJNA390944) | subsurface metagenome | isolation source: Methane hydrate marine sediment | place: Pacific Ocean: Eastern North Pacific, ODP site 1244 | collected 2002 | reverse complement strand
CGCCAAGATGACATACTGATATCTCATCTACCTCCATAATATAGATAGTGTTTTTACCCCTCTTTCTGCCCCTGTCAGCATCATGGAAGGTCGCTATCCCTATAATCAGGACCCCACTAATTTCATACTCACCGGGTCGGATAACTAACTTTGGTTCACCACCAATGCCCTGAACATAGGAATGACCCGAGTGTTGATGACTTGCAGTTACAATGCTTGTCTCACCTGCCGCCACTTTGACATCTCTCCACAGACTTTTTGCCGCTGGATTTGAGGCTATCTTTGAAGCGGAATGCCAGAGGCGAGGTATTAAGCTATTCGTCTTACCACCACGCTCGCCTAAACTCAATGGTGCTGATGAGCGGGCTCACCGGACCCATACCGAAGAGTTCTACGAGGTAACAGGAAGTTCCTTTGACCTTTCTGAGCTAAAAGATGAGCTGTTAGAATGGGAAGAGGTATATAATAACAGTAAGACCTCATAAAACTCCTCGGTGTGAGTCCTATGAGCTGGCTCTACACTGCCTTTTTCAGGTAGGTTGAGAAATGGCTTTGTGGCTCTGTCATGGGTTTTGACAAAAAGCAGCGCTTACGCTATAGTCTCTAGAAAAGTCTGATTATGTGGATGATGGGGTAGTAGTAGCTGAGAGGATGGCCGAGGCTCTGTTGTAAGCCCAAGAGGGTTGAGAACGATAGGGAGTTAGGCTATAAGTATCTAATCCCTTTTTCAGGTGAGGATAAGTAGTATGCGTGCTTATATAATTAGAAGATTATTGCTACTCATACCCACTATGTTCCTGCTCAGTCTCATAATCTTCTTCTTGATGCGCATTCTTCCAGGCAACATAATAGACGTGCTATCAGCTGGAGACGTAGAAATCGACAGAGATATGCTTGAGCACCAACTGGGGCTGGATGTACCACAAATTGTCCAGTATGGACGCTGGCTGGGGGTTGTTCCCCAGATGGATGGCAGTGTCAGTGGTGTTTTTCAAGGCGACCTGGGGAGTTCCTGGTGGAGAGGGCTCTCCGTGGTCGATCTACTGGGCAGTGCATGGCCAGTAACCCTTGAGCTTGCCGTCATCGGGCTAATAATAGCTTTACTAATAGCCTTGCCTATAGGTGTATATTCAGCGTTGCGGCAGGATAAGTGGGGTGACTATATAGGCCGTAGCTTTGCTATATTGTGTGTCGCCGTCCCCGGCTTCTGGCTAGGGACACTGGTAATAGTTTTCCCCGGAATATGGTGGGGCTACATGCCGCCCATAATGCTTGTCCATTTTACTGAGGACCCAATAGGTAATCTGAGAATGTTCATAGTGCCGGCTATCATTGCGGGCATGTCTCTGGCGGGAGTAACCATGAGGATGACCCGAACCATGATGCTGGAGGTGTTGAGGCAGGATTATATCAGGACAGCCTGGGCAAAGGGGCTCAGGGAGAGGGCAATCGTCCTAAGGCATACCCTGAAGAATGCGCTAATCCCGGTAATCTCCATAGTAGGACTTTCGGTGCCCTTCTTGCTTGGGGGCACGGTTATTATAGAGCAGATATTTGTACTACCCGGGATGGGTCGCCTAATAATAGATGCTGTCCAACACAGAGACTGCCCGCTAATTAGCGGGATAATGCTCCTTTATGCAGTCATCCTGGTGCTAGTCAACCTAATGGTTGACCTAACCTACGCCTATTTAGACCCCAGGGTCCACTATAAATAAAGGAAAAATTAAAAAAGGGGTAATGGTGTGGCTGATAGCTCATCAGGGAGAGTAGCCGAGACAAAGAGACACTCATGGCTGGTCGGTTTCTTGATAAGACTGGTAAAGGAGAAGCCGCTGGGTACTGCCGGTGGGATTATAACCCTGCTCCTGCTGCTGACTGGCATTTTTGCTGACTTCATAGCCCCCTATGGCATGAATGAATGCTGGGTGGGAGATTTCCTGGCACCACCATCAGCCAAATTTTGGTTGGGCACAGATAACGTGGGGCGGGATGTACTCTCCCGTGTCATCTTCGGGGCTCGTATCTCGGTGATTGTAGGCTTGGCTGGCGCTACTGTGGCTACGATTGTCTCTGTAATTATAGGTATTGTGTCCGGGTATTTCGGCGGTAAACTTGACCTGATAGTGCAGAGGGTCATTGATGCCTGGATGTGCATTCCCTCACTAATCCTCATGATGGTCATAATATCCATCATCGGGGCGGGTATATGGCAGGTAATCGCTGTTATGGGGCTAACATATGGCGTCACCGGTTCCAGGCTGGTAAGAGGTGCTGTTATAGGCATTAAAGAGAATGTATATGTGGCGGCGGCGGAGGCTATTGGCTGTTCTAACACCAGAATACTTACCCGACATATCCTGCCCAATGTTATGGCTCCCACAATTATCCTGTTTACCCACCGGGTGCCGTCTATTATTCTGATTGAGGCTAGCCTGAGCTTTCTCGGCTTTGGTATCCCTCCCCCGGATCCGAGCTGGGGAGGTATGCTTAGTGGCATGGGTCGCAGCTATATGTTCAGGGCACCGTGGATGGTTATATGGCCTGGCCTTGCTCTAAGCATCGTGGTCTATGGTGTGAATATGTTTGGCGATGCGGTGAGAGATATACTGGACCCGAGGCTGAGGGGTGGCGTTGGGCGCTATGGGGTGAGAGTGAAAAAAGAAGTTCCGAGAAAAAAGTGAGCCCAGCCCTCCAAAGGACTTGACAAAACAGTGAAAAAGGCTATAATGAAAATGAGCTAGCAATAGAGAAAAAGTCTTAATAAGTTAAAGGAGGTCCAAAAATGTGAGACTAAACAAAATTAACGGTAAGTATTACTTATTAAAAACGGAAAGAGGTGAGAAAAAATGAGAAAAAGAATCTTGTGGCTAGGGATGAGCTTCCTATTGGTGGCGGCTTTAGTGCTGGCCTCTTGTGCTCCGGCAGTACCAGGTGAGCAAGAGGAGGAGGAAGAAGAGGAGGAGGAGGAGGAAGAAGAGGAGGAGGAAGAAGAGGAGGAGGAGGAAGAAGAGGAGGAGGAAGAGGAGGAGGAAGAGGAGGTCGGGCCACAATATGGTGGGACGCTCACCGTTATAAACGCACGGGTCAGTTCGGCCGACCCAGGAAGCCCGTACCTAATGGATAATAATTGGCCCGCACTCTTGTATCTTACCCCCGTTCTAGAGGGTCCACTGGTTGGCGACTTTTTGGAGCGTGGGCCCAGGGGCACTGGTGAATTTGCATTTCAGATGGGTAACTATGTGCCCGGAGAGTTCCTGACAGGCCAGTTGCTCGAAAGTTGGGAGGTTAGTCTCGAGGAGATGGTCTGGCACGTACGGCCGGGAGTTTACTGGGCGGCTGACAACGTGGATTGGATGGAAAACAGGGAACTTACCGCCGCCGATGTTGTCGCTGACCTACAGGTGTTCTTGGAGTGCCCAGCGGGGGTGACGACCAGGAGATGGGCAGGGGACGTATACGCCAGGGATAGATACACTGTGGTTATTGAATTCGCTCCCTTCGATGTTGGTTGGTCGTTCTACCTTGGCTATGAAGACCGCGCCTTATTTACTCCACCTGAAATGATAGCCGCCGGTCCTGATAAGTGGGCAAATCAGGTTGGCACCGGACCATTTATGTTCAAAGAGCATGTCATTGGTTCTCACATGAGCTTCGAAAGGAACCCTAATTGGTGGCAAACGACGACCATCAATGGCAAGGTCTATGATGATGTACCGTTTTTCGACGAGATGATATGGCCCATCATTCCCGATGTGGCTACCCAAATAGCTGCCCTGATAACGGGGAAGATTGACTACTATTGGTGTGTGCCCGCCGTGCAGTGGGACCACATAGACAACGTAGCTCCTGATATGCTAAGCGTCAAACTTTCTGCGGCTTTTGGAAGGAACCTAATGTTCGCGTGTGACAAGCCACCTTTCGATGATGTAGAAGTTCGGCGAGCTATGATGATTGGCACCGACCTGAAAGCCTTCCAAAACCTGTATGGCAGGGGAGCACTGCCACTACACCATTGGCCAGTGTCGTCCAGTCATAGCGAGGCCACATACACCCCAATGGAAAAACTGCCTGCGTCAACCCGAATGCTATATGACTATAACCCCACGCTGGCAAGCACAATGCTGAGAGAGGCTGGTGTCCCCGAGGGCTTTGAGATGGAATATCTTGTTGAACCCGGCGCCTACAATCTAGATGAAGCAGCTCTGCTTGCAGACCAGTGGGAAAAGATTGGCATTGACGTCCAAATAAAAGTACTTGACTCTGCTACCATTGTCAAGATAAGGTACGGTTTTACCTTCAAACACAGCATCATGGGCTTCGGAGGCTCAATATTGAATCCATTTGATTTCTTCCCTGCCAACTTGAAGACGGGGGCGTACGGTAACTTTAGTCAGTGGTCGAACGCGGAATTTGATGCACTGACGGACGAAATGCTAAGCACGCCGGATGTGGATGAGCAAAACCGCATAATTAAGGAGGCAGCCATAATCGCGCTTGAGGACCTTCCCTGGATACCTCTCAACCTTATGCTTGATGGGGACTATTGGTGGCCGTGGATAAAGAATTACTATGGTGAGCATATCGTTAGAGACAATGATTTCGCTTCCATCCTAGCCCACGCCTGGATTGACCAGGACTTGAAGGCAGAGATGGGATATTAGGTAGCAGTAGCTACTACAGAGAGAACTTTGGCAATTCCCGATATGGGATTAGTTGCCCAAGAAGCAAAAAGGGGGTGGGGGATTCGACCCCACCCCCTTTTTTTATATCACCGGCTAATAGCCTGTTAAATAGCAGCGACTGTGCCCCTATCTTTAAAAGACCATGTCGGCTGTTGGCTTTCATTTTTAAAGAAGATGTTTTTGATGCTAGAATAAGGTGCTGAAGGCTGATTCATATTGGTGAAGAGGTTTAATGCCGTTGCGATACTATATTGGCACATCAGGCTGGCACTATGAACACTGGAGGGGCAGATTCTATCCTGAGAAATTAACCAGAGCCAAGTGGCTTGAATTTTATGCTGGTCATTTCATTACGGTTGAACTTAATAATAGTTTTTACCGGCTACCTTCAGAGGCTGCTTTTGCTACCTGGCATGATTCCTCACCAGCCAATTTTATCTTTGCGGTAAAGGTGAGCCGTTTTATTACCCACATTAAGCGATTGAAAAATAGTGAGGAGGCAGTAGAGAAGTTTGTTACTAGAGCTAAGATTTTAGGGGAAAAATTGGGTCCGCTTCTATATCAGCTTCCACCTAATATGCATCGTAATGACGAGGTGTTAGAGTCATTCCTGGCTACTTTACCTCAGGGAATAAAGCACGTCTTTGAATTTCGGCATCACTCCTGGTTTGAAGATAAGGTTTTTGAAATCTTACATAAGTATGATATGGGATTTTGTATCTTTGATATGCCATCTCTTACTTGCCCACTGACAGCGACGACAGATTTTGCCTATATTAGGTTTCATGGTAGCAGCGGACTCTACTTTAGCTGTTACTCTGATGAGGAGCTGGCTGATTGGGCAAGGAGGCTGGCTAATTTAGCGGTGAAACTGAAAGCAGTCTATATCTATTTTAATAATGACGCTGAAGCATTTGCGGTGAGAAATGCCATAACCATTGGCGATTACCTACCTGCTACAGTGTAGAGGGGCATAGCCCTACTAAAGAAATTATTTTCTCCTTATTGAAGAGAAGGGGATAAAGGGGGTGAGGCTGGTAAATCCTTATAAACTTCTGGTACTGGATATAGATGGCACGCTGTTAGACAAAAACGGGGTCATCTCGGCTGAGGACAGGAATGCGTTGGCTAGAGTCTGCGATTTAGGTTTGCCGGTTTCTTTGTCTACCGGGCGAGTAGTTCAAGCCTGCTCAGAAATTATTAGTCAGTTGTCACTGGATAGCTACCATATATTCTTTGATGGTGCCTTAGTAAGCAATCCTAATCATGGTAAGGAAATCTACATTCAACCGATTGATAAAAAGGTAGTGAAGCAGGCTGTTGAATTTGCTCATCTAAATGGAATAAACCTTGAGTTCTATTCTGCAGACCATTATTTTGTCGAGCGGGAAACATGGGCAAGTGACATCCGTCGTGATTTCTATCATACACCGCCTACTGTAGTAGACATCAGCAAACTTTGGCGGAAGGAGAGGATTATTAAAGGGGTTCTGACCCTTCTCTCTCTGGAAGAGAAAACTAGAGCCGAGATTTTTTACCTTCAATTCAAGGATAGTCTTAGCTTCTCCTGGACAAAAACGCCGGCCTATCCCGAGGTTGATTTTATCAATGTGCTTGCTCCTAGGGTATCCAAGGGGGAAGCCTTGCGGGCACTAGCCTCACATTTGGGAATATCCTTGACTGAGGTTATGGCTGTTGGGGATGGGACTAATGATATCTCATTGCTTTCCTCAGCCGGTCTAGCCATTGCCATGGGCGATGCCCCTGACGAAGTCAAGGCAGTAGCCGATTATGTCACCCTTGATGTTGACCACAGTGGTGTCGCTGCGGCGGTTAACAAGTTTTTGCTGTGACAGATTGCACACCTTGGTCAAATGTTAAATGGCATTTTAAATAGCAGAATAATTACTTGAGTTACATACTACTAAAACATTACTAATTAGCGCCCCATTAGATTGGTCCTACCACCATTACTAGCAATTGTCTCCGCACTTATCCAAGACGCATCATCCGACGCTAAAAACAGAGCCAGATGTGCAATATCCTCAGGAGTACCAACCCGCCCAAGAACGGCGTTTGTCTTACGAACTTCGATAAACTGCTTTACTTGTTCCGGCGTCCTACTAGCGTAGGTTATGTCAGTTGGAATCATCCCCGGCGCAATCGCGTTGACATTTATTCCATACGGTCCAAATTCTCTAGCGCTAGCCTTGGTGAATCCAACTACGCCAAATTTCGAAGTAGCGTAAGCGGCTTGCCCTAGTTCAATAGCACCTAGTGCGGCTGTGGATGAAATATTGATGATTTTCCCATATTTTTGTTTTACCATGTGCTTAGCTACAGCCTGCGTGCACAAGAAGAGCCCTTTGAGGTTTGTGTCTAATATCAGGTCCCATATATCCTCTGTTAAATCTAGGATAGGAGTAAGGCGGGTAGTTCCAGCATTATTCACCAGAATGTCAATTCTGCCAAATTCATCTATTACTTTTTTCACCATGTTAGCTACTTGCTCCTTGACACATACATCGGTAACTATGGCCAGTGAACGTCTCCCTAATGCCATAATCTCATCGCGTGCTTTCTCGATGTTGTCTTTGTTACGGCTGCAGACTACGACATCAGCCCCAGCATTTGCAAATTCTAAAGCCATAGCCTTCCCCAGTCCGGTACCACCACCGGTGATGATAGATATCTTGCCTTCCAGTTTCATTTATTTCTCCTTTCATCTGCGGTTGAGTTCTTCTGAATGATTTGAGCTATAACGCTTGATTGTAACAGATAAACGACGAATTATCCAGTATTTCAAAGATGTAATTCTATCACATCGCCGTCCACAAGGATATGGTCTCTTTTTACCATTAAACCATCGTGCTTTCCTGAACCCCAGATGCGGGCATATTTTAGCTTGTGGGCGAAATCCTTGTGGACATCGGCAGCGGCATCTTCTAGCGTGCTTCCCCGTTTAATGATTATCGGGTCGTTAAAATCTGGTTTTTGCCTTGGAGTCTTGGTATATACCCGAATAATATCAAGCATCTGATAGATTTCACACCTTAGCTCTTCTAAGCCAGTTCCTTCTTTGGCTGAGATAGCCATAACCGGCAATTGCCCTTCATATTTGCTCTTCAAAGACGCGTAGTTCTCACTGGCATTATTCAGGTCAAGCTTGCTGCCAATAATTAGTGCCTTCTTCTGGTATAAGATAATGCCTGGTTCTTCAGCCTTTCTTTCACCGATTACTATCCTTATTTTTTCCAGTTGTGCTGTGATGCCTTCCATTTGGACTAATGGAGCATCACTTAAGTCCACCATGACCAGTAGGGCGTCAGCCCGTATAAGCATATGGCGGAGCCACCACTCAATAGATGGGGGTGCCAGGGGTGGGGTATCAATCAGTTGTATCTGGATGTTCTCAAATTCCATCATCCCCGGGGTGGCAGTTTGTGTGGTAAAGGGGTATTCAGCTACAGTAGGTGAGGCATTAGTAATACTGGCAACAAGCTGGGATTTACCAGCGTTGGGCAAACCAATTACTGCTACCTGGGCGGCGCCCTCTTTCTCAATAGCCATAGATGCCCGATGAGCACCAGACTTTTTGGTGGCTAACTGGGTCAGCTTGGCGATTCTGCCTCTTAGCTCAGCACGGAGGTGGTCTGTCCCCTTATGTTTGGGCATAATAGCCAGCATTTCTTCCAGGGCGGCTATCTTGTCTTCGGGGCGTTTAGCCAATCGGAAGTTCTTTTCCGCTTCAAAGTATTGTGGCGGTAAATTAGCTGGCATTGTCGGTTACAGGTGCTCCTTTACTTTTTGGGCTAGATTCTTACTCATTCCTCTCGTGGCGGTTAGCTCCTCTATAGAAGCTTCTCTAATGGCTCGGACTAAACCAAACTGTTTGAGCAGGGCACGCTTACGCTTAGGTCCGATACCAGGGATAGTATCAAGGGCTGAGGCAAAGGTTTGTCTCTTGCGTATTTTCTGGTGATAACCCAAGGCGAAGCGATGTGCCTCATCTCTAAGGCGCTGTAGTAGTTGAAGGCCTGGGGAACTGCGGGGTAGAATAATGGGTGCTCTCTTCTGGGGCACAAAAATCTCCTCGTTTTCCTTGGCTAAGCTAGCTGTAGGCACAGAACCGACTCCGACCTCACGCATCGCTACCAGCGCGGAGTTGAGCTGTCCTTTGCCGCCATCAATGAGGACAAGGCCAGGTAGGATTGCCCAGGTATTTGGGGTAGAGGCATCACTCTTGAGACTCCGCTTAAATCGTCGTTTAACTACCTCCTGAAGCATAGTATAGTCATTAGCACCTGACACCGTTTTGATTCTGAAGCGTCTATAGTGAGATGGCTTGGGCTTCCCTTCCTCAAAGACTACCATACTGCCTACTGCCACTGTTCCCTGTATGTTGGAGATGTCGTAGCCTTCCATTCGGGAGGGTAAGCGTGGAAGGTGAAGCTCTCTTTTTATTTCAGCTAAAGCCGCCGCCAGTGCTGTAGGAGTAGCTAGCTGCTTGACTCTAAGTTGCTCCATACCTTGCTGGGCGTTCTTAGCCACGATTCTTACCAGTTGTTTTTTATTGCCTCGGCGGGGCACTTGAATATGGACCTTAGCTCCCCTTTTGCTTTGAAGCCAGCTCTCAATAATAGTCCTATCTTCCACAGGATACTGGAGTAGCAATAGCGGGGGTATATAAGGAGCAGAGGCGTAAAACTGCTTAATAAAATTGGCCATGATTTGCCCTGGCTCTTCAGAGCGAGCGCCCTGCAATACAAAGCTTTCTCGTCCAATTAGCTTACTACTGCGGATAAAGAAGACCTGGACATAGGCTTGGTCTCTATCGTTAGCGAATGCAATAACATCCTGCTCACCGCTTATCGTGGTGGCGATTCTCTGTCCTTCAATAACCCTGTCTATAGCCTGGATTTGGTCTCTAAGTAAAGACGCCTTTTCAAAGTCTAGAGCTTCAGCGGCTTTCTCCATCTTACCTTGTAGCTCTTGAACTACCATTTCCCGTTTCCCTTCAAGGAAAAGGATTACCTGCTTTATTACCTCGGTATATTCCTCTTTGCTCACGATACCAATACAGGGTCCGAGACAATGGTGGATGTGATATTCAAGGCAGGGTCGCAAATCAGTGCCAGTGATTGACTTGCGACAAGAGCGAAATGGGAAGATTCCTTTAAGCACCTTCAGGGTTTGGCGCACTGACTTAGCACTGGCAAAGGGACCAAAGTAACGCCCTCCATTTTTTTCCAGGCGCCGAGTAATATGCACCCTGGGCCAATCTTCATTGATGTCTATCTTGAGGTAAGGGAAGGTTTTATCATCTTTAAGCCGGACATTGTAGCGAGGGCGGTGCCTCTTTATCAGGTTTAACTCAAGGATAAGAGCCTCTTGTTCTGAAGTGGTAACAAAGAAGTCAAAGTCACTTACTCGGGCTACCATTCGCTCAAGTTTTGGTGAAAGCTTTTGCCCAGTGCTAAAATATGACCTTACCCGGTGATGGAGATTAGCTGCCTTACCGACATATAGTATATTGCCTTCGGCGTCTTTCATAAGGTAGACGCCGGGGCTGGTTGGTATTTGCTTTAATTGTTCTACTATAAGATTACTTATCAACCCTATCCCCCTTTTCTCCCTTATCAAGGGAAAGGGGAATTATAATTTTCAGGGGGATTATCGCCAGTAGAGAGAAGGAATAACAGCCTTTAGATTTATTGTAGCATAGCCTATGCAATGGGGGAAGTATTTGTGTGAGAGGAGTTATGGGCGCCCTATCTCATCCAGTAACTTTGGCATATCCTCTTTTTTGTAACCCAGGATATCAACCAGTATCTCTTCAGTATGTTCACCCAACAGCGGTGCTCTACCCTGCCTCATAGCTGGCGTTCCCCTAAACTGCATGGGCAAATTCTGATATTTGTATGTCTCACCGGTAAGGGGATGAGTATAATCGGTCAGATACTCATTGGCTATGACCTGGGGGTCATTGGGTAGGTCTTCAATCTTCTGAATCTTTTCCCAGAAGATATCCTTGCCTTCAAATGCTTTTATCCATTCATCTCGCGTTTTCTTAACGAAGGCGTTATCAAGCAGGGCAACAGTTTCTCTGCTACTGTTGAACCGTGCTACATCGGTATTAGAGTGTGGATCACCCTTATATACAGACTCCGGTATACCCATAGCTTCACATATTGGCACCCAATGTCTTGCAGTTGGGCAAACGAGGGCAAGCCATTCACCGTCAGCACACTTATAATAATTAAAAAGCGGAGTTGACGACCGCTCTCTGGGTGTCACTGGTAGCGGGGCTTTCATATAAAGCATCATCTGTAGAGAACAACCCATGACCCACATTGAAGCTGTAAGATGCGAAGTTTCTATCTCTTGTCCTATACCAAAGCGCTCTCGGACCAGTAGAGCAGCCACAACAGCATGTGATATAAATATGGCTCCAACCTGGTCAGATGATCCAGGTAGAGCCCACACTGGTTCCCCACTTTCTAGGGGTACTCGGTACATCCACCCTGACCTGGCACAACCACTCAAATCCATCCCGGGCTTTCTCCCATCAGGGCCCTTGGCGCCAAAGCTAGAGCCAGAACAATATATGAGCTTGGGGTTATATTTCTTCAGTGTCTCATAATCACAGCCGAGTTTCGCAGCCACCCCAGTACGCATATTCTGTACAAAAACATCGGACTTGGCGACTAGCTGGTAGAGAACCTCTCTGGCTTTTGGCTTATTCAAATCCAGGACTAGGCTCTTCTTACAGCGGTTATTGGTTTCAAAATAGCTGCTCAGGTCTGAACCACCAAATCCCTTTCCTTCTCCACCCTTCACCACCCTCCTTCTTGGGCCACCTCCAGCGCCGCGTCCGACATCACGTCCCGGTTCACCAGTTGGCCTCTCTATCTTTATTACCTCAGCCCCCATTGCCGCCAACATCATGGTGGCAACCGGTCCCAGCTGGTACACGGTCATGTCAAGGACTCTTATCCCCTCAAGTATCTCTTTAGCCATGGTCTTACTCCCCCTGCACTGACTTTGCTGCCATAATTAACTCCTTTACTTCTTAAAATTTACTGTAATCCGGATAATCCGGCTTAACTTTGGTAGTGGTGGGCTACAAGAAGCACAGCAACCGCCGTCTTTCTCAGCGGGCTAAAAAGCAACCAACTTTTTGATGCAACCTAGTCTCTTTAGCCTATCTTTATGTTGTACCCCTCCAAAAACTCCCTGGCTAATCTGATATACGGTATGACCTACCGATTCTGCAAACAAGCCAGAGTAACTGGTATCCTAGATTACACCCTCTTTTTTAAACTGCTCAATATCCGCATCAGAATAGCCCAATTTCTTGTAGACCTCATTGTTGTGCTCGCCCAGCTCAGG
>JABUBP010000398.1_pt1 | contig 12082 bp, 14 predicted proteins | sample 7240331 | NCBI WGS metagenome assembly JABUBP01 (sample SAMN07256347, study PRJNA390944) | subsurface metagenome | isolation source: Methane hydrate marine sediment | place: Pacific Ocean: Eastern North Pacific, ODP site 1244 | collected 2002 | reverse complement strand
CTGCGGGGTCCAGGCCGTCTGTGGCGTAGGGGTGACTGAGGTAGCGTATGGGCCGTTATATTGACGATATCCTGCAGCCCGGGGAAAAGGTGCTGTATTCCACCAATGCGCACTGGATCTTCTTCGGGCCCGCGATTTTGCTCTGGATTCTGGCGGCCGCGCTTTTCGTCCTGTCGGGGTTGGTCCCTGCGGGCAGCCCGCTGATCGTGGTGTGCTGGGCGCTGGCTGCAATCGTAGCCCTGGCCGCGCTCTACAAGACGGTGACGGCCTGGTTCCATCGCTGGACCACCGAGACTGACGTGACCAGCCTGCGCGTGGTGCACAAGACCGGGTTCATCAACCGCAAGACGTTCGAGATGAGTCTCGACAAGATCGAAAGCGTGGATGTGAACCAGTCCATCGCCGGTCGAGTCTTCGGCTATGGCGACGTCACCATCATGGGTGTGGGCAAAAGCGAGGAGAAGCTCGATATGGTCACCTCGCCGATCGCATTCCGCAACGCCATCACGGCGCGTTAGGGAAGGCGCGACATGTCCATGCAAACTCCTCCAGGTGCCACGGGACCCACGGTCGATCCGGCCGAGGTGGCGAAATTCTCAAAACTGTCGGCCGAGTGGTGGGACCCGAACGGCAAGATGGCGCCGCTGCACAAGATCAATCCGCTGCGGCTTGCCTATATTCGCGATGCGGCTTGCCGCAAGTTTTCACGCAACGTCAAAAGCCTCGGCTGCCTCTCCGGTCTGCGCATCCTCGACATCGGCTGCGGCGCGGGATTGCTGTGCGAGCCGTTCACGCGGCTGGGCGCACAGGTGATCGGCATCGATCCCTCCGCGACCAACATCGCCGCGGCCAAGCTGCACGCCGACAAGGGCCACCTGTCGATCGACTACCGCTGCACCACGGTGGAGGAGATGGACCACCGCGAGCGCTTCGACGTCGTACTGGCCATGGAAGTGGTGGAGCATGTCGCCGATGTCGGCATGTTCCTCAATCACTGCGCGACGATGCTCAAGCCCGGCGGGATGATGGTGGTCTCGACCATCAACCGCAACTGGAAGAGTTTTGCGCTCGCCATCGTCGGCGCCGAATATGTGTTGCGCTGGCTGCCGCGCGGCACCCATGAGTGGAACAAGTTCGTCACCCCCGACGAGCTCGCCAAGCACCTGGCGGCCAACAAGCTCGCCATCACCGAAGAGACCGGCGTGGTCTACAGCCCCTTGGCCGACCGATGGGGCCTCTCCGCCGACATGGACGTGAACTACATGGTGGTGGCGGAGGGGATGTGAGGCGGCTATCCACTCGGCTAAATTAAAGGCCCCGCGCAATCCAGTCATGCGCCGCGCCCGTTGACCGCGCTCCCATCACCCGGCACTTTGGCGTGCCTTCCAGCCGGTCCCTCCTGATGTTCTCCGTCGTCTCGCTCTGGATTCCCTTCACCCTCATCGCTGCGGGCGGCCAGGTGGCGCGCAATGCGATGCAGCGTTCGCTGACCGGGCCGCTCGGCACCTGGGGCGCGACCAATATCCGCTTCCTGTTCGGCTTTCCGTTCTCGATCGTGTTTCTGGCGGTCGTGCTGGTCGTATCAGGTGAAAAGCTGCCGTGGCCGACATCAGTCTTCTGGCCGTGGCTGCTGCTCGGCGCGCTGAGCCAGATCGTCGCCACCGGGCTGATGCTTGTCGCGATGAACGACCGCTCCTTCGTCGTCACCACGGCTTATCTGAAGACGGAGGCGATCCAGACCGCGATCTTCGGCTTCGTCTTTCTTGGCGATCACCTGACACGGCTGAAGGTGCTTGCGATTGTCATCGCCACGGTCGGCGTCGTCATCACGGCGCTGCGGCCAGGCGGCGAAAAGGGATTTGCGGAGCTGCGTCCGACCATCATTGGCCTCGTTGCCGCCGCGTGCTTCGCGCTGTCGGCCGTCGGCTTCCGCGGCGCCGTCATCGTGGTGCCCGACGTCTCCTTTGTGACGGCGGCGTCCTACACGCTGGTGTGGGGCCTGTTCGTGCAGACGCTGGTGCTGACGATCTATCTGCTGGCCCGCGCGCCGCAGATTCTGAAGGCGATCTTCGGCCTATGGAAACCCTCGATGCTCGCGGGCTTCATGGGCGCTTTCGCCTCGCAGTTCTGGTTCCTGGCGTTCGCGCTGACGGCGGCCGCCAATGTGCGCACGCTGGCGCTGGTCGAGGTGCTGTTCGCGCAGGCCGTGTCGTATTACTCCTTCAAGCAACCGATATCGGCGCGTGAAGCGAGCGGCATTCTGCTCATTGTGATTGGTGTCGCGCTGCTGGTTGCGGCGTAATCATCGCTTGACCGCGATCCCGGCTATCCAATTCACGACACGGTGCATCCTGTGATACGTCACCTGCGTTGACCGGGCTGCGGCCGCCCGGCACCTTGACGGCCTTCCATCCGGTCGTCCCCATGTTTTCCGTCGCCTCGCTCTGGATTCCTTTCGCCCTCATTGCTGCCGGCAGCCAGGTCGCGCGCAATGCGATGCAGCGCTCGCTGACCGGGCCGCTCGGCACCTGGGGTGCGACCAACATCCGTTTCCTGTTCGGCTTTCCGTTCTCGATTCTATTCTTCACCGTGGTCGTGCTGGTCAGCGGCGACAAGGTGCCGTGGCCGGGCGCGGCGTTCTGGCCGTGGCTGCTGCTCGGCGCGCTGAGCCAGATTGTCGCCACCGGTCTGATGCTGGTCGCTATGAACGACCGCTCCTTCGTGGTTACCACGGCCTACATCAAGACCGAGGCGATCCAGACCGCGATCTTCGGCTTTGTCTTTCTCGGCGATCACCTGACCGGGCTGAAAGTGCTGGCGGTCGTGATCGCCACGATCGGCGTCGTCATCACTGCGCTGCGTCCCGGCGGCGAAAAGGGCTTTGCGGAATTGCGGCCGACCATCATCGGCCTCGTCGCGGGCGCGGGCTTTGCGCTGTCGGCGGTCGGATTCCGCGGCGCGGTCATCGCGGTGCCGAACGTGACCTTCGTGACAGCAGCGTCCTGTACGCTGGTGTGGGGCCTGTTCGTGCAGACGCTGGTGCTGACGGTCTATCTGCTCGCGCGGGCGCCGAAGATCCTCAAGGCCATCCTCGGCCTGTGGAAGCCCTCGATGCTGGCGGGCTTCATGGGTGCGTTTGCCTCGCAGTTCTGGTTTCTGGCGTTGGCCCTGACGGTGGCTGCCAATGTGCGCACGCTGGCGCTGGTCGAAGTGCTGTTCGCGCAGGCGGTAGCGCATTATTCCTTCAAGCAGCCGATAACGGCGCGTGAAGGGATCGGTATTCTCCTGATCGTGGTGGGCGTGGCGCTGCTGGTGGCGGCGTAGCTAGCGCTTGATCGCGATCAATACGGCGCCTGCTGCAATCAGTGCGATTCCGAGCCAGCCGTTCCACGACGGCCGTTCGCCCAGAAACACCACGCCGAACAGCGCCACCAATACCACACTCAGCTTGTCGATCGGCGCCACCAGCGTCGCCGGCCCGAGTTTCAGCGCGCGGAAATAGCAGATCCATGACGCGCCGGTGCCGAGGCCGGACAGCAACAGGAACAGCCAGCTCTTGCCCGAGATCGGCCCGGCCCCGGAAATTTTCCCGGTGGCAAACAGGATCAGCGACAGCGTCATCAGCACGATGACGGTCCGGATCAAGGTCGCAAGGTCAGGATTGATGTCTTCGACGCCGACCTTGGCAAAGATCGCGGTCAGCGCAGCGAATACCGCCGACAGCACGGCCCAGAATTGCCAGCTTGAGAGGGTGTCCGGGCTCATCGGCCCTCGATCAGTTTCGGTCTTCCGGCAGGGTCGGTAGCGGCGAGACTTCGACGCCTTCGTCGACCAGCGCGCGCGCTTCTTCCGGCGAGGCCTCGCCGTAGATCGGGCGATGTTCCTTGTCGCCGTAATGCATCGCCCGCGCCTCGTTCGGGAAGCGCTCGCCGACATTGTCGGCGTTCTTGACGATGTGATCGCGCAATTCCTTGATCTTGGCGCGCAGCTCGCGCTCCTGCGCCATCATCAGCGACGTCGACTCGCTCACTGCGGCTTCCGCGGGCGCCGCGACCGGAGCGGCCTTGTCGCGCCCCTTCTTGCCGACGATTCGCGGGGCCATGATCGCCTTCTCGACCCTGGTCGAGCTGCACACCGGACACGTGACGAGCTTGCGCTTCACCTGCGAATCGTAGGCGGCCGAGTTCTGGAACCAGCTCTCGAAGGAGTGGTCTTGCTCGCAGCGCAAGGTGTAACGGATCATGCCGAGCCCCGCACCAGGTGCAGATGTTCAGGGCCGGCCTTGGGATCGGCGATGCCGAAGCGGCGGCCATGCTGCAGCGATGGAATGGTCTGTCGAGCGGTCGTGACCTTGGCGGGGTCGATCTCGGCCAGGAACACGCCGGGCTCGACGCCGCCCTCGGCGATGACGACGCCCCAGGGATCGACGATCAGCGAATGCCCATAGGTCTCGCGCTTGTTCTCATGCATGCCGGCCTGCGCCGCGGCAAACACGAAGCAGCCGGTCTCGATCGCGCGCGAGCGCAGCAGCACGTGCCAATGCGCTTCGCCGGTCTTGCGCGTGAAAGCGGAGGGCACGGTGAGGAAGGAGGCGCCGCTCTCGGCGAGCGCGCGGTACAGCGCCGGGAAGCGCACGTCGTAGCAGATGGTCAGCCCGATGCGGCCCCAGGGCAGGTCGCTTATCACGGCGGTCTCGCCCGGCTGGTAGTTCGCCGACTCGCGGTAGCTCTCGCCATCAGGCAGGTCGATGTCGAACATGTGGATCTTGTCGTAGCTCGCCAGCACCGCGCCCTCGGGCGAGATCAGGAACGAACGATTGACCGCCTTCTCCGGCGAGAATTTCAGCGCCAGCGATCCGACATGCAGATGGATCTTCAATTCCTTGGCCAGCGCCCGATACGCCTTCAGGGACTTGTCGTCTTCCTCGGCAGCCAGATGCTCGAACAGCGCCTTGCGGTTCAACTGCATCATGTTGCTGACTTCGGGCGTCTGCACATAGTCGGCGCCCTGTTTCTTGGCCTCGCGGATCAGCTTCGTCGCCTGCTCGAGGCTCGGCTCGGGCAGGAGGCCCGTGCGCATCTGCACCATCCCCGCGGTGAATTTGTCGCCTGTCGCCATCACAGCACGCCTTCGCTGGTGAGCAGGGAGTCGAGCTTGCCTTCGCGGTCGAGCGCATAGAGCTCGTCGCAGCCGCCGACATGGGTCCTGCCGATGAAGATCTGCGGGAAGGTCACGCCCGCGCCGGCGCGCTCATACATCTGCTCGCGATAGGCGGGATCGGCCGAGGTGCTGAGCTCGGTGAACGGCGCGTTCTTGCGCGTCAGCAGAGATTTCGCAGCGGTGCAATAACCGCAGCCGGGACGGGTGTAGATTTCAATGCCAGCCATATCGCGCTCGGTTTGCTCGAATAAGTCACGATTATATGTGCGCTTTGTGGCCGTCCACAACCCGGGCAAACACCAGCACGTCGACCTGCGCCGCTTTGGCGCGCAGCAGCGCCCGGGCGCAGGCGTCTGTGGTGGCGCCAGAGGTTAATACGTCGTCGACCAGCACGACGCGGCGGCCCTGAATATCAGCCATGCGATCGGCGGCCACCTTGAACGCGCCCTGCACATTGCTGGCGCGCTGTGCCCGCGACAGGCCGATCTGCTGCTCGGTCGCCCGCACCCGCCGCAGCGCCTCGGCGGCGACTTTGACGCCGCTTTGCCCGCCGATCGCCTGCGCCAGCGCGCCGGACTGGTTGTAGCGGCGGCTCCAGCCCCGCCGCCAGTGCAGGGGAACCGGTACCAGCACGTCGGCCTCGGCAAGAATCTCGCGCCCCGCCCGCGCCATCCAGCGGCCCATGGTCGGGGCGAGGTCCGTGCGGTCGTGGTATTTCAGTGCGTGCACCAGGGTGCGCGCCACGTCGTCATAGCGCACCGCGGCCCGCGCGCGCTGGTAGGCCGGGGGACTTGCGATCGCCTCCATCGACAGCAGCTCCGGCCCGGGATCGTAGACAAAGGGAATACCGAGCCGCGGACAGTAGGGCGGCTCGATGAACGACAGCTTCGCCCAGCATTCCGCGCAGACGCCTTCGCCGTCGACGGGTTCGCGGCAGGAGACACACAGCGTCGGCAGCGCGACGTCGAGCGCGAATTTTGCGGCCGTAGCCCACGCGCCGCGCAAATGGCTGAAGATCGAGCGGGAGGGTGTGTTGGCGTCCATGGGCCAAAGGCTAGCGCCGGCCGGTATCCCGCTCAAGCCGGCGATTGCCATCATGGGGCCGACCGGCGTACCAACCGGCCATGGCCAAGCCTGCCAACGCCGCCCCCGTCCTGTTCGATCGCGAGCTGCTTTCCGCGCGACAGGCGCGTGCGCGCAGGCAGGGCGAGGTGGCATTCCTGCTCGACCGCGTTGCCGAGGACATGGCCGACCGCATCGCCGCGGTGAAGCGCGATTTTGCCGACGTTGCCGACATCTGGACGCCGGGCGAGATGCTGCGCCCGGAGGTCACCGGTCGCTTCAAATCGGTGACGCGGATTGCGCTCGGGTCCGGCAGCGAGGTTTTGCCTCTACAACCGGAATCGCTCGATCTTGCGGTCTCCGCGCTCGCCTTCCAGTTCGTCAACGATCTTCCCGGCGTGCTCGCGCAAATCCGCCGCGCGCTGCGGCCGGACGGCTTGCTGCTGGCGGCGTTTCCCGGCGGTGACACGTTGACGGAGTTGCGGCAATCCTTTGCCGCCGCGGAAGCCGGATGCGAAGGCGGCGTATCGCCGCGCGTGTCGCCGTTCGCCGACCTCCAGGACATTGGCCATCTCTTGCAGCGTGCAGGGCTCGCGCTGCCGGTCACCGACGTCGACCGCATCGTGGTGCGCTACGACAACGCCTTTGCCTTGATGCGCGATCTCAGGGGTATGGGCGCCACCAATGTCCTCGTCGAACGCCGCCGCACGCCAACCCGTCGCACCACCATGCTGCGCACGTCGCAAATTTACGCCGAACGCTTCTCCGACCCTGACGGACGCATCCGCGCCACCTTCGACATCGTCTGGCTCTCCGCCTGGGCGCCGCATGAAAGCCAGCAGAAGCCGCTGCGGCCCGGCTCGGCGAAGGCAAGCCTCGAGGCGGCTGTTAAGGGGGCGAAGAAGTAGCCCTCTTGCTCCGTCATGCCCGGGCTCGTCCCGGGCATCCACGATCTTCGTGATGCTGGAAAGGCGTGGATGGCCGGGTCAAGCCCGGCCATGACGACGGGGAGAAATTACAACAACAGATCGATCAAATGCGGGATCAGCGGAATGTCCGCGGGCGGCATCGGGTAGTCGCGCAGTTTGTTGGCGCGCACCCAGGCGAGGTTCTGGCCCTCGCGCGCCATCACCTGGCCGTCCCAGCGCCGGCAGATATAGAGCGGCATCAGGAGATGAAACGTCTCGTAGGCGTGGCTGGCAAAGGTCAGCGGCGCCAGGCACGGCTCGCTGACCTCGATGCCGAGCTCTTCGTGCAGTTCGCGGATCAAGGTCTGTTCCGGCCGCTCGCCCGGCTCGACCTTGCCGCCGGGAAACTCCCAGAGGCCGGCCAATGTCTTTCCCTCCGGGCGCTGCGCGATCAGGATGCGCTTGTCGACATCGATGAGCGCGCAGGCGACGACGAGGGTGAGTTTCAGCTCGGCCATCAGCTTGCGTCCATCCAGCCGTCATTGCAAGGAGCGAAGCGACGAAGCAATCCAGCTTCCTTGTCGTACTGAAGAAAGCCGGATTGCTTCGCTTCGCTCGCAGTGACGGAAGAAATCACGAGCGGTAATCGCCGTTGATTGCGACATATTCCTTGGTGAGGTCGCAGGTCAGGACGCGGTCGCGGCCCTTGCCGAGACCCAGCGCGACCTTGATCTGCACCTTCGGCGCCTTCATCGCCTCGGATACTTCCTGCTCGTTATAGGACGGATCGCGCGCGCCGCTTTTCGCGACGCGGATGCCGTTGAAGGAGATCGAGAGCTTGTCGCGGTTGGCGGGCTCGCCGGCCTTGCCGACCGCCATCACCACGCGGCCCCAATTGGCGTCTTCGCCCGCGATCGCCGTCTTCACCAGCGGCGAGTTGGCGATCGACATTGCGATCCTGCGCGCCGAAGGCTTTGTGGTCGCGCCCTCGACGACGACTTCGACCAGCTTGCGCGCGCCTTCGCCGTCGCGCGCCACCTGTTCGGACAGGTCAGCCAGCACGTCGTAAAACGCCTTGGCAAACGCCTTCAGCCTGGGGTCGCTGGCGCGCGTGATCTTGGGCGCGCCGTTCGCCGCGGCCGCGCCGGTCGCAAACGCCAGCAGCGTGTCCGAGGTCGAGGTGTCGCCGTCGATGGTGACGGCATTGAAAGTGTCTTCAACACCGCTCTTGAGCAACGACTGCAGCACGCTCGCGGACAGCGGTGCGTCGGTGAACACGAACGACAGCATCGTCGCCATGTCGGGCATGATCATGCCGGCGCCCTTGGCCATGCCGTTGATGGTCACCCTGGCCTTGCCGAGTTTTACCGTCGCGGTCGCGACCTTCGGAAAGGTGTCCGTCGTCATGATGGCGCGCGCCGCATCCATCCAGCCGCCGGGGACGGCCGTCTCGTTCAGCGTTGCCAGTACGCCGTCGAACTTGGTGGCATCTAACGGCTCGCCGATCACGCCGGTCGAGGCGAGGAAGATGTCGTTGACGGTGCAGCCGACGGCTTTCGCCGCGATCTGCGCGGTCAACGCCGTCGACTGCTTGCCGGTTTTGCCGGTGAAGGCGTTGGCATTGCCGGAATTGACGACCAGCGCACGCGCCTGCCCGCGTTTGAGTTTCGCGCGGCACCATTCCACCGGCGCCGAAGGGCATTTCGATTTGGTGAAAACGCCGGCAACGGTGGTGCCCTTGTCCATCACGGCCAGCAGCACGTCAGTGCGGCCCTTGTAGCGGATGCCGGCTGCCGCGGTCGCAAGCTTCACGCCCGCGATTTCAGGCATGGCGGGCACATCGGTGGGCGCAAGGGGCGAGACGGCGGTGGACATGGAGGGCTTCCGGCTTTCGGGGAGGGAAGCGCTCTGTAGCACCTTCGTGTGTCAGTTGGGAGAGGGCATGATGGGGGCGCGCGTGCGCGAAAGTCTATGCCCGGTCTGCGCTGAGCGTTTCCGTCCTTGCCGCCAGCGCCAGCTTCGTCAGAATCTTCTTCCCCGCGATCCGGCCCGACTCCCATGCCCCCGTCATCTGGCTCGGGCTCTTCTTCAAATTCTGCACGAACGCTTCGCCTGCGAAGATCAAATTGCCGACCACCAGCGGGTTGCGCCGTTTGACGCCGGGCAGCATCGCCGAGTAGGCGCCGAGAAAGTAGGCGTTGGTGGTCCAGTCAGTGATGTGGATGCGGCCTTCGAGGTTGTCGCGGACGCCACTCAGGTTCGGCTGGTCTACGCGCTCGAGCAGATCCAGCATCTGCTCCTCGATATCAGCGTAGTTCGACCTTTCCACCAGTTCCGACATCGCAGCCGACGCGAAGATCGTCACCAGCGGCTTGCCGTCGGTGCGCAGATGCAGCAGCCAGTCGTGACGCCGGTCGTAGATCGTCACGAACGTGTCGGGGGCGATGTTGCGCTGGTCGAAGAACTCGGGCCGCAGCGGCACGAAAATCTTGGTCATCTTCGCTGCCGTCATGCCCGCAAGGATCGGGTCGAGCTGCGAGCGGACGCCTCTGTCGAACTGGATACTGCCCGACTTCAACGCACCGACGGACAAGGTGCTGATGACGTAGTCAGCTTCGACCGTATCCTTGTCGGTCAGGACGCGGAAGCGCCCCTTGACCTTCTTGACCGCCTGCACGATGCGGCGGGTCTGGATCTCGGCCTTGTAGTACTGCGCCTCATCGGTCATGGCGGCGATGAGCTTGCCGATGCCCTCCTGCAGCTGCATCCCGCCGGAACCGGCATCGTCGCCCCAGAATTCGTCGCTGGAGACCTTCTCGGCGCTGTCCACCGCCATCCAGTTGGCCGCGCGTTCCTCCGCCACCGCGACGATCACCCGCGACTTCGACGCCTCCGCCAACTGCCGTAGCGAGATGTCCTGGTCCGGATGCTGCGCCTTCCAGATTGAATAGATCTCGAACAACCGGTTCATCGCCCATTCGCGCTGTTCCGGCTTGATGGCGCCGTCGGCGGACACGTTGAAGCGCCGCGTCGCGGTATCGATGCTGATCGGCCCGAGGTCGTAACGCCGTTCGAGGGCCCATTTGTAGAACGGATTTTTCGCGCCGCCATGAAACCAGTGCGGCCCCGCGTCGACCGCGATGCCGGTGGACAAAAGGTCGGTCCGCGCGCGGCCGCCGATCCAGTCCGCGGCGTCGAGGATCGTTATCTCCGGCCGCGCGCCGAGCTTGCCGGTCGCGATCAAGGGGTCGACGCCCTCGCCAATAGTGATGGCAGCGCTCAACCCCGAAATGCCGGCGCCGATAATGACGATGTGGGAACGCATGTTCGCCAATCCGGGTGAAGAGGACAGAGTGTTGCTGCATTCCGTTGAGTAAGATACGCAACGCGAGGCGGCCAATGCAAAACGGGGTGGGGTGACATCTCACCCCACCCCGTCAATTCTGCAGATTTATGACGGCTTACTTTTTCGCCGGCGCCATCTTGGAATCGGACGGCTTCGGCGCGTCCTTGGCGGCTTCCGGCTTCGCGTCGGGCTTGGCCGCCGGCTCGGCCGGCTTGTCGAGGCGTTCGACCTTGGCGGTCTCGCGCAGCTTGGCGACATAATCGGCCTGTGCCTTGCGCGTTACATAGGTCTCGATCTGGCCCTTGACCTGATCGATCGGCGGGGCCTGGCGGTTGCGCTTCTCTTCGACCTTGATGACGTGCCAGCCGAACTGCGATTTCACGGGATCGGAGATCTTGCCGGGCTCCAGCGTGAAGGCGATCGCCGAGAATTCCGGGACCATCTGGTCCTTGGTGAAGAAGCCGAGGTCGCCGCCGTCGGAAGCGCCCGGATCCTTCGACTTCTTCTTGGCGAGTTCGGCGAAGTCGGCGCCCTTCTTCAGCTCCTCGACCACGGCCTTGGCCTCATCCTCGGTCTCGACCAGGATGTGGCGGGCCCGCACCTCGACCTCGCTGGTGATCTGCTTGGCGGCCTCCTCATAGACCTTCTTCATGGCGTCATCGGTGGTCGCGGCCTTGCCCTCGGAGGCGAGCAGGCTGTCCATCATCAGCCGCTTGCGGGCGAACGACAGCCGCTTCTTGAAGTCGTCGGTATTCTCGATCTTCTTGTCTTCGGCCGCCTTGGCCACGATCTGCAAATCGATCAGGAAGCCCAGCACGTTGTCCTTGCGGCTGGCCGGGTCCATCTGCTGCAGCGACGGTGCCAACTCTTCCTCGGCGAGCGCCACGTCGCTCTCCTTGATTTCCACCCCGTTGACCTTGGCCAGCACCTTGTCCTCGGCGCGCGCGGGCGAGCCCGCGATCAGGGCAAGGGCCACGGCCACGGCAAAGCCGAGACGCAGGCCGGTTTTCGTCTCCGGAAACGAGGTGGTCATGCAAAATCCTTGGAACTTGAGGGCTATGGGGGCGGCGGGACACTCGCCCAATCGAGGGGCCTTGGCAACGCGAAAAACCTGTCAAAATGATGAATTTCCTGACATTCGGCGCGCTGGCGGGCCACGTTGACATCGACCCGGCCCGGCCATATCTCTCCCGCAACGTTTCGGCGGCAATGGCGTTTATTTTGCTCGCATTTTTGCCGTTGAACCTTGGAATGCCCGTTTCCCACTCATTTGGCGGATGACCCCTCGCCACCGGAATGGCACCGCGACGCGTCACGGTGAGTTGATGGGTAATTCGAGACCGTTTACGGCTGCACTGCAGGACCGCAGGAACAGGACTTATCCATGATCGGCGCGCTCGCCCGCAAGCTTTTCGGCACCCCCAACGACCGCCGGGTCAAGGGCTACCAATCCCGCGTTGACGCCATCAACGCCCTGGAGGGCGAACTCGCAAAGCTCTCCCACGAGGCGCTGAAAGCGCGCACCGAGGAATTCCGCAAGGAACTCGCCGACGGCAAGTCGCTCGACGACATCCTGGTGCCGGCCTTCGCCACCGTTCGCGAGGCC
>JABUBP010000397.1_pt1 | contig 12091 bp, 13 predicted proteins | sample 7240331 | NCBI WGS metagenome assembly JABUBP01 (sample SAMN07256347, study PRJNA390944) | subsurface metagenome | isolation source: Methane hydrate marine sediment | place: Pacific Ocean: Eastern North Pacific, ODP site 1244 | collected 2002 | reverse complement strand
TAGGTGGGGTGGGATTGGGGAAAACTCATTTACTTCATGCGATTGGACATTATGTCAAAAGTAAAAAATCCAGCGCAAAGATATTCTATGTTACTACTGAAACGTTCATGAATGAAGTTATCGAAGCCATTGGCAAAGGAACGATAGAAGAGTTTAGAGAGTGCTATCGGCAAGTAGACCTCTTGTTAATTGATGATATTCAATTTTTGGTTGAGGCAGAGTCAACCCAGGAAGAATTCTTCCATACCTTCAATGTGCTTCACGATGCCCACAAACAGATTGTAATTAGTTCAGATAAACCTCCCAAACAGCTGACCACTTTAGAAGAGAGATTGAAGTCGAGATTCGAATGGGGTTTGATTGCTGATATCAAGTCCCCCAATTTAGAAACAAGAGTTGCTATTCTTAAGAAGAAAGAAGAGATTGAAAACTTAGACCTTAGTGATAACATACTTGTATATATTGCCGGCAAATTGAAATCTAACATTCGCGAACTCGAAGGTTTCCTGAAGCGAATTAATGCTTATGGTCAATTGACCAAACAGGAGGTAACCATAGATTTAGTTCGGGAATTGATGAACGATCTCCTGCCTGAGAAAGAAAGAGAAGAGTTCGTAGAGGTAAAGCCACCAGAGAAAAAAGAGCCTAAATTAGAAGAAGGAAAGAAAACGGCTCCTCCGCCATTAGAAGTTGAGGAGGAGAGAAAGTGCTTGACTTGTGGACAGAATCTTGCCTATGTTGAACAATACGATCGCTGGTATTGCCATAATTGCAAAAAATATGCTCCTAAAGAAATTCCTGGAATGGTAGCACCTGAAGTTTCTCCACCAGAGGAAGAGGTGATTAAAGAGGAAGTCGAGGAAATTAAGAGGGAAAGAGTTCCACCACCAACTGAGGAAAAAGAAGTGAAAGCGGCAAAGGAACCAGAACCTGCTCCGCAAGTCTCACCCCCACCTGTGGAGTCAGCGCCAGTTGATAAAGCATTACGGAAAGTAGAAGTAGGCTACTTTTATCCACAAGACCGCAATAAAGAGTTTAAAGAACTTAAGACACAATTTGAGGAGGTATTAAAAAAACATAAGTTGAAATTCCGGTTGGAGGCAGCTTTTGAGAAAGAGTATAAAGCCGAAAAGAAAATAAATTATGGGATGTTTGCTGAACTTTGTAAAACAGGTAATGTAAGAATTGCTGTAGTCTTAGGACCTCCGCTGGGTAGTAGTTTATTAGCAGATGAGTTTTCCAGAATGCTGGGAGCAATTTTGGATGACGCAAATATTTCTCTTCATTTCATTCCTTATAGTGATATTAAAAAAAGGTATAAATATCTCAATATGCTTCTCGATATTGCCGTGATAGGGCACAAGGAACTTTTCCCAAAATAGTATTAAAAGATAGTTTGTTTATAGCTCCGATTCATCGGAGCGATAATAGAAAGGAAGAAGAAAATGGCCAAGATATTAATAGTAGAGGATGACCCTACTACTGTGCAATTGATTGAGTTTCTTTTAAAGAAGAATAATTTCGAAGTTCTTATTGCTTATAATGGAGTAGAAGCTTTGCAGATAGCCAAAAAAGAGAAATCGGATTTGATATTGATGGATGTTATGATGCCTAAGATGGACGGAATCGAAGCTATTGAGAAATTGAAAAAAGATGAAAATACTCGGGATATCCCAATTATAATCCTTTCAGCTTTAGGACAAGAGATGGATGTAATGAGGGGGCTACAAGCGGGAGCTTCAGGCTACATCGTTAAACCTTTTAGCCCTCAGGAGTTACTTACTGAAATAAATACAAAATTGACAAAAAAGTAGCGCGGGATTTGGTTTTTGGTAATTAAAATCATGTTCCCGATTCATCGGGAGCCCGAGGGGTCGTTGCGAGGGCAAGGGATGACTGGGAAAAGAGTTGTTGGAAAGTAGGAGGAAAAGATGTCGAAATTAAACATTTTAATTATAGAAGATGATCCTCAGACGGTAAAACTAATTAAGTTTATTTTAGAGAAAGAAGACTATTCGACAATTTCAGCAAAAGATGGGGAAGAGGGATTACAAATGGCGAGAGAGAAGAAGCCTGATCTGATTGTTCTCGATTTGATGCTTCCGGGAATAGATGGATATCGGGTGTGTGAAATTTTAAAAGCTAATCCAGTTACTAAAGAGATACCGGTTGTAGTGCTTACCGCTCTTGATACTGGTGTGGACTTTGAAAAAGCCTTAGAGAAGAAAGCTGACTGGTACATAACTAAGCCCTTCGAACCCCAACACCTACTAAAGCGAGTTAATTATTTAATCGAAAAAAGAAAAAAAGATGAAAATAAATGAACAGACCAAGAAACTGGATAAGATAGCCAGACAGGTAAGGAAGGATATCATTGAAATGCTTGTCCAGGCGGGGTCGGGCCATCCGGGCGGGGCTCTTTCAGCGTGTGACATTATGGTAGTTCTCTATTTTTCTGTGATGAGACATAACCCTCAAAATCCCCAATGGAGAGAGAGGGACAGGTTCATTCTTTCTAAGGGACATAGTTGTCCTGCGATGTACGCTTGTTTAGCACGAGCTGGATACTTTCCTTTGCAAGAGCTTAGCACCCTGAGAAAACTTGGTAGCCGGCTCCAGGGTCACCCTTCTAAGACCGACGGTTTACCCGGAATAGAAGTTTCCACTGGTTCACTTGGACAGGGTCTCTCTATCGCCAATGGTATTGCCTTGGGACTTAAGCTGGATAGAATAGGTGCGCGCGTCTACTGTTTGATGGGCGACGGTGAGATTGAAGAAGGACAAATCTGGGAAGCAGCAATGGCCGCTTCCCATTACCACATAGACAATCTTTGTGGAATTGTCGATAATAATGGATTGCAGATAGATGGAACAATTGATGAGATAATGAGTCCAAATCCCATCTCTGAAAAATGGAAGGCTTTTGGTTGGAATACTATAGAAATTGATGGGAACAAAATAGAAGAGATACTGGAGGCATTTGCTGAAGCGAAAACAATTAAAGGGAAACCAACAGTTATTATAGCAAAGACCATAAAAGGGAAGGGTGTCTCCTTTATGGAGAATGCTGTTGAATGGCATGGGAAGGCGCCTTCGAAGGAACAGGCGAAAGTTGCCTTGAAGGATTTAGAAAGTTCCTGACCCTATTTTCTACCGATTGAAAATCGGGGTTTCAGTGTTTATCAATGAGATTAAAAAGAGAGAATACAATCAATGGTTGAGATGAAAGCAACGAGAGATGGGTATGGAGAGGGATTGGTAGCTCTGGGAGAGAAGAATCATCAGGTGGTGGTCTTGTCCGCCGACCTTACCGATTCCACGAGAGCTTCAATGTTCAAGAAGAGATTTCCAGAAAGGTTCTTTACAATGGGAGTTGCCGAGGCTGATATGATTGGTACTGCGGGCGGATTATCCTTAGTGGGCAAAATTCCCTTCTGCTGCACTCTGGGAGTTTTTGCCTCTGGTCGCGTCTGGGATCAAGTGAGAGTCACAATCTGTTATAGTAATCTAAATGTAAAGATAGGTGGAAGTCACGGAGGAATTTCAGTTGGTGCTGATGGTGCTACCCATCAGTCTATTGAGGAGATTACTCTTATGCGAGTTTTGCCCAATATGAAGGTCGTTGTTCCCTGCGATGCTATTGAGACAAGAAAGGCCACCATTCAGGCGGGAGAAGTATCGGGACCGGTGTATATAAGATTTGGTAGATCACCCATTCCCATAATTACAACAAAAGATACTCCATTTATTCTTGGTAAGGCAATAACAATGCGTAAGGGTAAGGATGTAGCAATCTTTGCCTGTGGAATTATGGTGTATGAGGCTTTAGAAGCAGCAAGGGAGCTGGATAAAAAGGGAATTTCTGCAGGGGTAATTAATTTACATACAGTAAAGCCTATTGATGAGGAGATAATTTTTAAAGCAGCAAAGGAAACAGGAGCTATTGTTACTGCCGAAGAACATCAACTTTCCGGTGGGTTTGGTAGTGCAGTGACTGAGGTGGCGGTGAAGCAGTATTCCGTGCCAGTGGAAATGGTGGGAATTAAAGACCACTTCGGTAAGTCAGGAAGTCCTCAGGAGTTAATACAGGATTTTGGGTTGACACGATTTGATATTATAAAAGCAGTAGAAAAGGTATTGAAAAGAAAAGGGTAGCGAATCTGAGGCTTCGCGCCATAGACAAGGGGTATAGTTGGATCCGTTTACGATAGCCATATTGCTCGTTGTTGTTGCATTGTTTTTCGACTACTGTAATGGTGCTCACGATTCCTCGAATATTGTCGCTACCATGGTTTCTTCTCGGGCAATATCACCCATCTGGGCATTAATCATTGCTGCCGTATTTGAGTTTATTGGAGCCTATTTTCTGGGAACAGCTGTGGCCCAGACAATAGGGAAAGGAATTGTCAACCCCGAAGTTATTAAGGTAATCCCTAATGGTATCATAATAGTATTTGCTGCTTTAATAGCTGCAATTAGCTGGAACCTCTTCACCTGGTATTTTGGAATTCCTACCAGTTCTTCTCATGCCTTGATTGGAGGTCTCCTGGGTGCATTTATCGTGGGCGGGGGATTTTCCATTGTTAACTGGAATAGGGTTGCCGGTATCTTTTTGGTTCTGGTAGCATCTCCCATAGTCGGTTTAATTCTGGGTTTTCTATTTACTAAGATTGCCTACTTTTTTTCTCAGAGGTCTTCTCCCAGAGCCAACAGTCTATTCAAAAGATTGCAGGTTGGCGCTTCGGTTCTTCTGGCTCTTTCCCATGGAACAAATGATGCTCAGAAGACAATGGGAGTAATTACATTTTCTCTGGTCGTCTTGGGGCTTTACCATCCACCATCAGGAACTTTTCCTATTCCTCGCTGGGTAGTTGTTGCCTGTGCTGGCACTATTGCCTTAGGAATCTTAAGTGGAGGCTGGCGGATTATTAAGACTTTAGGTGTCAAGATTTACAGAATTCGTCCTATTCATGGATTTACTGCTCAGAGCTCTTCAGCGATTATTATCTATGGGGCAGCGCTTTTCGGCTTTCCCGTGTCCACAACCCAAATAGCTACTTCCACAATTATGGGCGCTGGTTCAGCGGAGAGGCCAAAGGCTGTCAGATGGGAAGTGGTCAGGGAAATTTTGATTACTTGGTTTGTTACCATTCCAGTTACCGCCATACTCTCCATATTCTTTTACCTTCTTATTAATAAATTGTTGTAAGGGAGAGAAATTTATGAGACTGTTTCCTAAAAAGAGAGATTTTTTTAAGATGCTGGCTGACCAGGCAGTAAAAAGCGAAGAAGGAATGGCTGCTCTGAAAGATTTTATTGAACAGGTAACCGAGGAGAAAGGCAACAGGGTCAAAGAGATTGAGAAAGAGGCTGATGAAGCAAGACGCATTCTGGTTGAGGAATTGACTAAATCATTTGTCACGCCAATAGATAGAGAAGATATCTTTGCCCTTTCTCGGGCAATCGATGATATGGTAGATTATGCCAAAAGTACAGTTAACGAAATGCTGCTTTTTAAAGTAAAGACAAATGAACATCTTAAAAAGATGGCTCAGGCTCTCTGCGAATCTGCTCAACATTTATGTCTGGCAGTACAGGAATTGAAAAGAAAACATAAATCCTGCCTGCAACATCTCATAAGAGCAAAGAAAGTGGAGAACTATGTAGAACACCTCTATCACGAGGCACTGGCAGAATTGTTTCAGAGTAAAGATTTCATATATATTTTAAAATTGCGGGAAATTTACAGGCACCTCTCAAATGCTGCAGACAGGGGAGACGAAGCAGCCGATATCATCGGTGATATCGTGGTAAAAATTACTTAAAAAATGATTAAAGAGAGTTTAAAAACATTACAGGAGATAGTAAAAGCTAACTGTTCCCGAGCCCTGGGTAAGCCCAGAATTGGCTTGATTTTAGGTTCGGGTCTGGGAGGAATTGCTGATGATGTTAGAGAAGCCTGCGCGATTCCCTATAATCGAATTCCCCATTTTGTCCGTTCCACCATAGAAGGTCATGCTGGAGAAATGGTCCTTGGCAAATTGGAAGGGAAAGAGGTCTGCGTAATGAAGGGAAGAGTCCACTTCTACGAAGGCTACACTATGAGAGAAGTTACTTACCCCGTAAGGGTAATGGCTCGTATGGGAATAGAAAATCTAATCATTACCGCTGCAACAGGAGGGATAAATAAGAATTTTAGTCCAGGAGACTTAGTGCTGATTACTGACCATATAAATTTTATGGGAGATAATCCTCTAATAGGAGATAGAACTAAAGGACAGTCAATCACTTTCACTAATCTGGAAAATGTCTATGACAGAGATTTAATTAGTATTGTTCTAAGTTGTGCCAAAGTCCTGAAGATTAAACTTCAACAGGGAGTTTACATTGCTATGAGGGGACCTTCTTACGAGACCCCGGCAGAAACAGAGATGGCTCGCAGAATGGGCGCAGACTTAGTGGGTATGTCTGTTGTGCCCGAGTCAATTGTAGGTAAACAGCTGGGACTGAAGATTCTGGGCATTTCCTGTGTGGCCAATATGGCAGGAGGAACCTCGAAAGAACCAATGAACCACCAGTCTGTCTTGAGAGTAGCAGAAAGAGCAAAGGCGAAGCTCTCCAGATTATTAAAAGAAATAGTGAAAAGAATATAACCGGAGATAGCAAGGGAGGAGAAATAGATGCCCGATCGAGAAATCTACAGCGAGCGTTTTAGAACTGACAGAGGAAAGACCTTCTTTTTCGACGTGAAAGAAAACGTGAATGGAAGATTTGTGAAGATTACTGAGTCCATCTCCCTGGGAGGAGAAAGGTACAAGAGAAATTTCATTACCGTATCTGAAGAATCCCTTGAGGAATTTATTACTTTAGCCCAGAAAGTAGTGGAAGTAATTAAGTCTCACAGAGAAAACAAATAGTTCGAACAATCTTCATAGTAGCAACAGCGAGGAGGTAAGATAATGGATAAAGTTAAAATTGGGGTAATAGGAGGTAGTGGTATTTATGACATCGAGGGAATTACCGAAACACGTAAACAGAAAATAAGCACTCCCTTCGGCGACCCTTCTGATACAATTGTTATTGGTAATCTGGAAGGGATTCCTGTTGCCTTTCTACCCCGGCACGGCAGAGGACATTTCATAATGCCTTCAGAGCTCAATTCCAGAGCGAACATCTATGCTCTCAAAAGTTTAGGAGTAGAACAGATAATCTCTATTTCAGCATGCGGTAGTCTCAAAGAGGAACTGAAACCCAGAGACATAGTAATTCCCGACCAGTTATTTGACCGCACTCGTCAAAGACCCTATACTTTCTTTGGCGAGGGCATCGTTGCCCACATCGGTTTTGCCAATCCCTACTGTCCTGAATTGAGTCAGACTCTCTATCAAGCAGCAAAAGACCTGAGGTTTTCTGTCCACCTGGGTGGAACTTATGTTTGTATCGAGGGACCCCAATTTTCCACCAAAGCAGAATCTAAAGTCTTCCGCTCTTTAGGATTTTCTATTATTGGAATGACCAATCTCCCGGAAGCAAAACTGGCTCGGGAAGCAGAAATCTGTTATGCTACTTTAGGGTTAGTTACCGACTATGATGTGTGGAAAGAAGGCGAAGAAGTCAGCGTGGAAAGAGTCGTCGGGAATCTTCTCGCCAATATTGAGAATGTAAAGAAGTTAATCAAGGCCGCCATTCCCAGATTAGAACGGGAGAGGAAGTGTGAATGTGCTTCAGCTCTCGCTTATGCCATTCAGACACACAAATGGGCAATAAATAGAAGAACAGCCAAGAAACTCGACCTGTTGATAGGCAAATATCTAAAAAAGTAGCTGTCCCGATGAATCGGGACGGAGCTCTGCCTCAATGTAGGGGCGACATCCCGATGTATCGGGGTGGTCGCCCAATTATGTATTAAGATTGACGGAACCATCATGAATCTGAAATTAAAGAAAGGAGACATCTACTTATTTAAGGGCCCCTGCCTCCTGAGAGTTAATGGAGGCAAGTTCGAAGCAGTAGGAAAAACTCTGGAAAATCCTGAAGAAATTACAATCCCTAAGGGAAAGTCTATCCCGGTAGAGGCTTTAATAGATGGGGAACTGGTGTTAGACTTCGAGGAAGGCGGAGAAAGAGAGCACCTATCTGAACGTACAATTCCAGATTCCTGGGATGGGTTAACCGAGCAGTTAAGTAAAAAAGGAGCGAGGGTAATTCTAATTTTAGGAGAGACAGATACCGGTAAGACTTTCTTTTCCAGTTATTTAGCCAATAGACTCCTCACCCATGGATTGAAAGTAGGCATTCTCGATTGTGATACAGGTCAGAGTGATATTGGTCCACCGGGAACAATCGGACTGGCAGTTTTACACAGGCAGATAGTCTTCCCCAGTGAAGTAGAACCAACTACCCTCTATTTTACCGGCTCCAACTCTCCTGCTTTCCATTTTCTTCCCTCACTGGTTGGGCTCAAAAGATTAGCCGACCGCGGACTAACTCTTGCCGATATACTTATCATCGATACACCCGGTTGGGTCCAGGGAGAGAAAGCCCGTGCTTTCCACCGTTCAGAAATAGAGATGCTCGGTCCGGATGTAATCATTTTGCTCGAGAGAAGTGATGAGCTGGAACATCTAGTCAAAAATTATCCCCCGGAGAAAATTGTTCGCATACCTGTTAGTAAAGGTCATTCACCAAGAAACCATGAGGAGAGGAAGGCCCTGCGGGAAACGATGTATAAAAAGTATTTTAAAGGAGCCACTTACATAGAACTCGACCTGGACGAAGTGCAAACAGACCGTGCATATTTCAAAACAGGTAAAGAAATAAAATTAGAAGGTATCCGGTATCTCTGGGCAGAGAGACTTTCCAGTCGGGAAGGGATTCTCGTGGTAACAGAGGAGCCCTTGTCTGAGGAAGAATCCATTATAGTAAGAAGAGAAGTAGGTGTTTACAATCTGAAAAATATCATTACTGGCAATGAAAAGAACATCCTGGTAGGACTTTTGGATTACATAAGTGAGGTTCTGGGGATAGGAATTATTGATAGAATAGATTATAAGGCAAGAAAAATAAAAATATTCACTCCCGTAAAAGAAAAAGAAAAGATTAGAACAATCCAGTTTGGTTCCCTGAGATTAACCCCCGAGGGAACCGAGGCAGGATTTGTAGACCCAGGGTACTTTTAGATTTTTTGCTCCTGGCACTCTAAAGAATGCCCGACCAAATCAGGCCGGTCGCCCTTTAGGGTGACGAAAAGAATGAGAAGGTACATATCTTAAGATGATTAAAGCAATTATTTTCGATATAGATAATACCTTAGTAGACTTTATGAAAGTAAAGCGTGTAGCAGTAGAAGCAGCAGTAGAGGCAATGATTGATGCTGGATTGAAGATGCCCAAAGAGGAAATGGTAGATAAAATTCACAAAGCATACGGAGAAGAAGGGATTGAAGACCAGCATATATTTGATAAAGTTTTACAGCGTGAGTTTGGTCACATCGATTACAGAATCCTCGCCTCAGGCATCATTGGCTATCGTAAAGCAAAAGAGGGGACAATGAGTCTCTATCCCCACGTCCACCTTACCCTGACCACTTTAGCAAAGATGGGAATAAAGATGATAATCGTTACCGATGCTCCCAGGCTTCCCGTATGGATGAGGATTTGTGCCTTAGAGTTGCAGCACTACTTCGAGCGTGTGCTCTCCTACGAGGACACTGGAGAGAAGAAACCATCTCCCAAACCCTTCCGGATGGCCCTGGATATCCTGAAGGTCAAACCTGAAGAAGCATTAATGGTGGGAGACTGGGCAGAGCGCGATGTAGTAGGAGCCAAGCAACTGGGAATAAAAACTGCCTTTGCCCGCTATGGCGATAGGTTTGGAACCAAGGATTCGGGAGCAGATTACGACCTCAACGATATTCTCGAACTTGTAGACATCGTCAGAAAAGAAAACAAGAAATAATTTTACTAATAGGAAGGAGAATTATAAATTATGAAAGGCAAAAGATACATATTAATTGCTCTTTTAATATTTTCTTTCTCTTTACAGATTGTTTTAGCCCTTCCGGCAAAAGATGTGAAGCCGATTCCTAACAGGTTATATTATCCGGCAGTCCATAAACTCCTAAGTGAAGCAAAAGAATCCATCTATATTGTAATGTTTGAAATGTTCTATTATCGAAAATATCCGGAAAGCCTGGAAAACCAGTTAGTTCAAGATTTAATAAATGCTCACAAAAGAGGAGTAAATATAGAAGTAATCTTAGAACAGGATACTTGGGGAAGAATCACCAGAAGAAACAAAAGAGAGGGAGGATTTATGCTCTCCAAAGCTGGTGTCAGGGTATATTTCGATTCCCGCTCCAAGACTACTCACAACAAACTAATCATAATAGACGAAAGATACACTGTAATCGGTAGCACTAACTGGAGCTATTATGCATTAGAGAAGAATAACGAAGCTTCCGTCCTAATAGATTCCGTCTCCCTTGCCAAATTTTTCCTTGAAGAGTTCAACAGAATCAAATCCGAATGTCCCCCACTCAACAAAAAATAGTTCAAATCGTTGACAAGTAAAAAGTTAGACAGGTTATCCTCTCGTGACCCCGTGATTCATAAAATCTAAGGAAGAGAATTTTGGAAAGGAGTAAAAGGATGGTTTATAAATTTTTAAGAAGATGGAAGGGTCTGTCTGTTGCAGGGCTGGTAGTGTTTCTTCTCTCTTCGGTAGTGGTGGGAGCAGAAAAGAAGAAGGGAGACTTGGAGACCATCAGTGTTACAAGAGTTAAAGTGGAGCCAGTTGAGAATGAAGAAGGAGTAGTAGGAGTTGCTAAGGTGATGCTCAATGAATGTATCGTGGTGCGAGAAATAAAAGTAATGAAAGTTGACGATAAAACAGTGTTGAAATTTCCTGAATACATAAGCAAGAAGGGGATTGTCTATCCTCAAATAAAGTTCTTAACAAAAGAAGCGAGAAATACTGTAGTAAAAGCAATTGAGACGGGAGAGCCCTCTGAAAATAAGGTTGAACTGGTCTCTTTCAAAGTTACGGATTGGTTCAGGTTAAGGAGAGCTGGGCAGAGGAAAGTTAATGTGGAAGTTACCTTCAATAATGCAGTCGCTGTCTCCTGTGGAATAATGGAAGGTAAGAAGGGTCCCTGGATTGCCTGGCCAGCGAGGCCACCCGAGAAAGGTGAATGGCGTTGGATAAAACAAATTTATATTTACGATAAGGAAGTTAAAAAAGCTGTAGAGAAGTTATTATTGACCAAATACGAAGCAATGTTACAAGAAGAAAGTGAACAGTGGTAGTTAAGAAAATAAAGCGCATATAAATAGGGAGCCTGTTTATTAGAATCCTATGAGAAAACTTATTATTTTAAAATTGATTGGGATTCTTTTTTTATCGATTGGTCTTGCTCTTGGAGCGTTGCCAGGTGATGTTGTAATTAATGAAATCGCCTGGATGGGCACTACTCATTCACATAGTGACGAATGGATAGAATTATATAACAACTCGGGTTTTCCCATTAACTTAACTGATTGGAGCCTAAAAGCAGCTGATGAGACACCCGATATTTTCCTGGCTGGAACTATTCCTGCTAAAGGCTACTTCCTTCTGGAAAGAACGAATGATGAAACAATAAAAGATTTGAAGGCTGACCAAATCTATACAGGTGCTTTAGGAAATGAGGGTGAAGACCTTCAACTCAGAGATGCTTCGGGTATTTTAATTGATTCAGTGCCTTGTGAAACAAACCGAGGTTGGTTTGCAGGAGAAAATGATGGTAAGTATACAATGGAAAGGATAGATTCCGGTTCTCCCGGGACTACAAAAAATAATTGGCACACTAACAATGGAATTACGAGAAATGGTATTGATGCTGATGGCAATCCGATTAATGGCACTCCTAAGGCTGAAAACAGCAAAGAGTTTGGGACTCAGCCGGAAGAGAAACCTACCACAAAGACAATTGAAGTCACTAGTTCTCCCTTTTTCCCTTATAGCGATATAAGTGGTAGGCCAACTGAGGGAAAAATAAAATATAATGTCCCCGATGGTTCAAGAATTACGTTGAGAATTTTTGACGCATCGG
>JABUBP010000396.1_pt1 | contig 12097 bp, 12 predicted proteins | sample 7240331 | NCBI WGS metagenome assembly JABUBP01 (sample SAMN07256347, study PRJNA390944) | subsurface metagenome | isolation source: Methane hydrate marine sediment | place: Pacific Ocean: Eastern North Pacific, ODP site 1244 | collected 2002 | reverse complement strand
CATCCTCGGCGTCCAGAACGCATCGTCGATCTTCACGTGGTTGAATGCTACCGGTTGAAGCCTGGCGTACTTCATCTGTGGATTCCCGTTCGGCGCCGCGGCGGTCCGGCCACCCGGGCCGCATCCGAGCAGCCCCAGATACGCCGCCACGATGCAGCCGGTTTGTGCCGTCAGCATCTTCGTCATTTGTTGCTTCCTCTTGCCGTCAGCGCACCTTGTACAGGTGGACGCCGAGCCTATCGCACGAACTCGTTCAGAATATTCTCGAGCATTTCGACGCGGCCGGACTCGTTGGGGGTAATGTCGCCCTTGTCGAGCATGTACTTGCTGAGTTCGGCGAATCCGACCTTTCCGGCCTCGATGTCGGCCCCGATGCCGGAGTCCCAACTGGCATAGCGTTTCTCGACGAAGTCGGCGATTGCGCCGTCGGCGCGGATGGCGGCGGCTATCTTGAGCCCGCGGGCGAACGCGTCCATGCCGCCGATGTGTGCGTGGAACAGGTCGACCGGCTCGAAGCTCTCGCGGTGCACGTGGGCGTCGAAGTTGAGCCCGCCGGTGGTGAACCCGCCCATCTTCAACATCGTCAGCATCGTGAACGTCGTATCATAGAGGTCCGTCGGGAACTGGTCGGTATCCCAACCCAGCAGCAGGTCGCCGCGGTTGGCGTCGATCGAGCCGAGGATGCCGTTGGCGGCCGCGAACTCCAGCTCGTGCTGCAAGGTGTGCCCGGCCAGAGTCGCGTGGTTGGCCTCGATGTTCAGCTTCAGATGATCCACCAGGTCGTACTTCTGGAGAAAAGCAAAGCAGGCGGCCGCGTCCGAGTCGTATTGGTGCTTGGTGGGCTCTTTCGGCTTCGGCTCGATGTAGAACTGCCCGTCGAAGCCGATTTGCTTCTTGTAATCCACGGCCATGTGAAGGAACGCCGCCAAGTGGTCCAGCTCGCGCCCCATGTCCGTGTTCAGCAGGCTCTTGTAGCCTTCTCGTCCGCCCCAGAACACGTACCCCGCCCCGCCGAGGGTTTTTGTGACTTCAATGGCCTTGGCGACCTGGGCGGCGGCGAAGGCGAACGCGTCGGCGTTGCAGCTTGTGGCGGCTCCGTGCATGAAGCGAGGGTTGGCGAACAGGCATGCCGTACCCCACAGCGCCTTGATGCCGGTGCGGTCCTGCTGGTCCTTCATGACCTTCACGACCTCGTCGAGGTTCTTGTTGCTTTCGACGAGGGTCTTGCCCTCGGGCGCCACGTCGCGGTCGTGGAAGCAGTAAAACCGCACACCGAGCTTCTGGAAGAACTCAAACGCCGCCCGCACGCGATTTATGGCGTTTTCCACCGATTCCGAACCGTCGTCCCAGGGCATCAGGCGCGTGCCCACGCCGAACGGGTCGGCGCAGGCGTTGCGGAAAGCATGCCAGTACGCCACGGAAAACCGCAGGTGGTCCACCATCGTTTTGCCCGCAACCTCCTCCTGGGCGTTGTAGTGCTTGAAGGCAAGGGGGTTCTTGCTCTGGGGGCCTTCGTACTGAATCTTCGATACTTCGGGGAATGCTTCAGCCATCGTTCCGCTCTCCAATTATGCCGTCAAATACGTCGGTGACCCAGAATCCTGACTCATACGCGGAGTATTATAGCAGGCTCCCCCCTGACAAGCTATACCCGAGCGTAAGTGCGTCGAACTCTGTACTTGTGGTGGCAAGAAAACAGCCTTTTTGCCGATGCGATTAGTAGTGAAGCAGCGCCATGACGGCAAGAGCGTCCTTGACAGAAGACTACCACGGCGTTAAGATTCTTCAGTTTGCCGGGCCGCTACTGCCCGGCTGCGGCAAGGATTGCGGCAATGGCTAAGAAAAAAGACTCAGAAGCTCTGTTCGAGATAATTGCGAGGACCAGGGCCTCGCAGGATCCTGCGGCTATCAACGTGCCGGAGTGGATGTCAAAGAAGCCCCCCCAGCAGGAGGCCGAGGCTGGTGTTGAACCTGGACAGGAGCCCAAGGCCGAACAGGCGCCGCCGAAGCTGCTGCTCAAGAGCGAGCCGACAGGGTCCAGGCAATTTCAGATGCCTCCCTCGCTCTTAGCCATTCGGGATTGGCGGGTCACAGTGTCGCTGAACTTTGTCAGTTGCGCGGTCCTTGGGCTGGCGCTGTTGACGCTGCTGCTGTCAATGCTCGTGATCGGCTGGAAATGGGGGGCAGCAAGCGCCCCCGGTCCAAGCGAGGTGCCTCTGTACAACCCCGGCGTTATGGGCAAGAAGGACCCCGGCGACATAACCCCCAAGCCGGCAGCACCTCAACGGGAGGTAGGGAAGTTCTACATGCTAATCCAGGGGGTGGAGGGCATCACCGAGCGGCACAAGGCCGAAGCACAGAGGATAGTGGACTTTTGCAACGAGGCGAATCTGCCGGCGGATATCGGGCAGATGCGAGACCCCAATCAATACATTGTCTGGTCATTGACCGGCTTCGATTCGCCGGACAACCCGGAGGCAAAGGAATACGCCGAGCAGATTAAGGAGTTGGGCAAGCAGTATAAAGCCAAGTACAGGACATATGAACTCAGGCAGGCCTACCCCGGCGGGGCTTGGCCGTGGTTTCACGAATACAGACTGCGCCGCTGATCCGCCACACCGGTCGGCACAAGGTGTAATGGGAGTAGTTAACCGTGACGATGGACAGGACATTGAAGAGTCATGGCAGCTTGCTGAGGGCCCGCAGCGTGCTGACCCGGGGCGAACGGATCGCAAAGTTGATGGAAGAGGGCAAGTTCGACCCGGAAGAAGACAGTCCGCTTGGCCTGCCGAAAGTACGACTGCGCCAGAGCAAGGTCGGAACGAAGACGAAGAAGGCCCCAGCCGAGGAAGTGGCGCCCGAAGGCGCCGAGGCTGAAGCCGGCATGGGCGCAGAAGCAGCTCCAGAGGGTGAGGGCGCACCAAAAGCTAAAGACGACGCCGAAGCCAAAGGCCCAACCGACGATAAAGGCGCCGCCAAGGGCAAGGCCCAGAAGAGCAAGAACTGAGCCGACGGCCTTTGTGATGCCGCCGGAACCCCAGGCGGAGGGACCCGCCGGCACTGCGACATCGGGCGCGGCCTATCCGGAAACTCAACGTGACCCGAAAAAGCCACACCATTGCCCAACGCATGCGCCTACTGGACGCTTCCGGCATCCGGAAGGTCTTCGATCTGGCAGCCAAGATGACTGACCCGATCAACCTGTCGATCGGCCAGCCGCATTTCGACGTACCCCAGGCAGTCAAGGCCGGCGCCATCGCGGCAATCCAGGCCGGCAAGAACAAGTACACCCAGACCCAAGGCACGGCCGAGCTCAGGGCGGCGATCAGGCAGGCATGCAGGGACGAATTCGGATGGGATGACGACAGACTGTACCTGATCACCTCGGGCGTCAGCGGGGCGTTGATGCTGGCGATGCTGACGCTGGTGGACCCCGGCGACGAGGTGGTCTTTGCGGACCCGTATTTCGTCATGTACTCCCACCTTGCAAACCTGGCCGACGGCACGTGCGTGCCGGTAGACACCTACGACGACTTCCGCCCGGATGCAGGGAAAATCGCGGATGCGATCACCGACAGGACGCGGATGCTTGTAATCAACTCGCCGGCCAACCCAACCGGGAGCGTTTACACTGAGCAGGAACTGCGCGACATTGCGGACGTCGCCGCCCAGCACGACCTGCTGGTCATCTCCGACGAGATATACAACCTCTTCTGCTATGACCAGCCATTCGTGTCGATGGCGTCAATCTACCAGAACACCCTCTTAATGCGGGGCTTCTCCAAGAGCTACGCGATGACCGGCTGGCGGATCGGCTGGTGCACCGGGCCGAGGGCTATCATCGAGAAGATGACCATGCTCCAGCAGTACAGTTTTGTCTGCGCGCCGAGTATGGCCCAGGTTGCCGCGCTGGCCGCCCTGGAAGCGGATATGTCCCCCGAAGCGGCGGCATACAAGCGCAAGCGTGACATGGTGTATGAGGCCCTTGAGCCCACCTTCGGCCTGGTGAAGCCGGGCGGGGCGTTCTACGCGTTTGTGCCCGCCCCCGGTGGCCGCGCCACGGCCTTCGTGACCAGGGCCATCCAGAACAACGTACTGACAATCCCAGGCAACGTGTTTTCTGCCAGGGACACCCACTTCCGCATCTCCTACGCCACCAGTGACGACCAACTGGCCAGAGGGCTGGAAATACTGGTAAATTTGGCCTCTTGAGGTTATCATACTAGGCGTGGCCGGATCGGCCCACACAGAAAGCCAGTACCATGATACAGTGCAAAGACTGCGAGTTCTTCAAACGTAGCGAAGACGGCCAGATCTCCTTCGCCTGCGATCCCTTCAGTAATATCAAAGAGCCTGAATGTCTGGTCAAATGGCAGCTCATCAAGACCAATCAGATGGTGGCCGCCCACCAGGCCACTCTCGAGTACTACCACAAGCTTGCACCCATGCAGGAGAAGATGTTCAAGGTAATGGAGCGAGAGCTTGACGACATGAACGAGGCCGAAAAATGGAAGGTTGAAGATGAAGATGAAGATGAGAATGAAGATGAGCCGACGAATAACTGGCCGTCCGATTTGCCTTCGTTTTAGTCAGGCCCTCATCGCAGCAGGAGTAATGAATTGAAACTCACCAGGTATCCCCACGGTCTGCTGGCAGCATTGACAATCGGTTTTCTTGTTGCGGGCACGTGCTCAGCGGCCGCGCTGACAGCGCACGCAACATCAACAACACGCCCAAATGGCCCGGCCTCGAAGGTGGGGACGCCCGCCACGATGCCAGCCTCCCAGACCAGGCCCGCAAAGGTCGAAGATGCCCTGGCCGCCGCTGTCAAAGACGCCCTGGCGGGCAGGTTTCTTGAGGCCACCAAGGCCGTCCGGATCACCGCAAAGGCAGCGCCCGACAATGCTGCGGTAGCCTCCTCGCTTGAACTGTTGGAGAGGCATCTTGCCCGCAGCAAGCGCAGCTGGGCCGAGCAAGGCGACGAATATGCCGCGGCCGTTCAGCGCATCCGAAACACCATGCTCGCCCAGCAGTATCTGCCGAAACTTGTCAAGGCCAAGATCCACAAGCCGCTGCGAAAGAAGATATCGGATGTTGTGTCGGCCTACGGTGAAATACGGTCCGCTGAGGACCTGGCCGATACCGATATCAAGACAGCGAACAAGCTTCAGGCCGATGCAATTAAGGCCCTGAAGCGAACCGAAGCCGCTCTCAAAGGTACGCTGAAACCCCTGAAGGGCGACACAAGCCAGTACGCCAAGGTTTTGGAGGAGCTGGTTAAGGTTCTCAAGGGGCAACTGACTGCCTGCCAAGAGGTCTGGCGCAATGCCCGAGTCGATACCCCGGCCCAGCGAGATGAAACGGCCGATAAACTCAGGGGCCCCGAAGAGGAGCTGGCCCTGGCTGTCGCGGACGTGGAAGCGATGACGGCCACGAAGCCCTGGCGCATCGCGCTGAGCATGGGCCGCCTTGCCAAGAAACTGGCGGGCAAGGACGAAAAATACACTCGGCAGGAGTGGTACAAGTCTCTGCTGTCCGAGTGCGATGCCAAGGCGAACAAGGCTGTTGCCGATGCACGCTGGTACGATGCGCTGATGGCATATGCGGGCCTGCAGGGACTCGTGACCGGTATCGACGGCAAGAAGGAGAAGGAGCAATTCTACAAGGGCAAGGTCAAGGCCACTCGAAGACACGTTCGGATGCTCAGGCTCTACGGCGGCAGGGGCGAATCCCTGACAGCCGGCAAGGGGACAACACGCCCGAGCGATGCGGAGATGGAGATGACGTGGCGCGAGATGACAACCGGTGTTGACGCCAAAATGGTCAAGAACGCCATCGAGAAGCTCAGCGACTTCTACGTAATCCCGGTTGATTACAAGAAAGTGATCCGGGGCGCGCTTCTGAGCGTTCTCGTGCTGGGGCAGACCCCGCAGGCGGCCAAGAGCTTCCCTTTACTGGGCGAGAAGGGCCCCCAGCAGAAATTCGTCAAGGCCATCGAGGGGCAGTTGGCGAGCATAGACCGCAGGGACCGCGTAAGTCAACTCGACCTGTCCCTGGCGCTCGATAGCGTACTGATCGCCTCGGAGGAAACCGTCAAGATCCCGACAAGAGTACTGGCGATGGAGTTTGCCGACGGGCTGCTGGACGAGCTGGACAGGTTCAGCTCGATGATCTGGCCCGACGACGTCGCGGACTTCCGCAAGCACACAATGGGTCAGTTCTTCGGCGTGGGGATTCAGATAACCAAGAAACCGGGAGAGCCACTGAAGGTGGTCACGCCGCTTGTTGGCACCCCCGCGTTCCGGGCCGGCATCAAGGCCGGCGATACGATCGTTGCCGTGGACGGACGGGCCACCGAGGGCTTCAGCGTCGACAAACTCGTGCGGATGATCACCGGCAAGAAGGGAACAAAGGTCGTGCTGACCATAGCGAGGGCCGGACTTATCAAGCCGATGGACAAGGCCATTATCCGCGATGAGATTCACATTCGCACCATCAAGGGCTGGCGCAGAATCCGCAACGGCAAGTGGGATCACTGGCTCGACGCCAAGGCCAAAGTCGGATACATACGAATCACGCAGTTCACCGACACCACCGCCAAGGACCTCGGCGACGTCCTCACAGATCTGCAAAAGGCGGGAATGAAGTCGCTGGTGCTCGATCTGCGATTCAACCCCGGCGGGCTGCTGAGAGCCGCCACGAAAGTGGCCGATCAGTTCCTTGCCGAGGGGCGCATCGTCTCGACAAAAGGCAGGCGGGTCCGCCGCAGCGAGGTCGACGCCCAATCGTCAGGCAAGTTCCTCAAAGGCAACCTGGCCGTGCTCATAAACGAGCATAGCGCATCCGCAGCCGAGATCGTCGCCGGAGCACTTAAGGACTGGCGGCGAGGTATCATCATCGGAAGGCGAACGTTCGGAAAGGGCAGCGTCCAGAACGTCATCCCTGTCAGGCAGCAGCGGGCCTACTTGAAGCTGACCACGGCTTATTACTACCTGCCGTCGGGCCGGCTGATCCACAAGCAAAACGGCAGCAGCGACTGGGGCGTCGTACCCAAGGTGGAGGTGACCATCACACCGAGGCAAATGAAGCGCTGGCTTGAGATTCGCCGCAAGACCGATCTGCTGAGGGACGTCAATCAGCGCCGGCTGGCAGATGCCTTGGCCAAGCAATACGATGCCGACATGCAGCTCAACAGCGCAGTGCTGCTGCTCAAGCTCAAAGGCCTGACCGGCTGAGATCTCATACCTTATCTTTGCCGGCGGAGAACCGCCAATCCAACAAACGTGGTCGTAAAGATTTGCAGGCCAAGGCCGAAATGCTATGTATCAACAGCCAGGTCATGTACGGGTAAGCAAGGGTAAGCGCAAGGATCATGAACTACATTTCGACGCGCGGAGGCCTTGAGCCGGTCGGCTTTCAGGACGCTGTCCTGATGGGCTTGGCCGACGACGGGGGACTTCTGATCCCGGAGTCGATTCCCGACGTCAGGGACCAGTTGGACACCTGGCGAGATCTCCCCTACCGAGATCTGGCGGTCGAGGTGCTCCGGCAATTTGCAGGCGATATACCCAAGTCGGACCTCAAGGATCTGGCCGGTCGAACGTACGGCGCGGCGTTCGGGCCCCAGGTCGCACCGACGGTTCGCCTGGGCGACCTGCACATCCTCGAGCTGTGGCACGGGCCGACACTTTCCTTCAAGGACATCGCCCTGCAATTGCTCGGCAACCTGTTCGAGTACATACTCCAGCGGCGTGGGGGAAAACTGAACATCCTCGGCGCAACCAGCGGGGACACCGGCAGTGCCGCCATCTACGGTGTTCGGGGCCGGCAAGGCATACATATCTTCATCATGCACCCAAAGGGACGGGTCTCACCAATCCAGGAGCGGCAGATGACGGCCGTCCTCGATAAAAACGTCCACAACATCGCCATCGAGGGCAGCTTTGACGACTGCCAGAAGATCATGAAGGCGCTCGCGGGGGACCTTGCCTTCAAGCGGCAGTATTCTCTGGGTGCGGTCAATTCGGTAAATTGGGCCCGCGTGGTGGGCCAGATCGTGTACTACTTCCACGGCGCCTTCGCAGTGCAGAAGATGTCCGGCGCCGACCGCGTGCGATTCTGCGTGCCGACCGGCAACTTCGGCGACATCCTGGCCGGCTGGTACGCCATGCGGATGGGCCTGCCCATCTCGCAACTGATCCTGGCCACTAATGAGAACGACATCCTCTGCCGTTTTTTCAACAGCGGCCAGTACAGCCTGGGCGAGGTCCACCAGACCCTCAGCCCGGCGATGGACATCCAGGTGGCCAGCAACTTCGAGCGATACCTGTACTACAAGGTTGGCTGCGATGCCGGGCGGCTGAGGGGCCTGATGGATCAGTTTGACGCGGAAGGCTCACTGCGAGTCGAGGTGCGTGAAGACGGCGTGGTGGACCCTGCGTTTGTAGCCAGCACGGGCAACAAGGAGCAGAGCCTGGTCACCATCAGGAAGTACCACGAGCAATACGACTATCTTCTGGACCCGCATACGGCGGTGGGCGTGTCGGTGGCGGAAGGGCGAGGCCTGGGAGGCGACCCGGTGATCTGCCTTGCCACCGCACACCCGGCCAAGTTCCCGGAGGCAATCAAACAGGCCATCGGCAGCGACCTGGCCCGCCATCCGGATGTCGACGCCCTGGCGGGTCTGCCCACGCGCTGCCAAACCCTGGCGAACGACAAAGAGGCCGTGCGAAAGTATATCGTGGAGGTGATAGGTTAGAGGTAAGAGGCAAGAGCGTTGCATTACCGCGTAAGGTTTTTGGGCGCACATCACCTTTTGACTGAATCACTCCTTCGCGTATAATGGGTTGTAACGCTCTTGATCGGGACGTTTGATCCCGACGGATAACCGTCAGCGGGTGAAACCATGGGCAACAAAGAACTCCTATCGCGTATTTCCGTGGACCCGAATATCTGCTTCGGCAAGCCGTGCATACGCGGCCACCGAATCTGGGTGTCTCTGATACTCGACCTCCTGGCGAACGGAATGACGATCGATCAGGTGCTCGAAGAATACCCCGGCCTGGAAAAAGATGATGTCTTGGCGTGCATCGCCTATGGCGCCGAAATGTCCAGAGAACGTTATGTGGAGATTGCAACGGGGACCACGTAATGCAACTCAAGCTGGACGAAAACCTGGGGCCCACCGCAGCCCAACTCTTCCGCGAAGCCGGACATGACGCTACCACCGTGGCCGAGCAAGGCCTGTGCGGGATCCGCGACAGCGACCTGATCCGCCTCTGCCAAACGGAGCGGAGGTGTCTTGTCACGCTTGACATGGACTTCGCAAACCCTGTCGTGTTCCAGCCGGGAGACTACTCGGGCATAGCCGCTCTGCGTCTCCCGCACACACCCGACATGGGCAGCCTGCTCGATGCAGTACAGACCCTGATTGGCGCCCTTCAGACAGAGAATCCCACCGGCAAGCTATGGGTCGTCCAGCGAGGCACAATCCGCCAGTATCAACCCGAGGATTGAAGCGCAAGTCGGTCGGGTTCATCCTCCGCGAAACAGAGTCATCGCCGCCCCGATGATGAACGCCGCGCCAAAGACCAGAAGGGCTCCGGCGCAGACCCACGTGATAATGCGTCCACTTCGCCCGCCGAGCAGTTGCGATCCCTTGAAGGCGCCCAGCGACAACACCTCCAGCCAGATCAGGTCGCACAGCCAGTGAACGAGGGCAAACAAGCCGAAGGCCAGCACCCCCAGCCGTACCGCCTGAGTCGCCAGCGCCAGGCCGACCGTGGCCCACCACAGAAGGAAGTACGGGTTGCCCAGCGACAGCAAGATACCGGTCAGGATCAGCCCCCTATTGCCGTAGCGCCCGGCCGGCACGTCGCCCCCAGGCGCCCTTCTCAGCATGCTCGCTCCCATGGCCAGCAGCAGCACTCCGCCGGCCAGGGCCACACCCACCCGGAAGGCCTCATGCTGCACCACGCCGGCCAGGCCCGCCATGATCAGCAGCATCAGCGGAAACTCGACAACGCCGTGCCCCACTGCGATGAGAAGTCCGGCGTGTTTGCGCGTCGGGCCGGCGGCCAGGGTGGCGGCCGTCACCGGGCCGGGCAGCATCACGCCCGACAGCGAGATGATCACCGCCTGGGCCAGAAACACGATCAACTCCATCACGTCGTTTGCTCCGGGGTCCGCTTCGCAGGAGCACCATTCTATCCGCGCCGGGCCGGGCCCGACACCGCCGGCAGGCATCTTTCCCACTGTTGATTTCTCCGGGCCGTTCGGGTAGGAATAGCATTATGACCAAGATCGCGATAACCGGTGTGGGCGGGCGCATGGGCAAACGCATTGCGGCGATCGCCATTGAGTCGGAGAAGTTCGACATCGTCGCGGCTATAGAGGCTCGCGGCCACGAGGCCCTCGCCTGCGACGTAGGCGAGCAGGCGGGCGTGGGAACGTTCGGCCTGGCCGTCAGCAAGGAACTGATCGGCTCGCCGGAGGTGGTAATCGACTTCTCCGAGCCGGAGGGCACGATGGCGTGGCTAGCGCTCTGCCGCGACCGCAAGCTGCCGATGGTGATCGGCACGACGGGGCTGACGGAGTCTCAACTTGCGGAGGTGGCGGATTCGGCCGCCGCCATTCCGCTGGTGCACTCGGCGAACATGTCGGTGGGTATCAACCTGCTGCTTAAGCTTGTGGCCCAGGTAGCCCGGGCTCTTGGCGATGACTACGACATTGACATTTGCGAGACGCACCACCGGTTCAAGAAGGACGCCCCGTCGGGCACGGCGATTGCGCTGGCCAAGTCGATCTGTGACGCCGTCGGCCGCCGCTATGGGGACACCGTGGTCCTGGGGCGCGGCGGGCAATGTCCGCGCGCCAAGGGCGAAATCGGCATCCACGCCATGCGCATCGGCGACACGGTCGGCGAGCACACGGTGTTGTTCGGCAATCTCGGCGAGACTATATCCCTCGGTCACAGCGCGCACACACGCGACACTCTTGCCCGCGGCGCGCTGAGGGCGGCACAGTGGGTCGTCGGCAAAGCCCCGGGCCTGTACGACATGCTCGATGTCCTCGGGCTAAAGTGATTGTCCATTTACGGTTTACCGTTGCCGATTGGTCATGATTACACATCCCTGGAACATCTCACCTCGTGAAGCAATACGGCTTCAGCGAAAGCTCGCCCATAAGGTAAGCGTTGAACCGTTGGCCGGCGAGGTGCGGACCATCGCAGGGACGGACTGTGCGTTTAGCCATGGTGGGAAGCGTCCCGCTGGGGACGCCCCTGGGGGGCGCATAGTGGCCGTGGCGGTCCTGTGCGATGCGAAGACCATGGAGGTCGTTGCGTCGGCGTGCGAAGTCCGCCCCTGCAAGTTCCCCTACGTGCCGGGCCTGCTGAGCTTTCGCGAAGGGCCGGCAGTGATCGCCGCGGTCCGGAAACTACCCTTCCCGGCGGACCTGCTGATGTGCGACGGTCAGGGACTTGCCCACCCGAGGGGGCTGGGCCTGGCAAGCCACGTGGGGCTCTTGCTGGACCTGCCGACGATCGGTGTGGCCAAGAGCCGCCTGTGCGGCCGCCATCGCGAGCCGGGGGCCAAGCGCGGCTGCCGAACCCAGCTTCGCCATGAGGGCAAGGTTATCGGCTGGGTGGTGCGCACGCGGACGAACGTAAAGCCGCTGTACATCTCCCCGGGCCACCGCATAACGGCGTTGGAGGCGGTGGCCTGGACCCTGGGCTGCTGCCGCGGCGTCCGCCTGCCGCAGCCCACGCGGCTGGCGCATCAATACGTGACGCAAATGAAGCAGTAAGATAGTTTTACGCCTTGCACTTTCGTGCCAAAAGGCTATAATCCGCCGTCTTGGTGACCCGGAGGAGTTCCCACGGGCAATATGGTAGCGAGTTATTTGAGGTCGGCTTTTTTCTTATGCTTGTGCACCGCGGTCGGCCTGACCGGCTGCGAGCCGATCCAGGCCGATGCTTATCACGACTTCGAGGATGACGACCCGGCGGCCCGCCTGGCGGCTATCACCAGGGCCGGCCGGACCCGAGACGACCAGGCGATACCCTATCTTGTCGACCGGCTGACGGACAGTGAACCTG
>JABUBP010000394.1_pt1 | contig 12102 bp, 8 predicted proteins | sample 7240331 | NCBI WGS metagenome assembly JABUBP01 (sample SAMN07256347, study PRJNA390944) | subsurface metagenome | isolation source: Methane hydrate marine sediment | place: Pacific Ocean: Eastern North Pacific, ODP site 1244 | collected 2002 | reverse complement strand
GCTTGACCCGGGCATCCACGAATTTCTTCCAGTCTTCGGAAAACCGTGGATGGCCGGGACGAGCCCGGCCATGACGCATCCCAGAGTGACGTTACCGCGTTACTTCTCGACGACGACTTCGCTGATCTGCATGACCGGCGCGATGTCGGTGTAGTTCTTGATGTCGCCCATGATCTCCTTGGCGTGCGGGCCGAAGGATTTCTGGAACGCATCGACGGAGTCCGCAAAGATGTGGCACATGCCGACATAGGTCGCGGGCGCGCCGGGTGCGCCGCCGCCGAGGCCCTTGTCGATGGTGTAGTACTTGCACGCATCGCCCATGCGCGCCTTCACCAGCGGCATGTGCTTCTCCCGGTAGTAGTCGTGGTCGAAGCGCGCACCGGGATTGTTGGGATACATCACACTTACCTTGATCATCGCTTTCCTCCTGTTGAACGTTTGTGATTGGTCTTCTGGCGCGGCAAATTCGTGGCGTCAACGCATAGCAGGTTCTATTGGATCAACTCGTTGGCAGCGTCGAACAGCACCTCAGGAGAGGCCTGAACCCTGCTCCCGCAAACTTATTCCCCGATCAGCTTCAACCATTCGTCTTCTGTGAGCACAGTCACGCCGTGCTTCTGGGCTTCCGCCAGCTTCGAACCGGCGCCGGGACCGGCGACGACGTAATCGGTCTTCTTCGACACGGAGCTCGCGGCCTTGGCGCCGAGACGCTCGGCAGTGGCTTTGGCCTCGTCGCGTGTCATCTTCTCCAACGAGCCCGTGAACACCACGGTCTTGCCCGCGACCTTCGAATTGCTCTTGGGCTTTTCCGCGTCGACGATTTCGTCGAGCTCCCCCACCAGTCGATCGACAATACCGCGGTTATGGCTCTCGCCGAAATAGGCGCCGACGCTCGCAATCACGGTGTCGCCGATCTGGTCGAGCGCATCCATCTCGGCGATCGCTTCCTCGTCGCCCTTGGCGACCTTCAGGCAGGCGTCGTGGAAGGCGTCCCAGGAGCCGTAGCCACGCGCCAGCGCCAGCGCCGTGGTCTCGCCGACATGGCGCATGCCGAGCGCATAGATGAAGCGCTCCAGCGCGATACGCTTGCGGCTGTCGATCGAGGCAAAGAGGTTGCGCACCGAGGTCTCGCCATAACCCTCGATGTCCTCGAGCTTCAGCTTGTTGTTGCGCTTTTGCAGCGTGAAGATATCGGCGGGCTCCTTGACCCAGCCTTCGTCGAAGAAATATTGCAGCTGCTTTTCGCCGAGGCCGTCGATGTCGAACGCCCGCCGCGACACGAACAGCTTCAGATGCTCGATCTTCTGGAACGGACAGGCGAACTCGCCGGTGCAGCGGGCGCGCGAGCCCTCCTCGCCTGTTGCGGTCTCCTCGCGCACCACGTCGGTGTGCAGCGGGCACGGGCATTTCTTCGGGAAGTGGAATTCCCTGGCGCCCTTCGGGCGCTTGTCGAGGACGACGTCGACCACCTGCGGGATGACGTCGCCGGCGCGCTGGATCACGACGGTGTCGCCGATCCTGATGTCGCGGCCCTCGCGCAGCTCCTCGCCCTTGTTGCCGACGCCGCGGATGTAGTCCTCGTTGTGCAGCGTGACGTTCTGCACGATGACGCCGCCGACGCCGACCGGCTCCAGCTTGCCGACCGGCGTGAACGAGCCGGTGCGGCCTACCTGAATCTCGATGTCGCGCAGCACGGTCATGGCGCGCTCGGCCGGAAACTTGTGCGCGATGCCCCAGCGCGGCGTGCGCGAGACAAAGCCGAGCCGCTCCTGCCAGTCGATGCGGTCGACCTTGTAGACGACGCCGTCGATGTCGTAGTCGAGCTCGGCGCGCTGTTCCTCGATCTTGCGATGGAAGGCAATCAGCTGCTCGACGGAGTGACAGAGCTTCGTCAGCGGATTGGTGGTAAAGCCGCAGCGCTCGAACCAGCCGATCATGCCGGTCTGGGTTTCCTCGGGCATGTCGCTCATCTCGCCCCAGGCATAGGCGAAGAAGCCGAGCGGCCGCGAGGCAGTGATTGTGGGGTCCTTCTGACGCAACGAGCCCGCCGCAGAGTTGCGCGGATTGGCAAACGGCGCTTCGCCGGCCTCGACCTGCTTCTTGTTCAGCGCGAGAAACGCCTTCTTGGTCATGTAGACCTCGCCGCGCACCTCGCAGATGGCGGGGATGTTGCGGCCTTTCAGCCTCTCGGGCACGTCTTCCAGCGTGCGGATATTGGCGGTGACATCCTCACCCTCTGCGCCGTCACCCCGGGTGGCGGCGGTGACGAGTTCGCCGCCCTCGTAGCGCAGCGACATCGACAGGCCGTCGATCTTGGGCTCGGCGGAAAAATCGATCTTGTCGTCGGGCAGCTTCAGGAAGCGCGCAATGCGATCGGCGAAGTCGCGGACGTCCGCTTCCGCAAAGGCGTTATCCAGTGACAGCATCGGCATCGCGTGCCGGACCTTCCTGAATCGCCCTGATGGTGCGGCACCGACCTTCTGCGACGGCGAGTCTGTGCTGACAAATTCGGGAAAGCGCTTCTCGATGGCGTTGAAGCGTTGACGCAGCGCATCGTATTCGGCGTCGGTCACGCTGGGCGCGTCGTCCTGGTAGTAGCGCCTGTCGTGGCCTTCGAGCTCCAGCGCGAGGCGCATGTGCTCGACCTTGGCCTGCGGCTTGGTGAGCTTGGCGACCTCGGTGAGCGGCTTTTTCGCTTTGGTGGCCATGCGGCTTACGATGCCGCCTTCAGCAACCGCTCCGCCGCGGCCCTCGCCTCGGCGGTGATCTCGGCGCCGGCCAGCATGCGGGCGATCTCCTCACGGCGATGATCGGCGGCAAGCGCGTTGACGCGGGTGGCGACGCGCTTGCCCTTGTCGAGCGCATCCTTGGAGATCAGCAAATGCTGGGTCGCACGCGCCGCGACTTGCGGGGCATGCGTCACCGCCATCACCTGTACCTTCGAGGCGAGCCGCGCCAGCCGCGTGCCGATGGCGTCCGCCACCGCACCGCCGACGCCGGTGTCGATTTCGTCGAATACGAGCGTCGGCGCCGAGCCGCGGTCGGCCAGTACGACCTTCAACGCCAGCAGAAAGCGCGACAGCTCGCCACCAGAGGCGACCTTCATCAGCGGCCCCGGCCGCGTGCCCGGGTTGGTCTGCACCCAGAACTCGATGCGGTCGATGCCTTGCGGGCCTGACGAGGCTGCGTCGGCCTCGAGCTGCGTGGTAAAACTGGCGCGCTCCAGCTTCAGCGGCGGCAGCTCGGCATTGACGGCCTTGTCGAGTTTCTGCGCGGCTTTTGCGCGCGCGGCCGACAACTTCGCGGCAGCGGCCGCATAGCGCTTGTCGGCTTCAAGGGCGGCAGCCTCCAGTTTCTTCAATTGCTCGGCACCGGCATCGATCAGCGCGACGTCGCCGGCCATCTGCACCGCCAGCGCGGCGAGCTTGTCAACGGGCACGGAATATTTGCGGGAAGCAGCCCGTAACGCGAACAGGCGCTCCTCGATGCGCTCCAGCTCGGCGGGATCGAAATCGGCGGCACGCAATGCGGCGTTGAGATACTGGTCGGCCTCCTCCAGCGCGTTGATGGCGGCATCGATCGCCTTCACCGCGGGCTCGACAAGTGCGGGCGAACCGGCGGCGCGGCGTTCCAGGCGGCGCACCGCCGCCGACAGTGCCGGCACGGGCGAATGCGGCCCGCCGATCGCTTCCTGCGCCTCGCGCAGATCGGTGGCGATCTTCTCGCCCTGCATCATGATGGCGCGGCGATTGGCGAGCTCCGTCTCCTCGCCGTCCTTGGGGGAGAGTTGCTTCAGCTCGGCCGACGCATGGCGCAGATAGTCCGCCTCGCGCGCGGCGCGCTCCATCCCGGCGCGATGCTCGTCCAGCGAAGCCGCAGCGGTGCGGCGCGCTTCCCAGAGCCGCTCGATATCGGCGACGTCCTTTTCGAGGCCGGCAAAGGCGTCGAGCAGGCGGCGGTGGGTGGCGGCATCGACCAGCGCGCGCTCGTCATGCTGGCCGTGGATCTCGACCAGCGCAGCGCCGACAGCCTTCAGGGTCTGCACCGAGATCGACTGGTCGTTGATGAAGGCGCGGGTGCGGCCATCGGCGAACTGCACACGGCGCAGTATCATCTCGCCGTCGTCTTCCAGACCGTTATCGCTGAGGATCTTTGCCGCCGGATGCCCCTTCGGCACGTCGAAGGTGGCGGTGACCTGGCCCTGCTCGGCGCCATGGCGCACCAGGCCCGCATCGCCGCGGCCGCCGAGCGCGAGCGCAAAGGCATCGAGCAGGATGGATTTGCCCGCGCCGGTCTCGCCGGTCAGCACGGCAAGGCCGCGGGAGAATTCGATATCGAGCCGCTCGATCAGGACAATGTCGCGGATCGACAGACGCGCCAGCATGCGGAGTAAACCTAAGAACCTAGCCGAGGCCCAGTTTCTTGAAGGCCCTGGAAATATAGGAGCCCTTGTTCTCGCTCGGCTCCACACCGCCGGACTTTACAAGATTATAGGCCTCTTTGTACCAGCGGCTTTCCGGAAAGTTGTGGCCAAGCACGGCCGCCGCGGTCTGCGCCTCGCCGACGATGCCGATCGCCAGATACGCCTCGGTGAGGCGGAACAGCGCCTCCTCGACGTGGCGGGTGGTCTGGTAGCGCGTCACCACGGTCTTGTAGCGGTTGATGGCGGCGGTGAAGTCGCGCTTCTCCATGTAGTAGCGGCCGACGTCCATCTCCTTGCCGGCGAGCTGGTCGCGCGCGCCCTCGAGCTTGGCCTTGGCGGAGTTGGCGTATTCCGAGGTCGGATATTTGCGCACGACTTCCTCGAGCGCATTGATCGCCTTCTCGGTACGGCCCTGGTCGCGCGAGATGTCCGGGATCTGGTCGTAGTGCGAGGCGGCGATCAGGTACTGCGCATAGGCCGCATCGGGGCTGCCGGGATGCAGCGTCACATAGCGGGTCGCCGCGCCGATGCAGCTGTCATAGTCGCCGGCGCTGTAGAAGGAATAGGCCGACATCAAGAGCGATTTGCGCGCCCAATCGGAATAGGGATGCTGGCGGTCGACTTCCTCGAACTTCTTGGAGGCCGCCTTGGCGTCCTTGCGCTGGTTCATCAGGTACAAGCCCTCATTGTAGAGCTTGTCCGCGGGCTCCTCGACGAAGGTGTCGTCCTTCTTGGTGAACTTGTCCCAGAGTTCGCCGGTGCCGCAGCCAGCGAGCGGAAGCGCGAGCAGCATGATGGCTCCGGCGAGCCGCAGCCCGGCCGGTGATTTGCGCCCCTGTAGCGTCATACGCTGTGCCGACATGAATTAAGACCTGACGCCTGTGATGCGGTGGGCAATGTCTTGGGCATGATCTTGTCCGAAAACCGGCTCCCACTTTTCGGGATCATGCCCGTCCTGTCATGGCCGCAATCCTGTCCCCGCCTGTCGCATCCGACCGCGGGTCGTTTTCTACCCGAAAACCTACCCTTCACCAACCGGATAGGCAGGCATTCCGCCCGGATTAAGGCGGCCGGCCACGATCCTTACCGATTGTGGTTACTAGGGAAAATACGTTCCGAAACGGGATTTCGTTTCAGGAAACGTCCGGGCTGTAGGCCGGGGACACCATGCCACCGACAATGGCGCGGCCGGCTTCCGCGGGAACGCGGCTGCGGCGGGGCGCCTCACCCTCCACCACCCGCCAGGCGGTGCGGTCGGCGAGCAGTGCGGTCAGCGCGGCATGATTGAGCTTGTGGCCGCCGCGGACCGAACGGAAGGCGCCGAGTATGGGCAGGCCGGCAAGCGCGAGATCGCCGATCACGTCCAGCACCTTGTGGCGGACGCATTCATCGGCGTGACGCAGGCCTTCGGTGTTGAGCAGGCGCTCGTCGTCGAACACCACGGTGTTCTCGAAGGAAGAGCCGAGCGCGAATCCGGCGCTGGAAAGGCGGGCAAAATCGTTGAGGAAGCCGAAGGTCCGGGCGCGACAGATTTCGCGGCGGAACCGCTCCGGGCTGAGCTCGAGCGCATAGCTCTGCTGGCCGATCACGGGATTGGCGAAGTCGATCTCGACCTCGGCGCGGAAGCCGCCCGCATAGGGACGGAACTCGCCGAAGGAATCACCGACCGATACGCTGACGGGCTTGATGACCTGCAGGAAACGGCGAACCGCGGGCTGCGCCACAACACCGGCCTGGTCGATGGCGGCGACGAAAGCGGCTGCGCTGCCGTCCATGATCGGAACTTCGGGGCCGTCGATCTCGACGGTGGCGTTATCGACACCCATGCCGCGAAGCGCAGCGAGGATGTGCTCTGCGGTGGCAACCAGCGGACCTTCGCTGTCGCCCAAAACGGTTGCGAATTCGGTCGAGATGACCTGTTCGGCGGTCGCCTGGACCTCACGGTCAGCGCCCTCGGGGCCGGTGCGGACAAAAATAAAACCTGCGTCGACAGGTGCAGGTCCGATGGTAACACTGACTGGCAAGCCCGAATGAACGCCGACGCCTGTCACAGTGGCTTGCGACCGAAGCGTGGTTTGACGATTCAATTTCATCCGATAACTGCCCACTACCCGACTAACCCAAAGGCCAGCTTGACCCACTCGTGGCCGACTCGCTCTTCAAGCATCCCCAAGTCGCGGTGAAACATAGTTGTTGCCCGAAAGCGCGCCAACTCACGCTTTTTTACGGATTGTTACCCCAACTGTGCCGCATTCACGCCAATTCTTAACCAGATTGCGGCGGCTACAGACACCGAATTGGCGTACTGATTAAAGCAGCGAAACAATAATTAATCATTTAAAAACATATGCTTGCGGGATCCCCGCTGATCGGCACCCCGTGGAAAAGTAGAGGGCCCGGTGCTGCCACCGGGCCCTCTCGCAACGTCCGAATTGTAACAATCTTCAGCTGGTCTGCCGGCGCAGGAAGGCCGGGATATCAAGATGGTCGTCGCCCTGTGGCGCGGGTGCAACAGGCGCCTGACGGCCATGGATGTCGAGACCCTGCGGCGCAGGCCGCTTGGCGTATTCAGACACCGCCTCGTTGGACGTGATCTGCTGTGCCACGGTGCGGGCCGGCTTGCGTTCCGGCAGCGGCGGCATGGCAGGGCCGGATGCGCGCGCCGCGATCGGCGGCTCGCTTTCCTCGTCGCGGCGGCCGAGGCCGACATTGGCCAGCCGCTGCAGGAGGGACAGCTTCTTGTGCGGATGCTCATCCTCGACCTCGCCCTGGCCCTGGGCCTGGCGGATTTCGGCCTGGGCCGGCATCGGCAGGTCCTCGAACTTCGGCATCATGCGCGGCGAGCGGGACGCTGTGCGTTCGGCAGCCGGCGGAATGAAGTTCTCGGCCGGCGGCGGCTCGTGCGAATCGGCACGGGCGACTTCCTTGTCCGGGAACAGGGTCGGCTTCTGCGCGACGGGACGGACGGTCACGTCGCCATAGGTTGCCGGCTGGGACGCGGGCGCCGGCGCGTCGGGCGCGACGGCCGCCGCAATGGCGGCAAGCGCGGCGCGCTCGACATTGTTGGTCTGGCGCGGTGCGACGGGGGTGGTAACCGGCGCGGGAGCCGAGGATTCCAGCTTCTGGGCGCGTTCGGCCAGGCGCTGGTTGTCGGCGCGCAGGCGTGCGGTGAGGTCGGCGAGGCGATTCTCCGGCGTGCCGGTCACGACGGCCGGCGCGGGCTGCGCGACCGTCGCGGACTGGCCGCTGATCGAGCGGGCCACGGCCGACTGGTCGATGCCGGTAGCGACGACGGAGACGCGAATCACGCCGTCGAGCGCTTCGTCGAAAGTGGCGCCGACGATGATGTTGGCGTCCTGGTCGACTTCCTCGCGGATGCGGGTAGCGGCTTCGTCGACCTCGAACAGCGTGAGATCCTTGCCGCCGGTGATGGAGATCAGGAGACCCCGGGCGCCCTTCATCGAGCTGTCATCGATCAGCGGGTTGGCGATCGCAGCTTCCGCGGCGGTCAGCGCGCGCTTGTCGCCAGAGGCCTCGCCGGTGCCCATCATCGCCTTGCCCATCTCGCGCATCACGGCGCGGACGTCGGCGAAGTCGAGGTTGATCAGGCCTTCCTTGACCATCAGGTCGGTGATGCAGGCAACGCCGGAATAGAGCACCTGGTCGGCCATCGCGAAGGCGTCGGCGAAGGTGGTCTTTTCATTCGCTACCCGGAACAGGTTCTGGTTCGGAATGATCAAGAGCGTATCGACCACCTTGTGCAGTTCGGCGATCCCTGCCTCGGCGGTGCGCATGCGGCGCTGACCCTCGAAGTGGAAGGGCTTCGTCACCACACCCACGGTGAGGATGCCCATGTCGCGCGCGGTCTTGGCGATGACGGGGGCTGCACCCGTGCCGGTGCCGCCGCCCATGCCGGCGGTGACGAACACCATGTTGGCGCCGGTGAGATGATCGCGGAGCTCATCGAGCACTTCTTCGGCGGCGGCTGCGCCGACATCCGGCTGCGAACCTGCGCCGAGGCCCAGCGTGACCTGCGTGCCCATCTGCACGATGCGCTGCGCTTTCGACATCGTCAGCGCCTGCGCGTCGGTGTTGGCGACGACGAAGTCGACGCCCTGCAAACCGGCAGTAATCATGTTGTTGACGGCATTGCCGCCAGCGCCGCCGACGCCGAACACGGTGATGCGCGGTTTCAGCTCGCTGATGTCCGGGGGAGTGATGTTGACTGCCATGGTTGCCTCTCGTAGCTAAACGCGCGTTGGTTCGCCCGGGCCTGCGGGCGCGGGATTTGGTGAAAAATCGTTGATGGTGACACTGGTCATCAGAAGCCCTCGCGAAGCCATCGTCCGACCTTTCCGAAATAACCGTCAGTCCCTGTCCTGAGCTGCCGCGTATGCCGCGGTTCAACGTGTTCGAGATGGGCGTATTGCGGATAGACCAAGAGCCCCGCGGGAACCGCGAAGGAAGCGGACTTCGCCTCGTTGGGCAGACGGCCGAAACCGAGCGGTCGGCCGATACGGACCGGACGATTCAGGATGCGGGTGGCAAGTTCGACCGAGCCGGTGAGTTGCGAGGCGCCGCCCGAGAGGACGACCCGCGCCCTGGGCTCCGCTGCAAAGGGGGAATCCGCCAGGCGGTCCCTCACCATCTCGAAAATCTCCTCGGCGCGATGCCGAACGATGTTTGCGATCGTGGCGCGGGACACGATTTGCGGGGCGTCGATGTCCTCGCCCGCAGTCGGTACAGACATCAATTCCCGCGCATCCGACCCGCCGGTCAGCACGGTGCCATATAACGTCTTGATTCGCTCGGCATCCGCAATGCAGGCCGAGAGTCCGCGGGCCAGATCCATCGTGATGTGTTGCCCGCCGAGCGCAAACCCGGAGGCATGGACGAAGCGGCCTGCCGAATATGTGGCAATGGTCGTGGACCCCGCCCCCATTTCGACCACAGCGGCGCCCAGATCGGCCTCGTCGTCGGTCAGAACCGCCAGTCCTGCGACATAAGGACTCGCCGCCATGGCTTCGACATTGAGGTGGCAGCGCTCCACCGCCAGCATCAAATTGCGGGCGACCGCGGCATCGGCGGTGACGACGTTCATCTCGACGCCGAACTGGCGGGCGACCATGCCCTTGGGATCGCGGATTCCCTTGACGCCGTCGACGGAATAGCCGGTCGGCAGCGTGTGCAGGACGGTGCGGCCCTCGGCGGTGGCGTGGCGCATGCCGGTGGAGGTGACGCGGGTGACATCGTCCGAAGTGACGGAGCCACCCTTGATGTCGGCGGCGGCTTCGACCAGCGCGCCCTGCAGGCGGCCGCCGGAAACCGAGAGCAGAACGGATTCGACCCGCACCTTGGCCATGCGTTCGGCCATCGTCACGGCCTGGCGCACCGCCTGCTCGCATTCGGCGAGATCGACGACGGCGCCGGCCTTCATGCCGCGCGACTGGAGCTGGCTGTAGCCGATCAGCTCGACCGCGTGCGAGCGGCCGCGCAGCGCATCGTTCGGCGGGCTCGGCTTCAGCCGCGCGATCATGCAGGCGATCTTGCTGGTGCCGATGTCGAGCGAAGCGACCAGCGTCGTGCGCCTGGTCATCGGCCGCGTCTTCGGGGTCTGGGTGCGATCGAGGCCGGTCATGCGTCACCGGCCTTTTTCTTCTTCTTGTCCTTGAAGAGTTCCTCGCGGGCCTTTGCCGCGTCTTCGGACAATTGCACCGTCAGGCGATCCGGCAAGCGCATATCGACCGCGACGATGTCGCGGGAAAACAGCTTGTCTTCCTTGTCCATCTTCGACAGCGCCGCCAGTGCATTGCCGACGTCGTTCTCGGGCAGGCGGATGTCGAGACCATCCTTGAGGCGCAGATTCCAGCGCCGCTCCCCGACGAAGATCGCGGCCTTGGTGATCGAATGCACCTGCGGATAGCGCGCCAGCAGCGCGAGGAAATCGCGGGCGCGGGTCTCGGCGCCCTTGCCCACCACCAGCGGCAATGAGGTGAAGCGGCGCGACACATAGGGTTCCAGCACCGCGCCGTCGTCGGCGATCACGGCAAGCCGCCCGCCCTGCTGCCACAGCGCGAACGCGGTGCGCTCGACGAGATCGATCTGCAACTGGCCGGGGTAGAATTTCTGCACGGTGGCTTCCGCGATCCACGGATTGGCCTTCAGCTTGTCGCGCACGGTCGCGGCGTCGAGGAACAGCAGCGATGAGCGACCGTTGACGCCGCCGATGCCGAGCACCTCGTCCTGGCTCAATTGCTTGCGGCCGTTGACGATCACCGAGGTGATGCGGAAGCCGGCGGAATTGGCCAGCGCGTTGCGGCTGTCGGCAAGCTGCGCCAGCACGGCATCGACATGGCCGCCCTTGAAGATGCCCAGCACGGCGCTGCCGAGCAGCGTTGCAACCGTGAGCATGAGCACGGCGCGGCGCGGCGCGGCGCGTTCGAGCCAGAGGATGGCGCGATGCGGCATCTCACGGTCGTGAGTGGCCTTCGCGCGTTTACGATCAAATCCAAAATATTCGCGCAGCAGCACGGCCGCGCCGATGGCAGCCGCCTTCAGGTCAGTCTTCGGCTCCGATGATCCCCTGGATCGCCTGGAGCGCCCTGCACCATCCATTGCACGAGCCCGTCAATCTTGACCCGCAAGTCTTTGCGGGGGTTTGCACAAATGCCGTCTCGGTCATGCCTCCATGGCCGGCCGAGCGCACACCTGCGCCGCCAGCGTTAACCTTCGTTCTTCCTGGTAAACAAAGGGTAAAGACGGTCCGGTCAGGCAGCGATTTGACTCGTGCTGTGAGGGGCTTGCCGCAGGTTTGTAGAGTCTTGGGGGATTGTGTGGCGTCCAGGAAAACCCGGGGTCCGCACTACCTTTGCGTGCGCTTTACCGAGAGCGCGATCTGATCGTGCAGAAAATCGGTAAAATCGATGCCCTGGGCCTTCAGCATCTTCGGATACAGCGAGGCCCTGGTCAGGCCCGGCAGCGTGTTGGTCTCCAGGTATATCGGCCCCTTCGGGGAGATGATGAAGTCGGACCGTGTATAGCCCGAACATGACAGCGCACGGTGCGCCTTCACCGCAAGGTCCTGCAATTGCGCGGTCAACTCCGGCGAGAAGCGGCCGGGGCAGATCTCCTGCGTGGATTTCAGGAGATACTTTGCGGTGTAGTCGAAGCGCCCTTCGGCCGCGACGATCTCGATCGGCGGCAACGTGAAGATCTTGCCATCCGACTGCTCCAGCACGCCGCAAGTCGCCTCGCTGCCGGAGATGAACGGCTCGATCAGGTAGTCCTCGGTCTTTGCGGCGTTGCGCACGGCGACGAGATCCTGTTTGGCAACGACATAGATCAGGCCATAGCTCGACCCGTCCCTGACCGGCTTTGCGATCAGCTTACCGTATTCGGCAAAGGCCGCGTCGAGTTGGTCGAGCTCGATGGCGGGTGGCGACGTCACGCCGCCAAACGCCGCAAAGCGCTTGGCCGCGGTTTTGTCGAAGGCGAGATGCGAGGACGCCGAGCCCGAGCCGGTGAAGGGCACGCCGCGAACCTCGCACATGGTCTGCAGCTCGCCGTTCTCCGCCCTGCCCCCGTGCAGGCCGAGCACCAGCACGCGACCATCCGCTTTCGCCTGATCGAGCGCCTGCGCCAGCGGCACGCCGCGCTTCGCCGGCTGAAACTCATCCTCA
>JABUBP010000393.1_pt1 | contig 12103 bp, 11 predicted proteins | sample 7240331 | NCBI WGS metagenome assembly JABUBP01 (sample SAMN07256347, study PRJNA390944) | subsurface metagenome | isolation source: Methane hydrate marine sediment | place: Pacific Ocean: Eastern North Pacific, ODP site 1244 | collected 2002 | reverse complement strand
CTGGCGTAGACGTCCCTCTCCGTCTCGGTGTCCACTATGAGCTTGGGGATGCCCCCGGCCTCCTCCCGGAGGGACGACACGTCTCCATCCTCCTTCATGACCTTGGCGATCTCGGAGGATATCTCGTTCCTCCTCCGCCTCAGCCTGTTCACCTCGGTGACCTTTTCCCGCCACCGCGCGTCGTCCTCGATAAGGGCGTCAAGCAGCCCCAGCTTCCCCGGGTCATGCCTACGCTCCAGGTTACGCCGAACCAGCTCAGGCTTCTCCCTGATGAGCTTGATGTCCAACATTTCTCGGCACTACCATAAACCCTGTACTTCAACCCCTTTTTAGAGGTTACCCACCCCCATTTTCACCCTCCTCCCTCCCCCGGAGCCCTGCGCACCGCTTAAATCCGCAGTGAAGGAGCCAGAATGAGGATCATGTCCAACTATCAGATCGGGGCCTTCGAGGCGCTGGAGTGGGCCTGGCACATGCTTCGGACCCATAAGGAAAACCCTGAGGGCGTCGAGGACGCTCGACGGATCATAAAGGATGTCCTCTCCGATATGGGAGAGGGAACCAATATGAACTTCAGCGAGTACCATCGCCACCCCAACAGTCAGGACCTCCAACAGAACATTTTGGTGGCCCGCTGACCCGCGGCCATGGAATTCTTGGCTAGTCAGCAAACGGAGTAGCCTCCTCTACAAATTCCTGAGGGGCATGGATTACCATACGAACTATTATAGGCCACATGAAAACTTGTCGTGAGAGGAGACCACTTTGGAGATCAGAAGGCTCAGCACCGTCGAGGGCGCCCGGGAGGCCAGGGGGTTGACCGTGGTAATAGACGTCTTCAGGGCCTTCACCACCGACGCCTTCGTCATGGCGAACGGCGCGGAGACCATCCACCCTGTGCTCACCGTCGAGGAGGCACGGGAGCTCCGGAGGCTCCACCCCGACTGGCTCCTCATGGGGGAGAGGGAGGGCATCAAGGTCGAGGGCTTCGATTACGGCAACTCCCCCCACGAGATCAGGGACGTCGACTTCACGGGTAGGACCCTGATCCAGACCACGGGCTCCGGGACCCGGGGGATTGTGAACGCCGCTGGCGCAGACGAGATCATCCTGGGGAGCTTCGTAATGGCCGGAGCCATCGTGGAATACCTCAAGGAGGTCGACCCGGACGTCGTCTCCCTCGTAGCCATGGGCTGGAACGGAAACTACCCCGCCATCGAAGACGAGCTCTGCGCGGAGTACCTCGAAGGCCGCCTCAAGGGCTTGCACCCTAACTTTAGTGAGATGAGGGGTAGGATCAGGGCGGACCCGCAGGGGGCCAAGTTCTTTGACTCGAATAAAGACCAGTTCCATGAGGGGGATTTTCACGCCGCCATGGATCTGAACCGGTTCGACTTCGTCCTGAAGGTGGAAGGCCGAAAAGAGCAACCCTTCGTTACCCTGATACCCTAGGCTTTTAGTAGGATTTGAACTTTTCAGGTAGGGAGACCACGCCTTGTCTTTATGGAGGAGCAGGCTGAGATTAGATCCTTTGGAGCCTTTGCTGGCTTCGAAGTATGAGACAGTGCGGTACTTCACGAGGCGTGATCTACTTGACAAGGATGTAGGGCCCGTCAGCTCCCTCTGGGACCTCCCCGAACCCAGGAAGCTGCTGAAGAGGCAGCAGGAAGACGGCTCATGGGTCTACCCCGGGAAGAACCCGGAGAAGTTTCCAGATGTCAACTACAGGCTTCTGGAGACGTTCAAGCGTCTCAGGCTCCTCGTTGGCAAGTACGGCTTCGACAGGTCCCACCCGGCGATCGAGAGGGCTGCCGAGTTCGTCCTCTCCTGCCAGACCGAGGAGGGGGACATCCGAGGCGCCTACGCGAGCCAGTATCACCCCCACTACGACGGCGTCTTCCTGGAGTACCTCATCAAGGCGGGGTACCAGGACGACTCAAGGGTGAAACGGTGTCTTGAGTGGCTGCTGTCCGTCCAGATGGACGACGGCGGGTGGGCTCACCCTATGCTGGCTGAAGGACTCAGCTGGGATGAGATGGCGGAGCTATCCACCACCTCCGCACCCGTGGTCCCCTTCGACAGGACTAAAATCTCGGGCAACCTTGTCACCGGGATGACCCTGAGAGCCTTCGCCTGCCACCCGGAGTATAGTTATCGGGAGGAGCCGAGGAGGGCGGGGGAGTTACTCGCCTCACGTTTCTTCAAGGTCAACGTCTACAACACGTACAAGGCGGCGGACAACTGGGTCAGGTTCCAATACCCCTTCTGGTGGAACAACCTACTGATGGCCCTCGACTCGCTGTCGCTGATGGACTTCACGTCGGAGCACGTGAACATCGCTGAGGCACTGGACTGGTTCGCAGAGCATCAGAGCGAGGACGGACTGTGGGAGAACAGCTACAGGAAGAAGGCGAAGAGGGTCGACACCGAGAGGGCAAGGGAGGGCAGGCAGTGGGTCTCCCTGGCCATATGTAGAGTCTTCAAGAGAATCTACGGGAGATAGGGCGTGAATACCCCACTCATGTTCCCTTGAGAATCTTGTTTAAAATGTCCCGCACTTCCCCGAGGACATCATCCTTCGACCGGGTGGCGTCGACCTCGTAGAGGGGGACCTCCGGCTCCAGCACCGCGAAGAACACCCTGTAAAACCTCTCACACTCCCTCAGCACCGAGACGCTCCCCGTCCTCAGCTCCTCGGTGAGCTCATCCCGGGAGCCCATCCTCTCCACCGACACCTCCACGGGGATCCTGAAGAATACGTAGGCGTCGGGCTTCACGAGGGTCCCCACCGCCTTGTTCACGATGTAGCTAGGGAAGTGCATGAAGAAGCTGGCGTTGCTGCTGGTCACGAAGTTGGCGTAGCCGAACGCCAGGCTGCTTGCGTAGTTCCTGTCCTCGATGACGAGCTTACCCTCAGCCTTGAGCCTCCCCGCCTCTACGTCCCTCGTGTAGTACTGGGTCAGGAACCAAGCCTCCGTCCCGATGGAGGCCCTGTCGGCCACCTCGAAGCCCTTCGAGGCAGCCGTCTCGCTGACCTCGGGTATGATCACGCAGTCCTCGAACTCCCCTGCGACCTGCTTGGCTATCGATGACTTCCCGCATCCCGGCAGCCCCTCAAAGGCCACTATCACTCCAGGCATAGCCGACACTCGAACGACTCTATGCACGTGGATATTTAGAACTGCTGCTCGTTTGAGAGGGGAAATTCATGGGTTTTGGTCTTCTTTTGAGCAAATTCTTTTAACTAGAACTAAGAGAGATAGATTCCGCTTGAGGTATACTCATGTCAAATAATAACACACTTTACGGAGGAATAGTTGTAGCGCTCATCATCGGCGTGGCCGTGGGATGGGTCATCTATCCGACCATGAACCCCGTCTCGACCGAGGATATGGTCAGCAGGTCTCTTTACAACGCGGCTCTAGACGATGTGGCGGCAGCGCAGACTGAGCTTGACGCGGCTATAGCTGATGCTGCAGCGGATCTGGCGGCAGCACAGACTGATATTGCAGCGGCGGAGGCTGACGTTGCATCAGCGGAGGCTGATCTTGCAGCGGCTGAGGCTGAGCTTGACGCCCTGAAGGCACCCAAGAAGGTGGGCCTCGTGCTCGCCACGGGAGGCCTCGGGGACAAATCATTCAACGACATATCCTTAGCCGGCTGTCAAAAGGCCAAAGATGAGCTCGGCGTCGACTTCGACTACGTCGAGACCACAGCCATCTCTGAGTACGAGGGTTACCAGAGGGACTTCGCGATGTCCGGGGAGTACATGCTCATCATCTGCATCGGATATGACCAGGCTGAAGGCTTAGCCATAGTGGCGGAAGAGTTTCCAGACCAGAACTTCGTCCTCATCGACATGGTCGTCGGCAATCCTAACGTCGCCTCGCTCACTTTTAGGGCCAACGAGGGTTCCTACCTCGTCGGCGTCGTCGCAGGCATGATGTCCGAGACAGGAACCATCGGCTTCATAGGGGGCATGGTAGACCCCCTTATCTTGGACTTCTACAGAGGCTACGAGGCAGGCGCCATCTGGGCGAATCCAGCGGTGACCGTCGCCCCGGCAGCCTATGTTGGAAGCTTTGGCGACCCAGTCGCTGCTAAGGAGCTTACGACAGCGCAGATAGAGCTAGGGATCGACAGCGTCTACTCCGCGGCGGGCAAGAGCGGCCTGGGAGCCCTTGAGGCGGCCCATGACGCAGGCGTCGACGCGTACGGAGTCGACCTGTGCCAGGACTATCTCTACGACGAGATGGTCGCCAGCATGACCAAGAGGGTTGACCTGGCGGTCTTCGAGATGATACTCGACGCGCTCGTGGACAAGTTCCAGGGCGGCTTCTACAGCGGTGGCATCGCAGAGGGCTGGATAGGCATGTGCAGGCTACCCGAGGAGGAGGGTCTATGGGAGGAGCTCTTCGGCTTCGAACACGACCCGCTTCCCGCAGACGTCCTCGCCAAGGTGAAAGAAGCCAGAGACGGAATACTCTCAGGAGACATCTTAGTACCGTCGGGCTACGACTAATCCTATATACCAAAATCACCTCTCCTTTTTTGCATCCACATGGACTCAGCAGTCGTCATGAAGGGCGTCACCAAGACATTCCCAGGGGTAGTCGCAAACGACCACATCGACTTCACAGCTGAGAAGGGGGAGATACACGGCCTACTCGGGGAGAATGGCGCCGGGAAGACGGTGCTCATGAGCCTTCTTTACGGGCTCTACAGCCTCGACAAGGGAGAGATCCTCATCGACGGGGAAGAGGTCGAGGTAGACAGCCCCTCCACTGCGATACGGCTCGGCATCGGGATGGTCCACCAGCACTTCATGCTCGTCCCCAGCCTCACGGTCGCAGAGAACATAGTCCTGGGCCAGGAGCCGACTAAGAACGGCGTCCTCCTCGATACTGAGAGGATGCTAAGGGATGTCGGCGCCTTCTGCGACAGGTACAGGCTCGACGTGGACCTGGACGCCCCCGTCCACACCCTCTCGGTGGGGGTTCAGCAGAGGGTGGAGATACTCAAGGCACTATACAGGGGGGCCGACGTCCTCATCCTCGACGAGCCCACTGCGGTCCTCACACCCCAAGAGGTCGACGAGCTCTTCAAAGCCATCCGAGCCCTGAGAGAGGAGGGGAAGACGGTCATCTTCATCTCCCACAAGCTCCGGGAGGTCCTCGCTATCTGCGACAGGGTGACCGTCCTCAAGAAGGGGCGAGTCGTGGGCACCGTGGACGCCTCAGAGACCGACCAGGGCAGACTGGCCAAGATGATGGTGGGCAGGGAGGTAGTATACACCTTCGACAAGGACCACTGCGAAGCGGGGGAACCCGTTCTCGTTGTGGAGGGGCTCGAGGCGCTGGACGACCGAAACCTCCAAGCCCTGCGGGGAGTGGAGCTGGAGGTCTGCGCCTCCGAGATACTGGGAATAGCCGGAGTCGAGGGGAACGGCCAGACAGAGCTAATTGAAACCCTCATGGGGCTGAGGAAGCCCACGGCGGGGAAGATTACGCTCAACGGCTCCGATATCACCTCATCATCCCCCGGGGAGAGGATCAAGGCCGGGATCTCCCACGTACCCGAGGATAGGCACAAGAGGGGTATAGTATCAGACTTTTCGGTGATGGAGAACATTATACTCGGTAGCCACAGGAACACGGAATTCACGACATGGGGCCGAATCCTCGACCTAGCTAAGACTTCCACCTACTCAGACAAGCTGATCGAGGACTACTCCATAGACACCCCGTCCAAGGAGACCCTCGCGAGGAACCTCTCAGGGGGCAACCAGCAGAGGCTCGTAGTCGCGCGGGAGTTCAGCAGGGAGCCCAAGCTCATCATAGCCGCCCAACCAACGAGGGGCTTGGACGTGGGGGCTACGGAGTACGTCCGGAGGAAGCTCCTGGAGATGAGGGACCAGGGCTGTGCCGTGCTCCTGCTCTCCGCAGACCTTGACGAGATCTGGGCTATTAGCGACAGGATCGCGGTGCTCTACGAGGGCAGGATCGTGGCGACGAGGGATCCCAAGGAGACCTCTGAGCAGGAGCTGGGGCTCCTAATGGCAGGTGGCAGAGATGACTGAGGTTAAGGCGACTGAGGTGGAGAAGAGCAGAGGCCTCCGACGATATCTGCCGACTGCATCAACGATCAGGGCAGTGCTCGTCCAGATCCTGGCAATACTGCTCGCCTTCGTCACCGGGGCGATCGTCCTCAGCCTCACAGGCTACTCGCCCATTCTGGCATACTCCGCCATGTACAGGGGAGCCTTCGGCAGCATGTACGCCATTGGGCAGACGCTGGCGAAGGCGACGCCCATCACGTTCACGGCCCTCGCGTTCCTGTTTGCCTTCAAGAGCGGTCTCTTCAACATCGGCGCCGAGGGGCAGCTCATCATTGGAGCCATGGCATCGGCGGTCGTCGGGATCTCCTTCAATGGATTGCCCGCGCCGGTCCACATCACGCTTGCCCTCCTAGCCGGTGCCGTGGCTGGGGGGCTCTGGGGCTTCATACCCGCCTTCCTGAGGGCTAAGTACGGGGCTCACGAGGTCATCACAACTATGATGCTGAGCTACGTGGCCCTCTACCTGACAAGCTACATGGTCAACTACCCCTTCAAGGCTCCCGGCTGGATTGCCCAGACCATACCCGTCTCCGAGTCTGCCACACTTCCCCGGATCCTGCCTCCGTCGCAGCTCTCCGCATCACTCTACCTGGCGGTCCTGCTGGTGGTGCTCACAGAGTACGTCCTGAAAAGGACCGTCCTGGGCTTCGAGTTGAGAGCGACGGGACTGAACCCAGACGCAGCGGAGAACGCCGGCATCAACGTCAACAGGGGGATGATACTGGCCCTCGTAATCAGCGGTGCCATAGCGGGGCTCGGGGGCGCAGGTGAGATCCTGGGGGTCCACAGGCGATTCATAGACCACTTCTCCCCGGGCTACGGATGGGACGGGCTAGCCGTGGCCCTCGTCGGGGGGCTGAACCCCGTGGGGGCATTCTTCGCGGCGATCCTCTTCGGCGCCCTCAGGAGCGGCGGCATGGGAATGACCCGGGCGACAGGGGTGCCCCTGGACATCGTCTTTCTCCTCCAGGCACTGGTGATCCTCTTCGTGGCGGCCCCGAAGATGATCAGAGCCCTACTGAAAAGGAGCGGTCTGAGATGGTTGGGATCATAGACATAATCAACGTCGGCCTCTTCGCGGCGGCCCTGAGGATGGCCACCCCCATAGCGTACGCCTCCCTGGGGGGTATCTTCTCGGAGCGCGTGGGGGTGATGAACATCGGCCTCGAGGGGATGATGCTGCTGGGCGCGTTCACGGGCGTGGCTGTAACCTACTACACGGCGAATCCCTGGCTGGGGGTGGTGGGGGCGGTCCTCGTCGGCGGTCTGATGGGATTCTTCCATGCCCTGCTGACGGTGAAGTTCAGCGGAGATCAGGTCGTGAGCGGGACCGGGATAAACATATTCGCCACGGGCTTCACGGCGTACATGAGCCAGGTCATCTGGGGCTCCCGGGGGGCCTCCGAGAGCGTCTCAGGCCTCAAGCCCATGTCGATCCCCATACTGAAGGATATCCCCATCCTCGGCCCCATCCTGGGAACCCACACACCCCTCGTCTACATCATGCTCCTCGCCGTGGTGCTCTCATACATCCTACTCTTCAGGACGCCCCTAGGCCTCAGGATCAGGGCCGTAGGCGAGCACCCGACCGCAGCGGACACGGCGGGCATCGACGTCCATCGGATCAAGTACATCTGCGTCACGCTGAGCGGGATGTTCGCGGGCCTGGGTGGGGCCTTCATGAGCCTGGGCCACCTGAGCCTCTTCACCTACGGGATGACCGGCGGGAGGGGCTTCATCGCGATGGCGGCGATGATATTCGGGAAGTGGATGCCCTTCGGCGCCTTCGGAGCGAGCCTCCTCTTCGGCTTCTCAGACGCGCTCCAGATGCGGGTCCAGTCCCTGGGACTCCTCCCCCCACAGATAATCCTCACCATCCCCTACGTCCTCACAATAGCGGTGCTCAGCGGGGTCGTGGGTAGGGCGAAGGCCCCCAGCGACTACAAACCCTACGAGAAGGAGTGAGGTCAACCCGGTCTTTGGCCTCTTGCATATTCAGAGAGAGTATGCGGGCTGACCTGTCTTGGTCTATTCTACCTTGACCCCTAGCTGGAATACCCCCAGCCCAATGAAGTAGGTGACCGCGGTCACGATGAATATCGGGTAGAGGCCATAGGAGTCGGCTATGTACGCTGCGGCTATCGACGCTATGGGTCCGACGATGGTATTAGGAATAGACGACAGGGCGAAGCCTACCCCTCTCTGTCTGGGGGGTGAGAGCCTGGCCGTCATGGTCATGTTCGCCGGCATTCCGAGTATCCCGAAGAACCTCTGGGCGAGGTAGAAGACCATGAAGGGCCAGAACCCCTTCAGTACGATGGCGAGGGTGAAGCACACGTAGGACGCGAAAAGGGTGCCTACCAGCCATCTCTTGACGCCGAACCGGGAGCAGAGCTCACCGCCGAGGGGTGACGCGATTATTCCCATCAGCGAGCTGGCGCTCAGCATCACTCCTATCTGTGAGATGGTCCATCCCTGGGACTCCACCAGCCAGATGGCGAGGAAGCCCGTGGTGAGCCCTCCTCCGAACCTCCTGATGGTTCCTGAGAGGAGGAAGACGATCATGTCCTTGTTGAGGAGCTTATCGACAGTCCTTCCCTCCTCCCACTCCTCCTCAACGTCCCCACGCTCAACCTCGTCAGTAGGCTTAACGAAGTACAGGGCCACGAGGCCGAGGAGGATGGGGATGACCCAGAAGTTGTAGACCTGGCGCCACTGGAACGCGAAGAACCCCATGAGGATGGTGATGGAGAGGGGCCCCATTGCGACCCCGGTGGTCCCCCCTGCGTTCCAGATCCCCAGCGCCCTGGATCGATCCTTGGGTCGTGTGGTTTCCGAGACGTAGCTCTGGGACGGGGGGTGGTAGAGGGTGGAGGTGAGGGTCATGAGGGTCGAGGCGACGATGTACATCCAGGGGTTCGCCGAGATGCTGCCAAGGAAGGCCCCCACCGCCGCCATCACGATGCTCACGGCTATCAGCCTCTTGGCCCCGAACCTGTCGGATAGGAGCCCCGTCGGCACGGTGAAGAATATCTGTAAAAGGGACGGGATGGCCACGAGGAGGCCTACCTGCTGGTATGACAGGCTGAACTCGTCCTTGAGGATCGGATAGAGTGTGGAGCGCATGTTCCCAGCTGCATGAACCAGTACGTGCGTCAGCACCATGATGAGGAGGCTTCTGCTGAGCAGCTTGGTCCTCTCGTTCGCGTTCTCCTCTATCTCAGGTCACCCGGTGTGGTCCATCCTACTACACGTCTCGTTATATGGATTTATTGACCCTACTCCCTGAGACCCTTCATGCTGGGCTCCAGATCCTCAAGGCCGAGCCTCTGGAGGGTCTCCGTCTTGGGTATGCCCCTCTCGTCCCAGCCCAGGGTCTCGAAGTAGGTCAGCCGCTTCCTCTCCACCAGCTCCCGGTCCGTCGTCCTCCCCTTCCACGGCCCGCTGGGCAATGGCTCATAGAACCTCGGCGGGTTGTCGTCGTCCTTCACCGGCTCCCAGGTAACATCAGGCCCACCCAGCAGCAGGAGAGCCCTCTGAAGAGTGACGATCCTAGGACCGGTCTCCCTCCGCCAGCTATCAATGGTGATCGGGTACCCCGTGATCGCCTTGGCGAAGCCGAATATTATGTTCTGGGGGGTCCTGGCGAAGCTGCAGATGACCCCGGAGTCGCTGAAGACGGCTCCCGAGAGCTCCCTGAAGCCGTCAGATGCGGCGCTCGTGTGGTCCCCCCCCTGGACGTTGACGGCGTAGCTGATGTCGTGGGCGAGGAAGTCGTGGTCGCTCCTGGTCCCGTGGGCGCCGACCTCTATCCCCTTGACGTGGACGACGTAGGGCATGCAGTCCACCCCCTTCATCTCCCCTATCTTCTTGGCCGCCCTGTACGTCCCCTCGGCGAGGACGTCGCCGATCCCTTCGCGCTTCGCCATCATCCGCAGGAGCCTGTCGAAGGCCTCGACGTCCCCCCACTCCAGCTTGAACCCGAGGTCCCCCTCGGTGAGGATCCCCCTCTGGTAGAGCTCGGCGGCGAAGGCAGCGGCGTTGCCCGCGCCTATGGCATGGTGGCCCAGGTTGTCCACGAGGGCGCTGAGGTGGATGTTATCGGCCGGGTCGAATATCCCAAAGTTGGTCCCCAGGTATGACTGGAGCTCGTAGTCGGGGTTGTCGGTTATGTCCCCCTTCCATCTGCCGCTTGGGATGCAGCTCAGCTTCATGCAGTTGCAGGTGCAGTTGAAGTCTGTCCAGTACTTCTTCACCCAGAACCGGCTCTCGAACATGGGACCCCCGAACGTCCGCTCGTCGTGCCACTCCTCCTGCCAGTTCCTGACGGGTTCGGAGCTCAGCGTGGCGCCCGTGGACCAGCCTCCATAACCCGTGCCCTGGCGGCGGAAGCTTTCGCGCGCTATGAGCTCCTCGTGAGCCTTCTTCCATAGGAGCTTGACGGCCTCGGGGGCCCAGACATCGGGGAGCGGCCCCCTCCCCTTGGCGACGATGGCCTTCAGGTTCTTGGAGCCCATGACGGAGCCGTATCCGCCGTAGCCACACGCGTGGCAGAGCTTTGTCATCACCCCGGCGTTCCTGACCATGTTCTCCCCGGCGGGGCCGACGTAGATCATCCCCGGCTCCTTCCAGAGGCCGACGTTGGGCTTCCTCCTTGTGAGCTCCTCCGAGACCTCCTTGTTGAGCATCTTCAGCGTTTCTTCGCCTATTGTTCCCCATAGGTGTCTTGCGTCCCTGATCTCGCCTCCCTCCTCGGTGACGAGGATGTAGACCGGGTCGCTGGCCTTGCCTGTGACTATGACGCCGTCGTAGCCCGCGGTTCTGAGCTCGTGGGCGAACTCGGTGCTGGCGGTGGAGCCGACTGTGCCATTGCTGACAGGGGACTTCCCAGTGACGCAGATGCGCCCGCCTGGGTAGATGCCTGTCATGGGCCCCGTGAGGGCTAGGAGAATGTTCTCGGGGCCGAGGGGGTCGACCTTGGCCCACCTGTCACCGATCCTGTCCCAGAGGATCTTGGCGCCGAGGCCCCTGCCGCCGAAGTAGTCCTCCAGTGTCCGCTCGTCGATGGTGGTGTCCTTTGTCTTCTCCTTTGTAAGGTCGACTTCGAGGTATTTTCCCGCGTATCCTCGGGGCATCTAGATGACCTCCTCGCCTTTCTCGCCGAAGAACTTGACTGCGAGGTCCTTGGCGACCTCGATGGGGTGTCTGGAGAAGAGCTTGCGGTTCTTGCTCATCCGCTCCTCGACGAGTCTGAGGGCGTCGTACCTGGCCTCGTGGCAGACCTTGGTGCACTCGGGGTCGCCGCCGCAGAGGTCGCAGATGGCGGCCTTCCCCGTCTCGGGGTGGAGGATGGGCACGCTGCCCGGGCAGGCTCTGATGCACTTGCTGCATCCTGTGCATTTCTCTTGGTCTACGAGGACGGCTGTGGTGTCCTCGTCCACGGTGAGGGCGTCTGTGGGGCATGCCGTGACGCAGGGGTAGTCGTCGCACTGGGCGCAGAGGTGGGGGACCTCGACCCCTGGGAAGGGCATGAAGACCCTGACCCTTGAGGCTTCTGGCCAGAACCATCCTTCGTGGTGGAGGCTGCATGCGAGTTCGCATCTTCTGCAGCCGGTGCAGTTCTCGTAGTCTCTTACTATCCAGATAGAAGTCATGTTGACACCAGAATGGGGATTCTTTTGGGGTTTGTTGTATAAATGGTGTTACTCTCGATTCGCCGCTGGGTAAGGGGGTATACTCTTTTCTTTCATGAATGTACTTACAAATAGCCCAATAATTGCTCAGTACTTACGTTCCTATTAGGATATTGAAAAGTTATTGGCGCCAAGAATACGATATGTATCCCTGCGCTTCCATGCTCAGACTGATATACACACTCAATGGACTAGAGAGCCTTTCTCTTATTCGAGTGGACGTGGTGGGGCCTACTCTTCGGAGTCTTCCTTGGGTTGTGACCTGTCCGCCCTGAGTTCCTCAACTTTCGTG
>JABUBP010000392.1_pt1 | contig 12114 bp, 8 predicted proteins | sample 7240331 | NCBI WGS metagenome assembly JABUBP01 (sample SAMN07256347, study PRJNA390944) | subsurface metagenome | isolation source: Methane hydrate marine sediment | place: Pacific Ocean: Eastern North Pacific, ODP site 1244 | collected 2002 | reverse complement strand
GACTTGTGGGACGGTAGAGGAATATGCCCCACCTCTCGTCGTTGACTTTAACGGCGACGGAATTGTGGATTGTGTAGATATGTGCATGATGTTGGACCACTGGGGCACAGACGAGGCATTGTATGATATCGGCCCAAGACCTTTGGGTGATGGCATAGTTGATGTCCAGGACCTGATCGTCCTTGCTGAACATTTATTTACATATCCTGGCGCTGTGGCGTACTGGAAGCTGGATGAGACGGAAGGCGAGATAGCCTACGACAGCGTCGGCGTCAACGACGGCGTTCTCAATGGTGTTCCTACCTGGCAGCCTACCAGCGGTATGATAGATGGCGCGTTGGGACTCGACGGGATTGGTGATTATGTTAGTACCGAGTTTGTGTTGAATCCAGCGGATGGCCCGTTCAGCGTATTTGCCTGGATCAAAGACGGTGCTCCAGGACAAGCCGTTTTGTCGCAAATGGGTGGCGTGAATTGGCTTTGTGCGGATACATTGGAAGGTAACCTGATGACGGAGCTTAAAGGTACCGGCCGGGGCGCTGCCGCACTGCTGTCACAAACAATCATCACTGATGGTGATTGGCACCGAATAGGTCTCGTGTGGGATGGTTCGTACAGAACGCTATACGTCGATGACATCGCGGTGGCTGAAGACACACAGGATAATTCGGAAGGCTCAGAAAACGGTCTGTACATTGGTGCCGGCAAGGCTAAGGAACCGGGGACCTTATGGTCCGGCCTGATTGACGACGTTCGCATCTACAACCGGGCAGTGAGTCCATAGGAAATCGAGGTGTTAACACGTTATGTAAACTCTTGAAAGGATGGTAAGATGAAAAAGATAATTACAATCGTATTGGTTTTGGCATTGGGCCTGGCTTCCGTGAGTCTGGCAGCAGAGGGCATCTGGACAACGAAAGCCGACATGCCCACGGGAAGATGGGATTTATCCACCTGCGTGGTGGACGGGAAGATCTATGCCATCGGGGGTGCATCTGGTTATGCTTATGAGGCGTTGCGTACCGTGGAAGAATACGACCCGGCGACAGACACCTGGACCACGAAGTCTGAGATGCCCACCGCAAGACAGGGGTTATCCACCAGCGTGGTGAATGGGAAGATCTATGCCATCGGCGGTGGCGCATCTGTTTCAATCGGGAATTATTCGGGGACGAGAACTTTTTCGACGGTGGAAGAATACGACCCGGGGACGGACAGGTGGACCACAAAGTCTGAGATGCCCACTGCAAGAGGCTTCCATTCCGCCAGCGTGGTGGATGGCAGGATCTACGTCATTGGCGGGTCGCCTTCCATCCCTTTTTCGGGTATTCTGGCGTTGGAAGTGTATGAGCCGGCCACGGACACCTGGACCCGGAAGGGCGACATACCACGGGCAAGCATTACTTCTTCCACCAGCGTGGTAGATGGGAAGATCTATGACATTGGCGGTGAAGGGAGTGGTCGGAGGGTCGAAGAGTATGACCCGGTGACGGACACCTGGACCCAGAAGGCCGATATGCCAACGCATAGAACGGACTTGTCCACCAGCGTGCTGGATGGGAAGATCTATGCCATCGGGGGTGATTCAGGGAGCTCCTTTCTGATTGTGGCCACCGTGGAAGTCTATGACCCCGCGACGGATACCTGGACAACAGCACCCGACATGCCCACCGCAAGATCTGGTCCTCGCACCAGCGTGGTGGATGGGAAGATCTATGCCATTGGGGGTCTAACTACATGGGGTGCGGCAGCTTGTGGGACGGTAGAGGAATATGCCCCACCTCTCGTCGTTGACTTTAACGGCGACGGAATTGTGGATTGTGTAGATATGTGCATGATGATAGACCACTGGCACACAGATGAGCCATTGTATGATATCGGCCCAAAACCTTTGGGTGATGGCATCGTTGATGTCCAGGACCTGGTCGTCCTTGCTGAACATTTGTTCACCTATCCTGGCGCTGTGGCGTACTGGAAACTGGATGAGACGGAAGGCAGCATAGCCGCGGACAGTATCGCTGACTCTCACGGCATAATATATGGCGACCCTGTTTGGGAGCCAAATGATGGGATAGTAGATAGCGCATTACGGTTCGATGGGATTAATGATTATGTTAGCACGCCCTTCGTCTTGAATCCAACAGACGGGTCGTTCAGTGTCTTTGCCTGGGTCAAAGGCGGTGCTCCAGGACAAGTCGTTTTGTCGCAGACGGACGCGGCAAATTGGCTGTACACAGATACATTAGAAGGTAACCTGATGACGGAGCTTAAAGGTACCGGCCGGGGCGCCGCCGCACTGCTGTCACAAATAATCATCACTGATGGTGATTGGCACCGGATAGGTTTCGTGTGGGATGGCTCGCACAGAACGCTTTATGTTGATGACGTTGCGGTGGCTGAAGACACGCAGGATAATTTGGAAGGCTCAGATAACGGTCTGTACATTGGCACCGACAAAGGTATAGAACCCGGAACCTACTGGTCAGGTCTGATTGATGATGTTCGTATCTATAACCGAGCACTGAGGCCATAGGAAATCGAGGCGCTGTCGCAATAATTTTGAACACCCCCAAACAAGTTTGAGGGTGCCACCCATCGAGAAATTGATGGTGGGGTAAACCCCACCCTACGAATAAAACCGCATGGGCTAACTCGTGCTACGTAGCGAAGCTACTTAGCAGATTATTCAATTCCCAAAAGCACTACCGACTTGGACGGCAGCGTTACCGTTAAAATATTACCTTTCAACTCAAAGTTATCGAAGGCGGCAGGGCGAACTACCTCTGGTTTATCAAAAGTATTGTGTGCGGTCATAGCATCAGCGGTTAATGCACGGCCGGAAATTTTCTTAACCCTGGTCCCTTGAAGCTCGCAAACAAGCTTAGCTGAATTTTTAGGGTCCAGATTGCACAGCGATATATGAATCCTGCCCGATTTGTCCTTCGATGCCGAAACATTGAGTGCCGGAATTTTTTCGCTGCCGAATTGATAATCGCGGCACTGCAGCTCAATGGGAAGCAGCGCAGCATCGTGATGGACCTTATACATCTCGAATACGTGATAGGTCGGCGTCAGAATCATCTTTTCGGCTTTGGTCAGAATCATCGCCTGTAAAACATTGACGGTCTGTGCGATGTTTGCCATCTTCACGCGGTCACAGTGATTGTTGAGGATGTTGAGAGTAGCACCGGCCACGAGAGCATCACGTATTGAATTTTGCTGGTAAAGAAATCCGCGATTCGTTCCCGGCTCGACCTGGTGCCATGCGCCCCATTCGTCCAATATCATCGCCACGCGCTTCTTCGGGTCGTACTTATCCATAATGGCTGAGTGTTTGGCAATAAGCTCCTTAATGTAAAGCGCCCTTTTTAGCTGCGCGAACCAATCTTCTTCGTTAAAATTGGTTGCAGAACGGCTCTTCTTGCCCGAACCGCAATAATAATGGGGAGCAAAACCATTCATGTGCCTGCCTGCTTCGCGCATCAGTACCTCGGTCCAGTGGTAATTTGCACCGCTGGGTCCACATCCTATCTTGTACAGGCGGTTGCCGGCAAAGTTGCGCAGGTATGTACCGTACCGTCGATACAGGTTGGCATAGTACTCGGGCTCCATACGGCCGCCGCAGCCCCAGTTTTCATTACCAACGCCCCAGTACTTTACCTTCCAGGGTTTGTCCCGCCCGTTTTCGCGGCGCCAATCCGCCATTGGGCTTTTGCCGTCAAAAGTTATGTACTCGACCCACTGCTGCATCTCCAGCACGGTGCCGCTTCCCACGTTGCCGCAGATGTACGGCTCGCAGTCTAACTGTTCGCACAAATCGAGAAATTCGTGGGTCCCAAAATGATTGTTTTCCGTTACACCGCCCCAATGGGTATTGACCATACTGGGACGTTCTTCGCGTGGGCCGATACCGTCTTTCCAGTGATATTCGTCGGCGAAGCACCCGCCCGGCCAGCGCAGCACCGGTATCTTCATTCGTCTCAACGCCTCGACCACGTCATTGCGAATGCCGCGGGTGTTTGGAATCGCCGAATCCTCACCGACCCAAAAACCGCCGTAGATACACCTGCCTAAATGCTCCGAGAAGTGGCCGTAAATGTTCCTGTTGATAGTTTCCTTTCCCTTATCGGCGTGGATGACCAGCTTGTTTATCCTCGGTTTTTCCTGCTGCGTTTTATCCACAGCAGGTGTTGAGACACAACCGGCTATCAACGCCGTAACCACAAGGCAAACAACTCTCTTTGCACTTATCATTTTAATCAACCATCTGTGCTTCATTTTCTTGTCCTTTTCATAGCAAGCACTCTGCACTATACAGGCACATCGGGCCGCTACACGTATTGCCAGTTTTTCAGCCACTGGTAGCGGGCCGGCAATTTCGCCCAGGCCTCGTCCATAGCCTTCTACAATTCCTTTGCCTCAGCCACGTCGAGTTGGCGACGCTCCTTAACAGCCCTGTCCACCCTGACGAGAAATCTCTTTTCCTTCTCTGGATTCTGAAGGACCCATTCAAAAGTATAACGGAATCGTCCTCAAACCTCTTTCCACTGTCCCGGAATGGGGACGGGGAATCGGCCGTTTTCATCGGCTTTGACAGGGGCAGGGCTGTCGTAGCTCAGGTCGTCGAGATAATCGCAGAACTGGAAGTTGGACTTCATCATTTGGTCCCAGGTAACCGTCTGGCCGGTATGAGAGGCGGCGCGGCCCATGAGCGATGTGAGGTCTGAGTATATCGCGCGCTTAACTTCATTATGCGGCCGGTCATTGCGGATACTGTCGATGAAGTCGTTCCACTCATACTGCCAGGGACTGTAAGCGTCCTTTGTGGGCGTCCACACGATATTGTCCTTCTCGATTCGCTGGTCCTTGAACATGTGAACGGTAGGAGCATGAGTTCTGCCGGAGAACTGTGCGGCGCACTTGGTGCCGTGAATGAAGGTGGCGAACTCACTGTGAGTCTTGGCGATGCGTCGAAATCCACAGAACGCTTTGGTTCCGTCGGCGAATGTGAACTCCATCGAGTAGATGTCGATATTCTGCCCACAGTCTTTGCTGCGAGGTACGCGGCCCCCGAGGCCGTGCGCAGTGACAGGCCAGGCATTTTTGATCCAGCAGCACTCGTCGATCTGATGTATGAGATTGTCAACCATGTGGCCCGAGCCGACCCAGAAAAGATGGGACCTGCCGAACTGTAGTTGACTCATCATATTGTTTGCATTGTCTCCCTGATTGCCAAGCCATCCACCACCGCCCAAGCGGTTGGCGCGGATCAGCGGTATCTCACCCATTTCGCCGTCTCGAATCTTCTCAATCAGCGCCTGGCGGGCCGGGGAGTGACGGCACTGGAGTCCTGCGGAGACCTTAACGTTCTTCTTCTTCGCCTCCTCTCCCGCGCGGAGCAGCCGATGCAGACCTCCCGGATCAGAGGCGAATGGTTTTTCCATGAATACGTTGATGCCCTTCCTGATGGCATACTCTACGTGCACCGGCCTGATATAGGCTCTCGTGGTACACAAGGCAATGTCGCCGGGCCTGAGGATGTCGATGGCCTTGCGATAGGCATCAAAACCGATGAATTTACGGTCGGCGGTGACGTCGATTTCGTCGGGAAACCTTTTCCTCAGCGCCGCGAGTGACTTTTCCATCTTCTTCTCGGTGAGATCAGCAGTGGCATATAGCTTGACCGGCCCGCCGTTCGGGACAGACAGGGCGTCGCCAACGGCGCCGCTACCGCGGCCACCGCAGCCGATCAGCGCCATGCGAATCGTGTTATCTTCACCGGCGAAGACAGCGCTGGGTGTGAGACTCCCGAGCACGGCCGCGCCCGCGGCAGCCATCGCGCTATCGCGCATAAACTCGCGCCGTGTCAAATCATTGGTATTACTCTGTTGGCTTTGCTTTTGGTTCATAGTTCTCTCCTCAAACCTTTATCTCTGATTCATACTCAGCTCAGCTACGTCAATGAGCTTACATTTTGTATAGAATACCAAATCTGCCCCAAAGATACAACTATTTTTGATACTATTTATCAATCTATCCTGCAAAGTAACTGCGTTTCTGTTGACATTACTTCAAGGGACAGCAATAATCTTACTACCAGAGAAGTGAGTGAATTATGAAAATCATTGCATTAATAATCGGATGTGTGTTTAGCCTGTGCTCAACAGGTTCGGCGGAAGCGATAAAAATCCAGGTACCAGATAAAAACCGTTCCGCACAGTCCAAAAGTCAGCAGATAAAATATTTGCCGACAATACCTGCTACGTGCAAGACGGCGTCTATCGCGAACTCGTCCGGCCGAAACGCTCCTGCAGCAAAAACAAGCCAATCCGTTTTGAAGCCTGTCCGGGTGAGATGGTTATCTTGTTCGCGCAAAGGGGCGCCAAGCGATTATCACCCACGTGCAGCTAAAAATCTTGAATTTCCAAGACAGACTTAGTATTCTATTGGACATAAGGCTCGGCGGCGTAGCTGAGCAAAGATATGCGTGATTATATGGGAAATCCCAGCTAAGGTTTACAGCGGCCTTAAGGCCGGTGGCAGCCTGAATCAGAGGGGTTCTGATGCGCAAGAAAGCCATGTGTGTGGCTGTCGTTGCGGCAATGCTGAGCACCGTGGCAATTCTGTATAGAGTTCTGCAGCCAAACACATACCGCGTTGAGGACATACTTGCCGTCTATCAGGAACACGCAGATTACGGTAACATCACTATCGAGTATCCCCTTAATGAAACGCTGTTTCCGCCCGAGATGATCCCACCCGTGTTTCGCTGGAAAGACGGCGTCCCGGCGTCGATAGCGTGGCTGGTCAGGATCGAGTTTACCGATGGCAAAGAGTGCGTGTACTTTCTGACACGACGGCAACAGTGGACACCCCGGCCAGAAGACTGGGAGAACATAAAGCATAGGTCGCTCGAGCAGGAGGCTCAAGTCGTCATACTCGGTGTTGGTCCTGGTGAGCCTGTAAGGGTCTTCTCGCGAGCCAAGATGTCCTTTAGAACGTCAAAGGACCCCGTCGGGGCGCCTCTGTTCTATCGTGCCAGCCATTTACCGTTTATCGACGCGGACAAAGAGCCGTCCCGCATTCGGTGGCGTTTTGGGTCTATCGCGTCGCCCAAGCCACCGATTGTCCTGCAGAACCTGCCCGTGTGCGGCAACTGTCACTCGTTTAGCCGTGACGGCACAACGCTCGCGATGGACGTTGACTACGCCAGCAACAAAGGTTCATACGTTATTACGAAGGTCAAGCAAGAGATGGTGCTGGCCAGCAGTGACATCATCACCTGGGCCGATTACAGCGAGGGCGAACAGACCCACGGCCTGCTGTCACAGATTTCCCCGGACGGCCGATACGTCATAAGCACGGTGAAAGACCTGTCCGTTTTTATTGCCTTGCCGACGTTGGCGTTCTCACAGTTGTTCTTTCCTGTCAAGGGTATCCTCTGCGTATTCGATAGAGAAACGGACGAGTTCCACGCGTTACCAGGTGCAGACGACCCGGTGTTCGTGCAAAGCAATCCGACCTGGAGTCCGGACGGAAAGTACATTGTTTTTGCCCGCACCAAAGCCCCCGATCTGCGAGACACCAAGCACCAAGGTTTTGTGTGGCTGACCCCGGCCGAGAGCGAAGAGTTTGTTGCAGACGACAAGCCGTTCCGTTTTGACTTGTACCGCATTGGCTTCAATGACGGTGCCGGAGGAACGCCGGAGCCTCTCGCAGGAGCATCCAACAATGGCATGAGCAACTTCTTTGCACGCTATTCGCCCGATGGACGGTGGATAGTGTTTTGCCAAGCGAAAAGCTACATGCTGCTCCAGCCCGACAGTGAGTTGTACATCATACCGGCCGAAGGGGGCAATGCACGCAGGCTCCGCTGTAACACCCGCCGGATGAATTCCTGGCATAGCTGGTCACCAAACGGCAAATGGCTGGTTTTTGCATCCAAGGCTTACTCTGACTACACACAATTATGCCTCACCCATATTGACGAGAACGGGTATAGCACACCACCGGTGCTCCTGGCGCATCTCACGGCGCCCGACCGCGCGGCGAACATCCCTGAGTTTGTCAACACACATCCGGATGCAATCGCCAAGATTCATGGGCAATTCCTCAATGACTAACCATTTGTCCGGGCCTCCAACGAGTTCTATAGCCACGGAGAAGTTGACAACGCCATAGAGGAGTATGAGAACGCACTCGAACTGAAAAACAGGTGACTGTTCGTTTTTCTTTTTGCCTGCACCTCCGTGCTCTCTTGCAAAAGCAAGAACGGGGGTGTCGCAGGCACAACCTGTACTCGCGTTACCGCAGGTGCGAAGCAAACGGCAGTGGCTTATTGAAGCTTATGGTCTGACGGCTTTAGGCCTTTTTTGTGGCCGCCCATTCCAATTCGATTGGGATTGTACTCGCCAACAAGAGTAACCTTGCTTTTGGCCGGGATTTTATCTTCCATTTCCATCGCCCAGTAGCAGGCGTTCACAAGAAGACGGCGGAAACCTTCGCTCTTAAGGTCATCTCCATGCCCCATTGTGGTAGTGAAAACCCGAGAGGTTTTTCCTTTTTCGCCTGTATAAGTCTTGGTCCATGCCACGGGTACCAGTTTCTTGTCCGTGTTAGGTTTATCTTTCGGGTCCATACCAGAAAGAACCTGTCCCATAATCAACGGCTTGCTGTCACCGGTCAGTGTCGTCAGGCCATAAACATCGGACGGTCCCCAGATATCATCAATGCCTTTTACTATCGGGTGGTTTTCCATACCTTTGTCGATAAGGCCACGGGTACTTTCCCTACCATGATGTCCATAGTGGTTAATCCAGGTCTCACCAAAAACCTGTCTTCCATACCCGCCTTTAAATTCCCTGTCTTGAAAACTGTATTTGGCGTATGGACTGTTTTTGTTTTTCCTGTAATTGAATGCATGCGTCGATGTCCTCAATCCTATAATCGGCTTACCTGAGTTCGTGTAGTCGATGATGTATTTCATCTGCTTATCAGGCAGCTCCCGGAAACGCAGGAACATAACCATCAGGTCCGCTTTTTCGAGAGCTTCGAGTCCGGGGATGTTATCAAGTGTGCCCGGGTCAATTTCGCCGGTCTTTTTATTGATGGCAAACAGCAGCGTACACTTAAAGCCCTGATGCACAGCTAAAATCTTGGCAAGCTGGGGCATCAAGTCCTCCGAACGGTATTCATCGTCACCAATGACAAAAACAATGTGTTTGTCTTTGCCCGGCCCCCTGCGCCCTTTGAGAACAACGCTGGATTTAGCGCTCAGAACTGTTGCCAGCAGACAGGTCAATACCACGAACACCAACGTCCAGAGCTTAATGGTATGTTTTGTCTTGTTCATGTTCATCTTCATCTCCTTTTCATCTTAATCAGGTAATCGTTACATTCATAGACTTCTCGGGAGTGTAATATAACAAATCCCGTTGTGTTTCTCAACCTCCATTAGTGAAATTAAGCATTTTTTGGTCTTGATATGTAGATTAACTTTGTAAAAAAAGATATAAAAGTTGGATTTTCGAGACAGATTTGCTATACTAATTAAATTATAATTAAATCTCAGCAGCAAAGCTGAACAGGTTCAAAATTGAAAATATGAAATTTAGGAGAGGTATTATGTGTAGAAAACCTTATTTTCCAATTTCTTTTGTTTTAGCATTAGTATTATGCCTGGTGTTGATTACTTTTGCCCAAGCCAAAGACAAGCCAATAACCCTTGATACTGACCCGAATCTTGCCGGCTGGTGGAAGTTCGATGAGGTATCAGGTAAAACTGCTGCAGACTCTTCGAGGCACAACCGAAAAGGTACGCTCAAGGGCGGTTTGTCGTTCGAGAAAGATTCCGCCTCAGGCCGAGTAGGAAAGGCCCTGAAGTTCGGTCGTGGCGATGGTTACGTACAGATAACCAAATACAAAGGCGTTACCGGCACGCGACCTCGAACCGTGGCGGCATGGTGCAGGACAACAACAACGAGGGGCGAAATCATATCCTGGGGCTATGATGATTACGGTCAGATGTTTACATTCGGATTCGTCAGGGGGCGTATAGGTATAAGACCCAATGGCGGGTATCTCTATATTAACGAGGAGACCGATGACGATGAGTGGCATCACGTTGCAGCGGTGGTGGTGGAGGCCGAACTGCCGAATCTCCATGATGACGTCAAACTTTATAAAGATGGTGAGCCGGCGGAAATCCATGACATCGGTCTTTTGGACCTCTGGCCCATTGATACCGGTAACGATTTGGATGTCAGGATAGGCAGGAGATTCAGAGGCCTCATCGACGATGTGCGTATCTACGACCGTGCTCTTTCGGAGGACGAGATAAACGCCCTGTTCAAATTGCAAAGTAATCGCCCATTACCTAAATCGAAGAAAAATTAGATTACATTACGTATTCATAGGAGACAAACAATGGACAATATTAAAGTTTCTCGGCGCCAGTTTATGCGCGATAGTGCGATAGCCGCAGCGAGCGTAGCTGCGGGTCTCGGCGCTGTTGGCCAAAGTGCCAAGGCCGTCAACACATCCAAGATTCTCAATTACAACCCGAATATGGAATATCTCCGGCAGGGCAAGACCAACCTTATGGTCTCGGCCGTCTGCCTCGGCGGACACTCCGGGAGTAACCAGCAGGAACGCAATGAGATAGTTAGCCGCGCCATCGACATCGGCATAAACTACATCGACGCATGCACCAGGGGTGAAGTCATCAGAGATGCCAAAGCACTCAGAGGGCGCCGTGACAAGATGTATCTGGCACTGTCCCATTGCGGAAACGAGATCCGCAACGAGAATTTCCGCACTTCAAAGAAGCTGCTGGAAGTGCTGGATGGATTGCTGAAAGAATCAAATCAGGAATACACCGATTTGTGGCGTATCACCTGTTACGAACCGGGCGGCAGACACTCGTTCGACACTGCCTGTGAAACTGTCGAGGCGCTTGAGAAAGCCAAAAAGCAGGGCAAGGCCCGTTTCATCGGCTTCTCAACACACGACCGCAAATGGATCAAGTTTATGATCGAGTATTTCCCGCAAATTGATTGTATCTGCTTCCCCTTTACTACGATGAGCAAGAGAGCCCCGAAAGACAGTGTCTTCGAAGCCCTCAAGAAGCAGGACGTCGGCGCCTTCGGCATCAAGCCTTTTGCAGCCGGCTCACTGTTCAGGGATGACCGAGAAGAAAACTACAAGCGTGCGCGTCTGGCTATCCGATACATTCTGCACAGCAACACTGTAATCCCCATTCCGGGCTTGAACAGCGTTCAACAGGTTGACAATGTGGCCAGGGCAGTGAAGGAACGCCGCGAACTTGACGTCCGGGAAACCGCTGAACTGCAAAATGCCAACAAACAGGCATGGGCGAAACTGCCGCCACACTACCAATGGCTCAAGAACTGGGAATACGTCTAATTGGTAATGTTCGTCCAATTAACAGTTCGTGATGAGGGAAAGCAACAGTGCCCACCCTTGCCGTATAAACTAATGCAAGGATAGAAGGTATGAAATACTATTTCTTGACGTTTATTCTTGCGGCAGTGGCTGTTGCCGGAACCGGTTGTGAACAAGTAAAGTCTGCACAGAAAGAGCAGACAAATCCGGGACCGACAGCCACCTGTCAGGCCGTGACAGCGCCGGAAGCTGCAACGGATGATGAACCACTGCTGCTTGATGTGGTATTTGAATGTTGTGGTGACCAAGAGGCTATGGATCAGGCAGTTGAACTCTTAAAACCAGGTTGCTGCTTGATGATGAACCTCTGCTGCTGCTTGATGATGAACCGGACGAGGACTCGTCCACCGAATCGATGGCCGACAATAGCCGCTGCTTTGTCTGCCATATCAACTATATGGATGAGGATATCGCCGTTACTCATGCACGGGTGAACATGGGCTGCGCGAATTGCCACGGGGACTGCGACGAACACATCGCCGATGAATCCTGGGCCTCAGGTGGAAACGGCACACCGCCGGGTATTATGTACCCTTTATCAAAGATTAATCCGTTCTGTATGGGCTGTCATACCAGGGACAAAATCGACACCGAACAACACAAGCCTCTCTTCGCTGGCACCATCAAGGAAAAATATTGTACCGATTGCCA
>JABUBP010000391.1_pt1 | contig 12117 bp, 10 predicted proteins | sample 7240331 | NCBI WGS metagenome assembly JABUBP01 (sample SAMN07256347, study PRJNA390944) | subsurface metagenome | isolation source: Methane hydrate marine sediment | place: Pacific Ocean: Eastern North Pacific, ODP site 1244 | collected 2002 | reverse complement strand
AGCGTGCGGGCGAAATCGCGCGACAGTACATGACCGCGACGCGCGCTGACTTCGCGCAGCAGCTCGGTCACACGCTGGATAAGCCGGCCCTCGGTGCCCAGCACTTCCTTGTCGATCTCGGCGATCTGCCGTTCGCGGACCGAAATCGCAACGACCGCCTCGGCATAGGCGTTGGCGGCATCGCGCAGGTTCTGATCCTCAATCGTCATCGCGCGGATGCCTTGCGCTGCCATCTCGGCAGCCGAAGGGTTATGCGCGAGCAACGCCGCCGCGATGCGGCTCTGGAACTGGAAGAGTTCGGCGGTGACGCCGGCATCGGAGCCGCCGGCGATCGCGGCATCGAGCTTGTCGCGCAGCGGCGGCAGGTTTGCGAGCAGGTCGGCGCGGCGCGTGATCAGCGTGGAGATCCGCTCGATGCCGGTGCGATAGGTCGCAAGGCGTTCGGTGACGCCGTCGATCATGTCCTGCTGCTCGGGCGCGAGTTCGAGGCGGGTCTTTTTCAGGACGTCGCTCAGCGCCGTCGTGGCTTCCGCGATCTGGGTCGATTGCGTGCCGGGATCGGTGACGAAGTCGCGCGCGGCCAGCCGCAGCTCGTTCATGCGGCGGTCGATATCCTCGGCAAGGTCGCCGACGCTTTGCAGCCGCTGCAGCTCACCAAAGGTCTGGTCGATGTGCCTGATGGCGATGACGCTGGCCGCGCCGGTGACCACGATGACCGCGAGCACCAGCATGAAGCTGCCGAACGTCATCTGGCCGATCGAGAGCGATCGCACCCGATTATTTGGTGGATTCGGCGGCGCTTCGGCAGTCATATGGTTGAGACCTACCTCCAGTCGGCCGTAATATACGACGTCTTCCGGGGCTGGGGGAACATGTTGAAATTTGTCGTAAATCCGACGGCCGCCCGGAACGCCCCGGCACGGCTACCGGCCCAAGGAACACTGCCGCCGGGCCCCCCACGAGGCCCTGCCCGGCCTGGAAATCCGGGCTTTAGTCGGCGGTGATGCCCGCCTCCTTCACCACCTTGGCCCACAGGGCGACGTCGGACTTGATGATATCGGCGAAGGTCGCGGGCGGCGCGCTCTTGGCCTCGCAGCCGGCGGTATCGAGCTTTTGCGCCACGTCCGCCGTCGCCAGCGCAGCCTCCAGCGCCGTACTGATCTTGGCGACCAGCGGCTGCGGCGTGCCTGACGGTACCACCACGCCGAACCACGGCGTCACCTGCGCTTCGGCAAACCCTTGCTCGGCCAGCGTCGGCACGTCAGGGAAATATTTCGAGCGGCCGTCGCTGATGGCGCCGATGATGCGGATCGCACCGGTCTGCAGCTGCGCCATCGTCATGTTCGCCGACAGGAAGGTCGAGTTGATCAGACCGCTCGCGATATCGGGCACCATCTGCGGGTAGCCGCGATAGCCGACGCCGGTCACGTCGATGCCCGCCAGCCGCTTGAACAACTCAAAGCCAAGATGGCCGGTCGAGCCCTTGCCCGGATGGCTGTAATTCAGCGTGCCGGGCTTTGACTTGGCGAGCGCAACGAACTCGCTCGCCGACTTCACCGGCAGGGATGACGGCACGATGAAGAAATTCGGCGCCCGGCAGATCTGCCCGATCGGGGCAAAATCCTTCACCGGATCCCAGCGCAGATCCTTGGCCAGCGACGGGCTGGCCGTGAAGAAGGTCGTAACCAGGAGCCATGTGTAGCCGTCCGGCGCGGCGCGGGCGACTTCCTCGGCCGCGATCGAGCCGTTGGCGCCGGACTTGGACTCGACGACGATCGAGCCTTTCCATTGCTCCTGCATGTTCTGCGCGATGATGCGCGCGAAGACGTCGGTGACGCTGCCCGGCGAATAGGGAATGACGATCCGGATGGGCCGGGCTGGAAAGTCCTGGGCGCTGGTGCCGGTCGTACCTGCTACCACCACCCACGCGAAGAATGCCGCAGCGATCCGCCAGCCCTTCATAATGCGCCCTGCCCTTGTTGTTCTTGTTCAGGGCAGGATGCCGCCAATGCCTCGCCGCAGCAAGGGCATCGGATTTTCGTGAGGCGAAATGCGTCAGGCGATCGCGGCCTTGCGCTGCGGAATCGTCATCGCGGCCACACCGACGACGACGCAGGCGAGCCCGATCCAGACGGTCGGGCTCAACTGCTCGCCGAGGAACACCACACTCGCCGCAACACCGATCGGGACCCGCAAATAGGCCTGCGCGGTGGCGCCGACCGATCCCAGCGTCCGGATCAGGCGGAAATAGATCACGAACGCGAACGCCGTGGAAAACACCGCGAGCCCCAGCAGCGCGAGCAGCGAACTCATCGACGGCGCCAGCGTCCACGGCCGGTCGACCACGAGGCTCAGCGGGATCAGGATCGCGGCGCCGCACAGCAACGATCCCGCAGCCGGCGCCATCGGATCGAGATCCCTGAAGTTGCGGCCGAAGATCGCCGCACCGGCGTAGCAGACGGCGGCCAGCAACAGCGCGATCTGCGCGGCCAGTTGCTCGCCCAGTCCCGCCAGCGCCTGCACGCCGACGATCAGGCAGATGCCGACCATCCCCGAGAGCACACCGATCAGCTTTCTGAGAGTCACTGCCTCGTGGCGCGTGATGGCGAAGGTCAGGAAGAACGTGAAGATCGGCGCGGTCGAGTTGAGGATGGTGGCGACGCCGGCATCCACCACCCGCGTGCCCCAGGCCACCATGGTCCAGGGGATCACGCTGTTGAGGCAGGCCTGAAACAGAAAGCGCCGCCAGTTCGCGGAATCCACCGGCATTGCAACGCCGCGCCATCGCATGATCGCGACGAGGAGGAGTCCTGCGATCAGCGTGCGGAGTGCAATCAACGTCACCGGCGGGATCGTCGCCACCGCGACCTTCAGGAATGTGTAGGACGCTCCCCACAGCGTCGCGAGCACGAGCAGCAGTGCAAGCTCGGAGGTGATGTTGGGCTGGCGCGCGCTATCGCTGGTCATGATAAGCCTTTCGCGAGCCAGTCGCCGGTTGCTGCGAATAAATCATCGCGGCCATGCTCGAGATGCATCAGATGCGTCGCGGCCGGGATGACGACATCGGCCTTCTCGCTGGCTCCCAGTGCATCGATCAACCAGGCAGCATCCGCATTCTGACAGAGATTGTCCCACGCACCGCGGACGATCAGGGTCGGCGCCAGGACGCGGCACGGCTCATAGCCAAGCTGCCCCGACATGGCCGCGATGATATCGGCCTGTGATCCAGAGGGTATTCTGACCGCGGGCGGGGTCCGCTTGATGGAGTCGGGATCGGTTGCGAGATAGGCCGGGCCCCACTCGGCGAGAGCGGGCTCGATCAGCACCGGAGGATGCGACGGCGGCACATCTTCGACAAAGCGCTTCAGTTGATCGGCAATCGAAACGTCCCGCCAGGCGCCGATCCCGTCGGCCGGCGGCAACCCCGATACTTGCCGCCGGGCAATCGGCCCGAACAGCACCAGGCGTCCAATCGCTTCGGCATGGTCGCCGGCGAACAGCCCGGCAGCGATGCTGCCCCAGGAATGTGCGACAAGATGTACCGGCGAGCCCGCACGCTCGCGACGGATATGATCCACCACCGCGCCAATCTGCAAAGCGGCCTCCGCCGCGCGGACAAGCGGTGCAGCGGAGGCTGCCGATGCACTCATCGATTTCGGGCGTGTCGAACCGCCAAAGCCAATGAAGTCGAATCCCCAGACATCGAAACCCCTGTTGTTGAGATCGTCTGCCCATGATCGCCCTTTGAAGCGATAGCCGACCGACAACGCCGACGGGAAAGTTCCGCCATGGACATAGAGGACAGGGTGGCCTGCGCCCGGCCAGCGCCGGACGAGCAAGACCTCATCTGTGCCGGGTAGTCGCAGATGGATTTCGAGCGATGGTGCCACGTCAATCTCCCAATCGCCGTGGCGGATCGCCCGGCAGGGTTATTGACGCCGCTTATAGTCGCTTCCTGGCAGAGATACTTCGGTACTCACCGAAGTGTATCAGCCGACCGAGCCGACGTCGAACACGTCGCCGTCGTAGCCCGCCTCGATCGGAATGCGAAGCTGCCGGCCGGTAGCGGTCTTGGTCATGACGGGCGTGACGGTGACGACGTTCTTGCCTCTGGAGTCGTCGAGTGCGGCTTTCACGCTGCCCTGCTTGCCGAGCTTGATCAGGTTGCGCGTGGTAGGAAACGGCAGCTTGAAGCGGCCGGTCTCACCGCCTGCGAGCGCCTCGCGCGGCGACACCCAGATTGAATCGGTGGATTCCTTGCCATCATGAGCGCCAAGTTGATCGGGCGGCGCGGCAGCGAGGAAGAACCAGGTGTCGAAACGCTTCGGCATGCCTTCCGGCGTGATCCAGTGCGCATAGGGCACGAGCTCATCGAGCGCCAGCACCATGCCGCTGTCGTTGAGCGCGCTCAGGAAGGTCGTCTTGCCCTCGCACAGCGAGGTGCGATGCGCCGCCTCGATCTCACCGGCACGCTTGGCATCGACCAGCGCCTTCGAGCCCTTCGGCCGCGCCAGCAGGATGCCGCTCTCCTCAAAAGTTTCGCGGATGGCGGCGATGCGGAAGCTGAGCTCGCCCTGCTCCATCCCCTCGCCGCCGGAATAGAGCTGCGGGTTGGCGATGATCTCGTTGTCGCCCTTGTCGACGCTGCCGCCTGGAAACACCAGCGCGCCGGAATTGAAGTCGATCTCATAATGGCGAACCATCATGAAGACTTCGATTTCCCTTTGCGCGGGCGCATCGCGCAGCAGCAGGATGGTGGACGCCGGACGCGGTTTTACTGCTTCAGCCATATCTAGCCTGCGGCACTCGACTGCGGTTGCAGATTGGCGCGACGGTCGTAGCGCGCCACGCGCGACAGGAGATAGTCGACCTCGGCCTTGGCCGTCGCCGTGATGGTCGCGCCGGGCTTGCGCTGGGTGCTGGAGGAGATGATGCCGCGCTTCTGCAGCACATATTTGCGCACCGAGAGGCCCGCACCCGGCTGCTGTTCGTAGCGGATCAGCGGCAGATGCGCGTCGAACAGGTCATGCGCCGCGTCGCGCTTGCCCTCCTTCGACAGCTTGACGACGTCGATCAGCAGTTCCGGGAAGGCATAGCCGGTCATCGCGCCGTCGGCGCCGCGCTCCATCTCGAAGTCGAGGAACAGGCCGCCGTTGCCGACGAGGATGGACAACTCGCGCAGCGAGCCGTCTTTCTGATAGCCGCGCAGCGTGGAAATTTTCTCCAACCCCGGCCAGTCCTCGTGCTTGAGCATCACGCAGGACGGGCTGTCCATCACGATCTTGCGGATCACGGCGGGCGTAAAGACCACCGAGAGCGTCAGCGGATAATCCTGCAGCACCCAGGGAATGTCGCCGATCGCTTCCTGCGCCTGCTTGAAATAGCCGGTGATCTGATCATCGGTGCGCAGCGACGGCGGCGGCGCGATCATCACGCCGGCCGCACCCGCATCCATCGAGGCTTTCGCCAGCGAGCTCATCGAGGCAAAGCCCGGCGCCGAGACGCCGACGATTACCTGCATGTTCTTGGCGCGCTTGACGAAGCGGACCGCCACCTGCTCTGCCTCGGCGGCATCGAGCTTCGGCGCCTCGCCGAGGATGCCGAGCACAGTGACGCCGTCGCAGCCGACCGAGGCGTAGAAATCGGTCAGCTTGTCGATCGATTTCTCGTCGATGCGGCCATCGTCATGGAACGGCGTCGGCGCGATCGCGAAGGTGCCTGCGGCCTTGGCGGTGAGCTTCATTGTTCTCTCCAATCTATCCTTCGTCATTCCGGGATGCGCCGTAGGCGCAGGCCCGGAATCCATATTCCCGGTCGTGGTTATGGATTCCGGGTTCGCGCTTCGCGCGCCCCGGAATGACAGTTACTTAAATCTCCGCGCCGATTTCTTGATCTCCTCGTCGGAGAAGAAGATTTCCTTGGCGTGGGTGACGATATCCTCGGCCTTCCACCCCGTGAACGGCGGCGTCCAGCCTTCCATTTCCATCATCCGCATCTCGCGCACGCCACGGGGGCCGGAGACGCCCAAAACCTTGCCGGTCTGGTCGCCGGAGAGGTCCGAGACCATGTATAGCACGGCCGGCGCGATTCCGTCCGGCCCGAGCGCCGCCCCGGGATTCTCCTTGTAGCGGGGCAGATCTGCGGTCATGCGGGTCAGCGCGCCCGGGGCCAGGGTCCAGATCCGGATGTTGTACTTCCGGCCCTCGATCGCCAGCACGTTGGACAGGCCCCAGATACCGCCCTTGGCGGCGCCGTAATTGGTCTGGCCGAAATTGCCGATCAGGCCCGAGGTCGAGGACGTGTTGACGATGACCCCGCCGCCGTTCTCGCGCATCCATTGGAACACCGGCTGGGTGCAGCAGAAGGTTCCCTTCAAATGCACCCTGATCACCCTGTCCCAGTTGGCTTCCTTGGCCTTCGCAAAGGTTTCGTCGAGCAGGATGCCGGCATTGTTCACCAGGATGTCGGCGCGGCCGAAATTCTTGATGGCGTCGTCGAACACGGACTTGCCGCCGGCCATGGTCGAGATGTCGGCGCCGTTGGCGACGGCACGGCCGCCATTGGCCTTGATCTCGTCCACGACCTTCTGCGCCATCGACTTGTCGGAGCCCGAGCCGTCGCGCGGGCCGCCGAGGTCGTTGACCACCACGGCAGCGCCTTCGCTGGCGAACAGCTTTGCGTAGGCTTCACCGAGCCCACCGCCCGCGCCTGTGATCAGCGCCACCTTGCCGTCGAGTAATCCCATCGCACTTCCTCCCGTATCGCTTTTTTTACCCCAACACCGTCTTGCCGTTCTTGATGACGGTGACGCCCCGCGACTTCACCTTGGCTTCGAACGAAACCACATTGCCGTCCTTCCACATCTCCATGGTGACGGTCTCGCCGGGATAGACCGGCGAGGAGAACCGCGCGACATGCTGTCGGAATGCGGCCGGATCGTAATCGGCAAAGGTCTGCAGCACGCCGCGGCAGGTGATGCCGTAGGTGCACATGCCGTGCAGGATCGGCTTGGGGAAGCCCGCCTTCTTGGCGAACTCCGGATCGGAATGCAGCGGGTTGCGATCGCCGCAGAGACGATAGACCAGCGCCTGGTCCGGACGCGTCGTGATGTCGACGATCTTGTCGGGCGCGCGCGACGGCATGGTGTGCGGATCGGGCTGCGTCAGGTTCGGTCCACCGAAGCCGCCGTCGCCGCGGGCGAAGCGCGAGGCAACGATCGTTGCCAGCTTCTCGCCCTTCTCGTTCTTCAGGACGGTCTGGTGGCTGATCACCACACCCTTGTCCTTGCCCTTGTCGTAGACCTCGCGCACCGTGGAATCGGCGGTGATCTGCGCGCCCACCGGCAGCGGCTGATGGAAGGTGATGTCGCGCTCGCCGTCGACCACCATCACGCGGTTGAGCTTCATCTCGCCGGGCCCGGAGCCCCAGGCCGCGACGGAAGCAAAGGTCGGCACCACCTTTAGCGGGCGCGGCGTCAGCGTGCCCTCGTTGACGAAGGCGAGTTCTTTCTCGTCCATGGGATCGGCGCCCATGCCGATGCCGTAGGCGTAGAGCATTACCTCGCGGTCGGTGTAGGCGTATTTCTGGCCAAGGTTCTGGAGACCTTTCAGCTCTTCATATCTTGCCGACATCCTGCGATTTCCTCCCGAATGTTCTTCATTGGCGGCGCTGCCTGTTGCTGCGCCCTCTCCCCTTGTGGAAGAGGGCAAGAGCGCCCTCGCCGCAAACTCTCTTAGGTGAGGGGTTGGCCCAACAAACACCGCGTTCGCGGATAGAGACCCCTCACCCGCCTTCGCGTTCCGCGAAGGCACCCTCTCCCACAAGGGGAGAGGGTGAAAACTAGGCCACCGTGAAGAACGGCAGCGGTGCACCGTCGGTCGGCTTGAATACCACCTTCACTTTCTGGCCGATCTTCAGGCTCGTCAGATCGCAGTCGACGATATTCGTCTGCACCGACGGACCTTCCTTCAGCGTGACATAGGCGATGGCATACGGCCCGGTCGGCGACTTCCGCATCAGGCTGTAAGTGTAGATCGTGCCTTCGCCCGACGCTTCCTCCCACACCGTCTTGTCCGAGAAGCAAAACGGGCAGATCGAGCGCGGAAAGTAATGCGGCTCGCCGCAGGCGGTGCAGCGCTTGATCATGAACTTGCCGCTCTTGGCCGCTTCCCAGAACGGCGCGGTCTCCGGATTGGTCACCGGGGCATTGTACTTTTTTGCTTCAGCCATCACACACGCTCCAGGATGCAGGTAGAGGCGGCGTGACGCACGCCGAGAAGCCCGCCGGTGCCGTGCGCGATCGCGATATCGCAGTTCTTCACCTGCACCTTCGGATGCGCTTCGCCGCGCAATTGCCGTACGGCCTCGAGGATCTTCGTCATGCCGCCGCGGTTGACGGGGTGATTGCTGCAGAGCCCGCCGCCGTCGGTGTTGAACGGCAGCTTGCCGACGCCGGAGATCAGATTGCCGTCGGCAACGAACTTGCCGCCCTCGCCCTTCTTGCAGAAGCCGAGGTCCTCGATCTGCATCAGCACCGTGATGGTGAAGCTGTCATAGATCGAGGCGTACTTGATATCCTTCGGCGTCACGCCCGCCTCTTCGAACGCACGCGGGCCGGACCACACGCCGGCGGAATAAGTGAGATCGAGATCCTTGCCGCCGCGCGGGCCTTTCATCGCCTCGCCATGACCGATCAGCCGCACCAGCGGCTTCTTCAGGCTTTTCGCGATCTCGGGCGTGGTGACGATCATCGCGCCGCCGCCGTCGGAGACGACGCAGCAATCCATGCGATGCAGGGGATCTGAGATCATCGGCGAGTTCAGGACGTCCTCGACGGTGACGACATCCTTGAGCATCGCATGCGGATTGTACTGCGCGTGGTGGGAGGCCGCGACCTTGATCCAGGCGAGCTGTTCGCTGGTGGTCCCATAGTCGTGCATGTGGCGCATGGCACACATGCCATAAGCATTGTGCGTGGTAGCCCCGTAGGCCTGCTCGAAATCGGCCTCGGCGCCGGCCGCCCGCGGCGGCATCACCCCTGTACGCGGCTTACCCGCCAGCGTGACCAGCGCGACCGAACACTTGCCCGCCGCAATCGCTTCCGCAGCATGGCCGAGATGGATCAGATAGGAGCAGCCGCCGGTTTCCGTGGAATCGATGTGGCGCAGCTTCTTGGAATTGAGGCCGAGATAATCGACCATCGGCCAGAGTCCGCCCGGCGCATCGCCCGCCAGAAAGTAGCCGTCGATATCGTCCTTGGTGAGCCCGGCATCCTCCAGGGCGCCCTTGGCGACCTCGGCATGGAGCTGCGCGGTGGATTTGTCGGGTGCGTGCCGGGTGGGATGCTCATAGATCCCGGCAACATAGGCCTTGCCCTTGATGGTCAACTGTTTCTCCGCTGGCGTTTCTTTGTATCCAGTGGATTTCTTGGCCTGTACGGGCGGCCTTGGCAAGCGCCGAGATATTCCGCCCGGCGAGAGGGCTATGCGCTGGGCGGCAACGCTAGAACGGCCATCCGTCCAGATTCAACCTATCACCTGATCTAAGTCGTCAACATCCGCCGCGCGCGCCCAACGGACTCAAGGGCCTCATCGCCGATTTGTTGGGCTAAGGCATTATCATCATCGACGCGCACGCGCTGATCCCAACCTGCCGCCAGTTCGTCCAGCAGCCGCAAGGCAAGTGACCTGTTTCCGTATTGGGCAGCGGCAAAGACGGCACCGAATACGTTCCCGGGACCTGTCCGACCTAATCCATTCTCCAAAATCCAAAGTGCCAGTCTTTCAAATGCCGAATGACTTCGTCCTCCAAAGTAGCTCCAGATTCGTTCCAGCATCGCGGAATACAGATCGAGTATATATTCCAGCTCCTTCTCGATATCGCCGACGTTGGCGTGAGGCCATGGCGAAACTGGCTTGCCTTCCAAGCGGCCACAGACCGCGTGGATGTCGAAGTCGAGAAACGGGAGGTTGGAAATGTCACGACCCGCAGCTTGCGATGCAAACTGCTCTGTGCGTTCATCGTAAAGCGCGCCGTCGGCCCGAACCGATACATCGCCCTTCCTCAGTCCGGGAATCTGAGCTCCGAACGGAATCTTTAGCTCGGGGGCCACTCTCACAAGATTGTCGCTTATCTCTATCGCTTGGATAATTGTACGGAAGCCGACCTGGGGCCCAATCTGATCCAACGAGCTGAACAACATCTCCCCTTTAACGGCTCGCCCAGGACTGAGCCTCTCATGAGGTCGAAGTTGACCCCAAATCTGCTTGGCGCGTCGCAGCCGTGACGCTCTTTGCCGTGACCCGTCCGCTACATTGCGCGTCGAGTTGAAGCGCTCCATGCTTACCACCACATCATGCTACGCACGAAGCCTCCTACTCCGCCGCCATCTGCCGCGGCGCGGGCGGCGGGTTGACGAGGTCGGCGGCGAGTTGCTCGTAGCGCGCCCTGGCGTCCTTGACCGCCTTCTCCTTCACCGGGCCGTAACCGCGGATGCGGTCCGGCAGCGAGAGTATTTCAACGGATGTGTCGTGGTTGGCCTGCGATAACAGGCCCAGCACGGTAGCGACGTCCTTCTCGTAGCCCGCGATCAGGTCGCGCTCCAGCTTGCGGTCTTCGCTGTAGCCGAACACATCGAGCGCCGTGCCGCGCAGGAAGCGGAATTTCGCCATCACGCGGAACACGCCCAGCATCCAAGCGCCGAAAGCGCGCTTCTTCGGGCGGCCGAGTGCGTCGACGCCACCACCGAGGATCGGCGGCGCGAGATTGAAGTTGAACTTGAACTCGCCCTCGAACTGGTCGCGCATCAGCTTTTCGAAGCTGCCGTCGGTATAGAGCCGCGCCACCTCGTACTCGTCCTTATAGGCGAGCAGCTTTGCGTAGTTGATCGCAACCGCGCGCGGCAGCGCATCGCCATAGCCGCCGTTGACGGCGGCATCGCGCACCTGGTCGACCAGCTTGCGGTAACGCTTGGCGAGCCTTCCGCTCTGGTAAGCCGTCAGCATGCCCACACGATGGGCGATGATTTCGTCGAGCGTCATCGCATCCAGCGTCTTGGCCGGCACGACGTCGTCGTGGTCCTTCATCAGCGACTTGAACTTGTCGGGGTCGACAGCGGCCAGGCGGCCGAGCCGAAAACCCTGCGTGTTCATCTTGATCGCAACGCCGTTGACCTCGATCGCCTGCTCGATCGCCTTCGCCGACACTGGCAGCAGGCCGCGCTGATAGGCGTAACCGAGCATCATGATGTTGGTGGCGATGGAGTCGCCGAGCAGCGCTTCGGCGGGGGTCGTGAAGTCGAAGAAGGCGGATTCCTTCCTCAGCTCCGTCTCCAGCACGGAATTGAGCTTGCGGGTCTGGAAATTGAAATCGCGGTTGAGGATGAAGTCGGCGGTCGGAATGACGTGGCTGTTGATGATCCCGACAGTGCGGGCCGCCTCGCAGAGCGTGACCATATCCTTGGAGACGGCCACGACCTCGTCCGCGGCCAGCACGAGATCGGCCGTGCCGGTGACGATGCGCGAACAGGTGACGTCGGCCGTATGCTCGGAGAGCCGGACGTGGCTCAGCACCGCGCCGCCCTTCTGCGCGAGGCCCGACATGTCGAGGATCATGCTGGCCTTGCCCTCGATATGGGCGGCCATGCCGAGCAGCGCGCCGATCGTCAGCACGCCGGTGCCGCCGACGCCACCGACCGCGATGTTGTAAGGCCGGTCCAGCGACGGCCGCGAAGCCGGCTCCGGCATTTCGTCGATGCTGCCGAGGTCCGGCGGCGCGCGATGACGCAGCTTGGCGCCGTCGACGGTGACGAAGGACGGGCAGAATCCCTTCAGGCAGGAATAGTCCTTGTTGCAGGTCGACTGGTTGATGGTGCGCTTGCGCCCAAGCTCGGTTTCCAGCGGCTCGACCGAGATGCAGTTGGACTGCACCGAGCAGTCGCCGCAGCCTTCGCAGACCGCCGGATTGATCAGCACGCGCCGCGTCGGGTCTTCCATCAGGCCTCGCTTGCGGCGCCGGCGTTTTTCGGCGGCACAGGTCTGCACGAAGACGATAGCCGAGGTGCCCTTGATCTCGCGGCATGCTTTCTGCACGGCATCGAGATCGTCGCGATGCGCGACC